>Ga0315904_10009502_pt1 | contig 12695 bp, 5 predicted proteins | sample LakEriMetagenome_6_FD_203529 | JGI IMG/M metagenome (GOLD analysis project Ga0315904, IMG submission 203529) | Freshwater fungal communities from buoy surface, Lake Erie, Ohio, United States - Buoy 12 MA120 | ecosystem: Environmental > Aquatic > Freshwater > Lake | place: USA: Lake Erie, Ohio...
AGATTGTTTGAATCCTTTTTTTTCATCAACTGATAATTCATTCCGTCTTTTTAAATGTTTTGCACAAAAATCATTATTCCTATTTCTCGTATTTTCAGTATTCAATATATGCTCTACTTTATTACTACTATCATAATTCATAAAACCATTCTCTTCCAACACCATCGAAAATATTTTTATACCTGTTTCAATATATTGTGAGTATATAAATACAATACCTACACACGATTTTATAGATTCTAATATATTTTTAAATTTAGATGAATAAGTTCCAATAAAATCTTCGTGTATGAAAGAAAAATTAATATTTTCTAAATATGATCTAGTATATTCATACTTTTTCAATTCTTTATTATATTCTATACACTTTTTAAAACCATCATTTCCTATCAAAATATCATCATCTTTATTTAATGATGGAAATACAATATTAGATGCTTGTTTAGGTTTTATTTCGAAACCTGATATTTTATCCTTTTTTAAAATAAATTGAATATATGTTCTATATTGATAATGTGACATAGGATTTTTAAAAAATTTAATATCACTTATCTTTGGACCAATTACCAACTTTTTATAATCATACCATTCTCTATCGGGATTAGGTGTATATACATTTGGACCTGTTGGTTCTAATTTTATAGGAAAATCAAATGGATTCTCACTTCTAACATACGAAATATATCCTCTAGATGCATTTAATAATAATTTACGAGAATCATTATTTACAAATGAACCATTAGTATTAAATACTTTCTTTTCTTCTAATGGAGCTCTCTTGTCATTCAACAATAATATATTCAATAAACCTATTATTTCATTCGATTTATTATACATTGGTGTAGCAGTAGATAATATTATTTTACTATTTTCGGCATAACGCGCAATCATATCAATATAAGGTGTAGCAAGTTTAGCATCTTTTTTATTAGGATCATCATCCGTATCATCACGTAAAAAATGAGCTTCATCCATAATAATAACGGTATTGGAATATTCATTACGAATAAATTCAATTTTTTTATATTCAGGTCCATTAAGTATATTACGTTGTTTCATCTTTTTTTCTATTTCATTTACTAACATTTGATAACCCAAAATTTTATAATATTTATTTATTACTACATTTACCGCTTTTTTAGCTTTTTTATATAATTCACGTTTATATGTATCACTCTTTGTAGGATCGACCAAATCTTTCCAATCAAATACTATTTCACGTGTATAATTATCACCGGTACATTGCACATTACTATTCATATTTGATCTATATTTTGCCAATTCTTTATCAATATTGAATATTTCATTACGCCACGTATCTCTCAATGTATCACTTGGTGTTAATATTACAATCTTCTTTCCGTGTAATAATATATAATCTTTAAAATTTTCGGCAATAGATAATGCCGTACACGTTTTACCTATACCTACACCGTGCCATAATAATATTCCATTATATGGTGTATATGGTGATACATAATGTGCAGTAAAATTTTGACTAGGTGTTCGTTTAAATATCAAGTCATTTATAACGGAAGATTCTCTAATATTTGATAAATTTCGTTTAGTTACACGATGATCACGAAATTCTTTTTTATTATATATTTTTTGATTAAACTCTAAATCATCCATATCAGGATAATATTCAAAATCACTAATTATATCTATATTACTTCTAATATTTGATCTATTTTCATTAATTCTTCTAATATTATCTAATTGACTTTCTAGTTTTAATCTCGATTGCAATGTTTCACACTTATTTAATTCATCTATTATATCTTCCTCAGTCATAGATATTTATTATATAATAATAAAAATAAATACCTATTTATTTTGTGTAGTAACTATGCTATGATGATTTATTAATATTTTATTTACTTTATCTAATAAATCTTTTTTATATTGCTCATATGTTCTTATTCTATTCATACAAGTATCATAAGTTAATAAACGTATTCTACTAACTTCTAGATGATCCTGCACATTTAAATTAACCCATGTATTTAATCTAGCTAAATAATAGATATTTCTATAACTTTTACCATCATAACTTATATATTCTTCAACAACGGGTTCCATATTAAGTATTGTATAGGAGTCAGCTAATATATGTGTTTCTTCATATAATTCACGCATAGCAGTTTGTATAGTTTTTTCTCTATAATTACGACGTCCTTTTGGAAATCCCCATTCAGGATATTCATATCTAAAGTTAGTTTGTAAGATATGTGTTTTAATAATTTCTTTGGAATTATTCCATTTTGTTTCTGCATTTTTCATTTCTCTCTTCCAAAAATCAGATTTTTCTGCTTTTACTAATTTATCTTTCCATACTTCTTTCCATAAATCACTATGTTCTTTTTCTAAACATAACTTTGCTTCATTCGGTGTTAATAATTTACATAAAGTATGTATATATTGGGTATCATTTGGATTATAACGTCCACGAGTTAATTCAACTAATCCTATAGTATGTTTTCTACATATCATTAAATACATTATCTTTTTTCTTTTAACATCATATGTATATAATATCATTCCACAACTAGTAATAGGTTCAGTACATTGTTTCAATTGATGAGTATTACCACCACAATTAGAACAGAAAAGTTTATCGCTGCTCATAAAAAAAATGAGATACTATATATTAAACTATTCACTTTTATATACTTTATTTAGTTGTTTTCTTTTTCTTTGTTTTAGATATATTAGATGAATATTCTTTATTATATTCTTCTAATTCTGCATTATAAGCTTTATCAAATCCATCTAAATCTTCTATCCACAAATCCGTAGGTTTCTTATTCATTAATATATCATATTCGGCCTGTTTAGTATCTCGCTTCTTCTTCAATTCTTCAACTTCTTCATATGTCAATTTATACAAATCCATTGTTAATAAATAGTCATATGTATCATTCAATAATTTAGGATATCCACGTTCTTGTAACAATTTATTGATATCAGCTTTCTTTTTATTACGAATTTCTAACTTATTTTCAACTATCTCTAATATAAACTTAACTTTCCAAGATATAACATCTAATTCCTTTCTCAATATATCTAATAAATATTGATGTCTTTTAACATATATTACTTTACGACAATCATACCAATAATCAATCAATTGTTTTATAGAAGTCCATTTTTTCATCTTACAATTTTCATCAAATGTATGAATATTACTTACTGATAATGTTGTTGTTAATTTTAATTTACTCAATAATTCATTAACTCCATCTTTTGTTCTATCTCTCCATTTATCTAAAAAGTCTTCATCACATTTAACCGTAATATCAACAATAGATTCAGTCGAATTATCTTGATATGACTTTACAAATTGTTTATCATCATCCTTACCTCTTTCTATTGTAACTTTATCCAAAAACTCAATATAATCTTGAGTCCATTTACTAACCGGTAATTCAGTAATACGTATTGTACTATCATTAATCCATTCAAATATACCTTCAGTAATATAACCATTATTATGTGGGCGAATACGTCCTTTAAATCCACGATACCATACATTGATAGGTAAGTTATCGGTAGATTGACCCATAATTTTACTACGTATATATTTTGATATATCTAATGGATTATGGCAAGGAACTTCAGTTGAAAAACCCGTTCCAATACCACTAGCTCCATTAATCGCAATCATAGGTAATATAGGATAATAATATTTTGGTTCAATAGGGAAACCATCATCATTTAGATAATCACATAATGCGTCATCATCTTTATTATATAACATACGTGTAATATTGTTTAAACAAGTGAAGATATAACGAGATTGAGCTGCATCATCTCCGCCCTGTAATCTGGTTCCCATCTGTCCTATAGGCATTAGTAGATTAATATTATTAGAACCAACAAAGTCTTGTGCCATATTTTTAATACAATGTTCTAATGAAACTTCACCATGATGGTATGAAGCATTTTCTGAAACATAACCGGCTAATTGCGCAACCTTTATTTCTTGTTTTAGATTTCTCTTAAAACAAGCAAATAATACTTTACGTTGAGATGGTTTGAGACCATCCATAATACTCGGTATAGAACGATCATTATCTTCATTAGAGAAGTGAATAAGTTCCTCATCTACAAACTTATTGAATGTTAAACTCTTTACTGAGTAATCAGGATATATATTTCTATTATACCCTCTTAACCAATTCTTACGATCATCAGCACGTTTCTTATTAAATGCTAAATCTAATCTATTCTCAACTTGTATAGCAAATGATTTAATATCATCATCTTTACCACTACCACCACTATTACTTTTAACATCTTCTTCATCATTTTCCGGAATAGTAGCTATTTCCGGCTCATATGTTATTATTTTAAGATTACGGAAATATTCCTTTGCTTCTTGTGTAGAAGAAGTACCAAGACCTTTGTAATACTTAATTCTCCATTTATTAATATCAACTTGTTGTTTCCATTTTTCATAATCCTGAAGTGTATAGAATGTCTGTATATCATTTCCTTTGAATGCTTTAACAATAGGTGTAGCCATACTACAAATAAAACCAAGTTTTAAAAGAGTTTGCCACATACTATCAAAGACATTCATAATAAGACCTTTAATGTGAGAACCATCTTGATCTTGATCAGTCATTAATAGAACACGACCATAACGTAATGGCCATTCTTTTTCAACTGTAGATAAATCATATTTAGCACCACTTTGAAGACCTAAAATCTCTTTAATATCTTTCAATACCGCACAATTGACAATTTGTGTTACACTTGCATCACGAACATTCAATATTTTACCTCGTAATGGATATACACCATAATAATCACGACCTACTTCAGCTAAACCTGAAATTGCCATAGTTTTCGCAGAATCACCTTCAGTTAAAATTAAAGTACATTTCTTGGATTCATTCGAACCTGCTTTATTTGCATCACACAATTTATCAACCTTAACTTTCTTCTTTTTAGCACCATCCGTTTTTGTCAATAATTGATTATCTTTGAAGTTAGCCTGATTTATAATCTTTTCAATAATATCAGTTTTAGATAAATTTGTTATAAACTTATCACTTATATCTATTAAAGATTTACCAAACTTAGACTTAGGTGTTTTCAAAGTTTCTTTTGTTTGCGAATCAAATACCGGATTTACTATTTTAGTAGCATTAACAAATAACTTTAATTGATTCTTTATTATTTGTGGTTTAATATCGACTTTACGCTTCTTTTTAATAAAATCAACCAATTTAGTCTTTATTTGGTCTGCTATATATTCAACATGTGTTCCACCACGAACCGTATGAATACCATTCACAAATGATACTTGCTCGAATGTATCATCACTACTTGAAGTCGCAGCAATAAACCATCCCGGTACTTCTTCACATACCGGTTTTGCATCCACCGATAAATATAGCTCAACATACTTATCAAATGTTTTAATTTCAACCGTCTTATCATTGAAAAATACTTTCGTTGATTTATCAGTAACACCCGCAATATCATATACACGACGTGCTATTAATGCTCTAATATCATCCGTCAATCCATTCGGCATATTAAAACGCTTATAATCAGGAAGCCAAGTAATACGAGTATATGGTTTTGAAGTATTACTCGTAATTTTAGGTTTACTCCTATTAGACATATTATCAGTAAATTCTTGTTTAAACTTCTTTTGATTAATATGACATACCGTTTCAATTTCAAATCTCTTAGAAAAGATATTTGCTAATTTTGCACCATATCCATTTCTTCCACCCCATTCACGTTGTTCATTATCATCATAATTAGTAGATGTTAATAATGAACCAAATATCAATTCAGGTGGATACATTTTATGTTCTTCCATATATTCTATTTGAATACCATCACCATCATTATAGAATGATATAGATTGATCTTCATTAATATTTACCTTGATTATAGATACGGAATGATGATCTTCTTTGGCAGTTTCCATCACTTTATCCATCCTTTTTTTATGATCATATGCATTTACAAGAAGTTCATCAAAACATTTATAAAATGCAGGTGTCCATGTTATCGTTTTTTGAATTATTGCATTTTTTCCATCTTGATTCGATTGAAGTATATAGTTAAGATATTGTTCATTTTCACAAGAACCTGTATAAGTATCCGGTTTTTTATAGATGTGCTCTGCATGCTCCATCTTTTGATAAATTTCATTAACCTTTTTTGAAGTCATTTTTTTTGTCTCAGTAATTGATGAAAAATTAGAAAAGCTTTATATCAAATTTTTTTAAATATTTAAATTAATAATGACTGACTATGTCATCCTAATAAATACTGATAAAACAATATGTAGAATATGTTATGAAGAAGATTATATCAATAATATGATATATCCCTGTAAATGTAATGGAAATATGAAATATGTTCATCCAACTTGTTTAAATAAATGGCGCAAAACTAATGAAATACGCAATAAAAAATGCGAAATATGTTTATACGAATATGTTATAAATAATAATTATATTAATTTACATCATATACATCTCTCTTATGAAAAAAATCCTATTTTAATTATCATCATTTTTCTATTACTCATATTTACATCTTCTGCTATATTTTATGGATGCGATTATAACCACTCAATTGCTGAAATATTCTTAAAAAAAGATTTTAATATACTTCTATATTATCGTATTTATTATATAATAACATTCATATTCATTCACTTCATTAATATATTTATTATATTCAATTCTATTTCATCTAATAGAAATAATTATTTTGCAAATTATTTATGTTCTCTAAAATTAAATCCAATCTATTTATATAAATTATCCTTATTTTTTACTATATTTATAATTTCATTTTTATATTCTACCAAATTTTATGATTTAAATATTTTATACGACATTATGTATTCTATAATATTAACTGATCTAACAAATAAAACCCATATCTCTATAACAAATGATATAAATAGACTTATTGATATTAATGATGAAATTATAATGAATTATGAATAAAATTTGATTATGATTTTTTAATAATCATTTTTTGATTCGAAAATGTCTCTAATTAAAATAATCGATAAAAAATTAGATTTAATAATATATGTCCTATTCATAAATATTATAATATTTACCTTATTAGGTATATTATTAAAAATATATAATAAATATTATGGATGGATTATATCAATAATTGTACTAAATATTCAAACAATATTGTTCTATAATTTAATTTCATGGAAATTTTATAAAACACAAGCTATTTATAAATATTATTTAGTTTCCGTTATAACTACATCATTATTATCAGGATTAATGATGTGGTTACATCTTACATTAACAACATATGATACATTATACGTTGTAGCTATATTATTATGTGCACAATTAACATCTATATTAGATGTTTTAATATATCAAAATGTACGTAAAATATACATTACTAATAAAAAACGCGTATAAATAATCGTGTATAAATATATTTTTTTTATTGTGTATAAAATAATAATGGGTAATACACAAAGTAATAATACAATACAATCTACTACAAATACTAATATACCTTCTAAAGTTATAAAACAACAACCAATTATAAATAAAGAAATACCGACTGAAAGAATTGTTATAAAACCAAAACCTCAACCTACTATTCAAGAAAATTTAGGATATGCACATTCTAATAATATAACTAATAAAGTTGCATTAAATAAAATGTATTATGATGAACAAGATAGATTAGAACAAGGAAATGCGCTAAACTCATATTATCAATTAAATACAACAACAATTATTCCACCCGCACCTAATAATATGAAAAATATGATGAATCTAAATTCACGTCAAATACCTGTATATAATAATGCAGATGAAATATATGGACGTGACTCAAATATATTAAGAGAAGAATGGAATAGAAAACAAAAACCACAAGTTAATAATACAAATTTACCAAATGCATCTATACATTATTATGACATGGATAAAGAACAACTATCAAATACTAAAAAATCAGTACCAAGACCAACATTAAATAATATACAAAAAAGTTTAGATGATATATATAGAAAATATAAAGGAATCACATCCAATGAACGTCAATTACTAGTATCAAAAAATATTACATTAACTGAAATAGATCCATTATATGTATTAGAAAAAAGACCAAATATTACATTAACCGATTTAGAACAAACATATATGAAATTAAGAAGTATTCATCATCCTGATAAAGGTGGTGATGCTGATACATTTATAAGAATACAAAACGCAATTAATATTAGTAAATCAGTAAAGTGTGGTTCAGTAATAGATAAGTCGTATAACGATTTACGTAGTGGATATCAAGAATATATGAAAAATAATGAGGTATCAATAGATGATAGAGAAGAAAGACAATTTAAAAAAACTTATGATGATAATAGTAGATTTTCTTTAGAAAAATTTAATAAAGCTTATGAAGAAAATAGATATATAGACGATTTAGAAGAACACGGATATGGTTCATATATGCAAAAATCACAAGAAGATAGAGATGATATCAATATTGAAAATACAATAGGGAAATTTAAATTACAAACTTTTAATGAAAAATTCAAAAATGGAAAAAAGAAAAAAGGTGATGCAGTTATAAAATATCAAGTACCTGAATCATTAGATGCATGTGATGGTATTGGACATGTCTTATTAGGAGCAAAACAAGAAAACTTTACATCATCTATAAAATCACGTGTAAATTATACTGATTATATGGATGCATATACAAAAGAGAATGTATTAGTTGATGAAACCGGTTTATCTAATAAAATTAATAAACCATATAAAAAAGCTTTGAAAGAATACAAAAATGCATCATTAAAATTAACGGAAGAACAAGAAAAAGCAATAGAAGAATATGAAGAAAAAAAGAAAAAAGAAGAACAAAATCGCATGCAACGATTCAATCAAATGGCTATAGATTATGATAAATATGAAAAAAAAATGAGCAATTATATGTTGAAATAAATTAACTTAAAGAAAAAAATTATAGGGTTAATATAAACCAATACTAATGAATAATATGAATAATGATGACTTATATCTAACCAATAGATATCAACCAATATCACATTCATCTAATAGAGATAATAGTATTGAGTATAAAAGATTACTAGATGCAAAAGCGCGTTCATCTAATACTTATAAAAATAATAATCCACGTTTTACTGAACAAGTAAATATAGATAGACGCTCAGGAATTGATTTAATGGATGATAGTCCCGGATTTGATCAATACATACATTTAGCATCTATAAATAAAAATAAAAAAGTTAAGAAAACAATTGTTAATATAGATAGTCGTAATAGACAAACCGTATCATTATTTTCAAAAAAAAATATAGTTTTAAGAAAGTCTTCTACATTTCAAAATCCAAATGATAATTTACCATTTTATTTTAAAGGAAATTCTAATGATGTCGTGCTTTTATTAGAAACACAATTAATCGATTCTATCGATAATAAACAAATTATTATTGCTGATGCACCCCCAAATCTATTTAAAGAAATTAATTTAGATGATAACTTATTTGTTTTTAATACTTTTAATGTAGGACCTATATTTGGAAACTTAGAATTTTATTATGATCCATTAATAGATGAAACATCAACGAATCGACAATCCAATGTTGACAATATGATACTTGTTACTGATAAATCAAAAATAGATGATATGTATAAATATAATGCGATCCTATTTAAACTAAATAAAAATATTGATCCTACTATTATTTATCATAATACAATTGGTAATAGTTCATTAGTTACGGTTCAATTTATTGAAAATGTTAATATTGCTTATCCAAATACATCACACTATATTGTAAATCTCGGTAGAACTTTCTCCAATATATATTCTATTCGTATGTTATCTGCTGAAATACCGAATACCGGTTATACATTTACAGGTAATAGAATAGTTAGCGATATAGGCAAAATGCGATTATCTACACAAGTTAATAATAGATTACGTTGGATCGTAAAAGATAATAATATTAAACAATTTAATTATCATTTACTCGAATCATCACTATTTAATAAATTTAGCCAAACCGGTGTAGTTACTAATAGTTATGATATAAATACATATAATGAGATGAAACCATTATATACAATTACTGATACAAATAATCCTTTGATTGAACCTATTACTGATAGCAATAATTATGAACGTCGTAATTCACTATATCGAGAAACTAATGCATATAATTTAGATAATAATGGAATACTTGTTACTAAAGATCAATTTACATTAAATTATATTGGTGAACTAACAACTAATACTATAGATCCTCCTAATTATAATATTAATTCATCTAAGTTTGTACCACAAGAATTAATACATCCATATTGTAATGATAAATATGAATCGCATTTATTATTTGCCGGTAAATTTATAAATTTTTATGATATTAGCAGTGTTGGTATATCATATGATAATGGTGTATCATATTATGGAAATGATTCATCTAATAATTTAGCTCCAAATATTAGTACAATATTCATATTAGATAATCAATTTAATGCGATGGTTGTAAGTATGAATGTAAACGATTTATCAAATAATGAATATCAAAATGATTGGGTTCAAAGTCAAATATTATCTAGATTCGAAAATGCAGCAAGAGATACTAATAGATATCCAATTAGAATGCAATTACATTCCCGTACAAATACGGATATGAACAGATATACAACATATATATTTGATGTAGTTAATATTAGTACCAAATTTATATATCCTTATAAGGATGTACCACTATTTAATTATCGTGTACAATATATTTTTTATTATATTCCAATATATGGTGATTATCAAGCAAATGATAACTTCTATTTCAATAATTTTGAAGATATTATATTAACGGTATGGAATCCATTGAATGAAACAATTATATCGAATATTCAACATACACAACCATATACGTGGGATTTAATAAAAAGATATTATTTACAAACCGTAACACATTCTTTTACAACTTATTCAATTGATATATCAGCAAATCCAATATATCCAAGTTATGATATATCAGGATCAGCTAATATATTATACGATTTTAAACAATATTACAACTCATATTATAAATTTACTTCTAATACAACATCACCATCTATAGGTACATTTTCAAAAGTAGGTAATACATTATATTTAAACTCAATAGATTATTATAATAATACAAATACTGATATAATAAAAAATTCAAATACATTTGATTATCTGCTTGCATTACCATTTTATTTCAAAGATATATCAGGTGCAATAAATATTAACCAAAATATAATAGAAATTACTTTTGATATAAGCAATACAAATTATGGTACAATATTCACATTACCCGATATTTCTTCTGCTTTTGTGGATAATAAATTATATGAACTTAAATTTGAAAAGTATGATCTATATAATATTGAATATCTTTACATATTTGATGAACTATCAAATCCATTAAGATATATAACTTCAGTACCATTTGCATTCACAAATGATATATATTCCGGTATTTTAAGATTAAGTGAAAAATATTCAAATTATAATGCACTATATAAATATTTAGATCTATTTTTAGGTAAAATAAATTATATTGATGCTTCAACTAATGAAATCATACCATATGATGATATTTTTGATGTTAGTATGAATAAATATTATTATGTATTAGATGTCCGTTATAAAGATAGTGATAATTTCAGTAATAATACAAGATATTTAACACTATTAGAAGAATCACATAAAACATATATAAGAAATACAATACATAATTATTCTTTTATAAAAACATTGAATTCGTGTATTCTTGATATTACATCATCAAATCCAATATATACTAATTGTTATAATGGATATGATATATCATATAATGGATATGACTTAAGTGTTAATACAATACCATATTTGTTTGATATGATAAAAAGTATGAATAATAGTAATAATGAATTTGCTAATATGAGTGATACAAATAGATATAAAACAATGGGTATATTTGAAATTCAATATGATGAAGGTATTAGTCAAACATCACGTGGATTAGAGTATATAGTATCTAATGGATCAAAAAATGTATCTATATTTCCTGCAGTCGATGAAACAATAAATCAAATATTAATACCATATAATTTTAATAGTGAAAATTTAAAAGAATATGAAAGATATCCATTATATGAATATCAAATAGAACCTGCAAAATATAATGAAAGGACATTAACAAAATATATCAATACATTATTGGAAGAAATAGATAAACAGACTTATGATTATCAAAAAGAAGTATTTAGTCCAGAATTAAATTATAATCAAAAAGTCAATTTACATTTTGAAACGAATGTTCAAACAAAATATCGTTTAATAATGGATATTAATAGTATTAATAGAAGTTTAGCATTAAAATATTATAGACTTATATTCGCAACTAATTATCAATCATATAATAAAAAACGAAACTACATTTATTATAACGACAGTTTTCCATATTTATATTTTAATATACCTGATATTACCGTAACAAATGGAAGTATATTATATATTGAAGGTGCTGATAATTTAGATAATATACCGGCAGAAGATGTAAATACGGAAGTACGTGCAATCATTCCAAAAAATTACAGAGTACAAGTAAGACAATTATTACCATTACCAAATATTGATTATTTGAATAATCAAGAAAATATGTTTTCAAATGAAGGTTATGA
>Ga0315904_10009505_pt1 | contig 12692 bp, 10 predicted proteins | sample LakEriMetagenome_6_FD_203529 | JGI IMG/M metagenome (GOLD analysis project Ga0315904, IMG submission 203529) | Freshwater fungal communities from buoy surface, Lake Erie, Ohio, United States - Buoy 12 MA120 | ecosystem: Environmental > Aquatic > Freshwater > Lake | place: USA: Lake Erie, Ohio...
CAGCCGGGCGACCTTTCGATTGTCGGAGGTCAAGCACTTGAACTACGCACCATCGTCAGTCGATACGACGAGATCGGCTCGTTTGATCGATTTGATTCGAACGGCAATTCGCAGTCGATACGTTGCGTTCGCCCTCGCGAGATGCAACTGGTGGTTCCTGAACGACGCGTAGCGGACAGTACCAACGCGATGCTTTCTTGGAACACTCAAATTTGCCCGCTGATCGCCGGCACGTCTGTTGACTTGCCGTCACCCTCACGTTGGTCTTCGGTCATCATCGGGATGGAATTCTTCGTCCATAACCTTAACAATCCTCTTGAGGTACGTCGGTTTGCTACTCAGTCGAAGGCGACAATCAACTTCGACAATGGACAGACAAATGAGACTACTCTCAGATTCATTGCGGACCGCGGTGATGACAAAGATTCCAATGAAGTCCCGGTGGGGATTGGCTTTGCTATTGACGTTGACGGACTTGTCGTTCGATTCGCAGTACCTGAGGACTTAGCGGACCGACTGCCGAACAACTCGGTCATGCTTCGCTGTTTGCGACTATCGAAGTTCCGCGATGCTGTCGCGGAAGATCCGACACTTGAACGTTTTGCAAACTTCTTTGAACTACGCTGGCTGGCTCAAGTTTATCTCTCCGCATTGGCTACGTCCGCAATTGAACGAGAGGTCACGCTCCAGGAAGCGTGGCAAGCGTCGTCATCGGATTCAACGATTCTGAATTTCACCGACGTTCTGGGCGTTATTTTTCAAAGTCTCGCCGTGTCGTCTCAGATTAGCCAGGACAGTGACGAAAATGAAATGCTTGATGATGTCCAGCAGCAACTGCAAAAGGACTTGGAACTGCTTTTCGTCGAACCGATCATCACCGATGCACTTCACCGCCATGCTCCCGCACTTTGGGAAACGCCCAACAGAAGTTGGACACCGTGGCTGACTCGGAAATTCAAGACAACTTTGGGAGCAGCAATTCTTGACGGTATCCAACAAGTCTGCAGCGATCTGGATTCCAACGATCTTCTGCTCGACGTCGAACCTGGTCCGCGTCCAGCCATCGCGGTTCCGAAAACTGGCGAGAGCGAAGAAATCTGGATCACGGAGAAGACTGTCGGCGGTGGCGGAGTCATTGAATCGTTCTTGATTCGCTATGGCGAAGATCCGCGACGATTCTTCGATCTTGTCGAAAACGGGTTGCGCCCATCCGACTACGAAATTGCCGACCAACAGTTGACGATCTTGCTCGATTGGATGAATTCGCCCGATCACGTGGAAATTAAAGATAAAGTTTCAGCCTATCGAGTCGCGGCGACTGAAAACCACAAAGCCCACGCTGATGCCTTCGATGATCTTCGTAAAACACTGGACAAGAAAGGATTGTTCACCTGCCATGGTGTGATTGCTGCAATCGCAAATCGAATCCTGCGACCTGGCAGCAATGAAGACACCGATGCGTTACTTCACAAGATGATCTCACGATGGCACAGTCTTGAGGACAATTTGGACGTTGAGATTGACCCACGAATCTTGGCGTACCTGGAATCGGCAAACGATTCGATCGACAACTACATCCGAAATCCAGGCGACAATGCGATTGAGGTGAATCGTCGCCAGTGGCGTTTCAATACACTCTTTAGCTTGCTTTGGCCGCGTGGCGGTGTGTCTCGTAGTTCACGCCTCGTGGCTTATAACCCGTACGATTCGCTGCCAGAAACGGAACACGACCTGGTCCATCTGTTTCTTATTGGCGAGGCAACTCGTGTGAACATCGATGAAAAAGACTGGTCTCAAAAAGCGCGAGATTGCTTGATCAAAGATAGTGAGGTCATATTGGTTGGCAAGCCTGATGAGCTTCCAGTACTGCGCAGGGCACTGATGGACCTGATGACGGTCCCGATTGATTCGGGCTATATGCTTTTACATCCAAAGGTTGGCCGAGTCGATCGACGCGTGGAATCGATTGAGATCAGCTTATCGCTGCCGGAGGGCGTGCAATGATTGATCCGATTGCAGACAAGCGTAGCACGTTCTCGACCCAGGCAACCAGTCGCGTTGAGATCCGAGAATTGCTCGAAGGTATCTTTGTCGCGGAATTACTGGTCCCAAGCGACTCGATTTGGCTCGTCTCGCCTTGGATCTCCGATATCGACATTCTCGATAACCGGTGCGGTCAATTCTCGTCATTGGTTCCAACGTGGGGACATCGTCGAATCTGCCTCAGCGAGGTCTTTGGACAATTAATGAATCAATCAATAGTTCATATCGTTGCTCGCCCTGATACACACAACGATGCGTTCTTGCGAAAGATGGATGATTTAAGCCGATCAATCAAAGGTACAAGCAATTTTCACGTAGCGATTCATGACACTTTGCACCTGAAGGGTCTGCTTGGCCAAGACTATTACTTAAGCGGTTCGATGAACCTGACCTATAACGGTGTTGAGATCAACCATGAGGGTGTCTCGCTGAATCGATCACCCGAATCCATCGCGGAAGCGCGAATTCACTTTCAAGAGAATTACGGGGCGAATCAATGACGCAATCGAGCGATGATTCGCTGGCATTCCTGAGAACTTTCTTCGGTTCAGGCAACTCCATCCAATGGGATGCATATGAGAATGCTGCACCGACTGACGCAATTCGTTCGTATCTCGAACCGTGGGTGCGACGATTTCTCAAGCAGGAAAGTCCATTCGTTTTGCCCCGAGTCGATCCGTCATCCAAGCGAACGTCCTGGTATGTGCTTTGTGGCAATTCGCGTGAAGCAAGGTCAATGCGGGAATCTTTGCTTTCCTTTATCGGCCCCACCTATTCCAGTTTCCATGGCGAACTTGCCAAACTCGATCCTGAGGACCCTATTGAAAACTGTTGCCAATCAACCTTCGGCTCGCTCGTTTTCCGTTTGCCAGTCATCCACAACGACGATCGAACGAAGGTCGGCAGATTGCTCACGACGCTTATTGACCATCGTGATCGCGAATCAGGACGATCGCTTGCCGCCGTTAAGCCGGTTGGCCGATTGTTGCGAGATCTTGAGATGGCGATCCTCGCTAGGAATGAGCAATCAGCTTTGGCCATCTATGGTGAAATCCGAAGTCGCGGACGACTTAGCGCTACCAACCTCGCATTCCTCCAAGTGCGAATATTCGCAGCTTTTGAAAAATGGGCAGAATTGCTGCTGCTTCCGATCCTGGACGATATCTTGCAAGTGCGCCTGCCAAAGCGGATTTCTGATCAAATCGCTCAGGCGGTTTACCGGCAACACCTCTTGCAGCACGAACTCACCGGGAATGCGTCCGCGGCCGTCGAGACCTATCGAGGCACCGCAAAACGCTTCCAAAACCTTGTCCGATCGACCGGAGGACTCCAATCACCCGACGCGATCAAGTTTGCGCTGGTATCGTCCGTTGCTTCCGATCCAAGCAAACGCGAACTTGCTGAGCAACTAGCCCGGCATTCAGCGATCGCGGTGGAAGCCGAGTGGGCGAAAGCATTGCTTGCAACGCTGCCCGCCCCGGCACAAGTCGAAGGAGTTTCCGAGGCCGTTATAGGCTACGACGTGGCCGATGCTCGATACAACGAAAACAACTTCGACGAAGCGTTCGCACTTTACCTATTGCAACCTCCCACCAACCGTTCGGTTCGCCGCGTGCTGGAGATAGCAGTCGAGATTGACACTCGACGCTCTGCCGAGGATGCCATCGCGTATTTGTCATCCGCGCCCGAGGATGTTCAGGCGCAGATATTGTGTCGACGAGTCTGTGCTGGCCACATTGAAATTCTCTCGCAAATCCTTGGGCAACATTCAGTTGGCGAAGTCAAAAGTATCGAATCGTTAGCTGTCTGGTTTGAATTCGTCGACGCAGGAGAAGCAATTGACACCGCAGGTGAAGTACTCGAATACGGGATTCAGAAGTGGCTATCGAATTCATCGTTCGACGCAGCGAAGATCGCTAAAGCATTGCAGAAGTCCCGAACAGGAAAGCAACGAGATATTGTCCGCAACGCGGTCCCTACATTTATTCGCGCATTCTTGGTCGATCGCGCAGCAACCCGTGAATGCAAACCGATCTACCATGCGCTCACCGATTTATTGATTTACGATGAATCAGTCGGATCTGACGATCTCACCGCCATCGAACAACTCAGCGAAGCGATTCTAACAACCGCCCCAACCCCTGAAGCAAGCAACAACGACTTCAAACACGTCGCCGAGTTAACCGCCTACCTTTGGGACTCGATCGCCGCGCCGCGCCACTTCGATTGGGTTTTGTCGATGTTAGACCTACTGATCGACACAGGCGCTCAGCAACACACCAGCCTGACACCTATCCTCGCGACGATCGCCGACGCAAGTCGACTTTGGGCTAGACGCATCAGCGATGATCAATGGTCATTGCTGGAACTACTCGTCGCCGATCTCGATCTCACCGAAATGGTCGCTGGTCTCCGCTCTGCACCCGAGCAAACAACCCAAGACGACTTTCCAGACGTTCGCAGTCTCCTGGCCGGAAATAGCATCGCGGTCTATTCTCTCACCGAGCGAATCGCACGACGCTTCGGCCAACTCGCTAAGCAAGCCTTCGACGGGATCAAGATCCACTACGTCCATGACAAATCGCTCACCGATCGCATGAAAAGCCTCGCCCAATCCGCCGACATCTTCATCATCAACACATGGGACGCAAAGCATGCGGCAACGAATGGGATAAAGCAAAGCCGCCCTGTTGAAAAAGTAACGATCGAGCCATCAGGCAAGTCAGCGAGTGCCCTACTGCTAGGCCTTTCGGCGTTCGTGAGGACGACATTGTGTTGACAACTATTCGGTTAATTAACTTTAAGGGATTTCAAGATCAGCGGATTGAGTTCCGCCGGTTTTCTATTGTCATTGGAAGAAACAATGCCGGAAAGTCGTCTGCATTCGAAGCAATCCGTATACTGTCAAACGTAATTTCGAAATTTGCTTCAGGCAAGTTCAGAAATCGACCTTCTTGGATTGATGGAGATGGGATCGGTATTTCACTACCGATTGACGATCAGCAGAGAAAGCCAGAAACACTTTTCTTCCGATATAAAGATCCACCAGCCACCATTCAGGCAGAGTTTTCGAGCGGAAGCAAGGTGGAAGTTTTCGTCGGCACAGGTGGAATTTTGTTTGCAGAAGCTACAACGCCAAAAAACCGATTGGTAGATTCACGTAGCAAGGCGAAAGAATGCGATTTTCCCCACATCGCAATACTACCGCAAATACGTCCACTTGAAGACTACGAGCGGGTGCTGAGAGCTGATTATGTGCGGAAGTGCATAGACACACATCTTGCATCGCGTCACTTTAGGAATCAGATTCGATATCTTAAGGAACATTTTGAGGGATTTCGTGATCTTTTTCAGCAGACTTGGCAAGGCATTAGGATATCGGAGTTTATAGCGCACGACGCACAATATGAAGATGAGTTGTGCTTGATGTTAATGGATGATGGCTTTGTGGCTGAAGCAGCCAATTTTGGCCATGGATTACAGATGTGGTTACAGATTATCTGGTTTCTGGCAAGGACGCCAAGTGACAGCTTAGTGGTGCTAGACGAACCGGACGTCTACATGCACCCAGAACAGCAAGCAAGAATGGTCACGCTACTCCGTGATCGCTTTCAGCAGTGTCTAGTGTCCACTCATTCGGAGCAGATCATTAAGGAGTGTGACGAAAGCGAGATTTTGCGCCTCCACAGAAACTTACCGGTATCAAGGCATGGCTTAACTCAATCCACGTATGATCAGACTGTGGACAATCCAGTGCGTAAATCTCCACACAAAATTGAGAATGAGATTTCTGCGTCTATCTTGAAAGTAGTACTTTTCGGAGAGTCTAAAGTGTCTATTTGGGATAGAAATGGAGATCAAATAGCATCGTTCAAGTGCAGCGTCGATGGCGAGACGCATGAATTGACGCTGTCCCCGGACAAGTATCGGATCAGCCTTCTTTCACCGCAGGATGTAGATGTTTATATCGATGGCGAATGCCATAGCTTGCTCGAAGCGTCGAACCAATATATTGCGGAACTCGACCTAGATTTGACGAAGTAATACAAGCTTTGTGCTTGTGTAGCTTCTCTTATGTAAAGACATCGCTCAGCACTTCCGATCAAGTTCGTGGGTGGTATTTGGATGCCCAACTACACCCTGGCGAGACGATTGCCGAGGGGTTTTGGGATGGGGCAATGAGCGAGCTAGACGACGCGCAAAAGGATCACCAAATTTTCATATCCTATAAATCATTTTTTTAACAGGTCAAAAGCGAGTGGAACGGTAATTTCGAGTCGATCAAACTTGGCCTATTGAACTGGGCTTTTGGTGATTGTCATTTTAGACTCCCTACGTTACGGTTGAATATTGATTCGATAAAGGCCAAGAAGGAACGTTGTGAGCATTTGAATATGCCGCGGTACGTTCTGAATTTCGTTCCATTTCATTGTTTCACCACTCGGAAATTTCCAATAGCCATCGGTCCAGTGGCAGTCGGGTACCAGCGCGGACAACTCGGTTTGGAATAGCTTCGAGGTCAGTTTACGGTGCTTCCGGTGTCGGTCGGCAATGGTGTCCAACAGGAAACCCATTGCGACAACGCCAGCGCCATGCATGAGGCGTGAATGACGCGGTGGCTTTCCCCACGCCTCTGGAAATGTCTTCCGCACTCCATCCCAGAACTCCTTTAGAACATCCAATTGCTCCTCGATGTCCTCAAAGTTGTAGAGAACTCCATCCGTTAGGCTATTCTCCAACATCTTGAGAATGGAGTTGTCGGCGATCACTCCTGCGCCATTCGTGGGCGTCCGAATCATTCCCTCCAACGGCGATCCAGAGTCATAGTTCAAACGCTCTGCGATCAAGGATGGCAGACGGCGTTTCGCTAGCGCTACCGGCAATTTCCCCTCGGTTGATGGCAATAACTCGTAAATCAAACCCTTTGGTAAGGGCTTGGTGGCATTCACCAGAATGAACTGCTGACGCTGCTCTTCATACCCGTCCGCAACAAAGCCGACAACACAAACTGGGAACGATTCGATCCGCGCATCCCGTAATGCCGCCGACCGTTGCTGACCGTCGACAATCCAGCCTGGCTTATCTGCGTCTTCGCAATCGGGATCGACCGGGATCATCAGTGTTCCCATGCGACTAATCCCAGTACGCGCACCATCACTCGGCTTGAATTGCACTGTGCCGTTGAATGCAACGACAATTGCATTGGGGAGAAGAGGATTCTCCGATTCGAGGTAATCCTTGATTTGGTTGATATGAGATAACACCTCGGGGCGCTGGTAGCCACTCAGCCCATCGCCATCGTGCCGACTTACACGCGAGACAGTACAAAAGTCGTGCAGGCTCTTTCCATCAACCGCGAAGCTGTAAAGGCGACGATTCTTGCCCTGCCGTATCTCAAGGGCAGGCAATTCCAGCACCTTCACTCCCCGTTTTCCACTAGTTCGCATTTGCTTTCCCATCACTGGCCTGCTCATGAACCAAGCTTCCCTACAAGGTGACTCGAACTTTCCGCCTATTTGCCTCTTTCAAACGCTCGTAGGTAACATGAACGTTGTGAAACCCTCGGCGACGATTTCGCTCTGCGCCTCGGAAAATCACAACGTCGATGCCGAGCGTTCGACAGACCTCACATCCGCATTCTTTCCAGGGCTGGTCCCGCAATACCTCTTCGTAGTCCACTGAATAGTTGCGAAGGTTACCAAAGAGTGCCTGGTAATCGACTAGCAGTTGGATCAATTCCTTGCGGTGATGGGGCTTTTTGTCATAGGCCCTCAATGCCTCCAGACATTCGCGTTCCAGCCTGAATGCGTGGGCCTGCTTTACCTTGCCTGACAGAATGCGATTCTTCATCTGATTGTTGACGTCGACCTGAGGAACCCGAATTGCCGTGTAGCTCTTCTCGTTCCCCAGTTCATCCTTGATCCGACTGTAGTAATTCCCGCGATCTTCCTTAAACGCCTGCCGTAGCGGGGAGGTGCTATCGAAGCTTGCTACACCCAATGCCTTGAATTCCGGAATATGACTCAGTCGTGTCACACCAAATAGATGGATCTGGGTTTCGGCCTTGCGCCTTGGTGCACAAGCAGTAAGCACCTCAAGTATCTGCTCTGTCTTCAAGGGAACTAAACCGCCAAGAGCAATATATCGGTAACCCATCTTCTGGAGGGCGCTGAATGCCTTTGCATACGACAACGGGCTCCACCCCTGAACCACTCCCAACGGCTCGAATGTTACCCGTTCTGCCTTGCAATGCTGTTTGAACTTTCTCGCCAAATCAATGGTCAATTCCTGCCGCTTGATGCAGTTATCGGGGACTAAATCAATTCCCGGAAGATTGTAGTCCCAGGATGCGTTGTAATCGAGAATGACATGATCGATCGAAGCACCGTAGTCAAAACCAGCGTCCTGATAGAATCGCGTTACTTCCTCGACGGTTACGGGCGGTTCATCCTCCTTCACGTAGGTGAATGCTCCGCAATCTCCCATCACTTTCATCTTGTCGGGAACTCGGAGAAACTCTTTCACGCCGCCGACCGCAAACCGTCGCTGTTGGCCAAGCGTGTAACGACCGGTGGACTGCCCCGCGCCTTCGACGATCGCCTTGGAAACCAGCATTCCATCGTACGGCACTTTTTGGAACACTTCGTGCGCATACAAATCATCACGCTGCCGTACGCGTGTATCCGATCTCTTTTCCGTTTCAAAATCGAAACTGGGGTCGACGAGATCTTGGCTATCGGGAAAGAAAAATTTCATATTCATCGCGTCCCCTTTGCCTGGAGATAGGCCCGGATGAGCACGTTGCTTAGGACGTTGATGTGCCTTGGCACGTTATTCAAGTCATTCCACTTGAGATCATCCATCTCTTCCCATCGCCCCCCTGTCCAGCGACAGATCGGTGCAATCAACTTCAGCTCCCGCACCACCTCTTCCTTAGCTGAGGCTTTTCTGGGATCAATCACCTGCATGATGCGATCCATCAAACGCCCCATCGCCCTTATTCCGGCACCGTGCATCAGACGACTCTTCGTCGGGCCCTTTCCCCACGCGTCTGGAAAGACTTCTTTCACTGCACTCCAGTAGACAACCAGAAGGGTGGTGATCCCTTCCAAATCGGTTTCACCTGTGGCGATATTGCGGTACGGAAAAAGGCAACCAGACGGCTGGGAAAGACTCTCTTCAACCATTTTCACAATCGAATTGTCTGCAATCACCGTTTTCGCCTTCTGCTCCTTTGATGTCGAAGCTCGTTGCACTAACCCGTAAAACGGCGATGACTTCTCTTGATTCAGCCAATCGCAAATCGCAGACGGAATTCGCTTGGCGGCAAGGTTTCCAGGAAGGTTGCTACTCACCTCTGGCAACAGTTCGGTAATCAGGCCCCTCGGCAAAGGCTTGGTACTGTTGACGCGCAGAAACTGATCCCGCTGCAACTCGACCTCATCGGCCAAGAATGCGTTCACCGGTATAGGCAAATCGCGGCGTTTGCACTTCGCCAACGCTAGCGCCCGCTGCTGACCGTCTACAATCCACGCCGGCTTGGGGCCATCGTTCGATGGAAGCGGGATCTCGAGTGTTCCTGCTTTTGCAAACCCGTCATCGGTTCCAGGTCCGCGACTTTGCTTGAATCGAACGCAAGACGATAAGGCAAGAATGATCGAGTTGGGGAAAATGATGTTTCCGGAATCGAGGTATTCGACAATGTTTTGAATATGCTGGCGGACGTCCGGTCGCTGGTAACCGATCAGATTGCCCTCCGCATCGCGGGTTACGCGGGAAATGTCAGCAACCTGCAGCAACTCCTCTGCGGTCAAGGTGAACATATACAACGGATGCTGCAGATGCTGATCGATTCGCAGTGCGCGCCTGATGATCGGCTCCAGTCGTAATGATTTCTGGTTAGCCATTGACCGCCTCCGCTACTCGTCGAAACAAAGAAGCAAATCGCTTCTGTTCGCAGGCGATCCCCTCATCTCGCAGCACACGCAACAACTGGGAGTGGCTGGTCGCAACACCACATCGGAAACGGGACCGAATGAACTCCGATATCTCTGAATCACTCAATTGCTTGCGATCAAACCTTGGAAGAGGAGGCATTTTCGCCAACAATCTACCGTATCGGTCTCTTAAATCGGCTACAGACAACGATTCGGACGCCTCCTGCAGGATCCTCGCTGCCAATCGCGTGTTTACAGATCTCATCGCCCCGCCAACCATCATCTGCATCCTGGCATCGCAGGGCACGAGATTTTCATTCAATCCTTCCATCCCATCGGTGCCAGCAGAAACGATCGCCAAATCGTCGCGATTGGAAAGACAAGAAAGTCCAGTTCTCAAATCATCCGCAATGGCGTTGAGATAATTCGCTGAGGCAACCACAAGAAACTTTTCGTCAACTCGTAACCTCATCAGATCCGCCAACGATCTTGGATGTCGGGAAAGATCGTCTTGCCAAAACGATTGGGTTTGCCGCCACCATTCAGCCGGTGCGGTGCCTCTTTGCTCCTTGCTCAGCCCAGCCCCGACAAAATCGGGATGCGAGGGAGAAAAGGTCGCCGCGTAGGGGGGCACTTGATCCTCAACATGAAGAAGGCCAAAGCCAGCCGAGCAGACCCAGATCACCAATTCCGCCGATGGAGATCGAAAGGATTTGACCGTAGCCCAATGATCTCCTGCGTAGAGATCAAGAACTTGTACCCGTGCATTCCACTGGCGCATGGTCCTTCTTTGCCATTCGGATAATCTGCCCTGTAGCGAGGCCCCTGTCACTTGACGAAGAAAACAACTGTCTGGCACAGCGAAACGCTTATCTTTCGAGCAAGTAACGACCACATTAATCACATTGGCCATACGTCACCTCCGTTTCACACAGACCGATCAGACTGACTCCTGATCGCCGCAGTAGACGCATCCACAGGTGCATGTTTCGCTAACAACCACCTTCGATAGGAGTGGGATCAATGGCTTGATACGTTGCCAAATCCAAATGGCGATGTTCTCGCTGGTTGGATTTTCGAGCCCATCAATGTCATTCAAATAGTAGTGGTCCAGTTGATCGAGAAATGGCTTGAATGCCTTTTTCATGTCGGCAAAATCAATTACCCATCCAGTGGATGGATCAACTGAACCGGAAACATGGAGCTCCACCCGAAATGAATGACCATGAAGTCGTCCGCACTTATGCCCTTCAGGGACGTTTGGAAGGCGATGAGCCGCCTCGAACCTGAATTCCTTGTACAGATCCATCGCATTTCTCCGCTCTATCGCAACCCAACCAGTTTGTGAATCTGAAGGCTTAGCTCCCACTGCGGATTCGCAAGGCAATACGCCGCTGCCCGCCTCACATTTTCTTCCTGACAGGGACCGTCCATCGGCTGCAGGTAGAAATGCTGGAAGTTCAACGCAGAAAAAACACTTGGGTCGCATTGCTCTTGTGGATAAACAAGTTTCAATTCGTCCCCATGATCAAGCAACAGCGGTGCACCAACCTTGGGACTGACGCAAATCCAATCGATGCCCGGCGGCGGTAGTTTGGTGCCATTCGTTTCAATCGCCACCTCAAAACCGCGGTCTTGCATCTCATCTACCAACGTCGAATCTAACTGCAGGAGCGGCTCGCCACCGGTGAAAACAACCATTGGCTTCTTTCGCGATCGATCTTCCACTGGCCAGCAGTTTCCGATCGCATCTGCCAATAGAACTGCCGACAGGTACTTTCCTCCATTTGTTCCATCGACACCGACGAAGTCGGTATCACAAAATCGGCAAATGGCAGTCGCGCGATCCCTTTCGTTACCACTCCACAGGTTGCAGCCCGAAAATCGGCAGAACACTGCGGGTCTTCCGGCGTGTGTCCCTTCGCCTTGAAGCGTGTAAAAAATCTCCTTGATCGAGTAGGTCATTGTGGTCTCCTTACACTCTCGACGTAGCGAGTTGGATCTGGAAGCCCGCATTGGATAAACCCGTCGCGGCGAAGCAGGCACGCATCACAGCGACCGCAGGCTTCTCCTTGATCACTAGCTTGATAGCAACTGACCGTCGCAGAAAAATCGACTCCAAGTTCGGTCCCTAAACCGATTATTTCCGTTTTGGCCCTCAGGATCAGTGGTGTTCGAAGGTGTACTTGCTCTCCTTCACCGACCGATCGACTGGTTGCCAAACGCGCCATCGCCTCAAAAGCAGCGATGTATTCCGGCCGGCAATCTGGGTAACCGCTATAGTCGAGCGCATTGACGCCGATGAAGATATCGTTCGCCTTCCTGACCTCTGCCAAAGCAAGAGCGTAGGAAAGGAAGATCGTGTTTCGCGCAGGAACATAGGTCAGCGGGATTGCCGCATTCATTTGCTCAACAGTCCGATCCAGCGGAACAGCTATTTCATCCGTGAGCGCTGAAGTCCCAAAAGCCCGCAAGTCAATGCGGACCACGACATGGTCTCGAATTCCCGCCTGACTTGCGATACGACTGGCGGCTAAGAGTTCGGCACGATGACGCTGTCCGTAATCAAAAGAAAGGGCCGATATTTCGAACCCCGCGGCTTGCGCCATTGCGAGCGTAACGGTTGAGTCGAGACCGCCACTTAGCAAGACGACCGCTCTTTTCATTGGATCCCTCGTCTTCGCAATCGACAGGAGACTTGAAACGTTCACC
>Ga0315904_10009506_pt1 | contig 12692 bp, 8 predicted proteins | sample LakEriMetagenome_6_FD_203529 | JGI IMG/M metagenome (GOLD analysis project Ga0315904, IMG submission 203529) | Freshwater fungal communities from buoy surface, Lake Erie, Ohio, United States - Buoy 12 MA120 | ecosystem: Environmental > Aquatic > Freshwater > Lake | place: USA: Lake Erie, Ohio...
ACTGTTCATTTATTTTGTTGCAGAATTATCATCGATGGTCAATCGGCAGCGTAAACAAAGGGATAAAAGTGAAATGCGCCAATCTATTTTAGATGTGGCCAGGGTTCTTTTCCTTGAAAAAGGATATGACCTCACATCCATGCGAAATATTGCTGAGCAAGTTAGATGCAGTCCAGGTACCCTATATCTATATTTCAAGGACAAAGATGAGATCTTTTACGCCCTTCATCAGGAGGGTTTCAGTAAATTTTCTGGCATGATGAATCCGCTTCGATTTGTCGAGAATCCCTTTGAGCGATTAAAAGCCTTAGGCCGTGTATATATAGAATTTGCATTGACAAATAAAGATCTTTATGATCTTATGTTCATACTCCAGGCTCCCATGAATAATGAGCAAAATGAAGCTTGGGAAGAAGGCCAAAAGGCTTTATTTTTTCTAAAGTCTGTTTTACATGATTGTAAGGCGATGGGCATGTTCAGTAATATGGATATCGAACATTTATCATTTTTCATCTGGTCGTCTATGCATGGAATGTGTGCTTTATTTTGCCGCAACAGATGCCAGGCATATAAAGACCATGATCCTGTCGAATTATTGGAACAAGGATATCAAGTTTTTCAAAAAATCTTAACGGATCTTAATAAAAATTAATAATGAACAACGTTCATTTATATCAGCTTTTATTTTAAAGTCAAATGAGACAACAAATTATTAACGTTCTTCTTCTTTTCCATTTCTTGATCGTTTGTTCTGAGGGTACACATGGTCAATCGATTCTCGAACAATACATTCAAACTGCTATCAAGGAAAATCTCGTCCTGAAGCAAAAAAATATTTCATTGGAAAGGTCACTGTTAGCATTAAAAGAAGCTAAATCGCTTTATCAGCCCTCAACATGGTTGGATGGTCAGTACTTTTTGTCGCAAGGAGGACGACAAATCAATATACCGGTTGGCGATCTGGTGAATCCTGTTTATGCTACGCTTAATCAATTGACGTCTTCCAATCGTTTTCCGCAAATTGAGAATGTTTCAGAGCAGCTCAATCCGAATAATTTTTATGATTTGAGGATCAAAACAGCCTTGCCCCTCATCAACAAGGAACTGGACTATAATAAAAAGGTAAAGGAAAAGCAGATCACTTTACTACAGCAAGAGGCGGATGTTTATACCCGTGAGTTGGTCAAGGAAGTAAAATCGGGTTATTATTCTATACTGATGGCGAAAAAGGCCGTAGTCATTTATACCTCTGCCCTTTCGTTGGTTAAAGAAAATCTTAGAGTTAATCGCTCATTACTTTCCAATGGTAAAAGTTTACCAGCTTATGTGTCACGCGCTGAATCAGAACTATTTCAGGTGGAGGCACAATTGACCAATGCTGTTGAACAAGTAAAGAAAGCAGAAGCCTGGTTCAATGCATTGCTCAATAGACCAATAAATGCAGCCATTGATATCGAGGAAATTAAACTAACCAGTTTTATAAAGCCTTCTGACTCCTTGAACAGTTCAGCGCGCGAAGAATTATTTCAGCTGAATACAGTGCGATCGATTCAAACGGAACTATTAAAATTGAATCAGGCGTATCGTACTCCAAAGCTTACTGCATTTGTAGATCTGGCTGCACAAGATTTCAATTTTACCATTCGATCTCAATCCTTTTTTTACTTAGGAGGAATTCAATTTTCTATGCCCATTTATTCTGCAAATCGAAATAAGTTAAAGATGAGGCAGACGGAATTGGATCTGAAGCAAACAGAAGTTAATGCGCTGGATATAAAAAATAAATTGGATGTGGTCGTTTTTCAAGCTAAAAGCCAGGTCAATACAAGCTATGAACGATATCTGTCTTCTTTGAAACAGGAGGAAGCAGCAAATCAATATTTCAGATTAATTGAAAGAGGATATAAGGAAGGAATAAATAGTTTCATTGAGTGGTTGGATGCTCGTAATCAGTTGACACAAGCTCAGCTTCAAAAAGAAATAGTTCTTTATACTTATTTAAATGCATTGGCTGAACTGGAAAGGCAAACAGCATCATTCCCTATAAATCGTAATTGAATATGAAGAATCAACTATATAGTCTAATACTAGCTACTTTATTTAGTATTTCCTGTAATTCAGAAAAGGATAAGAATCAGGTTGGGCCATCCGCTACTGAGATCATTCCGGTAAAACTGATCACCTTAATATCAGAAACATCAAGACAGTCAGTAGAAGTTTCAGGATTTTTAAGTACAGAAGATCAGATCCGGTTATCGTTTAAAACGGGAGGGGTGTTGGAGAAAGTCTATGTAAAAGAGGGAGATAAGGTTAACCGCGGACAATTGATAGCCAGTATTCGACCAACAGAGATTAATGCGATGGCAGAACAGGCAAGTTTAGTATTGCAGAAAGCAGAACGTGATTATACGCGGGTGAAGGCTTTATATGATGATAGTGTTGCTACATTGGAACAGATGCAAAATGTTCGGACTGCTTTGGATATTGCCAGACAGCAAGTTTCACAAGCACGCTTCAATCAAGGTTTTATCAGATTGACGGCATCTGAAGATGGGTATGTTTTACGCAAACTTAAAAACGATGGAGAGTTGAGTGAGCCTGGAGGGCCAGTTATTATTCTGGGAAGTCTGACTCCCAAAAAATCATGGGTTCTTCATGTAGCAGTATCCGATAAAGAATGGACCAAGATCAGCATCGGAGACTCTGCAGAAATTACATTAGAAGCATTTTCCGATAAAAACTTTAAGGGTTTTGTCACTAAAAAAGCTGCAGCGGCAGATCCACTCAATGGTTCATTTTCCATTGAGTTGGAAGTGAAAATGGACGGATCGGTTCCTGCAACAGGTATGTTTGGGAAAGCCATCATTAAAACTAAATATGAAGGGAAGGGATATTGGATTCCTTATGAATCTTTAATTGAGGCGAATGGAACCAAAGCTTCTGTATTTGTTAGTCAGGATGGAAAAAAGGTAAAAAGAGTGGAGGTGACCATTGACCAGATCACAAAGGATCATGTTCGCGTTTTGTTGGGTCTGGAGGAATTTAGGTATCTAGTTTCATCTGGATCTCCTTATTTACGAGATGGATCATCAATACAGGTTGTAAAATAATGTACCATGCGATTAACGTCATTTTTTGTTCGTAATTATCAACTCACGCTGGTGATTGTTTTGATGATCCTTGCGGTGTCTTTCATAACCGTTATGAAGATGCCAAGAGCTGAAGATCCATCTATGAACCCACCTCAATTCCCTATTGTGATCATCTATCCGGGTACGTCACCACAAGATATGGAGGAGTTGGTCATTAAACCCATCGAAAGAAAGATCTCTGAACTCGATGACATCAAGGAAATACGGACGGATATTAATGATGGCGTCGCGGTAATGGTAGTAAAGTATAAATATGAATCCGATGTTGAGGATAAATATCAAGAGTTAGTAAGAGAGATGAATGCTCTTCGATCTTTGCTTCCTCAGGATCTCTATAAAGTGGAGGTTCGGAGAATAACGCCATCAGATGTGAACGTGCTGCAGGTTGCATTGGTGTCGGAAAATGCCTCTACTATGTTGTTGCGCACTAAAGCAAAGGCACTTAAGGAGGAGCTTGAAAAAGATAAATCCTTAAAGAAAGTTGAATATTGGGGAGTAGAAGATCCCATAGTAAGGATCAATCTTCATTTGGATAAATTGGCGGAGGCAAAAATACCGATCACGCATGTGTTAGGAAATATTCAAAGTGAGGCTGCAAATATACCGGCAGGGAGTGTGAGAGCTGGGGAAAAAGTATTTAATGTTAAAACCAGTGGCCAATATCAATCGGTTGAAGAAATCCGTCAAACCGTGATTTCCTCCTCCAATGGAAATATTGTACGATTGGAAGACGTATCGGATGTACAGCTGGTAGATGCTGAACAAAAACATATTGTTAGGTTGAACGGTTTCAGAGCCGTACTGGTTACCGCTGCACAAAAAGATGGCGAGAATATTGCGGAGACTCAAAAGCGATATTTGAAAATTGTTGATGATTTTGAAAAATCACTGCCTTCCAATATTGCACTGATCCGGTCATTTGATCAGGCTAAAAATGTGAATAAAAGATTAAGTGCATTAGGTTGGGACTTTTTAATTGCTATTGGTCTAGTTCTTTTCACTTTATTACCATTGGGGTACAGAGCCTCATTGGTCGTTATGGTTTCTATCCCTACTTCTTTAGGCTTGGGCGTAATTGCTCTTGATGCTATGGGCTTTTCATTAAATCAGCTCAGTATCGTAGGTTTTGTTTTAGCATTGGGATTATTGGTTGATGATTCTATTGTAGTGGTTGAAAATATTGAACGATGGATTAGGGAGGGACATTCTAAACGGAAGGCGGCTATTGAGGCAACAAAGCAGATTACCCTTGCCGTAATCGGATGTACGGCTACATTAATCATAGCTTTTCTTCCGATTGCCTTTTTGCCTGAGGCATCTGGGGAGTTCATTCGTAGTTTACCATTTGCAGTGATCAACGCGATACTGGCATCTATGCTGGTTTCCCTGACCATTGTCCCTTTTCTGGCCAGTCGTTTTTTGAAAACGGAGCATGATCCACGGGGTAATATTTTCATGCGCGGGTTGAAAAAACTGATCAGCGGTTCTTATAGTCGATTGCTTGATAAGGCTCTGCAAAGGCCTAAAACAACATTACTTGCTGCTCTGGGATTATTTGTTCTTTCTATATTCATTTTTCCCATAATTGGGTTCCGCATCTTTCCAACTTCAGAAAAGCCGCAGTTTCTGGTCAATGTTCAAATGCCGTTACAGAGTAATATTGAACATACAAATACTATAGTGAAGCAAGTTGAAAAAGTGCTTGCTGACGAAAAGAAAATTGAGTACTATACTACCAATGTAGGAAAAGGGAATCCGAGGATATATTATAATGTTATCCCGGAAAATGAGAAATCGGATTATGCTCAGATTTTTATTCAATTAAAAGAATCCGTTAAGGCCAACGAAAAAGAAAAGATCATAGTTGATTTACGGGATAAATTCACGAAGTTCTCAGGGGCTAAAATTGAGATTAAAAATTTTGAGCAGGGGCCACCGATCGAAGCACCAATAGCAATACGGATCATTGGTGATAATCTGGATACGCTTCAGTCTCTTGCAGGAAGAGCAGAAGAAATGTTACGTAAAATGGAAGGAACGATTTATGTAAACAATGAGGTTAGTATTCGTAAATCTGATCTTCGTGTGAAGGTCAATACCGATAAATCCAGAAGTCTGGGCATCCTGACCAGCGATCTCGATAAAACAATTCGCCTTGCAGTTTCAGGGGTTGAGGTGGGGCAATATACCGATGAAAAAGGGGACGATTACGCAATTATGGTTAATGCTCCACGTGACAAATACGCCACAACGGATATTCTTAAAGATATATATATCAATAATGCTATTGGGACACCTATTGCACTGGATCAGGTTGCTGACATTCAATTTGAAACATCTCCAACGAGTATCAAGCATGTAAATAAAGAAAGATTTGTTGTAGTGACCGCCTTCACCAAAGAAAATATCCTGGCCGATGATATTTATAAAAAATTCCTTGCCGACAGTGCTTCATTGAAGTTGCCAACTGGGTATTCCATAAAACTGGCTGGGGAAGTAGAATCCAGGGAAGAAGCCTTTGGAGGTAATTTTACTACTATAATTATTGCTTTCGTGTTTTTGTTTATAATGGTCTTATTACTTGAATTTAAAACATTCAAGAGTACCCTTATTGTGTTATCTGTTATTCCATTGGGGATCATTGGTGGAGTATTGATGCTCTGGTTAACCGGTAATCCTTTATCCTTTGTAGCTATTGTTGGATTTATTGCGCTTGCCGGGATTGAAGTAAAGAACTCCATTTTATTGGTCGATTTTACCAATCAGTTGAGGGAGCAGGGGGTACCCATGGATGAAGCCATACGGGAAGCAGGTGAAATACGTTTTCTGCCGATTGTGTTGACTTCATTAACGGCAATTGGTGGATTGACCCCGATAGCCTTGAATAGTAATCCATTGATCTCGCCCTTAGCCATAGTGCTGATAGGCGGATTGATCACCTCTACATTGCTTTCAAGAATAGTGACTCCAGTCGTATATAAACTAATTCCTCCCTCAATCGATAAGGATTAATTTTTTGTAGTTGAAGGAGAACAATAATGGAAATTTTTCGTTTATCTATAGACAACCTTGGCTTAAAAATAGTTAACCAGGTACGTTTGCTAAAAGAGATGCCGGCAGTTGCCGGCATTTTTATTTTACATGGATTATCTTTGCTTTAGGGATAAAAAAAAGTCGGCCGTAGAAACGGCCGACGGTAACTCAACGATTGCTTGCCATATGAAAATTATAAAGATCCCTAGGGACTTGATGTCGTTATCGATTACAGTCCAAAAGTAGTTTGCTACGCAGGCGAAACCTAATCATCATTTATTAAAATTTATGATGTCTAAATATGTATCAAAACGTTGAAAAGCTTGTCAGTACTGCATTCTAAACAAAAAAACTGCTGATGTCAACACGATTTTCGGACGCTCTTTTTCAATTAGTTAAATCGCTTGAGAAGGCGGAAAAAAGGCATTTTAAGATTTACATCAAGCGAAGTTCTGATAAGGATGACCTAAAAGTAGTGCAGTTATTTGATGCTTTGGAGGGTATGGACGAGTACGATGAAAAGATAATATTCAAGAAGATCCCCTCTCTGAACAAGTCGAAACTCTCCAATTTAAAGACCCATTTATATAAACAGCTCTTATCTAGCCTCAGATTATTAAAATCAAAGGATAATATCGACCTGGAACTTAGTGAGCATCTAGATGATGCCCGTATATTATACAACAAGGGGCTGAGCCGACAAAGTCTTCGAATACTCGAAAAGGCAAAAGAATTGGCTGTTTCAAACCAGAAATACAATACACTGGTACAATTGATATCCCTAGAGAAGAAAATTGAGACCCTACATATCACCCGGAGTCCAGCCGCTAAAACGGAAACTTTGGCCGATGAATCCATGTCTATAAGTCAGCATATTGAGCGGGTTACTCGTTTATCCAATCTGACCTTACTTTTATATAGATGGTATGTTTTACATGGACATGCTTACCAGGAGGAAGAAGAAAAAGAGCTGACTACTTTTTTCAATGATTATTTACCCCAAAACCTAAATGCTATTTCTGGTTTTTATGAGAAGTTGTATTTATATCAGAGCTATTGTTGGTATGGATTCATCCTTCAAGATTTTCTAATGAATTATCGTTATGCCCGTAAATGGTTGGCCTTGTATGAAGCTCAACCACAGATGATTGGGATTGAAACAGGCCACTACATAAAAGGGATGCATAGTTTACTGAATGCTCATTTTGCCCTGCGCGATTATCGTGGATTTGATCGAAGTTTGGCTCAATTCGAGGAATTTGCCCAATCTCCAGAGGCTAATCGACATGATAATTTCCGGGTGCATACTTCGATCTATATTAACAGCGCACGCATTAATAGTCATTTGATGAAGGGGAGCTTTTCTGAAGGCGTAAAGATCGTTCCTGAGATCGAGGCTAAACTAGCAGAATATACCTTATTTGTAGATCCACATCGTATCCTTCTTTTTAACTATAAAATAGCTTCCCTATATTTTGGTAAAGGAGATTATAAGAAAGCTATAGATTACACGCATAAAATAATGAATGGTTCAACGGAAATGAGAGCCGATCTACAGTGTTATTCTAGACTGGTACATTTACTTAGTCATTATGAACTGGGTAATTATGAAATTCTGGATTCGCTGAGTAAGTCAACCCATCGGTTTTACAAGAACATGAAAAAACTGACCAAGGTTGAGCAGGCTACTTTTGAATTTCTTCAACACAGTTTCAGTCCTGCTCCGTCAGAGATAAAAATGAACATTCAAAAATTTTACGAAAAGATCAGCCATCTGGAAAACAATAGCTCTGAAACCAGGTCTTATGCTTATTTGGATATCATTTCCTGGGCAGAAAGCAAGCTTACCAGCAGCACCATGGAAGCTGTTATGTTAAGTAAATACAGGAAAAGTAAAAGAAAATAAAGCCTCCCCAAAATTGGAGAATAAAGAGCTGTTCATTTCAAATGAGTCATCCAAATCTTTTATTATAGTCATTCATTTAATGAAAGGTGTATTCAACACCATGTACTTGGGTCAATAAATGCTGAGGTGCATCAAGAATTTTACAAGTTTGTGGTGGAAAAGGGGTAATAGGTGAATGGGATTCTAAATAGTTCTTCATTATGTTGTGAAGTGTTAAGGAAGTATTCTTTGCATCAGTAACTCCTTTGATCCTGCACAACATATCTTCAGGGTCACCATCGCGCTCACAAGCGCAAATAGTATATTGTTTTTGGAGATCTAAAGGTTTGCCACCAATATTCACGTGTTGAACGCGTTTTCCTTTTTCAGCAAATGCTTTGAACGATAGCTCCATTCCTTTAAACTTGATGACCCATCCACCAAACCGTTCAACTGCATTGGCAGCAAATACATTATTCAATTCTTTCTCCAACCATTCCATTAATTGCTTACCACTAACTTTTCCAGTTCTAATGGTACTGTCAACTGGAAGCATATCATAAATATATCCTTCTGTGATGGGAATGTTACCCGTACTGTCTGGTGTAGTGCGAGGAGGACAAAAACGAAATCCATTTGAAAGTACGATATCTATATCTTTCATCTTCCAATAAATGGCATCTACGATAAGTGTATCAATAGGATTTTCCACCACAAAATATCTGTATAAGGGTATGGTGCTGTACCCTACAATCTTATTCATTTCTTCTGAAAATGGTTTTTCATTTACCCTGATCAGCTCTTCCATTTTTTTATCGGCGGGGTATTTGTTTGCGTTCAATTCGACCAGCTCGTATTTATCGCTTATAACTTTTCCATCTTGTATAGTTAACTCAAGTTTTCCTACGAATGAACCAAAGGCGCCAGGTTCCACAACTTTGGTATAAGAACATTGAATAGGCTTTCTTACTCGCTCATGTGTATCGCCTCCTAGAATATAGTCCACACCTTTACACTCTGGCAAATTACCTAGATGAATCTGTTGAGATAATCCTAGATGGGCTATAATGAATACATAAGCACATTGTTCCTGATTTCGCAGCACATCAACATAGTGCGGCAAATTTTCTTCAGGCTTTGTGTAGATGATTCCTTTACTATAATTAGGTGCTTGTCTAAGCGGGACTAAAGGGTCAGTATAACCAATAAAACCTATTTTGACTCCCTGTATATTCCAAATATAATAGGGCTGAAAAATAAGCTCACCTTTTTTACCTTCACCAAGATCATGATACATATTGGCACAGATCTTAGGTGCATGGAGGGATCCTAATAAGGTTTGCATGGCTTTCTTATAATAGATCACTTCCCAGTTTCCTGGTAAATAAAGATCATATTGAAGTTCATTCAAAATAGGCACAATGGCTTTTCCTGTTGTTTTCACGGAAAGTTCACTTCCTTGAAACATATCTCCAGTGTCTAGAACAAAAGTATATGGATTGGATTTGCGTTCTTTTTTTAAATAGCTGGCTAGATGGGCATACCCACCTGTTTTTCTATATACAGGTTGTTCATTTTCCCAAAAAAGTTCATCATGGGGATGTACTTGACAATGCACATCTGTCGTTTGAAGGATATTGATGGTAAACGATTGGTTTGCTGTTTTTTCACGTTGAATCTCGTTCACATGTTCATCTGTGTGCATAGCAAAAGCTTCAGTTGATACATTATTGGATATGCCTAGTCCAATACTTAATCTACCTGCATTTTTTAGAAAATTTCTGCGACCTTTTACTGCATATCCATCATATAAAGCAGGTTGATTCTTTTTTGGCATAGTTGAAAACGTTTAATACGACAATATCAGGGCAACAAATTTTTTGTATGGTGATAATAGTCACGAAGGCAAAATTATAGATATTTTAAAACCTCAGGTTTTTATATATAGCTTATGTAAGTACCCCGTTTCAGTTCCAGCTTATTAGTTAGCAATTTCGGTTTTTTGATCCTATCCCATATTTCGGACACGCAAAACTTAACTTTCTGGGCTTATTGATTGACAGAATTCTATGTATTCCATGGGTGTCAGATTGTTTAAAGAACTATGTGGTCGATAGTGATTGTATTCGTATCTCCAAGCGTCTACTTTCTCTTCCGCATCCTCTAGCGACATGAACCAATTTATATTCAAACACTCATCCCGGAAGCTGCCATTGAACGATTCAATATATGGATTATCCGTTGGTTTTCCTGGTCTTGAGAAATCTAAGGTAACATTATTTTCATATGCCCAACGGTCTAAATCCTTGCTGATAAATTCAGACCCATTGTCTACCTGGATGCGCTCTGGTGTAATTCCGTGGTATTGTTTGACGTCATCCATAATTCTGACAACGTCGATACCTTTGATTGATTGCCCGACTCGTGTAGCCAGGCATTGGCGACTAAAATTATCAACCAAAGTTAAGACCCTAAATTTCCGGCCATTGAACAGCTGGTCAGCAACAAAATCCATCGACCAACACTGGTGCAGGTTGACTTGTTTGGGGCGTTCCATCCGGTGTGCTGCCACTTTGCTTCTGCGAGGTCTTTTACTCCGAAGATTAAGCCCTTCCTCCTTGTAAATGCGGTGTACACGCTTTTTATTATCCTTCCAGCCCTCACGCCTTAAAAGCACATGTATTCGATTTACACCATAACGGATTCTCGTATTAGCGATCTCCACAATTCTACTCCTGATGACCTTATCAGAACGTTTTGTAGATTGACGATACCACAATGACCTGCTTAGCATCACTGCTTGACAAGCTTTCTGGGTGGATACTTTATATTGATCTTTCAGTGTTTGTACCAAAACCTTCAGTTGACTGATTTTCAGACATTTTTTTTTAATACATCCTGGAGCATTTGCTTGTCCAAGGTGAGATCCGCAACAATCTGTTTTAAACGGCTGTTCTCATCTTCAAGTTGTCTTAACCTACGTATCTCGGTTATTCCAACGCCACCATACTTTTTCTTCCAATTGTAAAAGGTGACATCAGAGATACCCATTTTGCGTGTAACCTCAGCAACAGATGTTCCTGTCTCGGCTTGTTTGAGAGCGAAAGCGATTTGTTGTTCTGTGAATTTTGACTTTTTCATGTGCAATTTTCTAGTTTTAAATTATTGAAAATTGCCCGGATTTTTAAGTTTTGAACTGTCTAAATTATCGGGAGAAGGTCAGTAGAACTTAAGCAAAAAATGGTTGTTTATAAAACGCGTTGTAAACGATGAAAATTGGTATGGATATATTATGTTTTTTATTTATAATTTTTGATTGTCTCTTTTAATTTTAATTTATAAGTTTCCCCAATTGGTAATTTATTTTTAAGAATATGAACAGTTTCCTTCTCAATCTTATTTATGTGTTTTAGTGAAACTATATATGACTTATGGATACGTACGAACTTATAAATGTTCAATTGACTTTCTATCTTCTTTAAATTTTCTAGAATAGTATATTTATTTTTTGTTGTATGGATCGCAATGTAGTTCCTCATTCCTTCAATGAATATGATGTCACTAATTTTCAATTTGAAGGTTGAATAACTCGATTTTATAAATAAAAAATCATCGATTTCGGGAAGAATTTCTAATTTTTCTTGAATTGGTAATTGAATCAAATTATTAATTATAAGTTTAGCTTTATTAATTGATCTTTCAAACCTTTCAAAGGGGATGGGTTTTACTAAGTAATCAATTATGTCTAGATCAAATGCTTCTAATCCAAAATTTGGATAAGCTGTCGTTAATATTATTTGTAAATTTTTGTTGGAAATTCTTTTTGCTAAATCTAATCCATTTAGTTTACTCATTTGGATATCTAAAAAAATTAAATCAATTTGATGATTAAATATATAATCTAATGCAATTATTGGATCTGTAAAAGTTTTTACAAGGTTGACATCACTTATTTTATTTGAAAATTCTGTGATAATTCCAAGCGCATTTTGCTCGTCATCTATGGCAATAGCATTTATCATCAATTGTATTGTATAATTAGTTTAGCAAAAAAATGATTATTGTTATTTGTTAAAATCACCTTGTGTTTATTTGGATATAACAATTGTAATCTTTGGTTAAGGTTTTTAAGGCCTATTCCACTTGTTTTATCTTTAGAAATACTTTCTTCTATTGTATTTTCTACTGTATAAGTTAATTTATCATCAGATAAGATTAATTCAATTTTAATTGGATCACTGATTGTTTCTTTCGAGCCGTGCTTAAATGCATTTTCAATGAATGTTAATAACAGCATGGGGGGTATTTTTAATTTACAGTTTTGTATATCTTCTTGAACATTAAAATGCACTATTGCATCTGAAAATCTGAGTTTGTGAAGTTCAATAAACTTTTTTAGATAATCTACTTCATTTTGAATTTCTGTTAAATCTTCTTTTTCATCTAAGACATAGCGAAGTAAGTCTGATAATTGTATTAGCGATTTTGCTGTTTTATCTGATTTTATTAGCGATAAATAATATATATTATTGATTATGTTAAATAAAAAGTGTGGGTTTAATTGATAGCGGAGTGACTTAAGCTCTGATTTTAATTTTTCGTTTTCTAATTTATTTTTTATT
>Ga0315904_10009507_pt1 | contig 12690 bp, 13 predicted proteins | sample LakEriMetagenome_6_FD_203529 | JGI IMG/M metagenome (GOLD analysis project Ga0315904, IMG submission 203529) | Freshwater fungal communities from buoy surface, Lake Erie, Ohio, United States - Buoy 12 MA120 | ecosystem: Environmental > Aquatic > Freshwater > Lake | place: USA: Lake Erie, Ohio...
CTATGCCACGGCTTTAAAAAGCTTGCGAGATAACCCAGATTATCAATCCTTTAACTTTCCCGATGATTGTCCTTTTCCCCAAGAAATTAGTCAGATTTTACAGAAAAAAGTTTGGCGATAAAATTATTTTTAAAAGTTTGTTGGTGGGGTTAGGAGATAGGAGTTAGCAGTCAGTATTCTCCGAGTCAGTATTCAGGAGATTATTTTATTTATTCTCCCCACACCCCACACCCCACACCCCACACCCCACTTCCCCACACCCCACACCCCACACCCCAACCCCTCTGCTAATAACCAATGCTTCCTACCGTTGAGACTTTAATTATCGCCGTCGAAAAAGCTGACTCAGCCAATGGGTTACTAACCGCCGTGGAAAATTTAGCCGCCGCCAAAAGTGAAGCGGCAATACCCACCCTCACCGATGTGCTGAGATATAACAACCCCGGTGCCTCCGTGGCAGCCGTGGATGGTTTAATCGCCATCGGCAAAGCGGCGGTTCCCTATTTACTGGCCAACCTAGACGGTTATAATTATGGGGCGAGAGCTTGGGCAGCCCGCGCCCTAGCAGGAATTGGCGATGTGCGAGGATTGGACTTATTACTTGAGGCGGCGGTGAGTGATTTTTCCTTTAGCGTGCGGCGAGGGGCGGCTAGAGGCTTAGGAAATATAATTTGGTCTGATTTGGAGGAAAGTCGAGTTTCTGAGGCTCAGAAGGCTGTTTTTAATGCACTGGAGAAACTTTTGCAAGGGGATCCAGAGTGGGTGGTTAGATATGCGGCGATCGTCGGATTGGAGGGATTAGGAATTGCGGCGGCGGCATTTCGCGGGGCGATTCAGGAACTTTTAGGACAGATTGGGGAGACAGAACCGGAAATAGTGGTAAGATTGCGTGCCGATCAAGCTCTGGAACACTTACAATAAGCCTAAGTGAAAAAGTAGAAAAACTTATTTCTCTACAGTGAGAAACAATTACACTAACATTCTATGAAATATTGGCAGGAAACTTTAGCGATCGCTCAACGAATTTTAGTAGAATTAATCCGGCGCGGGCGTAGCTTAATCCTCTGGGGTATTTTCCCGATCCTTGTCCTGCTCTTAAATGGCTATATTATGGCAGAAAAAGGCAAAATTGAGCTTGCCGAGGCGATGGCTCTGGCTACTCCTCCCACCCTCGTAGGGGCGGCACTTTTCTTTAGTTGTTTGGGGGGAACCGTGGCGACGGTAGTAGCAGAAAGGGAACAACAAACGATTAAACGGTTATTTTTATCGCCTTTAAGCGGTGTTTCCTATTTTATCGGCATTTTTCTCGCCCATTGTGTGATTGCCGCCTGTCAGACGGTTTTAGTTTATTCTATTGCTAAACAGTATGGAGCCACTTTTAAAGGCTCAATTCCTCTAGAATTATTAATTATTTTTCTTAGTATCACCGCTTATGTGGGTTTAGGATTTATCCTCGGTACTCAACTGGCGAAGAGAACAGAAGATGTTAATGCTTTGGTGGGAACTTTTGGGGTTCCTTTATTAATTTTAGGCGGCGTTTTTCTTCCGACTGCTTTATTCCCCGACAATATTCTATCTCTGGCTAAATATAACCCGATCTACCACATGAATGAAGCTTTAATTGCTGTTTGGGCAAAGGGCGAAAATCTACAAGATATTAGCTCTCATTTTCGCTTTCTCTGTCTTTTTGCCCTAGCTATGGTAGCAGGTGGTTGGCTTACCTATCGACAAATGTTAAACCTTGAACGCCGATTGTAAATCAGTTATCAGTTAGAAAAGGCAAGAGTATTTACTGATTTGTCTTCCTATATCTTCCACTCCCTAATCCTGCCTGCTGCCTCCTGACTATCCTTGTTACTTTATTAAAAATGCTGACTATTAGTAATGTCAAAAAAAATTACGGAAGACGCTTAGTATTAGATCAATTAAACTTTCATATTGAAGCGGGGGAAATTTACGGTTTACTCGGTCCCAATGGTGCGGGAAAAACCACCACTATTAACTTAATTTGTAATTTATTAAAACCCTCATCGGGAGAAATTACCTTTAATTATTTGCCAATTTCCAGAGTTACTAAAGAATTAATTGGGGTTGCCCCGCAAGAAAATTTATTGTACAAATCCCTTACTTGTGAGGAAAATCTCAACTTTTTTGCTCAGATTTATGGACTTGATCGCCTCCAGCGTCGTCATCGGATTAAAGCCAGTTTATCGGCAGTAAATTTGCTTGATCGCGCCCGTAGTCCGGTGGAAACTTTAAGCGGTGGAATGCAGCGCCGGATGAATATTGCCGTGGCTATTGTTCATCAGCCAAAATTATTAATTCTCGATGAACCAACTACTGGTTTAGACATCGAATCTCGCTATGAAATTTGGGATTTAATCGGAGAATTACGGCGCCAGGGAATGACAATTTTATTAACTACCCATCTCCTCGATGAAGCACAGCGTCTCTGTCAACGTATCGGGATTTTAAAACAAGGTCGTATTATTGCCGAAGGTAATTTAAATCAGCTGCGTCAGCACATTCCTGCGAAAGAAATTATTATCATGGATACCCAGGATCACGAAGCAGCCATAAATCGAGGGAAACAATTAGGATTTACTCCCAAATTTTACGGAAAAGATTTAGCTTTTTGGTTACATGAACATCTAGAATTAAGCGAGATTATCCAGGTATTCGATGGCATTAATATTGATTCTATCGCCCGTCAGACGGTACAGTTAGAACATATTTATATGGAAATTATGAATCAATTTTAAACCCGTTTTTGAGAATTCAAGTTGATTATCATCATTTTTTCAGTAATTGCCCTCAATTAAGCTAAATCACCGTTTTTTGCCATCATGATCATCTCTAATTTTTAGATAGGTTCTATCTAAGGCTTGGTGAATAAATCTAAAACCCTTGTTGGTTAAAACTTTTAGACTTTTTGGAAATCAAAAAGTACCATATCTGGGAATGATCGGCGGGAAAATTCAGATACTTTGTCCCTGAAAATTAGGTAATACTAAATCTGGTTATTAAAAACTGATTATTTATTCTCCCCTTTGCCTTTTGCCTCTTGCACGAGTGCCTCTCCTCGTAACTAGCCTATACTCAACAGATTTAGTATAATTGACCAGATGAAAATCGCTAAAACCCTACACCCCACACCCGTTCGGCTGAGCGTTCGACAAAAGCTCACGCGGCCCGACTGAGCTTGCCGAACGTCCGAATTCTTACTGCCGAAGCCTGCCCCGACGAAAAACTTTTTCAGCAAACCCTATATAAGCTTCTCAGACTACCACTATCTCGGACTTGAGGCATAATTAATTTTTCAAGCATAAAACAACCTAGAAATCAGTTTTTAGGATGGTAAACAAGTTGAGTATCGATTTTATTTCTCTTGAATTCCCACTCTTGACCTCTCAGCCTTCTGATCTTCCAGAAATTTTCCTTGTTGCTGGAGAACTATGATACAATGGCATCAAAAAATAGAGGAAAAATTTTTTTATCATGGACAAGGTGTCAACACCAAGCCTATCAATTGTTATTCCGACCCGAGAAGGATTCGCTGACCACTGGTTTAATGCGCTGACCGAGGTCAAGGGAGAAGTAGAATTTATCTTGGTTCATCCACCAGGAGCGCCTAAGTATCCCACGTCCGACCCCAGGGTACAGCAAATAGTCAGTCCCTTGCGGGGAGAAATTATTCAACGTGCCACAGGTTTGATGAATGCTACCGCTCCCTATACATTGACAATTAATTGTGATGAGTATATCAATCCAGACATTTCAGAAATTAGCCATCAATACTTTTCCCGATTTCCTGATAGTTGGGTCATGAGACTTAGCCGGAAAAATGTTGAATTTGGTAAAAAAGAAATTCTGGAAGCTACTTGGCTCTCACCAAAACCCATCGAAAAACTAGAAGTTTGTGGTAGGTCTCAAGGTAACTCTAAGCTATACGAACAAGGCAACTACTTATTGGAAATTCCCATTACTCCTATCGATAATAAATTTGATGTAATGTGTATTTTTAGAGGGAGGAGAGATCATCGAGGTCCTCATACAGAGAATTTTGACAAGAAGGTTTGGAAAACTTCTATAGTACAGGAAACCCTGAAGGATCTGGTGGGGTTAATGCCTTTTATGGGTCCGTTTAAGTATATTCCCTTTTGGTGTCTTGATCGAGTTTTAGGACTAGCTATACAAGCGAAGTTTTTTGAGCAAGGAAAAGGCAAAATTATTGGTCATCTCTTACCGCTGCCAGAACAAATTCGTATTGAAAATAATCCACCTGAATATATACGACTTAATCGTTATGGTGTACTTTCTGAGCTTTACTTAATCAGACGTTTTCCCCAATACGGATATATGTGGAATCTCGTTATTCCCGACATCTTAAATGTGCCGCGAATCTTTATTCGTTCTCGCTTGGGTAAAGAGGTATAAAATATCAGTCTATCTGTCATATGTCAGGGAAGTAAGTATTAATACTTACTTCCCATTTTTTGGCTATCAACCTTAATTTAGCTTGTTAAATATTTGCCTAATTTTAATTTTCACACCGTTGTAAAATTCTTCAAAAAATAGATTCCAAAAGTAGCCATACTGGGGAAATTGTTTCACTAACAACATCTCCACCAACACTAACAATCGCACTGTTTTTAAGGAATAAGGCCTAACAATATATCTGATTTGACCAGGTTCGGGCATCCAATGACCAATACAAGCACCTGTTTTAAAAAATTTGGCTTGAATATATAGTCCGATTGCCCTATCTAATCCCCAAAGAGGCAACCAAGTTAAAAGTTCCGCCATTCTCGTGCCTTGGAACATTTCTGTGAGAGCTTCTTTAACTGCTGGACTTTTCCAAATTGTATTATTAAAAGGTTCCACATGACTTCCATGAATGTCTCTTCTCTTAGCGTAGGGCCAGAGAGCAACTTTTATATCAAAATGATTTTCTAGAGGGGCAATGGGAACTTCTACCAAATCCTGATAGGAATCCTCTCTTTTTCTTGCAATTCTAAGTTGCTCAAGAGAGGGCAATTGCTGCCAAGGTCTTTGAATTTTTTCTTCGTCTAAGTAGTCTATTTTTTCTTTAAACAAACGCAGTATCCAACTCTGAGGAAATTTCTCAAAGTATTCAAGAGTTAGAGATACAACATCCGGATGCACGAAGTCATCATCATCTAAAGCCAGTATATACTGACCGGTGGCGTTCATTAAACCCAAGGCTCTTTGAGGTGTTTCTCCTTTGTAGAGACTGTATAAAATTTTTACTCGTGGGTCAGCTATGAAGGCTGCAGTTGCGCCAGGAGGGTAAACTAAGATAAATTCTACGTTTCCCTGTACGGATAAAAGTTGTTGCAACCAATATCCGGAAAAATTTCCGATGGTCGGGCTAACAATAGATAATATCGGTTGATTGAAACTAGCAAGCATCTCTGGTGAATTTATTTAGAAATAATTTGACGATACAAACATAAATTTGCTGAACGTAGGTGACTACCAAGACTCTCTCAAAAGGATACTTTTGAGATGAGAGAGGGTAATTCTTGTTGACTCTTATCATAATCTTGGGGGATGCCTATGTCAATAAAATATTCGTCAGAAATCAAGGCATACAACCGAGTCGGAATTGAGGATCGACCAGCGATTGCTGAAGAAAAAACTGAGATTGGTCATTGGGAAGGAGATACAATCATCGGGGGCAACCATCTCGGGGCGATCGCTACCTATCTATGTAGATAAAACCTCCAAGTTTTTAGTGGCACGAGTCATGAAGACTCAGACTACCGCCGAACTCAATCGCACCACTGAAGTGGCTTTTGCGGGCCTACCAGCCTCTCATCTCAAGACTTTCACCTTCGATAATGGCCAGGAGTTTAGTGGGTACGAGCAGGCGGCTGGCTTAGGGGTTGAATAGACATCTCCAAAAATTATAACCCAGTCACAGCTTGCTTTTGGTCTGCGTACTAACCGAATGGTTCGATGGCTGAAATGTATATCTATCGTTGCTAATTCAATTTCACTGAAAAAATATGCGGCAATTAAAATAATTTTTATTCGGGTAGATTCCTTAACTAGAAAGACTTTGGGTCTTGAGATAATATTAGGTTGAGGTCTAATGTTATTTTGCCAATCTTTATCATTTTTGGGAGCGAGGACTGAAAAGACCTCTTGCAAAAGTCTTAAGTCGATCCTTGTACAGCAACATTTTTGAAGATTATCAACTACTAATAAATAATTAACTGAAAGTCCCTCCCATTATTGTTTCTATCGTTTGTTTTCGGATTTATGCAAGAGGTCTAAAGAACACACCAACGATCTCATGCGGCAGTTTTTCCCGAAAGGGACAAATTTCTCTCATCATCAAACAAACTCAGGTAGACCAAGCGACGGACTTAATCAACCATCGACTGCGAAAAGCCCTTGACTATAGCACTCCGTCTGAGGTATTCTTTAGTCAGACAGGTACTCGTACACTTCAAACTTGAGTTAGCCCTTGTTTGGCTCGTCGCTACGGGCAAATGCTCAAACAGTCACTGACTCACAAAGTTTTTTGGTATCATGTTTACAAAAACATCTAGAATTTTGCTTGAGTGAAGGAATCTATGTTTGACACAACAAAACCAATCAATCAAAAACAAATTATACACATTGGTCCAAGGTGTCATGAAGATTTTAACGTTACTTTAGCTGAAGCAATTAGGTCGGAAACTGGTATAGTAAGCCGCTTGATCGACTATCAATCTCTCAAGAATATGGACGCTTCCAGTGTTTTGTCTTCATTGATAACTCCAGATTGTTTAGGGGTTCTCTTACATTATAACTGTAGATACTACGATGTTCCCGATTGGCTCTTGAGAGTATTACAAAATCTCACAAGAACTAGAGACTTTAAATTAATTATCCTAGTCCATGAGTTCAACGCAACTTACACAAGAAAAGGGATAATTTTCCCCGCTTTCAGATTTTTAATAACTTCTTATCAAATCTTCAGATTAGCTGATTTAATCGTGACTACTACTTCCAGAATTAAAAATATAGTTTCACGATTGACTGGAAAAACCGAAGTTATTTGCTTACCAAATTTTTCTACTATGGGTGAACCTCAATGTATTCTTCCTCTCAAGGAACGCCCACCCTACTTTATTGTTTTCGGTTCCAAGTACACTCGTCCCCTAGTTTATACAAAATTCAGTAAAAACCTCCTAAAAGCCTGTCGAGCTTTAGGCATTGAACGCATTTATGATGTTGGTTATCCCTGTGATTTGAGTACCACAGAAGGTCAATTCAAAGGAATAGAGATAGTCCCTATGGGATTTCAGTCTAATCAGGTTGTTAGTGAATTGATGTTAACTTCACGGGGGGGGGTTCTGGATTATAGCCATTTTCCAAAAGATTTAGGCAAATCCACTGTCTTTGCCGCCTATGCCGCCCACGGTTTGGTTCCAGTTCTAACAGACTATAACCCTTCTGAAGCGGATGGAGTAGAAAATAATAAACATTATTTAGTAGCTGATGAAAATCTGTCTAGTCTCGATTTGAGTCAACTTCAGCAAATTGCTGACAACGCTCACAGATGGTATCAAGACCATAATTTGATCAAAGTCGCCAAGTTTTACGGTTCGTATTTTAATCCTGAGGTTAAACCTGATTTCGGAAATTAAAAAGTTCAGGTAATTCAATCTGACTTTTTTCGTAATCTTGGGGGATGCCTATGTCAATAAAATATTCGTCAGAAATAAAGCCATACATGGGAATTTTCTCGCTATAAACTTTGAGAAAGTCGTCCTCAAAAGAAAATTTTGATGGCAGATCAAAGCCAGACAGTATTTTTTTCCCTACACAATATATACCGCCATTAATATAGCCCTTATCTTGATATTTTTTGGATTCAAACCCGATAATTTTTTGGTCATCGTCTAGCAGAACATTATTATAACGATCAAAGTCAGTTAGGGGCTTCAGAGCAACAGTTATTAGGGATTTCTTTTGATTATGTAAATTAATTAAGGCGGATAAATTGACATTGAATAAGGTATCGCCGTTGACAATTAATGCTTGTTCCGTTTCAATTTTATTTAGTGCCAACTGGATCGCTCCTCCAGTTCCCAAGGGTGTATCTTCTATCAGATAAGTTAGCTCATATTCCTTGTATTGATCGCCAAAATGATCGATAATTTTCTGATGTTCATAGCCCACAGAAACTAAAAATTTGTTGGTAATTTTTTGAGAGATTAGGTAATCTAATAGATATTCTAAAAAAGGCCTGTCGGCAACGGGAGCCATGGGTTTTGGTAAACTGTTGATCACCGATCGCAACCTGGTTCCTAACCCACCCGCCAGAATAATTACATCCATAGATACACCTCAAAAATTTTAATTATTACCAATCTTTTAAAAACTATTTTTAGGGTTACAGGGATAATCATTCCCCATCGCTCCTTGGTTTGCTATAATGTCCATGCTTGGGTTCCGTATTTGGTAAAATGAAAATTAATCACTTGGCCTCCTTCTGATTTCAAAGCTTTTATTACTTCGATTTTCTTGGTAGGATCAACCATAAAGATAATAAAACCACCGCCACCGGCCCCCGATATTTTGCCTGAATAGGCCCCAGTTTCCCTCGCTACCCGATAAATGCGATCAATCTGCGGATTACTAATTAATTTGGATAATTTCTTTTTCGCTTCCCAAGAAGTTCTCAGAATTTCTGCTATGCCCATAAAATCTGATTTAAGCAGTGCTTCTTTAAAGAGAATTGCCTCTTTTTTGAGTTGATGGGTAGCGGTGATCGCTTGCTCATTTTTTTCTTGGACATTCTGAATTTGATCCTCAATTACTTGAGATGAGTAGCGAGAAATGCCTGTATAGTAGAGGATCAGAGAGACTTCCAACTCATTGATCACCCAATTTTTAATTCGCAAAGGATTAACTATGACTCGATCTTGTTCATAAAATTCCATAAAATTAAAACCGCCAAAAGTGGCAGCGTACTGATCCTGTTTGCCCCCTAACCAGCCCAGGTCAATTCGTTCGATCTCGTAGGCTAAATGGGCGATATCGTACTCGCCTAGGGGTAATTTTAACAGTTCCACAAAGGCTTTAACTATGGCTACGGCTAGGGTAGAAGAAGAACCCAATCCCGAACCAGCTGGCGCATCGGAAAAAGTGGTGATTTGCAGCGGCAAAGGTTGCCCTTGATTAAAGTCTTTAATCAAACGATTATAGACCGCTTTATGCAGATCTAGAACACCGTTATAGGGGAGAGGAAACTGAAGGGTTTCTATTTGTTGTTCTCCTCGATCGGCGGCAACAAAAATGACCTGTTTGTCGGTAATTTCCGTGACTGTACAGTAGGCATAGAGATCGATAGTAGCGTTGAGAACGTAACCCCCATAAAGACTACAGTAAGGCTCGACATCGGTGCCGCCACCACCCAAACCTAATCTTAAAGGAGCTTTGGTTCTGATGATCATGGGTATGCTGTTTAGGTTGATTTTTTGCTAGGAGATTTTAGTTAGGAAAGAGCGCTTCTTCGATCGCTAAACAAATAGTATGGAGAACAAAACCATGACCTTCTTGAATGCGAGGGGTACTGGTACTAGGAATCATCAAACAATAATCGGTTTTTTCCTCTAGAGCTAATCCCTTCGCCCCAGTTAAACCGATGCTAGTGAGACCTTTTGCTTGACAAACTTTGAGAGCTTGATGGATATTAGCGGAATTTCCCGAAGTGGAAATACCGATAAACACATCACCCGGATTACCTTCCGCTTCTATCTGGCGGCTAAAAATATATTCGTAGCCATAATCGTTGGCAATCGCTGTTAAACTGGCGATATCGCTATTGAGGACGCGAACTGGTAAAGACTGTCTTTCTTTCAGAAATCGGCCGTGCAGCTCACCGCCAAAATGGATAGCATCGGCGGCACTGCCTCCATTACCAGCCACTAATACTTTGTGGTTATTGCGATAAGCATTGATACATACTTGGCAAATCTCTTGGATTTTTTCTAGATATTTTGTCTCGGTTAGTAGGTTTTTTTTCAGTACATAAGCCTCCTCCAATTCAGTCTTGATTAAAATTGACAGAGACGGATCACTCTGGAAACTATCTAATTTTTTGTTTGATTTTTCCGCCATTGGCATAGGTTTGATTTTCCAATTTTTATTAGTTGAATAAATTTAACTCTCAATCATTCTGTCATTACATTGAATAGTATTAAAAGACCAGAATCGCTCTCCATTAATTGGGGACAAAAGCCTTAGCACGGTAGAATTGATCACGGGACAAGAAAAACAGGCTAATGATAGTTCTAGAAAAACCTAGAGCGATCGAGTCAAAAGAGTGATCTTTTGCCAGTTATTCTGGGAATATATCACAAACGCCCCAACCTTAGCACAATTTGTTTTGTTTGTAAATAAACTTTTGATCTATTCTGGCCGAGACGAGGGATTTCCGAGCGGGGGGTTCAACCCTTGCCAGTCTTGGCCTTTTGTTTGGCTGGACAAAAATGTTAACAATTCATGACAATACTGCTGATATAATCAAAAGTCCAAAGGCCTGACGGCGTATAATATGCCCTGATTGCTATACTCTGACATCTAGATAGTAGAGAGAAGCAATTTAGCCGAGAAAACTAGCACAAATCGCGACAATCCCTCGAATTTTGTCTGTCCATCGGTTCAAGCTCTCGTCCCTGACAGAAGAACTGAGAATTATAGTCCCCGACTCGAAAAAGTCCAACATAATGAATCCTTTCCCCGCAATTTCCGTCAATGACGATGACCTAAAATACCCATCTCCGCCATCTCCGGGCAATTCTGACCAGAAAAGCGAAGATAGAGCGAAAAAGAACAAAGCCTTATTTCTCGATCGAGATGGGGTAGTTATTGACTATATCCCCTACCTGAGCAAACCAGAACAGGTGAGCATTCCCGCCGGGGCAGCGGCTGCCTTAAAACAGTGGCAGGATGCTGGCTATCTGCTGATCATCATTACCAATCAATCGGGACTTGCTAGGGGCTATTTCACTTGGGACGATCTGGCGGCGATTCACGGGCGCATGATTGAGGAATACCGACAATTGGGCGTGCATTTTCACGATCTTGCCATCTGCCCGCACCATCCCGACGAAGGATGTCCCTGCCGCAAACCCTCCCCCTATCTGCTGCTGACAGCCGCCCACCAGTACGGAATCGACTTAGCCGGCTCGTTGTTTATCGGCGATGCGCCCAGTGATCTAGAATGCGCCCTAGAAGCTGGTTGTCAACCCGTATTGCTCTTAACAGGACGGGGAAAAGTCACTCTTGGGCAGATCGAGAAATACCCAGTTGAGATTCCCGTATATAGCCAACTAAAGGAAACGGTAGAATTATTGCCAAAAACCGCTGCCGAGATAGAATTATGAGAATATTAGTCCTTTCTTGCCATAACTTTCCCTATCCACCTAGTCGCGGGGCAACCGAGGGTAGAACTTTTAACCTGATCAAATGTCTTCATCAAAACCATGATGTCACCCTGTTTGCCCGTCGGGTGGAGAATGTCACAGAAACTCAGATCGAAGAATTAAAAACCTTTACCAATCATCTTGTCTTATTTCCGCCCCAGGAAATTCCCGAACCAGGCAAGGGACTGACAAAACTAATCGGTCAAACAGGGCGCTTTCTGGAGGCAATAGTACAGATGACCCCAGCTAATGTTCTTAGTTATCGTTCGCCGCTCATTCAAGAGCGAATAGATGAATACGTCGAGCAGCAAAAATGTGATGTAATTATCTGCGCTCAGAGTATCAGCGAGATTTTTATCCGGCCGGAATACCGTCAGCGAGTCAAAACAGTAGTAGATATTCACAGTTCCGTGTACGGTTGGACACGCAATCATCTAGATGGAGGAGCCTCCGCCTATCCGCTGCGGGATTTTCTCTATCTGCCCCTACTCTATCAGTACGAAAAACGTTACTGTGCCAAGTTTTCCCAGTTGGTGGCTACTACCGATTATGATCGCGAACAATTATTAAAAATCTTTCCAGATGCACGGGTAGATATCGTGCCTAATGGCGTGGATTTAGCCCTGTTTCCCTATCGTCCTCGGGATCCCGGCGGTCATAATTTGGTCTTTGTCGGTGCCATGAGTTCTACCCATAATATCGATGCCGCCCGTTTTTTTGCTTTAGAAGTCCTGCCAGTCATTCAACAGCGATATCCCGACACCACTTTAACCCTAGTGGGGGCAAACCCAGCACCGGAAGTTCTCGAACTGGCCAAGTATCCCGGTGTGAGGGTGACGGGAACCGTTCCCTCGACAGTGGAATATTTACACCGGGGAACCGTTTGTGTGGTTCCCCTGCGGGTGGGATTGGGAATCAAGACCAAAACCCTAGAATCCATGGCCGCGGGGATTCCGATTGTCGCCAGCGATCGCGGTTTAGAGGGTTTAACGGTGGCAGCCGAGGGAATTCCCCCTAGGGCGCTGCGGGCTAATAGCGTTGCCGAGTACGTTACAGCGATCTCTAGGTTGTTCGATGATCCTTCTGTGCGAGAACAACTGTCCCATAATGCCTGGGCGATGGTGGAATCGGAGTACACCTGGGAGCGAGCGGGACAAAGGTACGAGGAAATTTTGCGGGACTAATATTGTTCTTAACCCCGAAATTTCCCTCGAGACTGTTTGAGAGTTTTACCGCCATA
>Ga0315904_10009512_pt1 | contig 12686 bp, 25 predicted proteins | sample LakEriMetagenome_6_FD_203529 | JGI IMG/M metagenome (GOLD analysis project Ga0315904, IMG submission 203529) | Freshwater fungal communities from buoy surface, Lake Erie, Ohio, United States - Buoy 12 MA120 | ecosystem: Environmental > Aquatic > Freshwater > Lake | place: USA: Lake Erie, Ohio...
GTTAAACTTTTCTATCTTCGATTCATCGCTATCACTGCCAGATACTTCGACCGCATCCGGTATAACTCTGCATAGCTCCTTTGCCTCGTCGTTCAGATCGCACCACGCAAGCGCCGTACGGCTGCGGTCGCTTAACTTATCCGCTGCAAACTCGCAACGCTCTTTGATTGTGCGCTTGCGTTCTTCGCGCTGTTCAGGCAATCGTATTGCCGCTAAGTTAAATAGCGCGCCTTCCTGAGCTGATTGTGCTTCTATCAAATGGTCATGCTCACGTAGCGGCGGCAATACAAACCCACCGTTATCGTAACCAAGATCCGACGGCATACGTACCGCGCGCGCCCACGACGTTACCCAGCGCCAAAACGGTAGCTCTGCGTGTCCTTTGAAACGGAACTCGGGCGCCTCGCCATAGCTTCGACGTAGCCCGCTGTTATTCTTATCGTTCTTGAAAAACTTATTTAGCATATCCATAAAACCTAGCCCGCCCAATGCTTCAGATGACGTGCCAAGTTCGGTATAGTCGTTTGGAGCCGCCGTAGCGGTAGCTAGCAAGCGGTACGGTATATGCTTCATAAACTCGTTTATGTGATTACGGTACGCGCCTTCAAACGATTTTAAGATAGAAGACTCATCGAGTACAACGCCGCCAAACAAAGCCGGGTCGAAGTTGTGCAATGATTCGTAGTTCGTTACTACGATGTTGGTTTTGCCTAGTCCGCTTTTACTAAAGTCTGATTCGATGCCAAACTTTGCCGATTCTTTCACCGTCTGCGGGCCTACTGCCAGCGGCGTAAGTACGATTACCGGTTTGTTGGTATGCCGTACGACGTTCTCAGCCCATGTTAGCTGCATCGCGGTTTTGCCCATGCCGCAATCGGCAAAGATTGCCGCGCGTCCAATCGATAGCGCCCATTGCACTAGATCGCGTTGGAAATCAAATAGCTTATCCGGCATCCATAGCGGATCAAATCCCGCCCCCTTGCCTGTGTGGCTCTTCCCTATTAGGAATTTGCCGTAGTCCGTTTCCATGTGTTCTCCTGTTGTGAATTAGTTAGTCTTCCGCAACCATACCTGCCAACCCTTGTGTAGTAGTTCCCATTCGCCGTCGGTTTCTTCTAAAAATTGGTTAATACCTAGCTTCGGGGATAGTTCCGGATCGTCAGACTCTTTCCATTCGTAATCGTCAAAAGCTAGTATACCGCCCACCGCTAAATACTTCCACGCCTTCAACCCATCGCGCCGCACCTGCGCGGCTGTATGGTCACCGTCGATGTATGCGAAATGATATTCGCGCGGATGTTGCAGGTTGGAAAGGTTATCAAAGAATGTATCCGACGTCATGCGGAAATGATTGACGCGGCGAAAATGGTACGGATATAGGTTCTCGATATACGCGTTGTACACATCGTTCCAATCCATCGCATCGTGCGCTTTCTCTTCGCTTCCTTGCCACGTGTCAACGTCTGTCAGCATTGCGCCCTTGCCTGTCAGAATGTACTTACATAGCCAACGGCTCGCATGGCCTACAAATGCGCCTATCTGCAATGCCTTGTAATGATCGCGCCCGCATTCTGGCAGTAGGAACCGCTCAAAGTTTTCGCGCGCTACCATGTCAAACCAGTTAGGGTAGATGGTGTTACTCATTTGCGCCTCCCTTCGCTTGTGCGATTACCTTTTCCATCCGCTGAACTATGCCGATTGGCACGTAATACTCCGACCAATAATCGCTACAATGGTGCAGCAATTCGATGATGTCCAGCATTTCGGCGTTGAGGGCTTCTAGCTCCGCATATTTGGCTTCCAGCTCCGCACATTGGGCTTCCAGCTCTGCGACGTCGTCTGATTTGCACCATGCGCCGTTATTAAACATTAACCTCCATCGTTGCAGCTTCATATCGCCTCCCTCATTCGCTTTATCGTCTCCTGATCCGAGTGAAGCGCACAAAAGTGTGTATCGGGATCAGCATCGACGATCGATAGATATACGCCGTCGATATTATTTAATGCCTCATGATGGCACTCGTGAATGTCTGGGTATCCATCGTTGTATTCTAGTATTCTTAGATGACTGCACGTCCTGCAGCTGAAGTCTTTATTCATGGCATCACCTCCTCATATATCGCTGCAATGCGCTCGGCTGCTTCGCGGGTGGGGATGTTGTATGCAGGTACGCCAACACCTTTAATTGATACCCTATAAAGCCCACTGCCGTCATTATGCAATAAAACAATGCACCGCTTGGCCTTCACATACGGCTCGGGCACGGTAATGGGTTGCCATGCTTCCCCTATATCCACGTTTGACCAAAGACAGGTTGTTACTGTATTGTATCGTGTAACAAACACCCGTCCAAAAACATGGCTCTTGTATGTTTTGGACGTGTCCTCTACCGTCGGCAGTCGATCTGTTATCCATTCGTAGTTCATTCGTCCTCCAATATGTTTATCCGTGGCCTCGTAATTCCTAGCAAGTCCGCAGCGTCCACGATACCGCGTACGATTGCTATTTGTCCCTTCCAATGTCCGGCAAACGTGTACTGATCTTCGGTTAGTTTACCCTTTGCCTGCTTTACTTCGACAAGGTAGTTACGCCCCTTCCATCCTACAACCAAATCGGGAAAGCCCTTGCCAATGGCGCTAGTGATCGCTACCGACGCGCCAACACTTCGCAGGTACTCGACTATCTCCGTTTGGTTTACGTCAATCTTTGCGGCTCTACGCATGGTTAAAACGGCAAATTATCAACGTATTCCTGCTCGCTCTGCTTTGGCAATGCCGTACCGCTGCCTACCTTTTCCAATCGCCAACAATCCAGCGACGTAAACCAGCCGCGCCTGCCCTCTTTGTTTGTGTAGCCGCGCCCGCGAAGATTAACCGACACCTGCACGGTATCGCCTACCTTAAAGTTGTCTAGCGTAGCGCAGTTGTCCTTAGTTAGCTGTATCTCGTACTCCTGCGGGTACTTGTCCATGTTGTTAGTAACAACAAACTTTCTAATCGTGAACGTGTCTTTCACCTGCTGCGTATCGCCGATAAAGATCAGCTCGCCTTGTATCTTCAAACCGTCCATTACTTGCGTCCTTTCCTGCGCATTGCTTGCGCGATGTCTTGTAAAATATCCAGCGCGGCTTTTTGTTCCGCGTCTTCTCTGCTCATTCCTGCGTCGTATTCGTAGATAGCGGCGCGTTCGTGCCATTCGATTAGCTGATGATCGTTAAACCTGTTGATACAGTGCGCTATAAAGTCCGGATCATGTTGCATAATCGCGCTTTTTTGTTATGTTGCGGCCAGTTCCGTAGTTCACGGTTCCTCCCTGTTGGCCCTGTGCGTTGCCTCGCGTACAGGGCTTTTTTATGCGATCCATTGTCCTAAGCTATTAAAGTACCCGTACACGTTTGTACTTGCGTACCTGCTAAGTACAAAGCTAACATCTTTTACTACCGCATTCAAAACGGAGATATTATGCGCGTGCCGTACTTTCTCGGTTTTAACAATCGCTTCGGCTACGGCTATAATTGTTTCTTCTGAGGGTATTGATACGGGCTTTGTCTGCATCATTGCCACGTACTCGCGTGCCATATTAAGCGCCGTAGATTCGCTCACGTTGTCATTAACTACAAACTGCTTACTATACTTCGCGCCGTGGTCGGCAATCATGATTACGCGTATCGCTACGATCTGATTGTTTATGCGTATGCGCTGTATCTTGTGCTCTTTCATCCTCATGCCAACCCCACGAGCCAGCATAAAAAGTAAAGCAGGATGCCAAATGCAAGCACTACGTTAAGCAAAACCATAAAGAGTATCAACACGATTGTGTCCGTAGCAAAGCGCGCTATTTGCGCGTCGTCATGGCTTAGGCGTTTCATGCTTGCCCCCTTTAATCTCTACCCATTCGCTGCAATACATCTGATACGGGTCGTGTATCTCAAAATCTAGATGAGCGCACCACCAATAGTGTACGGCCTGATCCTGATTAATATGGTACGCGTCGTGGTCGTGCTCGCGCGATTCTTTGCACGTAATGCACTTTGGATGCTGTTCAAATAACGGTTTATACATTGCTTTCCCTTTTTAAAAAACGGGGCTTTGGTCATTCACACCGCAGCCCCGCCCCAAAACTACCTCCCACAACTTTTATAGGTTGTCGGTTTTCGCGTGCCTGACGCATTCGCCGGGGCATACCCGGCTATGTTGATTGAAAATGTGCCCAATATGGGCGGTTAGTGTGTACTTCTCATTCGTATTTGCAGCGCGTGGATGTCTAGTAGGGTTTTTGCTACCGCCTCACCTTCCTGCTTTGAACTTACGCGCATTGTCTTTGATTCGTAGAAACCTTTGCCCGTTTTGTTGTTGCGGTTCAGCACGCGTATAGTGTGCGTAAAGCCGTCTTTGCGGTTATCGCGGCGTACGTTGTACCAATTGCCGTGTCTGAGTATATCACGGAACACCTCGTAACCGCCGCACGCGTTGTAAAAGTCGTTGGTAGTTTTAGGTGCGTTCCTGCTTTGCGGCATGGTGCGTTTAAACTTAGTTTTGCTAGCGGGCTTTTCAAACGGCAGGTAATGCGTGCCTACGTGTTTGATGCTTTCGCCGTCGTGATAAGTTATTTTGATCGGCGCTTGGTATGCACGTGCAGCCGATACGCGCTTTGTTGGCTGTTCAATCCCTAGCCACTTTTGCAAGATTGTTTTTAAGCTCATGATCCTGACCCTTGTGATAGTTTGTTATAACGGTCGTAATCCTCTTGTAACTGATTCAGCGCCCGGCAAAACTCAAGAGCGTCCGCCCATCGCATATCGCAACACTCCAAACCCTGAGCCGGTGTTACTGGGTTGCCGGTTGTGTTGTCCAATATCCAACACGATATACCCGGACCCGGCTGATATCCTTGCTCGTCGCTCATTACGACGAATCGACGTTCTTTTATCATGGTTTTACCTTGTGATATAGTCCTGCTTTCCAAACTAAATTAAGTTCCTTCGCGCGCCGTGCCACGTAGTCGCGAATAGGCGCTTTGATCTGTTCGTCTAACGTCTTCATTTCCAATACAATCGCCGTTAGGTCTTCCGGCCCCGTAGCGGCGTCGATAGCCGACAGCCATGTAGATATTAATTCGTCGTGTTCCGGAGTGATAGGCGGCGTTATAGGCGGCAATTCGACACGCTCCGCGCCTTGTACTTGCGTTACTTCCTCCTCATCCAGCATACCTAGCCCGCATGCGCTCAATATCGCGCGCCGCTTCGCCTGTGTTGCGGCTTTCTTCATTGCATTGGATGCAGCATCGCCGCGCATACCGCCAATCGTAACCGCTCCAATATCTTCGGAGTAACCGCCTGTAGGTGTTTGACATCGCGCCGTAACTACGTACTGATCGCCTACCATTTCACGCGACACAATCGCCACGCGTAGCCCGCGTATAGCCGTCAATTGCGCCGTAGCTGTCTTATTCGCGTATAGCGTCAACTTGCCCGACAAGTTGATGAGATCAAACGGCTTTTGATATGGATCAAGCCCGACGCGTTCACATACTAGCTTGTAGTATTGGATGCGCTGTTCTTGCGTTAGTTTACTTAGATCGTTGGCTACTACCAGTGTTTCAAACAACGCCGCTGCCTGTTGCTCATTTATCGATGCTGCTGCGGCGTTATTCATCGCTATAATTGATCCGCTCATTTTACCTCCAGTCTGTTAGTTTGAACCAATCGCGCGCCGTCTACCGGTACGCCCGCTTTCAATGCCTCTGCAATTGCTTTCTTGTCTAGCTTGTATTCGACTACCTCGCGCTTGTATTCCTTGTGAATTACTAGCTCGTCGGTTATCTCTACTCTCGGCGGGTTCCTGCGTAACTTAACCGTGTATAGGTCGGTTACTATTTCGCTATTGCCTACCATTTCCATATACCGTTGCACCGATTCTTGCAGCCGGTGCGCTCTGCTTTTACGCTCCTGCTTTAACATTTGCAAGCGCTCTATCTCGGTTTCAATTGCTTCGGCGCTCATTTGCAAATCGGTTGCCAAATCTAGGCACGTTGTTACGTAGTCGCGAAAATGCTCTCCCGCCTCTTCTACGGCGTCTTCAAACATCGCTACAACTTCGGGATCGTCGGTGTGTTCCAACTGACTAATCAAGTCCGCTAGATTGTACGCCGAATTGCTACTCGTCCGTATCGGCCTTCTGTGTTCCCTGAATATCATTACCTCGTCTCCGGTAGTGTTGTGTTAAAATCGTGTGTAGTTGCTTCGTTGCGCTGCGGTTGTGCTTGCTCGCGTCCGCTAATAAGATTCGGTGTATAGCTTCCGTTAAACGGATCATCTTCGCGCGTGCTTTCGTCATCTTCCTCCCAATGATAAGTATGTACTACGGTGTTAGTTGCTGCATGTACCAAATCCATCCATCGTTTCGTCCGGCTCATCTTTGCCCCCATAACGTAACGGTCTGATCTGGCTTGATAATTGGGTCTGGCGTCTCCGCTACGGCGATCATGCTCATAAAGATCACAAAGCCGATCAAGATAGCCGCTGAGATGGTGTATAGACGCTGCTTTGCCGTGCCGCAGATCGTCGGGGCAACGCGCCAGTATACCTTGCCCTGCGCGTCGCGCGTCGTTGCGAATTCAATTCCGATATTCATGATGCCTCCTGTTGTTGAATTGCAGTGTAGGATGCTGCGCCCCTGTTGTTAATTATGCTTCGAGGATTTGGATAAACTTAACACGGCCCTTGTCAAGAATAGCGGCCTTGATTTGAACGCCATTAATATTTGCTAGATTTTGCAGGCGCTCCAAAGCCATGCTAGCTTGCTTGAAATTTACAAACGTACACGCCATTATACCGTAATATCTGTCATTCTTTGCAAGAACTACAGTGCGGTTATTGTTTAGCTTGGTTGTGTAAATCGAGTTGTTCATTGCCCTGTCCCTGTTTGATTGTGCGAATTGATTACTCACAAATATACGTCAACATTTTGTTTACACAATAGGCAAAAGCAAAAAAAGTGAAAATAAATTTCACCTTTCTTGTAAGTAGATTATTTATATACGCTTACGCCGTCAACTTTTTTTCGTTTTTAGCGCCGTAGACCATAGAGTCCGGCGTATTTAGCTCTTTCGGTATGCGATAGCCAATAACGCGATCCTTTGCATACGCTGCAATTGTAACCGCGTTGCCCTGATTGCCGCCCAAAAGATACACATAAGCAGGCGTTTCTTTCACATAGAATCCAACGTGACCGCCGCCCTTGCGTGTGAGCACTACAATAGCGCCCGGATGCGGCAGGCAAGGCGCGCCGTATGTTGCCCATGATCGCGCCGCTGCTGATTCTGTTGTAGGATAGTTAGATTTTGACAGACACCAATTAACAAAAGATGAGCACCACGGCGTCTCGTCATCCTTGGCCCGCAGCTTTGTTAGCTGATGATACTCTACAATGCGCGGGTTATGCTTTGCGCCGGGCAGCTCGCTTTGCCCTAGCTCGCTTCTTGCTTGCATCATCCATGAGTACTCCACTGGAGACAACTGCGGGCTTACTGCCGCGAGCCGTTCGTAGATATTGCCAGACCATGTTTTCAAGACCGATAACAAGTTCTTCATCTTGGTACTGCTTCCCCACGGTATACAAAGCCGCGTGTATAAATTCATGAATGAATGTTTTATAGATCGTTTCTTCCGAACACGTGCGCCCGTCGATTGTACGCGCAATGCGGATTAGGTTGCTTTCAACATCGCAAAGCCCGTAGAGGTGTTGCACGTCGTTATTAGGCCCTATCTGTACGAGGTGTTTCATGATGCGTACGCGCCACGTGTTGCCGCCTAGCTTAAAAGATGTTGGTATCATCGCACCTTGCCTTGCAGAATTACTTTATTGTGAACGGTAAAGTTACCGTCTGCTTCCAACTCTACCAATGCTACGCCGTGATTCCAGTTATTACGAGGCGCGTAGCGCGGGTTTAAATCGCATAGGCAGCCAACTGACCAGCCGGCTATAAAAGAACCGTCTAGGGGCTTTCTAAACAGATCCGTAGATGTTTTATGTACGTGGCCTACTAGCACATTGTCTATTGCTTTCATTCGGTAGTTGCGCGCAGGGTTAACGCCGCCGCCGCCGAACCATTCGTGCCCGTGATCGATCCACAATTTGCCCGCTACGATCTTATCACGATCTTGTACCCACTCTATACCGTGCTCACGTAGTCCTAACAACTCTTCTAGCCAGATGCTTCCCTCTAACTCCTTCGCCTTGCCTGCTAGGTAGCGCTTAAAACGCTCTTCGTGATTGCCCTCGCGGTACACAATACGCACCTTATCGCCGAAGAACTCGCGTAGATGTTTGACCATTGCGCGCGATACGTCCAACTCCCACTTCCAAGAACGCTTGCCCTCTACCTTTTCATGCGACGATAGGTTAAAGCAGTCCAACATATCGCCGTTTAGAATAAGCGTGCCGATATTCTGTTCCCGCAGCCACTCGATAGCCGTTAAATATGCGCCGTAGAAATTACCGTCGCTATCCTGACGTAAATCATGAAAGGGCCAATGAGCGTCGGATATAATGCCAATGCGAGAAGATGTAATCTCGGTTACGTTTTCGTCGCGCAACTCGCCTGCAATCATTGGCGCCGGTCCCGCACTGCCAAATACGGCGCCCGTCTGAACTGCGCTTTCATCGCGTGAACTGTTAGCTACTGCAATAGCGCTTTGTATGTTTTTAGACGTTGTCGCCGGCAATGTTTTGAGACGTTCAAGACGTACGCTATTTACAAGCTCTAACTCTTCATCCGATACGCGTATACGATGCGTATTACGACTCATTAGTTCGCCTTTATTTTGTGATCTTTACTCCATGCTTCCAAGAACGCGACAACGTGCAGGATCTGCGCGCGTCGAATAGGTGCTATGTCGTCGTATGCAACTACTAGTAGCTGCGCTATCAACTCTTCTATATCAATCATTGCGCCGTACCTGCTTCGGTAATTACCTTAACACGCATAGCAACACCGGCGGCGTATGTAAGAGATGCGCCGTTGTTGCTGATAACAACGCCGTACAGATAGCCGGCTGTTGATCCGATACCCGTACGATAATACTTGCTAGGATTTACACGCGCTACCCACTTTGTATCGCTTATCCGCACATAATCGGCCTGCGCTACTGCAATCACGGCTATCAGATTAGTCGTGCTGCCATTATATACGGCGCCTAGTGTTGGCGTTCCCGGTGATGAGTTTGTATATAGATATACATGCAGCGGCGCTTTCTTAATATCGCCGGATGTTGCCGCCGTTTCTTCGACTTCTAACTGTTGCAAAATCATGTGCTGGTTAGTCGTGGACGCCGTGCCCTCAAATGTCATTACAGTACCCGAAAGCGGATAGTATTGCGAGAGCGCTGACGTGCTAACGGATGTTAGATCTATCCATCCGAGATCGGTTGAGTTCGTAGCGCTCAGTAGGTTCGGCGCTATTGGTGTGTTTGGTAGGCAGCTCATGTTATTGATGATTAAATGCGTAGAGTAATCCCGAAACGGGGTTGTTTATTAGTTCGTAGTTGTCGCAGTTTTCACGGTGCCCGCTTACGTAGCCGTATACGCTTGTAGGGTATAGCGCCGTATTGGTTGCGGGCGTATTATCAAGCGCGTAAATACGCACCGTAAGTATATCGCCTGTCCGCATCGGCACATGGCAGCCACCCGATAGCCGTACGTCGCGGATGTTGTTTTCACCCATCATATTGTTATCTACCTGATCGATAACGCGATAAATAAGCCCGTTCAAGAAGAATGCCATACGAGCGCCGCGTATACTTTCACCGGCCCCGAATTGCAGATTCAAATGTGAGTACGCCCAATAAGCGCCTATTGCATCTTCGGGGCAAACGTATTGCCAATACGCAGAGCCATCTACCGGCGTACCGCCTGCGCTAGCGCCCTGCGCGCGTATTATTTCGTTGTTAAACGCTAAGATCTGCCAGCCGTTAATCTGATATACTTGATTTTGCTTTATATCCCAATGAAACGTACGCTTATAATCGCCAACCCAATGCTTCGCGCGGTGCTCTGCATTGTGCATAGCTTTCATAAGCTTGTCATTGTCGGTAGTTATATACTGATTCGTTATGTAGAGTTGATTAATATCGCCGTAGCGGATATTTACAACGTCCTGATAATTCGTAGACGTCGGCGTAGTACCAACTTGGAACGTCGCGCCGTTGCGTTTACTGTCTCGCTCAAATGCAAGCGACGCCGGAGCTACTTTGCGGTTCTTTATAGGATCGTTTATAGGCATTATTGCTTTACCATAAAGTAGCGGTGAGTTACTTTGCCCTGCATCAAGTCTACCGATATGCTAGTAGGCATTGCCTTTGCCCAATTAATCGTAGTAAACTCCGTTGCGGCGCCGTCTGTTAATGTATACTTACCTGCTATGTAATCGGGCATTAGCTTAGTCGATTGCTTCAACGACCAATCAACCTCGACGATCGCGTTATCCTCATCGGCAAATACGTGAAGAAGCAACGTACAAAGCGCCGCTGATAGTGAGCTGTTAACTTGGTTATCGTTCAACTTTAGATAGTAGCTCGCCTGCTTTTCTGCGTTCGTTTTAAAGTTCGTAGCGCCTGCCGGATATTGAAGCGATGTTACGTTTACGCTTATGCTTTCACCGCCTGCCAGCCCGTAGCGTATTGCCGTCTTTTCGTGCAACTTGATAAAGTTAGACGGGTTGCCATTGGGCGGCGCGTAGTAATTACCGCGCACGTACATTTGGTTCGTCTGCTTCATTGGCGCTTTGAACAAAGGCCACACGTCAGCAGGGTTTGTATCGTCAATATGTACTGGCATATTATGCAGACGCGGTTCTATGTTATAGCTACGCGATGCGCGCGCGCCACGCTCGATCTTGACAATATCCGTAGCGTCCTTGTCCGATTCGGTCTCAAATCGTACCTCAGCTTTTAAGATGTTGTCGCCGCGCTTTGTTATGCTTGAATACGTAAGCGCGCTATCTAGAGATAGTGTTTCGTCCGCACCGCTCGCGTCGCGCCCTTCGGTTATGGTTTTGACATCAAACACTACGCGTATTTGTGTCGTGCCTGCGCTGCCTGTATAGGCGAATCTATAACCAACACGTACGGCGCTTTGCTCGCAAAAGTCCCTGAGCACATCGTACGCAGATGTATTGGCATTGGCAATACCGTACTTATCCTGCGCTGCGAATAGACCGCCTACCGCCGTTCCCGTGTTGTTAGGGTATATGTTCGCGCATACCCATATTTCGTCCTTAAGCGAAACATCGTTCGTCATTGGATTGACTGCCGCTTCGCGCGGTAACGACGTTATATTTTTAGGCGCATACCAGCTAACGGCCTGCGTGAACACGTCTTTTAACTTATTGCCGTAGTCGAAGTTGCCGCCCGCGGCCGCGCAATGCGTTATGCGGCTCGTAAAATTTACGCTTGTGTTTTGGTACTGATCCAACAGGTCTTGCATTTTGACAAAGCGCGCATTCAATCCGACAGCTCCGAGCAAATGCAACTGTTCAACATCCGAGCCGGGCAGTTTGATTTGCCAAACGTTTACTTCACTCGCTACGGTACTAGTGTTGCCGGGCCAAACGTCCGCGCCTGTAATTGTCTTCAACCAAAAATACGCTGCGTCTACTAACTCAACTTTATATCCAAACCAACCGTTATCAAGCGGCTCTAATTCGAGCGCCTCGATGTTGTCTTCACATCCTACAAACTCCAGCGTATACGTAGCGCCGTTTGTGCCGCGGTCGGTGTATAGATACCACGTGTTGCGACGCAAGCTAGGGTCGGTGCCCTCGGTTTCTAGCTTGCTTTGCATTGTAGCCGGTAGCTTATTCCAGATTAGACTGAACCCAAACGACATAGGATTCATAAGCCCGTACGGCAGCGAATCAAAATCCGCAGTTAGCGCGCCGATCTCGGTAATAACGATCTCATCTAAGTTCGTCACGGTATCAGAGAATGAGCCGTCGTAGCTGATAAAATCAAGTCGCATATTCCACCCGTTAGGCATGGTGCGCGATATACGGTAGAATGCCATTAGCCGCGCTTCCTATGCTCAAAAGATAGAGTCATTGTACGATTGCCGAACTGCTTATTTACCGACGTTGCCCATTGCGTAAGGACAACTGGATATACATACGTAGCCGCAGGGTACGCGCGCGAGCCACCATCAACACGCAAGTATAGATAGTCCTTGCTTTGTATAATGTTTGCAAGCGCTATCAAATCTTCCATATCCTGTTCCAACGTAACCGCCGTTGCATTGTATGCAAATGGGTATGTCTCAATGTCAAACTTCGGACGGCGTGTAGTGTATGCGAGTTTGGTTCCGCTAACATCGTCTAACGTAATCGTATCGAAAGCGTAGTCAAACTGCGGTGCTAGTATATACACGCTCTTCGACGTTGTAGACGTGAGCGAAGATATTAGAACGGTAGCGCCGCCGTACGTGGCGTCTGTTCCCGTCGTAGCTGTATCGGTATCGCTTCCGTATAGCGTTAGCGTCCAATTACTTTTTGCTGCCATGTTATCCCCTTAGCTTTCTTGCGATCATTCGCGTTCTGTCTTTCTCGTATAGATAAGCGTCCATACCGACGTTTACGTCTACTCCCATCTGACCTTGTATACCATTCGGCATAGAGTCCAGACGCTGACGTATTGC
>Ga0315904_10009514_pt1 | contig 12685 bp, 13 predicted proteins | sample LakEriMetagenome_6_FD_203529 | JGI IMG/M metagenome (GOLD analysis project Ga0315904, IMG submission 203529) | Freshwater fungal communities from buoy surface, Lake Erie, Ohio, United States - Buoy 12 MA120 | ecosystem: Environmental > Aquatic > Freshwater > Lake | place: USA: Lake Erie, Ohio...
GGTATTATTCGTACCCCGGCAAACACTAACATATGCACAAAAAAATTCACTTACAATCCAAAAAAATTTGCTATTCTATCACGCAATACCTAGATGCGTCAGGTCGTGGCGGCCTTGTAAGCCCTTACAGGGTGTGCTTACAATGCCCAGAGCACCCGCAAGCCATGACAAAGCCCACAGACCAGAAGCCGCTAAAAACGGGCTTAGCCGTTGAGCTATGGCCCCTAGACCGGCTTCCCCCGTACGAGAACAACGCCAGAACGCACAGCCCTGAGCAGATTGCTCAGATCGCGGCTAGCATCCTTGAGTTCCGCTTTACTAACCCGATCCTGGCGGACGAAAAGGGAGTCGTCGCTGGCCACGGGCGGCTCCTGGCCCTCCAGCAGCTATGGGACGCGGGCGAAACCGTCAGGCTGCTAAACGGCACGGTGATCCCGCCCGGCATGGCCCCTACGATCGATTGCAGCGGCTGGAGCCCCTCCCAGCGCCGCGCCTACGTCTTGGCGGATAACCAGCTAGCGCTAAATGCCGGGTGGGATACGGAGCTGCTGCAGATAGAGGTAGCGGCGCTAAACCTGGCTAATTTCGATATGGGATTGCTTGGGTTTGATTCTGATCGAATTGCAGGGTTGCTTGATCCCGAAGGCATTAACAAGCCAGCAAAAGAACACGAAGGAGCCGAAGAACTAAACGAAGAAGAGTTTAGTGAATTTGAGCACGCATGCCCACGTTGTGGATTTGAGTTTAATGGAAAACAATAGGCTTAGGCGATTCCACGGACTATGGAATCTAACAGACTTAGCTACTGTTCCTAAAAATGGTCTTACAGCGTTTTCGTGTTTTCACTGTGGCGGTGGGTCAACGATGGGTTACAAGCTGGCAGGTTTTGAAATGCTTGGCGGTGTAGAGATTGATCCAGAAATGATGGCAATTTATCGAGCAAATCATAAGCCAAAACACAGCTACCTAATGGGAGTGCAGCAGTTCAATGAGCTGCCGCTGCTAAGCCTGCCGGATAAGCTAAAGAATCTTGATTTGCTAGATGGCTCGCCGCCATGCTCAGTGTTTAGCATGGCTGGCAAGCGTGAAAAGAAATGGGGCGGCGAGCATCACTTCCGCGAAGGCCAGCAAAAGCAGCGGCTTGATGATTTGTTTATGCACTTTATTAATGTAGGCCAGCGGCTACAGCCAAAGGTGATTGTAGCTGAAAACGTCAAAGGGCTAATCCTTGGCAATGCTAAGGGCTATGTAAAAGAAATTTTTGCAGCGTTCCGAGAAGCTGGCTACGAAACACAGCTGTTTCTGTTCAATGCTGCGCGGATGGGTGTGCCGCAAGCTAGGGAGCGGACATTCTTTATTGCGCGGCGGCGGGATTTGGGGTGGGAGAAGTTAAAGATAAGGTTTGACGAATCGATAGTTACCGTGCGCGATGCCTTCGCTAAGACAACCGGCAAAGGTGCTCAGCTTCAAGGCAAGGGTCTTGACCTTTACAAGGCGACTATTCCTGGAAAATCACTTGCAGGTGCTGCCGGCGGAAGCTGGTTTACATGGACTCGCCTTGCTTGGGGCCAACCCGCTAATACCGTTCACTCCGGCCCTGCTCAGTTGCACCCGGAAGAACCCCGGCACTTAAGCAGTAGCGAGCTTGTACGGATTCAAAGCTTTCCTGACGATTACAGCTTTTGCAAAGTTGACCCACGTTACCTATGCGGCATGTCCGTCCCCCCCTACATGACGCAGCGCATCGCGCTAGAAATCGGCCGGCAGTGGTTCGGGATTGAATACGAGCCGTGAACCTCCAGGCCTACGCTAACCACCGCAAGGCCCAGGGGCTCCGTGGCGTGAGCCATGTGGCGGTGCTTAATGCGATCAACGAAGGGCGCCTAACAGCCCCCGCAGTGCGCCGCGAAGGCCGCAGCTGGATCATTGATCCGGCCCTTGCTGATGCCCAATGGTCTGAGCGGACGACTCAGGGAAGCATGGGCGCTATGGGCGTTGGTAAGGCCTACTCACAGCCTTACCCGTCACCGGATCAAGTATCACAGATTAAAGGCGTTCCCCCGTTGGCGGTAAGCAAAGGAATAAAAGCGGCAATAGAGGCTCAGCTAGCGCAGTTAGAACTACAAAAAGCGCAAGAAGTCCTAGTCTACCGCGACGACTACGACCGCGCCAATATGGCGGTTCTAGCACAGCTAAAACAAAGAGTAGAGCGAATTGCGCCACTTCTGAGAACTAGAGTCCCAATGCTTGACATAACAATATTTGAGGAAGTAGAGAGACTAGCAAGAGAAGCGCTAGAAAGTGTGGCAAACTACGACTACAGCGAATTAGCAGAATGATTACAAGAGATGTCCCTTCGATTGCGTCAAGCATAGCGCAATTTTTTAAGCCAAGAGAAAAGCTAAACGGGTTAGAATATGTAGAAAAATTTGGATATGTAACAGGTTCGGCGCTGTCCCAAGGGAAATGGCACACAAGGCCATACCAGGAAAGATGGTTTACTTGGTTTACGGATCCGATTGTTGAAGTGTTTTGGTGTATGAAATCCGCCCGGATCGGATGGTCTAGGGCAATTATTGTAGGGTTTCAACAGTATCACATTGAGTACAAACCATCCCAGATCATGGGATTGTTTCCTACAGATACGGAAATAAAAAAATACGCAGCAGAATTTATAGACAAGCATTACGATAAGAATTCTGGGGCCCCATGTTGTCGTGGGCTGCTATCGCCAAGTGGATCTAAGACTGGTGAAAAGAATACCTACGACTACAAAGTATTCAAGAATGGCGCGGTGCTGGATCTGGCAAGTGCGGCAACACCACGTTTTGGCCGAATGGTTGAACGGTCGATTATTTTTTTAGAAGAACCTTCAGCTTATGGCGCAATCAGAGAGGGAGACATTTTAAAAATTTTGTTAAAAAGAGCTGCAACCGCTCCTGATCCTAGGATCTGTGGCGGGGGAACACCTGTCGAGCTTTTTGATTATACTCATGCTGGATACTTAAAAGGAGATCAACAACACAGATATTACCCTTTCCCGTGCTGCGGGCATTATCAAGAATTGACGATGGAAAAACTTGTAAAAGAAGGGCAAGATTATGGAAAAATGAGATGCGAGAATTGTCAAACGCCTATTGAACACTCGTCTCTTCCGGCTATGGATCGCCACGCTGGCTGGGCGTGTCCGCTAATGGTGGAGCATAGACGCGAAAATCAGGTCTTGCGCAATGGCCAGGTGGTGTGGGAGTCACAGCACGCATGGGCCGCGATGAGTTACGAACGCGGTGCAGCGTGGCCGTTGATCGCGGAGGAATATAACGATGCGTTGCGCGAGTTAAGAAAGGGCAATTCTGATCCGATGCTTACGTTTAAGAATACGGTTGAAGGTGTGCCATGGCAAGATGAGATCGTTTTAAAGATTGGCGCTGAAGGTCTCGCAAAAAGAAGATCGGATGATAAGGCGGGGAATGATTATGAGCCCAATGTTGTGCCAAATGGCGTGCTGCTTATCACAATAGGGGTTGACGTGCAGGGTGGTGACGATTCGTTGGGGCAAGGGTTGCATATTCACGTGTGGGGAATGGGGCGCGGTGAGGAGCGCTGGCACCTGGCCCAGCATGTGATCGATTGCGATCCTGCCCGAAAGGGAGTAATTGCCGAAATGCTGGATCCGTTTAGCACGTCTACATGGCGCCGCGAGGATGGCGCTGAGCTTCCAATGACAGCTGGGGCTGTAGATGATGGCGGCCACGCGAGTGAGGAGGTGAGAAGGTTCTGCGCAGCGAATACGGGCCGTTGGATTGCGTGCAAAGGGCAGGGGACAGAATTGTTCAGGAAGGGGACTCAGCCAGTTGGGTTTAAAAGCAAACGCAAAGGAGGCGCACAAGCCAAGGATTTATTTCTTTACAATGTTGGCTATGAGCCAAGCATTGTGCTGTGGAAGAACCGGCTAGGAGTAGATCAGCCGGGGCCCGGGTACGTGCACCTAGGACAGGGCACTAGCGACCAAACACTGAGTGAATTATTCCCGTGGAAGCGTGTGCGGGTGCAGGGAAAACTCACTAAATCTGGCTTGCCGGTTTATCAGTGGGTTCGTCCATCAAGCGCCAGGGATGAAGCCGGAGACTGTGCCAGACTGGCCTATGCGGCGTTTCAGTATGTTTGCACGCTCAACAACCCACGCCACTTGTGGGATCGGTTAGAGGCTCGTGCGCTGGCGAGTCGGCCTGGGGCGACAAGCACCGAGCCATCGCCATTGCTGAAGGGCCTGAGATTCGGTTAAGCTGCTGTAATGGCAACCCTTGCAGAACTGGAACAGCGGCTAGCCGCCTATAGGCAGGCAGAGCTAGATGTGCTCACCAAGGGCCAAAGCTACGAAATACCGGGCCCCGATGGTTCACGCAAGTTTGGCCGCGCCAACCTGGCGGACCTGCAAAAGATGATCAAGGCCCTGGAGCTTGACATCTCCGACGCGACAGCACGCGGCCAGGGGAGATCCCGCCGCCGTACGCTGGTGCCGTACCCATGAGACGCAAAAGGCGACCCAAGCCTCCGGCTGCGCCATCTGCCCCCGTCTCAATCGCCGAGGCTCCGGCTGCCATGGCGTGGGGGCAGCCTGGAACCTCGGCGCTGTTTGCTCGTGCTGCCTTTGGTGCGTGGACCCCAGGCCTGAGAGACGCGGATGGAACCGACTGGTACGAGCGCAAGGATCAACGTGCTCACTGCCGGGACCTAGATCGAACGGCGCCCATTGCGTCGGCAGCCATCAACCGTCACGTTGAATATCGAGGCGGGACTGGGCTTCATCTTCAATGCGCCATTGACTGGGAAGAGCTGGGAATCACAGAAGAGCAGGCAGGTGAGTGGAAAAAGCGTACGGAAAAGCGCTTCCACATGTGGGCATCGAGCAAGCTCGCCACCGTCTCTGGTGAGCTTGATTTCTATCAGGCCCAAAGATTATCAATTCTTTCTCAAGAATTAAGCGGCGATGTAGGCATTCAACTTGTGCGCAAAGAACGGCAAGGCTGGCCCTTTCGTTTGGCGCTGCAACTGATTGAAGCTGACAGGATCTGCAACAAAGATGGCACCGTGAATACGTCACTTTTACACGAAGGTGTTGAAAGACGCGAGGATGGTGAGATCGTTAAATTTTGGATTGCCAATCATCATCCTGGCAGCATTAACGCAAATTCAAGTCGAGAATGGACAGAGATTAACCAATACGGGCCCAATGGGGAACTGCAGTTTATCTTGCGTAGGCGCATTAGAAGGCCCGGATCAAGCCGAGGAATGCCTCGCTTGGGTTCAATTATTGATACCTTAAAAGGCTTAGACGATTATACTGAGTCGGAAATCACGGGAGCGCGTAACGCGGCCAAGATGGCTTTAGCTGCAACGATGGACACAGATAGCTTTGAGGCTCTTTTTGGCAAAAATTCACCCGACGCAGACCAATACATGAAACTAGCGCTAGCCGCTAGAGAAAACAGCACAGCATGGACTGATGGTCAATTGATCCATCTAATGCCTGGCGAAACACTTACATCACCGACGCCTGGCCGCCCAAATCCAGCTCACAAAGCATTTTGGGAAACGGTTGTGCAGGTTTGCGCAATGGGCGCCGATACTCCCCCTGAGGTTGTGAAAGGCCTTTTTGAGTCGAGCTATACGGCAGCTAGGGCTGCCCGTGAGCAACATTGGCAGACAATAAGCATTGACCGATATGATGACATGGCTGATTTTTGCCAGCCAATATATAAAGAATGGTTGGCTGATGCTGTAGCGCTTGGCATCATTAAAGCCCCCGGATTTTTTGCTGATCCCTTCATCAGGCACGCATGGAGCGGCAGCGAGTGGCACGGCACTACGCCTGGCTCGCTGGATCCACTGAAGGAGGCTACGGCGGCAGAGAAGCGCGCGATGTTCCTCACCAGCGAGCACGAAGAGAGCCTGGCATTCAATGGAGGCGACTGGGAGACCAAGCACGCGCAGAGGGTCCGCGAGGCTAGGGCCAGAGAGCGCGATGGCCTGCCCCCCTTGGGCGCTAAGCCCGTGGACGCGGTAGCAGACCAGCCCGCAGACGGTGGCAACACAGGGGCGGTATGATATAGCCATGACAGTCCTTGACGTTCTTTATTCACCCTGGGCGATTCTCCCTGATCATCTGGCACGGATGCAGGAGATTTACTCCGCCTATCTGCGCGGCGAACGTCAAGACATTGCTGCACTTGAAGCGAAACGCGGCGCTCCCCTGCCAGGGCCAACCCCTGGTGGATATGAGATTCGAGACGGTGTGGCCATCATTCCGGTGCGCGGCGCCATCTCACAGCGGATGAGCCTAATGCAAGAGGTGAGTGGCGGAACCTCTAGCGATTTGCTGACGCGAGACATCAAAGCCGCAGCCAGTGACTCAAAGGCGCGGGCAATCCTGCTTGACGTTGACTCCCCTGGCGGCACGGTTGCTGGCACCGAAGGGGCGGCATCTGCGTTATTCCAGGCCCGCCAGGCCAAGCCTACTGCCGCCTTAAGTAGTGGCATGATTGCGTCGGCGGCTTACTGGATCGCTTCAGCTGCTAGTAAAATCTACGTCGGCAGTCAAGTAGACAGGCTTGGATCTATCGGGGTCGTTGCTACTCATCGCAACATTGCCGAAATGGAAAAAGAGGCAGGAATTCAAACAACTGAAATAACTGCAGGCAAGTACAAGCGGATCGCAAGTCAGTATGGCCCGTTAACTGAATCAGGAAGAAAATCAATTCAAGATGAAGTCGATGCAATCTACAAAATTTTTGTAGACACTGTTGCTGATTATCGAGACATCACAACTGAGCAAGCGTTGGCCATGGCTGACGGAAAAGTCTTTATCGGGCAGCAGGCGATAGACATTGGCCTGGCCGATGGGTTCTCTTCATTAGATGCGCTAATATCACGGCTTAATGATGAAACGGCCGGATGGGAGCCATCTCCTGCCCGCCGTCCATCGGCGGCATTGCCGCCTCTTCCCGTAGCTGCTACCGGCCCTCCGGTATCAGCGGCTCAACTGACCACCCTCCCCCCTCTCCCTTCTATGACGACCACCCCGGAGCAGGTGGCCCAGTGGGCCACTGAAAATCCGGCAGCCGCTGCGATCCTTCGCGATGAAGGCGCCGCTGCCGAGCGGGCTAAGCTCCAGCCCCAGATCGAACAGGCCCGCGCCGCTGGCGCAGATGCCGAGCGCGAGCGGGTTGCAGGCGTTCGCGCTGCCTTCATTCCGGGCCATGAAGCTCTGATCGAACAGTTCTGTGCCGACGGCAAGACCACGGGAGGCGAGGCGGCCCTAGCAGTTGCCGCCGCTGAGCGGGAGCTGCGCCAGGCTGCCGCGTCTAGCCGCCTTAGCCAGGCCACTCCTGCCGCGCCATTTGCTGGCGTAGAGGAGACAAGGCTTGAAGCAAAAAAGCCGCAGACGCTAACCCCGGAGGCGAGCGTTGCCCTCGGCCAAAGGCTGGGCCAGCGTGCTCGGGAAATCATTCAAGCAGCCAATGACAAAGGTCAAGTTTTGAGTGCAACCCAAGCCATGGCTCAAGCCAAGGCTGAAATCGTTCCATCTGCTTAAGGTACCCATGTCTCTTCGCATTCCCGGACTACAGCTGGCCTTTGAAGCTGGCGCAACTGTAAACAACTTTCGCCTGGTTAAGTTTGGCTCTAGCGATCGAATCGCTGTTCAGGCGGACGCAGCGACTGATGCAATCATCGGTGTAGCTGATGTTGCTGCTGCGAGTTGCGCTACTGGAGAAAAGTTTGATGTAGTTGTTGAAGGGGTTTTCCCTGTGACCTATGGCGCCAACGTTACTCGGGGGCAGTTTTTAACCTCTAACAGCTCAGGCCAAGCAATTCCAGCGGCACCGGCTGCTGGTTCCAACGTGTCTGTGATTGGCAGAGCGCTGGTTTCTGGGGTTTCGGGCGATCTTGGCTCTGTTCTAATCAATCCTGGATCTCTCCAGGGCTAATCCAACATCAAAGAGGATTTACCATGTCTTACATGAATTTTCCCTTTCCGATTCAGCCGGAATATACGGGAATTTCCCTTGCATACACAAATTCGAGACTAATCGCGGATGAAGTTAGCCCAAGGGTTGCAGTAGGTGCGCGAGAGTTTAAGTGGTTTCAAATGAATCGAGCCGATCGATTCACTATTCCTGACACTCTGGTAGGACGCAAAAGCGCACCTAACCAAGTTGAATTTGGGGGGATTGAACAATCCGGTTTTGTCAAAGACCGTGCATTGGACGATGTTGTTCCCCAGGAAGATATTGACAGCGCTTATCAAGGGTATGATCCCCTTGGCCAGGCTATTGAGGGAATCACGGAGCTTTTAGCTCTCGATAGAGAAAAGAGAGTGGCAGATCAGTATTTTTCTTCAAGCACTTATCCAGCCGCAAACCGCACAACCCTAAGCGGCACGTCTCAGTGGTCTGATTATGCAAATTCAGACCCATATAGGGCAATGATGACCGCCATGGATGGAATGCTAATCCGTCCTAATTATGTGGTCTTTGGCCGATTGGGGTGGAATATTTTCAGGGTGCATCCCAAGATCACCGCTGCCGTGGTCCCCTCAGCGACTGGCAATACTGGAACCAGTAACGCTCAAGGGGCCCCTGCGTCCCTCCAAGCTGTCGCTGACCTGCTGGAAGTTGATCGAATCTTAGTTGGGGAAGCCTGGTACAACTCCGCCAAACCTGGTCAAACCCCTGTTATGACTAGACTCTGGGGGAAGCACTGCGCATTGCTGCACCAGCGTCCCTTAGGTAGCCTTCGCGGCAACGGGATCACATTTGGCGCAACGGCTCAGTACGGGACCCGAGTAGCCGGCACCCTGGAGAATCCGTTCCTAGGCATGCGCGGAAGCATTCAATGCCGTGCTGGCGAGTCTGTCCAGGAACTGATCATCGCCAATGATGTGGGCTATTTTTTCCAAGACTGCGTTGCCTGATTATGCCAACATTTATTGTTACCGAATTGGGTCCCCTTGATCATGATGGGGTCTCCTTTGCGCAGGGAGATCAAGTCACGATTGAAGACAGCCATGCGCAACGACTTCTTGAGCTTGGTGTAATTACGCCAAGCGCCAAGACAAAGCCCACGACAAAAGATGTCGGCTAACTTTGATGCCGATCTAGACGCGATGCTCGGCGAGCCGTTTGGGTCACCCCTGACGGCTGCCGGGCAAAGTGATTGGGGCGTGATGACGTTTGAAGGAATGATGTTATTTGAGAATGAAGTTGTTCATGTTGGCCCAAGTGTTTTGGCAAAACGATCTTTATATGGAAATTTAGACTATGGAAGCCTCCTAACTTTTGAAGGCAACATATACAAGGTTTTGCACAAGCCTGTGACTGGCGGAGATGGAAAGCTCTGCAGGATTCCGATTCAGCTCCAGGGGCCAGAGATTTCGTTGCAAGTGTTTAGACTGATCTCAGCCGCTGGGCAACAGTTGGTCGCGGCCGACACAGGCTCCCCCCTCCAAACCCAGCCGATCCAGCTATGACAGCCACCCCCACCACAATCAGCCAATTACCCGCCCAGAGCGGTGCGCTGACCGGTGGCGAGCGGCTGGTGGCGGACCTGGATGGCGCGACCGTTGCGGCCACGGCGATCTCCGTAGGCGGTGCTTATCGGGTTCTCACGGTTGGCACAACTGACTGGGTGGCGGCTGGCGCGGCATCCAACACGGTGGGGGTGACGTTTGTGGCCACCGCTGTCGGCACCGGCACGGGGACAGCCGTGGCGTTGCTGACCCGGAGGGTCTCTGCCCAGCAGGTGGCGGACCTGGCCAGCACGGGGCCCGTAGATCTGGCATGGGATCCAGTCACCCGCACCCTTAGCAGCTCTGCTGGTGCCGACGCGGTGCTGACACTGGCCAGCGCCGTGGCAGACGGCCTGATGTCAAGCGGCGACTTTGTGAAGCTTGCGTCGATTGTTGTCGATCGCGCTGATTTGGTGGTTGTGCCAGTGCGAAACACCACCGGGGCAACAATTCCCAAGGGAGTTCCTGTCTACGTGCCCACCCCGGGCAGTGGCGGCACGACGATCCTGATCGCCCCTGCCGATGCCTCCCAGGAGGCCACGGCTGCGAACACGATTGGGCTTACGGCAGATGCGATACCCCACAATTCCAACGGTCTGGTGGTACGCAGCGGGCCGCTGCCAGGCGTCAACACCGCCCACCTGACCGAAGGGGCGCTGTTTTGGCTGTCAGAAACCACGGGCGCTACCACATCCACGCGCCCCACCGCGCCAGCCCATGGAGTGGCGCTGGGATGGTGCGTGAAGACCGGCTCGGGCACCAGTGGGATCCTGCTGGTTGACGTCAAAAACGGCGCTGAGCTGGATGAGCTGCACGACGTATCGGTGGCCACCGCAACCCCAGGGCAGGCCCTCAGACTGGGGGTTGATGGCGTTTGGCGCGGTCACACGTACGCCGCCGGAGATGTGGGAGCAGACCCTGCCGGCACCGCTGCGGCTGCGATCTCCGCCCACGCCGGAGCGGCCGACCCGCACCCTGGCTACACCACTCCTACAGAGGCTGCCGCGGCAGCCCCGGTCCAGTCCGTTTCCATCACGCCCCCCTCCGGGTGGAGCGTCACGGGGCCCACAACAGGCAACGTCTCGCTGACGCTGGCCCTGCCGATCGGATCTACGCTGGTTAGCGCTGCTGACCGCACCGCGTGGGATGGCGCATCTGCCAACGCCCTCCGGTGGGATGGCGGCGCAACTGGACTTAACGCGGCAACAGGTCGCGCATCACTGAACCTGGGATCTGCCGCTCTAGCTGCCGTCACAGATTTTGCCGCAGCAGCTCACAGCCAGGCCGGCAGCACCATCACCGGCCCCTATGTCTCAGCCGGCATGACCATGGCGACGGGGCGGCTGCTGGGCCGGACATCTGCAGGGACGGGCCCAGCAGAGGAGATCGCGATTACGGGCGCAACCCTGGCCGGCGGTGTGCTGGCGATTACAGGGGGCGCCACGAACCTGGGATACATCGCTGCCAACCGCCAGGTCACCAGCTCGTCTGGCAGCGCAGCCACCCTCCCCCTGTTTGGAATCTCTTCCGATGGCCTGGTGCCAGGCCCTGCGTCATCCGTCGGGGCCTTTCTGCGTGACGATGGGATCTGGGCCTCGCCAGCAGGTGGTGGGGGCGGCACCGGCGATCAAACTATAACATTAACTGGCGATGTTACCGGTAGCGGAACTGCATCGCTCACCGCAACGCTGGTCAATACTGCGGTGTCACCAGCAAGCTATGGAAGTGCATACCAAGTTGCGCAATTTACTGTTGACTCAAAAGGGCGGTTAACATCTGCTGGCAATGTAGCAATTGCGGCATTCAACTTTCCGATTACGCTTACTGCGTCTGGCGGAGTTTATACCGTTGATGTTCCCAATACAAACAGTCGCACGCTACTGCTAGGAACTATCAATGGCAATGTAACAATTCTTTTGGCTAATGGTACAACACCAATAACAACTACAACAGCCGCAAACATTCCTAGTGGTTCAGAGTGGTGGGCAGAGCTTAGATTTACGTGGACATCGGGAACTATTACCTGGATCAGCCCTAGCAATACGGGGATTAACAGGGTTCTGCAAACGCTAGATTTTGGCGCCAGCGGCGGCCCGCAACTTGTCTCCGGCAAGAATTATTCTGTTCTGTTGACCCATCAGGTAGGCAGCTCTGTGGTTACCATGTGGGTGACGGGGGTCCAGCCATGAGGAAGTTGTTGCTGCAGGCTGCGACTAGATTCACCGTTGCCCAGGCCACTGGCGGATCTTTGGTTGATAATTATATCGCGAGAGTAGAGGCAAAAGACGGCCAAGCTCTGGAAGCAGGTGTTAAAACAGAGCTAACCACTTTGTTTGCAGGTTTTGAAACTGATGGCGTTACAAGCCTGATTCAAAACGGAATGTATCATCTCTGGGGTGTTGCCAGAACAATTGAAGGGTCTCGGGAGCCACTAGTAGCCGGCCCAACGTTGCCCACGATTGTTGGATCGTTTGCCAGTAATCGCGACAGAAAACTAGGAATTAACGGATTTTCGACAACTCGCTATGTTAATTCCAATAGGGCTGTAAATGCTGATGCTCAAAACAGCCATCACAACATAGCAATTGTAAGGCATACGGCAAACTTTTCTGGAGTACCGGGAGGAGCGCGTACGTCTGGCGGTAGTGATGCTGGAGGAAGATATTTATTCCATGATGCAACAACTTTCAGGACAACATCTTGCAACTTGCAAGACGCGCTGGATTCTTATCCCTACACCGCAACGCTAAATGCTTATCATGCTTTAGGATTTACAAGGCAATCATCTACAAGTTATACAATACTAGCGGGAACTAATACCTTTTCGCATACAAGATCGTCTACAACTCCAATCACGGCAGCCATGTATATTGGTGCATTAAACAGGGGTGGAGCTTCAGTTGAGCTTCCGTTTAATGGATACGTGACCGCTACTGGCTACGGCGCAGGGTGCACAGCAACGCAATTGGTAAGCATCAGGGGAAGGCTGGTAACATTTTTGAATGCCATTGGAGGTTTAACATTATGACCTTTCTTGTTAACGAAGCTGATGATCCAAAGGTTGCACGAACTGCAGAGGATTTTCGTGCAGTGCATCCAAACGTAAGCCTCCCACGG
>Ga0315904_10009515_pt1 | contig 12685 bp, 10 predicted proteins | sample LakEriMetagenome_6_FD_203529 | JGI IMG/M metagenome (GOLD analysis project Ga0315904, IMG submission 203529) | Freshwater fungal communities from buoy surface, Lake Erie, Ohio, United States - Buoy 12 MA120 | ecosystem: Environmental > Aquatic > Freshwater > Lake | place: USA: Lake Erie, Ohio...
CTCGGCGCTGCCTGGCTGGAAAGCATTGGGGGGCGTGGGGCGGGCAAAGTTTCTCTACGCTCTTGCACGGCAGGTACAAAAACACGCGCGGCTCTTTGCGGTTCTGGAAACCCTGGATAACGGCAAGCCCATCCGCGAGACGCGTGACATTGATATTCCGCTGGTGGCACGGCATTTTTATCACCACGCTGGCTGGGCGACGCTTTTGGAGACCGAGTGCGCGGGCTACGAAGCCGTGGGTGTCTGTGGTCAGATCATTCCCTGGAACTTTCCGTTGCTCATGCTTGCCTGGAAGATCGCGCCCGCGCTGGCAACCGGCTGTACCGTGGTGCTAAAGCCCGCCGAGTTTACCCCACTGACGGCCCTGCTCTTTGCGGATATCTGTGCCGAGATTGGGTTGCCCGCAGGCGTGGTCAATATCGTCACAGGGGATGGCAGCACCGGCGCGGCGCTGGTGGCTCACCCTGATGTTCAGAAAATCGCCTTCACCGGCTCCACGGAAGTCGGGCGGCTGATTCGGAAAGCGACTGCGGGAAGCGGTAAGAAGCTCTCCCTGGAGCTGGGGGGGAAATCTCCGTTCATCGTCTTTGAGGATGCGGACTTAGATGCGGCGGTTGAGGGAATCGTGGACGCGATCTGGTTCAACCAGGGCGAGGTCTGCTGCGCGGGGAGCCGCTTGCTGGTGCAGGAGAGTGTCGAGGCGCGTTTTTTACAGAAACTGAAGCGGCGTATGGAGACTCTGCGCGTCGGGGACCCGCTGGATAAAGTCACGGATATGGGGGCGATTGTGGCCCCAATACAGCTTGCACGGATTGACGAGCTCGTGAAGGCAGGTGTGAACCAGGGAGCGGAGCTTTTCCAGCCTAAGATGCTGTGTCCCACCACAGGCAGTTTCTACCCCCCTACCCTGCTTACGGGCGTCTCACCCGCGTCGGTTGTCGTCCAGGAAGAGATCTTCGGCCCGGTTTTAGTGGCGATGAGCTTCCGCACGCCTGCTGAGGCTATTGCGCTTGCCAACAACACGCCCTATGGACTAGCCGCCTCGCTCTGGTCGGAGAGTATCAACCAGTGTCTGGAAGCCGCTCCCAAGCTCAAGGCGGGGACGATCTGGATCAACGGCACCAATCTCTTCGACGCGGCGGCTGGTTTTGGCGGCTACCGTGAGTCCGGTTTTGGCCGTGAAGGCGGAAAAGAGGGGCTGTGGGAGTATCTTGTCAGTTCCCCCCTAACCCCCGCTGTGCGGGGGAACTACTCCGTTTCCCCCGTCGGGTACCCTCTGGGTGGGGGGCTAGGGGGGAGGAATCTCGATCAAACTGCTAAGCTCTATATCGGGGGCAAGCAGGTGCGCCCTGACTCAGGCTACAGCCGGACCGTGCTGAGCTCGCAGGGCGAGAGCATCGGGGTAGTCGGCGACGGTAGCCGTAAAGACATTCGCAATGCGGTCGAGGCGGCACGGGCGGTTGCGGTAGGCTGGGGCAGCGCGAGCGGGCATAACCGGGCGCAGCTTCTCTACTACCTGGCCGAGAACTTAAGCTACCGCGCGGCGGAGTTTGCGGCGCGAGTCACACAGCAGACGGGACAAGACGGCACCGAAGAAGTCGAGCAGAGTATCGCACAGCTCTTTATCTGGGCGGCATGGGCGGATAAGAACGAGGGCTCTGTCCACCGGACGGTTCAGAAGAGTGTCGTGCTGGCGATACCCGAGCCCTTGGGGGTACTCGGCGTTGCCTGTCCCACCGAGCAGCCGCTTCTGGGTCTGATCTCCGTGGTGGCTCCGGCGATTGCCCTAGGAAATGCTGTGGTAGCGGTTCCCTCTGAGATGCACCCGCTCTCGGCGACGGATTTTTATCAAGTACTGGAAACTAGCGACATCCCCGGCGGCGTGGTCAATCTGATCACCGGGGAGCGCGATGTCCTGATGAAGACCCTGGCGGAGCACGATGATGTGGACGGAATCTGGTACTTTGGGGAGAGTATTGCGCTGGTAGAAGCGGCCTCCGTGGGGAACCTTAAGCGCACCTGGTGCCCCAAGCCCGGTACGCTCCCGCGCCAGGATGCGTTTCTGCGGGCTGCGACGCAAGTCAAAAATATCTGGATTCCCTACACCGACGAGCTTCCCTGGTAGGTTTAGGCCGCTTTTAGGAGGGGCTCTGAGTAGCTCTCCTCAACGAGAAAAGCGAGGAGAGCATCCATCTCTTCGATCTGCTTACGGAGTCCCTCGCCTCGCCGGTAGAATGTCTCCTGCACGGTCTCACGGCGCTTCCAGAGCACCTCGATTTCTGCCGTGATCGCCTCCTGCTCTCGCAGCTCTTCATCGTCTAGGTGCTGGAGTGCAAGAAGTGCCCCACGCTTGTTCCAGACAACTTCCCCTATGAGGGTACTGGGATCCACGTGGGCCTTTTGCTCCAGGATATTCTGGATGACAAGCCTCTGCTGTGGCAGAGAGAGACTCTCTGGGAGCGCAGCGACTAGCTCCTGTACTAACTTCGGTCTGCCTGTCAGACTAATAGCAGGTAGCTCTAGTGGGATCAGCTCGTCGTCTTCCGTTTGGAGCGTGAGCAAAGGTCTTGTCAGAATATTCATGGCCGTCACTCCGTAGATTGGGATTTTAGGCTCCTAAGATTCTAGAGAAAATTACTAGTTTTCTTTCTATCGGAAATCTGGTATTGCACTTTCGAGAGAAGAAGTCTCCCATAAGAGGTTGGCGGTAGAATAGAGGCGCTATGTCCTATGCCATTGCCGCTTTCTATAAATTTGTCCCTCTGGAGCCGGAGCGCGTCGAAGCGCTTCGAATAGAGCTGCTCAGAGTCAGCGAGTCTCTTGAGATCCAGGGGCTGATCTTGTTAGCGACGGAAGGGATCAATGCGACAGTTTGTGCTCTGCCGGAGTCGCTGGTGGCGTTTAAGGCTGCGTTGCGGGAGATTCCGGAGCTTGCCACGCTCAAGTTCAAGGACTCCTTTGCACCGGAGCCCGCCTTTCGCCGCTTGACGATTCAGGTGCGCGAGGAGATCGTGACGGCAGAGCTTCCCGGAGTTTTCCCGACGTCCGATCAGCACCGGCACCTGCCGCCCAAAGAGTGGCATGCGCTCTTGCAAGATACCGAAAATACCATTGTGCTCGACACGCGCAACGACTACGAGACACGAATCGGCAAGTTTCGAGGCGCGATTGACCCGAATCTCAGCAAGTTCTCGGAGTTTCCAGGCTACCTTGACAGCAACCCACTGCCGCAGGACAAGACGATTCTAATCTATTGCACCGGGGGAATTCGCTGCGAGAAAGCCATCTTGACCCTGGAGCACAAGGGCTACGAGAATGTCTATCAGCTTGACGGGGGCATCCTAAATTACTTTGCCGAGTTCCCCGAGGGCGGCGCGTTTGAGGGTGAGTGCTTTCTCTTCGACCATCGGGTGGCGGTGGATAGCAAGCTCCAGCCGTCACAAAAGTATGGCCTCTGCCCCCACTGCGGCGACCCGGCGACGGAAGACTTTACCTGTGGTTATTGCAAGAAATCTGGCCAGGTCTGCGAGAAATGCCACGTGCGAGAGCACTATGGCGCGGCGTGTAGTAAAAACTGCGCCTATCACCTGCGCCGCTTGGCAGGAGTTTCCTAATGCGCCAAACCCCGCGCGTCACCATGCCACCCGAGAGCTTTTTTGCTGGATTTCGTGAGAGAGATCGCGAGCCCGCGCGGCGCTTCTACCAGAAACACGTGGATCTCAAAGGGCTCCATATTGCGGCGGCAGGAGTCGTAGACGATGCAGCGCTCCAGCGAACCCACTTTTTGGTGTCTCACTTGCTGGCGGGACGCCCCGATATTCTGGAGACCATGGCGACCTTTGGGACACGGCTGATCGTGATTGGCAAAGACCAGGTCTACACCGACATGCCGGAGTATCGAAACGCTCCAAACCCTGCCTACCTCAATGAACGAGTGCGCGGCACAGGCGGCCTTGATGTGACCAGCTTTGGGGAGGAGAACCTGCTCAACCTGCCACTGGATCGCTACGATGATGAGAGTATTGCGGTCCACGAGTTCTGCCACACCATAGACGCGGCTCTCTCGCGGCTTGATCCCATGTGGCGTGGTCGGCTCAGTGGAGTCTACAAAGCGGCTCTGGCAAAGGGGCTCTGGAAAAATACCTACGCCGCGTCCAACGCGGGCGAGTACTGGGGCGAGATTGCGCAGAGCTACTTTAACTGCAATCGCATCAACAACTGGAACCATGGCCCGATTGGCACGCGGGAGCTCCTGCAAAAGTACGACCCAGAGGGCTTTGCACTCGTTCGGGATACCTTCAAGCTTACAGGCGTAAAAGACTCAAAAGACTGGCGCTACACCCCTGTTCGTCGCCAGCCCTCGGTGATTGCCCCTCCGGAAAAGTATAAGTTTGCGCCGGTTTTTACCAAGTTCACGCTAGCCCGTGAGTTTCCGGTGGTCGGGGTTGCAAAGACCGGTGATAAAGCGCTCCTGAAGGCCAACGACACGATTCGTAAGCTCTTTACCTACCGCCACGATATTCTCAAGGCACTGATCAACGAGGGCTACTATCTCGCGGTCTTGCCCAAGGGAGCCGCAGCGCTTTCCGGAGCCGATCCCAAACGCCTGGAAGTCTCCGAAGATCGCCTCGTTTCTCTGGTGGGGACACTCGCTCGCGTTTTCTATCTGGCTACCGCCACGCGTCCCGCTGACCCAGAGTTCGAGAAGCAGCGGGATAGGCAGCAGTACGAGCTGCGGGTCAAGCGGCTGGACGTGACCTTGGACAACCGGCTCCGAGTACTTTTCGGCGAGGCACGTCTGGAGAAGTGGGTCTCGGGTGTCGAGGCCTACTTTGACGTCCACCAGCCCCGGAGCCGTGAACAGCTTCAGCGCACCGACCCAGCCCTCTTTTCGATTGTCGAGGAAGTCATGGCCTACACCAATCACCCCGACTGGCGCTACCGCCCGTGAGGAAGGCTGAAGTCTGAGGCGTAAAGAAGGTAAAATAGCACATGCGGATTTTCTGGTGCTTACTTTTATTGGTCTGTGCAGCCGTGGCGCGGGCACAGACCGAGCCGATTGTGCTGAAGGTGGGAGGAGCCTACTCATCGTGGGGGATCCCTGACCCGAACTCGACGGCACCATTTGATCGTGCGCGTCGTACGGTTTTTGAGGCGTTCTCGAAGAAGCACCCGGAGATCAAGCTAGAGCGGTTTACGTCGCTGAGCATTCAAGGTCCGGCGGCAGAGTCTGGGATTCTCATGGCCTACGCCGGAGGCACTGCCCCGGATATCGTCTATGTGAACATGCGGCTCATGCGGCAGTATGTCGGGCAGGGGTTCTTGCAGCCGCTGGACGGGTTGCTCACGAAATACCCGGACACCCTCACCCGAGTGCACCCGAATCTCAAGAAAGAGCTGGACATTGACGGCCATGTCTACTCCGTGCCCTACGCTCAGTTTGTGCAAGCGCTTTATTATCGCAAAGACCTGTTTCGTGAAGCGGGGCTAGACCCGAACCAGGCACCGCAGACCTGGGACGAGTTCTACACCTACTGCCAGAAGCTCTACGACGAGAAAAAAGGCCAGTGGGGCTTCACGTTCCCACCGTCGGATGCGAGCTACTTTTGGCTGAACTTTCTCTACCAGGCAGGCGGCGATGTCACCAAAAAGACCTCGGAGGGGCAGTATGTCGCGGCCTTTAACTCTGAGGCGGGGGAGAAAGCGCTGGCGTTCTACCGGAAGCTGATGACCACCAAGGGGGTGAGCACTAAGTCCACGACGCGCTCGCAGGACATCTCGGCGGGGAAGCTGGCGATGTGGTTTAGCTACCAGAGCGACGACCTGACCAACATGAACAGCTTCGACCTGAACCCGTCGCTGATTGGGATCGCACCGCTGCCCAAAGGCCCGACGGGGCTGCGTGGCAACGAGCTCAATGCCTCGATGTGGGGCGTGAACGCATCGGTCAAAGACGAGCGTAAGCTGCAAGCTTGCTACGACTTTGTGAACTTTATGGCTAGCGAAGAAGCCAGCAAGATCCGTGTGCAGGCGTATGTGGAGAACGGGCTCGGGCAGCTGGTGAATCCCAAAGAGCTAAAAAAATGGGGCTACGAGGAGTTTATCACCGCCTCAGCACGGCCCTGGCTAGATTCCCAAGAGTCGCTGTTCGCCTCAGGGAAACCAGAGCCTGCGGGGCCGAACATGGCGTTTATCTACAAGCTGTTGGACGAGCCGCTGGACCAGGCGACCCTCTACCCCGACCGTCCCATTAAGCAGATTCTGAGCGCGGCGGAGGCGAAGGTCAACTCCAAGCTCCTCAACTACGCCGACCCTGCGACTGTGGCGCAGCGCCGAAGCGTTGCCAGTGTGATCGCTGGCGGGATTGTCTTGCTCCTCATCGGGCTCGTTGGGCGAGCGCTCTTACTGGCCTGGCAAAGTCGGCAGCGCACGACCGTCTCGGTCGGAAAGCTTCCTCTCAAAGTACATCTCTCGGCGTGGGCATTTATGCTCCCGGCGTTGCTCTCGGTATCGGTCTGGGCGTACTTTCCGCTGCTCAAGGGCATGCTGATGGCGTTCCAGGACTACCGTATCTTGGGCGACTCCAAGTGGATCGGGCTGGACAACTTTATCGAGGCCGCGACCCAGGAGACCTTCTGGAAGGGCTTCTTCAATGCCTTCGCCTTCACCGGCTGGCTGCTTGCACTGGGCTTTGCGCTCCCGATTATCCTCGCCCTGATGCTCAATGAGATCCCTAAGGGCAAGGTGATCTACCGGATGCTCTACTACCTGCCCGCCGTCACTACCAGCGTGATTGTGGCGATGCTCTGGAAGCAGTTCTTCGACGCCAGCCCGCAGGGTTTTGCCAACTCGCTGCTGGCAATTTTCCATATCGAGCCACAGAAGTGGCTTCAAGACCCCGCGCAGGCCAAGTTTGCGGTCGTTCTGCCGCTGATCTGGGCGGGAGCCGGGCCGGGGAGCATTATCTATCTGGCCGCCCTGCAAGGCATCCCCGACGAGATGTACGAAGCGGCGGACTTAGACGGCGCGGGCGTCCTCACAAAAATCTGGCGCATCACGCTCCCAACCCTCTCGCCGCTGATTCTCATTAACCTTGTCGGCGCAACCATCGGCGCGTTTAAAATCATGGAGCCCGTGCTGGTTCAAACCGCCGGTGGCCCCGACTACGCCACCCATACCATCGGGCTTGAGATCTGGTACAACGCGTTTATGTACCTCAAGTTCGGCTACGCCACCGCCGCCGCCTGGATGATGGGCCTCGTCTTGGTGACGCTGACACTCTACCAGCTTAAGATCCTACAGAATGTCAAGTACAGCACCGCCGGGAGATAAGCTCGTGCCCGATGTCAGGGCATTCTATGATCCATCACAAGGTATGTACGTGGTTGAGTTCGTCGGCGATCCCATCTTTAGCGTATCTGATGAGGAGTTCGACTGGGGCATGTTTACTCATGGGGTCTGCACCGATGTCGTAAAGCATTTACGATTCACTCGAATTGGCATCACGGGACGGCATCTGTGTTCAGAGGAGCCTACCCCAGAGAGCTTGGGCGAACGATTGGACTTAGCAATACGCCGACTGTCTTCAAATTATGAGAGTCGTCCCCTTGATAAGTCCGTGTCGACTAGTATGCTACGCTGTCAAATGGGAGCTGAATTGCTGGTTAACAATCGGGTGCAGATTATCCAAGACCTCATCGCCTCATGGGATGATGCGCAGGGTTAATACTCTGCCGTCCTGGTTGCAGGCGCATAAATGGGCCTGCTGTTGCGGCAAGCAGGCTAAAGCCCGCTGAGGCTCACCAGATTCAGAGGCCCATTTATGGGTCTTGCCGCACCAGCGGGCCGCTTTAGCCGCCCGTCCTAAAACGGCCCGATGACCCCATATGTGGTGGGATACAATCAGCGTATGGAAACCGACCCACAGGAGCAGGTATTGGCGTGGCTGGCGGCGCACCCGTACGGCGATCAGGACGAAAACGGGGTGGATCTATCCCTCCTCCGCGAGAACCTGAAGTTAACGCCGCGTGAGCGTCTGGCGAAGCTCCAGCATATTTTAATGACAATCCCAAGAGGTACGCTGGATTCGCGGCTAGAGCCTCTACTGCTCGATACTGGCCTGGAGTGTGGGGACGAGCTGCTTTTTGCGCGAGACGACGTGGCCTAGATCGAACTCCGTGAGGCTGAGGCGGGCGAAGGGGAGCAGATCCACCATCGTGCGCTCACCGACGACGAGCAGGCGGCTGACGCCCTCGATCACATCGGTGACCATCAGACAGACCAGCGCGTGGCCTTCTCGGACGCGGCGGATGGTCATGGCATCGAGCAGTTCCTCTTGGCGCTCGGGAAGCTCGCGTAGGTTGCTGACCTCGACCTGCCCGATGCTAATGAGCTGCTGGGCCATGACATAGGTCTTGCGATCCGCATCCACAATATCTTCGGCGGTGCGCGACGAGAGCCCCGGTGCGGCGCGAAGAAGCTCCTCACCGTAGAGCGCGACGTCCACTTGCGCCACGCCGCCGAGCCACTGCGCCATCACTTCATCGCGGGGGGTGCTGGTTGGGGAGCGGAAAACCAGCGTGTCCGAGAGAATCCCTGAGAGCAGCATTCCGGCCAGCGCACGAGGCGGCGTGATCCGACGGCCCCGGCACTGCTCCGCAACCAGGGTAGACGTGCTGCCCACGGGGTCTACCACAAAGGGAATCGGGGCAGGAGTGGGTGGGTTTCCCAGACGATGGTGATCTAAAACCCCCACGATCTCCGCCTCATCGGCACCCGGAACCGCTTGGCCGAGCTCGTTGTGATCCACCAGAATCAGCCGGGCACGGGGGGGGTGAAGGAGCTGCTGTTGCGCCGCGAGGCCCAAATAGCGCCCGAGATCGTCTTGCACAATAAAGCGGCTGGCCTCCGCACGCAGGAGGGTTCCCTTGTGATCCGAGAGCCGATCCCGCTGGCGCACCAGGGGCACGACCTCAGCCAGCGAGCCACAGGTGCGATTTTCAAGGTTCCCGGCGGCGAGAGCCCGCGCGAGTGCCAGTGGTGAGACGAGGCCGCAAGGACGCCCCCCGGGCTGGGTGATGGGCACCGCGCTCTCCCCGGCGGCAAGCTGGGCAAGCGCCTCGGTGAGCGGGGCGGAAGCAGCGACTGCTGGGGTGCGCTGGAGAATATGGCCGAATGTTGGGGAGGCTTCCGGGAGAAGAAGGGGAGAGTCGTGCCCAAAGCGGCTCAGGGCATAGCGTGCCTGCTCCGAAGGCTGCCCTGCGCGAGCCGCTCGAAACGAGCGCTCTGAGTTGGTCTGCGTGAGAAACCAGGCGTAGCCAAGAGACGAGGCGATGGCATCCGTATCGGGGCGCTGGTGGCCAATGACATAGGTGATCTCCGGAGACCAGTCCATGCGTTCTGAGTGAGCGGGCATGCGTCTATGCTACCCGGTCTGCGTTTCCGCCGCGTTTCTAGCCTCTGCAACGTTTCCATTTTCAGCAGCCATCGCCGCCTTTAGCGAGGCAATCGAGACCTCTATCTGGCTGTCATCGGGCTCGCGGGTGGTGAGATACTGAGTCCAGAGCCCCGGTGTGGAGAGAGTGGCGACGGCAGCATTGTTGCGGAACTTGCCGCCAAGGCGCAGGATCTCAAACATCACGCCCGCCATCACGGGCAGAATACCGACTTGGATCAAGATGCGCTGCCAGAGGACATTGTTGTTGATATTGAAGTAGGACATCGCTAAGACAGAGAGCGCGATGAGTCCAAACAAAAACGACGTTCCACAGCGCGGGTGTAGGCGACTGGCTGCCCGGACATTCTCAACCGTGAGCTCTTTGCCTGCCTCTAAAGCGTTGATCGCCTTGTGCTCGGCCCCGTGGTACTGAAAAACCCGAAAGACATGCTTCATCCGTGCTATCAGAAGCAAGTAGCCGGTGATAAAGACCACGCGGATCGTGAAGTCCATTAGGATAATCTGCCAGGCAGGCCAGCCGGCATTCTTGGCAAACTGAATGGGAATCTGGGGGAGGGTCTTGAAAAAAATCGCCAGTGCTAGGCTTAGAACCACCGTGCTCCCGAGCACGACATCCATCACTTTACCAGAGGGCTTGTCCGTCTCCGCGATCTCTTCTTCAGCGATCTTGGCGGCCCACAACAAGGAGCGGGTTCCCAGGCGCATGGCTCCGACAATCCCAAATACCCCTCGGAGGAAGGCAAGCTTTTGCCATGCGGGACGATTCTGATAGGGGACTGCCTCGCAGGTGATTGCGATCTCGCCGTTAGCACGGCGAGCGGCGACGGCGAAATGATGGGGGCCGCGCATCATCACGCCCTCGATGACTGCCTGGCCCCCATACAAATCTGACATAAACTACTTCTTCTTCATGCCGTATTTTTGCATGAACTTCTCGACACGACCTTCGGTGTCCAATATCTTCTGTTTTCCGGTGAAGAACGGGTGGGTGTCGGAGGTAATTTCTGCGACGTAGAGAGGGTACTCTTTTCCATCAGACCAGGTAGTGGTTCGCTCGGTCTTGAGGGTGGAGCCTGCAAGAAACGAGAACTCACTGGAAGCATCTTTAAAAACAACAAGGCGGTAGTCCGGGTGGATTCCTTCGCGCATGATAGTCGTGTCCTTTCAAAGCAAACCCGACGATATCCGACCGCCAGGCGCAAGGGCTACTGTATCACTTTTCTCACACCCGTGCAAATTTGAGAAACAAGCGCCGCCGTCGCGCTGGGGGCACCTACCCAAGGATTTCAGGCAGCGGGGAGTTGGCCGTCGGTTCTAGACTAGCTGGCCTCTAAGCGCTCCTTGGCGCGGCGCACCCAGATGGACTCCACGGGCTGCGCCGCGGCCCGCTGCCAGGCAAACATCGCTGCGGCACTCTCGCCCTGCTTTGCGTAGCCGTCTCCCAGAAGTGTCCAGTCCTCCGGGAGGTTCACGGGATGGGGCTCCAGGCGCAGTACCTGCTTCCAGGCTGCAGTCCCACCGACCCAGTCCTCTTTCAGATACGCAAGCTGGGCCTCCATCGCCAGCAGGGTGCGCTGTTGCTGGCGTGAGGCACTCTCGGAGAGCTGCTCTCGAAGTAGTTGCGCCTCCTCTTCGGCTTTCTCCGGTTGCCCACAGCGCCACAGAAGCGGAACCCGGAGGCACCGTGTTTGCTCGCGGCTAGCGGGGGCTTTGATCTGGCGCAGACTACTCTCTAAAATGCGGAGGGCCTCAGGGTAGTCGCCGCGCTCTTGGGCCAGCATGGCAGAGACGTAGGTGTTATCGTCGTGCTTTCGGCTGGCGTTGCGTGCGTTTGTCAGGTGCTCGTCCGTCGCCGCCAGCTCGCCACGCTCCAGCGCGATACGTGCCCGAAATGCCTCCACCTTGGCTTGGGTCCGTGGAAAGCGCTGCTCTAGCTCCGCCATCAGCTCCTGCGCATCCGTGCACCGGCCCAGCAGGAGCAGGCTCTCCCCTAGGGCAAGAGTCAGCTCAACCGCCGTATTCCAATCGGCACCGATTCGTGCAAAGTTTGTCGCGGACTGAAGCTGATCCAGAGCCTTGGCGTAGTTTCCCTCAAGACCAGCACAGAGAGCACGAAGACGTAGACACTCGGTTTTCTGGATCGCCGTGCTCTGGGGATGAACGATCGCTTTGCTGATCCACTGTCGGGCATCGTCGTAGCGGCCCCGGTTGTAGGCCGCAAAGGCGGTGAAATACTGGAGCCGAGCGATTTGGGGCCATGACTTGCCCCCGACTGCCATAGCCTCAATTGCCGTTTTATAGACCGCGTCAAAATCGCCCTCTTGCTGGTACTTGAGGACGCCTACAAGCAGGCGTTTTGGCTCGTCCAGCGCCTCCGAGACGGTGACGGCTTTCTCGCGCTCGGTAGCGGCCTTGCGGTTGTGCCCACGAAAGTCAAAGACCTGGCTTCGGAGCAAGTGCAGCTCCACCGCCTGGGCTGGGGAGGCCAAACCAAGCGCTGCCTCAAGGCGTTTTTCGCTCTCGCCAAGCTGCTCACACTGAAGCTGGAGAGTGACTGAGAGGATCAGGGCGTTTTGCAGAGTATCATCCAGTGCGGCGTAGGGGAGGGCAAGAAAGGGCTCTAGTGAGGCGATTGCCTCCTCAAGCTTTCCGGCATGGCTGAACCGCTGTGCGGCGGAGTAGGCAGTTTTCAGGGTGTCGCTTTCCATTGTTTCAGAACGGCTTCGTGGTAGGTATAAAAGGCAGGGGCAAGTGGCTGCTTTAGAAGCCTCTCTTGCAGAGCAAAGGCAGCTTCTCGGTTTCCTGCAAGCCAGTGTACCTGGGCGCAGGCTTCTAGTTGCTCGGGATCATCGCCAGGCTCAGGAGGAATCTCGGTGGTTCCTAGCAGTGCCAGTGCCCAAGCACGTCGTGCCGTGCGAAGGGGGGAAGGCTCTAGGAGAGTATCCAGAAGGGCAAGTGCCGCCGCCCCATTCTGGGCTTCAAGCTCAATCGCCGCTTGAAGAAGCGTGGTCTGTGTCCCAGGAGCCGCTTGCGTCGCTAGCAGGCGAGCCGCAGCAAGATCTCGGCGCAGGCGTGCGAGTGTGATGCGCAACCCAAGCTCGTCAGCAGGCAGAAATGCTTCTGCTTCGTCGAGCTGGTTGTTGAGCAGAAGCGCGGTTGCCAGATAGCGACGGGCCAGCGGCTGATCCGAGAGCTTCTGGAGCTGGCGTGCATGGCGCAGAAGCTCCG
>Ga0315904_10009519_pt1 | contig 12683 bp, 6 predicted proteins | sample LakEriMetagenome_6_FD_203529 | JGI IMG/M metagenome (GOLD analysis project Ga0315904, IMG submission 203529) | Freshwater fungal communities from buoy surface, Lake Erie, Ohio, United States - Buoy 12 MA120 | ecosystem: Environmental > Aquatic > Freshwater > Lake | place: USA: Lake Erie, Ohio...
GAACAGGGCGAGATGATCGGCCAGCAGCTCGAGCTCTATCGCCCCGCGATGACGGCCGCATTCGGTGCCATGGGCCCCGAGATGCACATGTGGTCGACCGCGCCGAAGGCCGATGACCCGATGTCGGGAAGCACGGTCACCGCGATCAAGGTCAAGAGCGACAAGGATTCCTCGCAGGCCGTGATGGACTTCATCAACCTGCTGCCGCTTGGCCTCCAGTCTCGCGACTTCAACGGCATGACCATCATGTCGGACGAGTTCGCGCCGGTTGCGATCGGCGTCGGAGGCGGCTACGTCGTCCTCGGCTCGGTCGAGTCGGTTGAGCAGACGCTGCGTGCGGTCGATGCGAAGGGCGAGGCGGGCCTCGCTGGCGACGCCGACTTCACCCGTTCGTTCGGCCTTGTGGGCAAGGCGCCCACCGTCGGCTACGCGTGGTGGAACACTGCGAAGCAGATGGAGTCGCAGCAGCGGATGGTCCAGATGATGGCCGCCCAGGTCGAAGGCATGGCTGGCGACGGCGAGGGCGCGGAAGTGCCCGGTGTCGACGTCGGCCTCGACGACCTCGCCGGCTTCTGGGATCTGATGAAGCCCGAGGTCGTCAAGCGCTGCTTCGGCGACTCGATCCTCGAGTTCAAGGGCACGAACGCCGGCTTCTCGACGATGTACCGCGTTCACCCGGGCGGCCAGAGCTGAGTTCGGCCGCTCCGCGTGACGAAGGAAACATCGACGCCCGTCGGCCCCCGTGCCGGCGGGCGTCGTGCCATTGGGCGTCGTGCCATTGGGCGTCGTGCCATTGGACGTCGTGCCATTGGGCGTCGTGCCATTGGGCGTCGTGCCATTGGGCGTCGTGCCATTGGGCGTCGTGCCGTAGGGCGTCGTGCCTTGCAACGCGCGTCCGGCGGGCGTTCGCGCCAAAGCGCGCGCACTCAGGACACGCGCGCGACCCACGCGACCGCATCCGCCATCTGCTGCGCGCCGAGCGTATGGAAGTCGTCGTGGCGGCCGTGACGCACCACGTCGAATCGCGACGTCGATGACGCGAGCGCGATCGCCTTCGCCTCGTCGAGCGGCGTCACCGGATCGGCATCGCCTGCAAGGACAGCGACAGGACAAGCGGCGCGCGCGGCCGAAGCGCGCGTCGAGCGTTCCTCGATGCCGAGCGCTCGCAGGACCGCGACAGCCGGGCCGAGCAGCGGCCCCCTTGGCATGCCGCGCAGATCGAGCCGTGCGCCAAGCGGCGTACTCATCCGCTCGTAGGGCGCAAGCGCGACGACGCCACGGATGCGATTGGCGAGGCTCTCCCGCGCTGCAGCGTGCAGCGCGATCGTCGCGCCAAGCGAGTGGCCGACGAGGATCACGGGAGAGTTCGTCGCCGTCTCGATGAGGCTCGCGACAAACGCATCTTCGTCGCTTCCGATTCGGGTGCCGCGCCCGATCGCGTCGCCGTGGCCGGGGAGATCCGGCATGAGGACACGCTTGACGTGGGGCAGCACCGGGCTCAGTCGCGCAAGGGCGTCGTAGCGCGAGCGAGCGAAGCCATGCAGCACGATCGCGGTGGGGGCGCCGGGATCGTCGACGCCGATGTCGAACACCGGGCACGACGCGCCCTCATGGCAATGGTCCCACTCGCGGGTTGGAAGTCCCCAGACCGCCGGATCTGCGGGCGAACCTCGACCGAGGGCCCAGCCCACCGTCTTTCGTTCGGGCCGGAGTGCTTCGCGCACGACTCCGCCGAGCGCGATTGCGTAGGTTGCGCCGGCTGCGACACCGAGAAACGCGCCTCCACCAAGAATGGCTGCTGGATCGATCACGTCGCGAGTCTATCGCTCCGCGAAGGCCCGGGTCGAGCGTGCGTGTCTGACCGCGGCCTCCCTGCCTGACGGCCGGGCGGCCTTTGCCGCAACCTGCGTCTTCAGGTTCTGTCTGACCGATCGCCGAAGGCCCGGCCGATCAGTCAGACAGAACCTAGTACGCCTCGAACATGCGGCGGCTGGTGCCGCCTTCCCCAACTGGCACCTCGAGGTGGGCAAGGCACCTCGGGCAACGGCCCTCGTAGTACAGGCCATCTCGCGTCTTGTTGAGCCGTCCGTAGGCCGCGCAGCAGCGGAACCAGATCATCAGAAAGGGCTTGCGTGTACCGCCACCATGGCCGTCGTCCCCATCTCCCGATGGCAGGGCGGGGTCGGTCGCTCGGCGGAGGCCGTCGATGTCGACGATGTCGCGCGGGTCAGGCACGCCAAATGAGTCGGCAGGAACCTTGGCCGGACTTGAGCGTCCGTCGGCGGTTCCGACCGGAAGTGGGGTTCTTAGCCTTCCTTCTTTGGGGCCGCCGGGGCCGCCTCTGCGGGCTTCGCGGGAGCGGCGGGGGCGGAGGGAGCAGCGGGCTTCGGCATGGTTTCGGCGGTCTTCGCCGCAGCCTCCACCAACTTGTCGGCCTCAGCCTTCGCGACCATCTCGACCTTCGTCATCACGACGTCTTCGACGGGCCAGTCGCGCATGGGGCCGCGGCTGCCGCGCGGAGAGCGGGCGATCGAGTCGACCACGTCCATTCCGACGATGACCTTGCCAAACACCGCGTAGCCGGCTCCGCCGGAGATCGGCTGATCAAGCGTGTCGTTGTCCTTCAGGCTGATGAAGAACTGGCTCGAGGCGCTGTTCGGGTTGTTGGTGCGCGCCATCGACAGCGTGCCACGCTTGTTCTTGAGGCCGTTCTGCCACTCGTTCGCGATCGGCGCGCGGGTCTTCTTCTGCTCGCCCTTCGGAGTGAAGCCGCCGCCCTGGATCACGAAGCCCGGCACGATGCGATGGAACACGGTGCCGTCGAAGAAGCCGTCCTTGATGTACGTGACGAAGTTCTCGACGGTGATCGGCGCCTTCGCGCGGTCGAGCTCGATCACGATGTCGCCCTTCGTGGTCTTGATCAGCGCGTACTCCATCGCCACAGCGGGTGCGGGCTCCTTCGTCGGAGCAGCCTGTGCTGCGGGTGCGGTGGGCTGTTCGGCTTGGGCGAACGCGAGAGACGAGAGCGAGAGGGCGGCGAGAGCGGAGAGCGAGCTGAGAAGGCGCATGGAGACTCCTGAATGCGGGTTCGGGCGTTTGCGGCGGCCGCGGCATGTCGAGCGGCCGAGGTTCGGCGCAGCCCGTCGATCATAACCGCTGCGAGGAGCGCGGAAACGGCCGCCTGCATCGCGATCTCGAAGCGGCGTCCGCAACCGGATTTGGCGGTGCGCGTACGCGTTTGCTCGCGTAGCATCGCGCTCCCGCGCATCGCGCACCACGATGGTTTCCGACCCTCCGACCAACATGAACTCCGACGCGAAGTCCACCTCACAGGCCGGCGCTCTTCCGACCCACGATTCACCCCCATGGTGGCGCACGGGCGTCATCGGCGCGGTGCTCGACTTCTTCACCAACGTGAAGCTCGGCATCTGGCTGATGGTGCTGCTGTTCATCTACTCGTCGATCGGCTCGGCGGGCATCGTCTACCCCGAGCACCCGAACATCTTCAAGGCGGAGAACTGGGCGCACGACCAGATCCGTCAGTGGCCTGGGCTCGAGATGACCGAGTTCGAGTGGTTCCACTGGTGGCCATTCGACCTGATGATGATCCTCCTCACGATCAACATCGTGGTCACCACGCTGCGCCGCATTCCCTTCAAGGCCGTGAACTACGGCGTGTGGATGATCCACACCGGCATCGTGATCCTCGTCATCGGTTCGTTCATCTACTTCGAGACGAAGGTCGAGGGCGACTCGCCCGTCGCGCGGCGCAAGGTCGTCGCGCAGTACACGGTCGAGCAGGGCGACGGATCCGTGCGCACCGAGACGATCGACTTCCTCGCGTCGCCAGGCATGCGCGTGAGCCGGGGTAGCGGCGCCAACGAAGTGCGCTTCGAGGTCACGACGGTCGACCCAGAGTGGGAACTGCTCACCGGCGACAGCGCCGGAGGCCGCGCCTACAGCGTGACGGTGGCGGTCGAGCGTGGCGGCAAGCGCTACCTCCGTCAGCTTCTCGACGGGCACCCCGACCTGACGGAAGACCTCATCTTCACCGGCGAGCAGGAGCAGCCCGTGAAGCGCGCCGTCAAGGAGATCGGGAAGCCGATCTTCGACGAGACGATGGCGATGAAGCTCGAGTACGAGCCGCAGGAGTGGCTCTACCTGCGCAATGAACTCGTGAAGTCGTGGGCGCTCTACGTCCGCAAGCCGGGCGAGCGCGAGTGGACCGAGCGGCCGATCGAAGGCCTCCCCATGTACAACGACTACGTGGCGGAGCCGTCGATGGTGTTCCAGATGCCGGGCGACTACCAGCTTCCGTCGCGCGGGCTCGACATCTCGGTGCCCCCGGCGCGCGCCGATGATCCGTTTGCCGACGTCAGCTTCAATGTGAGCGGGTACCTGCGCTACGCGATTCCGCGAAGCCGCTACGAAGAGGGCGGGGCATCCGCGCCCGTCAACCGGGTCGCGCTGATGTCGATCGAGGGTCCGTCGCTTCCCAAGCGCAACGTCACGCTCGTCGCGAGCGATCCGGTCCAGTCGACGGCGGCCGATGGCCTCATGCGATTTGCCGAGATCACCGACGAATCGAGCCTCGAGCGCTATACGCGTCCGCCGACGCTGACCTTCAGCATTCCCGCGAAGGGAATCGAGGTCCGCGAGGAGATCCGGCTCACTGCCGCGATCGACCCCGATGCGCCCTTCGTCGAGATCAAGGGCTCCGAGTCCGACGGACAGGCGCCGTATGCGTACCGCGTCGTGAGCGTGCGCGACGATCTGCCGATCGCGGGACAGGTCGTGAGCGTCGCGATCGTCCAGTTGCGCACGCCGGCAGGGCTCTTCCGTCGCTGGGTCTTCAGCGAGCCATCGCTCACGCGCGACGTCACCGAGGCGGACGCCGCCGATGCGCACGGCACGCCGGTTCTGCGCGATCCGTCGATCGAAGTCGGCTACGCGCCCGGCAGCGGCATCGGATCGATCGTGCTTGTGCACGGTCCCGAGGATGGTCGGCTTCGCGTGGTCACCGCGTTCGGAGCGCGTTCGACGGTCTATGAGTGCAAGGAGCGCGAGACGGTTCCGCTCGAGGGCAACATCCTGCTGCGCGTCGAGGACTTCCTCGAGCGCGGCGTGCTGGTGTCGAAGCCGCTCGTCATTCCCTACGAGCAGCGCGAGCGCGACGCGATGGAGATCTTCTCTCAGGTTCGCATCACGGCACCGGGCGTCGACCCGAGGTGGATCCAGTTCAACCGCTGGGTGTTCGACGGGCCGGACCGCGTGCTGCGCCGCTCGCCCTACGAGCCGCACGTCATGAAGCTGGCCGATGGCCGCGAGGTCGAGCTCCTCTTCTCGCGCCAGCGGCTGCCCCTCGAGACGAAGATCAGCCTCGAGGAGTTCGTGCTGACGGCGCACGTCGGCGGTTTCACCGGCCGGCAGGGCACCATCCGCGACTACACCAGTCGGCTGCGCTTCAAGGACGAGGGCGACGCGGAGTGGTCGGCGCCGCGCGAGGTCAGCGTGAACGACCCGATCGAGCACGACGGCTACTGGTACTTCCAGTCGCAATGGGATCCGCCAGACACCTCCGAGGCGTCGGGCAACACGCCGAGCCTCGGGCTCAACTACACGGTGCTTGGCGTTGGCAATCGCAACGGCGTCTACACGCAGCTTCTTGGCTGCTGCATCGCCGTCATCGGCATGATCTACGCGTTCTACATCAAGCCTGTGATCAAGCGCCGCCGGCAGGATGAAGTCCTCGCCGGCCTCGCGCGCGGCCGCGGAGCGGAAGGAGTAAAGGCATGACTTTCTCGTGGAACACCATCTCCGTCCTCGCCCCGGCGGCGCGCACGGTGCTCGTATCTGCTCTCCTCATCGTCTCGGCGCTCGGCGTCGCGGTCGCGCCCGCGCGGGCCGACGAACCGAAGCCCGCCGGCAGCTTCATGGAGCAGGTCGATCTCCGTCCGCTTGGAACGATCGCCGTCCAGAACGACGGCCGCATCAAGAGCTTCTCGAGCTTCGCGCACGAGATGATGGGCTTCGTCAGCGGCCCCCGCGACATCGGCGGACAGCAACCGCTCTTCACCTACCTCGACATGCTCTTCCGGCCCGACGGCTACCGCGACGCCGACGTGATCTTCGTGAAGGGCGGAGGACCGCGCAAGCGCATCATCGAGGCGCTGCTTGCCGCGAACACCGGAACCCCCGAGCAGCAGGCGGAACTCGTCCGCCGCATGAAGGCGTTCGAGGAGAGCGGCCTGATCAGCGAGACGCTGCTCCGCCGCCAGCCCGCGATCGACGTGCTGCGCGAGATGCGCAAGGACCTCATCCGCACCGCAAAGACCGTCGACGCTGTGTCGAGCGCGCTGACGGTGAAGGATCCATCGTTCCTTCTGGCGCAGTTGCGCATCATTCCCCGCGGCGACGGCGCCAACGACAAGCAGTGGCACACGATCTCCGACGTGATGTTCGCCGACGGCGCGAAGGAGCCCGTGCCTGGATCGATGCTGCTCCTCGCCGAGAAGACGGAGCCTCCGGCCGACCTCTCGCCTGAGAAGCGGGCGGCGATCGCCGACGCGTGGCGTGCGCTTGTCAACGGATGGCTGGCCGTGAAGCCCGAGCAGGTGAACGAGGCGGTGCGCCGGCTGGCCGCCGAACTTCCCGCGATCGACCCGGTGAACTATCCCGACCAGACGCGGCTTTCATGGGAGTACTGGTACTTCCAGAACGACCACATGACGCGAGTGTGGCTCGTCTACATGGCGGCGTCGGTGATGCTGCTCCTCGGTTTCGTGTGGAAGTGGCCGAAGGCAATGTGGATCGGCTTCGGCATCTTCTGGATCGCCGTGCTGCTCCACACCTTCGCGGTGCTGCTGCGCTGGTACATCGCGGATCGCTGGCCGAACTCCAACATGTTCGAGGCGGTGACCACCAGCGCGTGGTTCGGCTGCCTCGGCGCGATCGTGATCGAGTGGTTCACCCGCAAGACCGCCATGCGCGGGCTGTTCGCGCTCGGTGGCGCGGTGAGCGCCATGGTGGCGATGATGGCCGCCCACTTCCTGCCCGTCCAGCTCAATCCGAACATCACGAACATGATGCCGGTGCTGCACGACGTGTGGCTCTACATCCACACCAACGTGATCATCTTCAGCTACGTGCTCATCTTCATGGCCGCGGTCTCGGCGGGCATCTACATCGTGCACCGCGCGTTCGGAGGCGCGGCGACCTACGCGAAGGTCGGCGGCGCCGCGAGTCTGATCGTGGCCGGCCCGCACGGCGAGCAGCGCATGGTCGAGGGCCGCGCTGCGTTCGGGGAGATTCTCGACGGCGTGACCATGGTGCTCATGGAGGTCTCGTTCGTCCTCCTATGGGCGGGCATCGTGATGGGCGCGATCTGGGCCGACCACTCCTGGGGCCGGCCATGGGGCTGGGACCCGAAGGAAGTGTTCGCACTGAACACGTTCCTCGTGTTCCTCGTGCTCGTCCATGTGCGCCTGAAGGCGAAGGACAAGGGCATGTGGACCGCGTGGCTTGCGATCATCGGCGCTGCTGTGATGCTCTTCAACTGGATCGTGATCAACTTCGTGATCACGGGCCTGCACAGCTACGCGTGACCGGCGCCTGCGCTCGCTGACAACGCGCCCCCGCGTCAAAGAGGCGGTGTTTTTCGGTTCCGTACACGCGCTTGGAAATTTTCGCGAAGTCGCGCGCCCTTCACAGAGAGGGCTCGAGCGCCGTCGCGAACCACCCGGGCGCGTCAAGACTCACGGCGGGAGAAAATCTAGGATTCCATATGGAATCTGTTTCGAATTCCTGCGTATGCCGATAGGTTACTCCTGACGGCTCTGCTGGCCTTCTCTCCCGCCAGCGCTCAACCACGACTCCCCGCCGTTGCATGTCTTCGGGAGTCGAGCAATCGATCGCGCGGACTTGCACAAACCACGTTGCATTCGGCTGTTTGTTTCGCCGTGTCCGCTGAGAGGCGATCCATGCGGGTGTATCCCGCAGAAAGGCTGAGTCAACCATGGCTCATCCACTCCGCAAGGGCGGCTCCACGATTCTGGAGCACGCCAGCCTTGGCCTGTCGGCGATCGCGTTGATCGCCGCTCCGCTCCACGCCGATTGCACGGAACTGAAATGGCGCGACGGGCTTCAGATCGCCCTCGGCTTCGACGCGCCGCCGGCCGCAGCGGCGTCGATCGACCACGACGGCGACGGCGTGCCCACGCTGTTCGCCGCGGGCGAGGGCGCCGCGTCCGGCATCAGCTACGCGGGCCTCGTCCGCCTTGTCGACGGGCGCTGGCAGCCGTTCGGGCCGTCGTTCACGGGAAGCGTCGCGAAGTTCGAGCGCTTCGATCTCGATGGCGACGGAGTGCCTTCGTTCATTCTGCTCGGCTCGATGCAGCTCGAGGCCGGCGGCCCGCGCTACAGCATCCTCGAATGGACTGGCTCCCTCTGGGTCGGCCACTCGACCGGGGTCAACATTACAAACGCAGTGCTCGTCGATGAAAATGGCGCCAAGGGGCCGAGCCTCATCGGAACCGTGTGGTTGGGCTCCCCGTCGTCGTCGCCGCCTGGGCCGCTCGTCCGCTGGACCGCGGCCGGCTGGGCGAACCTGACTCCTGAGTACACGATCACCAACGGGAACACGAACTGGTCCAACATGATCATCGCCGCGCACGACTCCGACGGCGACGGGCGCAGGGAACTCTTCGCCCGCGCAATCGTGAGCCAGTCGGGTGCGTCCATCGCCGCGGGCATGGCGCGCTGGGATGGCGCGGCGTGGTCGTCGGCGATGGGTTCGGCGACGCCGCTCGTCGCCGACACGATCCAGTCGATGTGCTCCGCCGACACGGATGGCGATGGCGTGCCCGAGCTCGTGGCCTCGCGTTTCATCGCGTGGCCGGAAGACTCGGGTCCGCAGGTCGTCGCCTACGACGGCAACGCCTGGCGACCGCTCGGCGAGCGGTTCCTGCGCGTCTTCTCGACGGAGACCTCCGGCGGCGCCGTGACCCTTGTCTCCGCGATCGACTTCGGTGATGGCGGCGGGCCGTCGTTGGTCGCCGCAGGAGTCTTCGACCGCGTGGGCTCCTCGTCTATCGCGAACATTTCGCGTTGGGACGGCAAGGCCTGGACCGAGGTCGGCGGGGGTCTGGTGAATGCCGGCTACTCCTCGCTCGTCGGTCACGACGTCGATGGCGACGGCGCGAACGAACTTGTCGCGTTCGGAAACTTCGTCCGGGCGGGAACCGAGGTCGTGAACCGCGCGGCCGCGTTCAACGGCACGTCGTGGAACGCGATCGGTACATCCGCAGCGACCCTCGGCCTGAACGACGCGGCATCCGCCTCCGTTCTCTTCGACCACGATGGCGACGGCATTCCGTCGTTGATCGTGGGCGGCGTGTTCAGCCGGGCCGGGACTGTGTCTGCCCCGGCGCTCGCCGCCTTTGACGGCGCATCGTGGCAGCCCATCGCGAATCCGTGGACGGGCGGCGTCGATGCGCTGCTCGTCGCCGACCTCGATGGCGACGGCATCCCGTCGCTCTATGGCGCGGGCGACATCGGCGCATCGGACGGCTCGCAGAGCACCATCCGCACCATCGCGGTGTACATGCCGTCGAAGTCGGGCGGCAGCTGGACACAGCTCGGCGCGTCGTTCAACGCGCAGGTCGAGACGCTCTCGGCGCTCGACCACGACATCGACGGGCAGAAGAGCCTGTTCGCCGGCGGGTACTTCACGCAGTATGCGGGTGCCGCGATCGGCAGGCTCGCACGATGGACAGGTTCGACATGGGCGGGCTTCAACCCGGGCTCGAGCAATTCGGTCAACTCTTCGGTCAACTCTGCGGTGATGTTCGACGACGATGGAAACGGCGTCCCGAGCCTGATCGCCGGGCTCGGCCGATCCGACCCGTCAAGCTTCGGCCAGCGCGTGCGCAAGTGGAACGGCGCTTCGTGGGTGAACCTCGGCAGCATCACCCAGGGCCATGTGTTCAGGCTGCAGGTGTTCGACCATGACGGCGACGGAGTAGAGTCGCTGTTCGCGTTTGGACAGTTCTCTGTGCCCGGTGGCATCGGGCTCGCGCTGCGCTACGAGTCTGGCGCATGGGTTCCGTTCGGGCCATCCGATGTTTCATCCGAGGTCTCATGGGATGCCGGGGTCGGCCTGTTGCGGTTTGACGACGACGGCGATGGCGTCGAGTCGCTCTTCCTCCAGGGCTACGATCCGTTCTCGTACGTCCATGCATCGCTCTATCGGTACGACAACGCGGCGTGGACCGTGGCTGCCGCCGAACTCGGCGGAGGCGCTGCGACGCTCGGCGTCGTGGCGGACATCGAGGGCGACGGGGCGGAGTCGCTCTATCTCGTCGGATACCTCGCTGCCCGCGATGGCGGCCCTGGCTCGGGCATCGGCATCATCGATCCCTGCGTCGATGCGTGCCCTGCGGACCTCGACGGCAGCGGCTCGGTCGACTCGGCCGACCTCGCGGTCGTGCTGAGCGCGTGGGGCCCGTGCTCGGGCGTCTGCGCGGCCGATCTCGACGAGAGTGGCGAGGTCGACAGCGCCGATCTTGGCGCGCTCCTCGCCGCATGGGGCGGCTGCCCGTAAGCGGGGTATGACGCCTGCCCGTATCTGAAGTGGGCGGGTAGACTTCGGTTCAAATCCGGAGCTACCCGCCCATGTCTACTTTTGCCATCGAGTCCGTTCACGCCCGTCAGATCCTCGACTCCCGCGGCAACCCCACGCTCGAGGCCGAGGTCGTCCTCGAGAACGGCGTCGGTGGTCGCGCGGCGGTGCCCTCTGGCGCGTCGACCGGCGAGCACGAGGCGGTCGAGCTGCGCGATGGCGACAAGACGCGCTGGCTCGGGAAGGGCGTCACCAAGGCGGTCGACCACGTGAACGATGAGATCGCGCCTGCGGTGTTCGGGCTCGACGCGATCGACCAGGAGGGGATCGACACGGTGCTGCTCGAGCTCGACGGCACCGAGAACAAGTCGCGCCTCGGCGCAAACGCCACGCTCGCGGTGTCGATGGCGGTCGCGCACGCGGCTGCTGCGGCGACGCGCCAGCCGCTCTACCGCTACCTCGGCGGCGTGGCGGCGAAGACGCTGCCCGTTCCGATGCTGAATGTGCTCAACGGCGGCAAGCACGCCGACAGCAATGTCGACATGCAGGAGTTCATGCTCCAGCCGTGGGGGTTCTTCGACTTCGAAGAGGCGCTGCGCGCGGGCGTCGAGTGCTACCACGCGCTCAAGAAGGTGCTGCACGACAAGCACCTCTCGACCGCGGTCGGCGATGAGGGCGGCTTCGCGCCGAACCTCAAGTCGAACGAAGAGGCGCTCGAACTCCTCGCGCTTGCGGTCGAGAAGGCGGGCTACAAACTGGGTGAACAGATCTTCATCGCGCTCGACCCGGCGATGAGCGAACTCTCGAACGAGGCGAAGGCGAAGGGGAAGCAGGGCTACTGCTTCTTCAAGTCGAACCCCGACCGTATCGCCTCGAGCGACGAGATCATCGACATGTGGGCGAGTTGGTGCGCGAAGTTCCCGATTGTCTCGATCGAAGATGGACTCGCGGAGGACGACTGGTCGGGCTGGAAGAAACTGACCGACCGGCTCGGCGGCAAGATCCAGCTTGTGGGCGACGACCTCTTCGTCACGAACTCGAAGTTCCTCCAGAAGGGGATCGACCAAGGCTGCGGCAACGCGATCCTCGTGAAGGTGAACCAGATTGGGACGCTCAGCGAGACCTTCGCCGCGGTGAACCTCGCGCACCGCTCTGGCTACCGCGCGATCCTGTCGCACCGCTCGGGCGAGACGGAAGACTCGACCATCGCCGACATCGCGGTCGCCACGAATTGCGGCCAGATCAAGACGGGCGCGCCGTGCAGGTCGGACCGCAACGCGAAGTACAACCAGTTGCTGCGGATCGCCGAGGAACTCGGCGCGACCGGGACGCTCGGGAAGCGGAAGTAACTGAGCGGCGACGCTTCGCGTCGCGAATCATCCCGAAAACAGGCGGATCCGAGAACAAGATTCGGGGGCGCGCCGGATTTCGCGCCATTTGGTTCTTGAAAAGCCATATGGCGCAAACTGCGCTATTGCCATATGGCACAAGCGTTTGCGAAGCCTTCATTCCCTCTAGAGCGTGTTATGCACTCCCGCCCCGTCTTGCCGATGACAGTGCATGGCACGGAAGCCGTATCCATCGGACGTCAAGGATGACGAGTGGGAGTTCGTCGCACCGTATCTCGCGCTGATCCGCGAGGATTCATCGCAGCGGGAGCACGATCTCCGCGAGATCTACAACGCCCTCCGCTGGGTCGTGCGCGCGGGTGCCCCGTGGCGCATGATCCCGAACGACCTGCCGCCGTGGGCGGCCGTCTACCAGCAGGTCCAGCGCTGGATCAAGGCCGGCGTCTTCGAGGAGATGGTGCACGACTTGCGGGAAATCCTGCGGATCGCGGCGGGCCGGGAGGCGAATCCGACGGCGGTCGTCATCGACAGCCGCACGCTCCAGAGCACGCCCGAGAGCGGCCACCGCGGCGCGTACGACGGGGCGAAGCGCAAGAAGGGCTCGAAGGTGCACATCGCGGTCGACACGCTCGGGCACCTTCTGGCGCTGCACGTGACGCCCGCCGACAAGCAGGACCGCTCGCAGGTGCGGCGCACCGCGAAGGCCGTGCAGAAGG
>Ga0315904_10009520_pt1 | contig 12683 bp, 11 predicted proteins | sample LakEriMetagenome_6_FD_203529 | JGI IMG/M metagenome (GOLD analysis project Ga0315904, IMG submission 203529) | Freshwater fungal communities from buoy surface, Lake Erie, Ohio, United States - Buoy 12 MA120 | ecosystem: Environmental > Aquatic > Freshwater > Lake | place: USA: Lake Erie, Ohio...
CAGCCAGCCGATCTGCCAGGCTTCGCCGCGCTTCCATTTCAGCAGATGCCCGGCGGCGGCAACACCGGCAAGCTTGCCCCCAACGGACGCCGCGAGCAGCAGGCCGGCCGCTCCGAACACCGCGGCGCCGCCCGCGCCCCATTCGGTCCGCAGGCCGGTTGAGAGGAAGTAGACCGGCATCACGGCCAGCAGGATGTGATTGCGGAAAAGGTCCATCTGCGCTTCGTCAAAGGTATCCCGGTCGAGGATGGCTCCGGCAAGAAAGGCGCCGACCATGAAATGAAGCCCCGCCCAGTCCGCGAACAGGGCGGCGCCCGCCATCCAGATCAGGCCGGCATACCAGCGATCGCTTGCCGGTATCCGGACCATCAGCTTACGGATTGCATAGGCCATGGCGGCGAACAGGACTAGGAAGATGCCTTGCCGGCCGATGCGTTCCCAATCGAGCAGGATGGCTGCCAGCACGCCCCAGATCGCGATGTCGTCAAGGCTGGCATAGCGCAGCACCCTCTGGCCGAGTGGCAGGCGCAGCAAGGCGAGTTTTTCGAGAAGCACCACAAGGATCGGCAGCGCCGTCACGGCGCAGGCCATGCCGATCCCCAGGGTGAATTGCCACGGCGCCGCGTTCGGCCCGATCCAGCCCTGTCCCGATTGCAGCATGATCCAGGCGGCACCGCACCCGAACAGCAAGGGCGTGACCAGGGCCAGGCCGGCCGTCAGACCGGTTTCCCCGCGATTGCGCCAGACGGATTTGAGATCCAGCTCGATGCCGGCAATCCAGACGAAGATCATCACCGCCCATGTCGCAACGCCGTTCAGCATACGGATGACATCCGGCTGGAAGACGAAATCATAATAGGCGGGGAAGGCTGCGCCCAGCACGCCCGGGCCGAGCAGGATGCCGCAGAGAATCTGCACCACGACGAGCGGCGCAAAATACTCCGTCTTGAGGCCGCGCCAGACCAGGTACGGCACAGCGATGATGATCAGCATGGCGATCAGGTAAACTTCCGTGATCGACATTGGTGAGGCTCCGGTAGGGATTGTCAGGTCTTGAGGCGGTCGCGGAAGGTGATGCGCTCGCCCGTGCGGGTCTCGGCAGGCCCCGCGAGTTTGATCAACTCGCGGGCAACTTCTTCCGGCGGGGGCAGTGTCATCGGGTCTTCGCCCGGCATCGCTTCGGCGCGCATGCCGGTGCGTACGGCGCCGGGGTCGAACAGGTTGACGCGCAGGGCCATCTTCTCGGTCTCGTCCGCCCAGGCTTTGACCAGCGCTTCGAGGCCCGCCTTGGACGCCTGATACGGCCCCCAGAAAGCGCGTGGGCGCGCCACCACGCCGGAGGTGACGAACACGGCGCGCGGCGCAGCGGACTGGTGCAGCAGCGGCCCCAGCGCGCGGATCAGGTGGGCGTTGGCGGTGAGGTTCACCTGGATGGTTTCCTCAAAGCTGCGCGGCCCGGTGGTCTCCAGCGGGCCGAGGGTGCCGAGCAGGCCGGCATTGGCGATGAAGCCGTCCAGATGCCCGAACTTTTCCGTCAGCGCCTTGCCCAGGGTCTCGATGCCCTTGGTGTCCTTCAGGTCCATCGGCACCAGCAGCGCCTCGGAGCCGAGCGCGCGGATCTCGTCGTCCAGCTTCTGAAGCGCGGCCTTGGAGCGCGCCACGGCGATTACGAGATCACCTTGGCGGGCAAGCTCCAGGCAAACGGCGCGGCCGATGCCGCGCGAGGCGCCGGTGACGAGAATGAGGCGAGGGGTATGGGTCATTGCGCGGCGTGTAGCGCGCGCTTTACACGTCGTCCAGAAGCGAGAGCTGGCGTTCCTTGTCCGCCTGGTCCTGCTGGTAGTCGACCAAGGGGGTCGGATACTCGCCGGTGAAACAGTGATCCGAGAATTGCGGGATCATGTTGTTGCGCAGCGGCTCGCCAATCGCCTTGTAGAGGCCGGGCACCGACAGGAAGCCGAGGCTTTCGACCTTCAGCTCCTTCACCATCTCCTCGTGCGTGTGGTTCGCGGCGAACAGCTCGGACTTGCCGGCCATGTCGATGCCGTAAAAATCCGGGTTGAGGATCGGCGGGCTGGCGGAGCGGAAGTGGATTTCGCGCGCGCCGGCCTCACGCACCATCTGCACGATCTTCTTCGACGTGTTTCCGCGCACGATGGAGTCGTCGACGAGGATGACGCGCTTGCCTTCAAGCGCAGCGCGGTTCGGGCTGTGCTTCTTGGAAATCGCCGTCTGGCGGCCCAGCTGTGTCGGCTGGATGAAGGTACGCCCCACATAGTGGTTGCGGATGATGCCCATCTGGAAGGGGATGCCGGAGGCCTCGGAGAAGCCCAGCGCGGCCGGCACGCCTGAGTCCGGCACCGGCACGATCACGTCCGCATCGGCGGGCGTCTCGGCGGCCAGCTGCTGGCCCATCCGGCGGCGAACTTCGTAGACCGAGCGTCCCTGGATGAAACTGTCGGGCCGCGCGAAGTAGACATACTCGAACGCGCAAGGCGAAGGCGGGCGCGGCGCGAAGGCGCGGAAGCTCTCGAGGCCCTGTTCGGAAATCACGACGACTTCGCCATTCTCGATCTCGCGAACGAACTCGGCGCCGATGATGTCGAGCGCGCATGTCTCCGAGGCCAGCACGTAGCCTGCGCCAAGTCGGCCGAGCACCAGCGGGCGCAGGCCGATGGGATCGCGCGCGCCGATCAGTTTCTTGCCAGTGAGTCCGACAAGCGCATAGCCGCCTTCGATCTGGTGCATCGCATCGATCAGACGGTCGACAAAACGCTTCTTCGGACTGCGCGCCACGAGATGCAGGATCACCTCGGTGTCCATCGTGGACTGGAAAATTGCGCCGTCCTTGACGAGCTGCTGGCGCACCTGGCGCGCGTTCGTCAGGTTGCCGTTATGCGCGACCGCGAAGCCGCCGAGGGCAAGGTCGGCAAAGATCGGCTGGATATTGCGCAGCATCGGCCGGCCCTGGGTGGAGTACCGGTTGTGGCCGATGGCGGAATGGCCGGGAAGGCGCTGGCGCAGGTCGCCGCCAAAATGCTCGCCGACGAGGCCCATATGACGTTCGGAGTTGAAGCGCTTGCCGTCGAAACTGACGATCCCGCAGGCTTCCTGTCCCCGGTGCTGCAGCGCGTGCAGACCGAGGGCCGTCAGCAGGCTCGCTTCCTTGTTCGCGAACACGCCGAATACGCCGCACTCTTCGCGTGGCTTGTCGTCATCATTGTCGAAATAGGCCATCGGAAGGTCCGACTCGCTTTGGGGGGCCAGTGTCGGGGCGGGATATAGTTCGCTTTCGCCCTGGGCGAAAGGGCGGACCTGTCATCTGGATGTCATGACGCCGGGTCGCGCCTCAGAGCATCCGCGCAGGCGTCAGTTTCGGATGGATAACCAGAACGTCAAACAGCGAGTCCGGCGGAATCTGCACGATGTCGGAAGCTTCAGGCGCCTCGCTCGCCGTGGCGCCGTACCAGTCGAGCCCGATGGGTGTCCGCCGCCATTCGCGCGAAAGGTCAGTTTCCGGCAGGTTGGCGAGGTCGAACCAGGCGGTTTTCGCGCTCGCATCTGCCAGCAGGCCGTTCAGCGTATCCGGTTGAGCCTTGCGCGAGATTCGCACCTGCGGCGCGTCGGGCGTCTTGCCGGCACTTGCGGGGATGGCAAGGAAGGTCGCCTCGGCAAATTCCTGGATCAGCGCTGTGTAATTCTTGCCGAGCTTCCGGCGCAGCACCGCGCCGCTCGGTACATAACCTGCGAAGTCTCCCGAAGGGCTACCGCCGGCGACATGCGTGTTGTGCCCCCAGAACACCGCCGCTTGCTCCTTGACGAGAGCGACCGCGTTGTCCGCCATAAACACATCGCGCCGGCTCCAGTATTCCGGCGTCGCCAGGTTCAGGTCGCCATCCGAGGTCTCGTGCTCGAACGCGCTGAGGCCCTGCCAGGCGCGCCGCGCAGTGAAGGCGGCGTCTTCGAGACCGGCCGCATTCAGTTCGGCTTCCAGCATGCGGCAGGCAGCCTCCGCCTCGGCGCGCTGCGCGGACGTGATCTGCTTCAGCATCAGGTCGTGCCGGGCAGCGCGGGCATCGGCCGTCAGGATCGGTGCGAGCGCGGCGCCGATCGCGTCTGCTGCGCCGGAATCGATGGAGGCAAGCGCCGCCAGCGCGCCGCCGGCGTCCTGGCTGCTGGCCTGGCAATCGACGCCGATCACGCGCACCCGCCGGTCCGCATTCACCGCGTTCCAGCCACGCAGCCAGGCAAGCAGGTCGGCCATGACTTCGGTTTTCAGGATGCGGAAAACCGGCGCCTGTTTCACCGCCTCGGCGGCGAGCAGCCCGGTCGGCGCGCCGGAAGCAAACTTGTCGAGTTGCGCGCAGCCAGTGCTGTTGGCTTCCAGCAGGACGACACGCAAGTTGTGGTTCTCCACCATCGCCTGGATCAGCACCGACTTCAGCAGCACATCTTCATGCGAACCGTGGGTTGCTTCCCCCAGCCCCGCCATGCGTGCGCCGGCGAGTCGTTTGGCGAGGGCTTTGACGCCCGGATCGTTGGGCGCCAGGTTGCGGATCGGCACCGCCTGGGCTGCCAGAAGGCTGGTCATCGTCGGCGCAAGTGAGGCGGGCGGCACTGGATCGGTGCCGGTTTGAGTGGCGCAGGCCGAAACCAGTGCAATCGCGGCCGAGGCCATCAGGAAATTGCGCCGGGACAGCGGGGCAGGGCGGTGCGTCATGAACTTCCTCCCCTCACGAATGGGTGCGGGACCAGACTACCGCGCCCCGCCAAGGCATCAAGGTCAGTCGCCTGAGGCGGGTGCAACCGGCGCAGCGCTGCGGCTGACCTCACGCGCCTCACCGGTCACCGCATCGGCGGCGCGGGCGAGGATCGGATAGCTGAGGCTGTCCTGGATAAACGGCGGCACGCGCTCTTCCTCGAGCCCGACCGAAAGCAGCACGGCGAAGAAAACCAGCGCAACGCCGCCGCGTATGACCCCGAACACGAGGCCGGCTATATGGTCGAACAGGCCGATATCGCCGTTTGTCATGATGGATTTTGATAAAGATTGTCCAAGCCACGCGACAATAACGTAAACAATCAGGAACGCCGTCACCACGAGAATGATATCAGGTGCGAGCGGATGGCTGCCTGCGGGCAGCAGATCTGCAACCTTGCCGTGAAAGAATTTCCGCGCATAGTAGGCCGCTGCCAGCGCGCCGATGAAAGCGCCGAGTGTCGCGAGTTCGCGCAGGAAGCCGCGGGCAAAGGCCATGAGTGCGGAAATCAGGATGACACCCAGCGCGATGCCGTCAAAAGCAGAAATGTTTTCAAGCATTTGCAGCGTCCGGCGCGAGGAGATCCACAAGCGCGATAAGCCGCGCAATCGGGGTAACCGTCAAGCCGCCGTCTGCCGCAGGGCTGCTGTCCGGACCATACGCCCGCTGGAATCCCAGCCGCGCCGCTTCCTTGAGCCGCTGATCCATTCTCGGAGCCGCCCGAAGCGCTCCGGAGAGGGCAATTTCTCCAAAGAAAACACTGCGCGCCGGCACCGGATTGCCCGATAGTGACGACAGCAGCGCCGCCGCGGCAGCGAGGTCTCCCGCCGGTTCGTTGATCCGGTAACCGCCGGCCACGGAGAGGTAGACATCCATGCCCGCAAAGTTCAGCCCGCAGCGGGTCTCGAGTACGGCCATGATCATCGCAAGGCGACCGGAATCAAATCCGATCACGGAGCGCCTTGGCGTGCCGAACGGGCTCTTGGCGACGAGAGCCTGAACCTCCGCCAGTACGGGGCGGGAGCCTTCCATCGCTGCAAACACCGCGGTTCCGCCGCCCGGCTCGGCATCGGCCGAGAGGAACAGGGCGGAGGGTTCCTTTGCCGGCGTCAGGCCCAGGGCGTGCATCTCGAAGATGCCGATCTCGTCGGTCGGCCCGAACCGGTTTTTCACCGCCCTCAGGATGCGGAACTGGTGGCCGCGCTCGCCCTCGAAATAGAATACGGCATCGACCATGTGCTCGACCACGCGGGGGCCCGCGATGGTGCCTTCCTTGGTGACGTGCCCTACGAGGACCAGCGCCGCGCCGGATTTCTTCGCCCAGCGCACCAGCTCCTGCGCGCAGGCACGCACCTGAGCGACCGAGCCGGGGGCCGCTTCCAGCGCGTCGGACCAGACTGTCTGGATCGAGTCAATCACCACGAAGCCAGGATCCGCCTCCTTAAGCGCCGAGAGGATCTTGCGCAGGTCCGTCTCTGTGGCGAGCTGGACCGGCGAGTTGGCAACTTTCAGGCGCCGGGCGCGCTCCTGGATCTGCGCTGCGGCTTCCTCGCCGGAGACGTAGACGGTCTTCACCCCGTTGCGGGCAAGCCGGGCGGCGGCCTGCAGCAGCAGCGTGGATTTGCCGATGCCGGGATCGCCCCCGATCAGCGTGGCGGAGGACGGCACGATACCGCCGCCGAACACCCGGTCGAGTTCTTCCACGCCGATCAGCACACGGGGCGGGGTTTCGACATCCGAATTGAGCGCGATGAACTCGGTCTTCGGTCCGCGCTTGGTAGGTGTCTTCTCGGCTTTCAGGGCGCCGGGCGGAGCGCTGCTCGCCTCCTCGACCAGCGTGTTCCATTCCCCGCACGCTTCGCAGCGGCCCGCCCATTTGGCGTGGACGGCGCCGCAGGCCTGGCAGACGAAGGCGGAGGTAGAGGCTTTGGCCATGGGGGAGGGTTATGCGGGTTCGCCCCGGACTTGCAAGGGTAGCTGGCAAGTCTTGGTCTGCACCGCTACAGGGGGGCCGATGAAACACATCGCGATCATCGGCGCGGGGCCGGCAGGCCTGATGGCGGCGGAAGCTGCGCTGGCACAAGGCGCGCGCGTGGACATCTACGACGCGATGCCGAGCGCGGGGCGCAAGTTCCTGATGGCCGGCAAGAGCGGGCTGAATATAACGCATTCTGAAGACGAAGCGCAGTTCCGGCAACGCTATGACGCACCGGATGCGCGCCTCGCCGCGATGGTGGAACAGTTCGGGCCATCGCAGATCGTCAAGTGGATGGCGGGGCTGGGCATCGAAGCGCATGTCGGCTCGTCGGGGCGGGTGTTTCCCATCGGGATGAAAGCCTCGCCGCTGCTGCGCCGCTGGCTCGCGCGACTGGGGGAGGCGGGCGCTGAGCTGCACACGCGCCATCGCTGGACGGGATGGAACAGTACCGGCGCGCTTACGTTCGAGAATATGACCGGGCGTGTGGCGGTTGAGGCCGACGCGGTCATTCTTGCCCTTGGCGGCGCGAGCTGGAAACGGCTCGGCTCGGACGGCGCCTGGGCAGACCTGCTCGCCAAACGCGGTGTGGCGCTGGAGGCCTTTGCGCCGTCGAATTGCGGGTTCGTCGCGGACTGGTCGGCCAGGATGGCGGCGCAGGAAGGCGCGCCCGTGAAGGGCGTTTCATTGTCCGCTCACGGACAAAGTGTTCGGGGAGACTTCGTCATAACGAAAACCGGCATCGAGAGCGGCGCGGTCTACCCGCTCGCCGCCGTGCTGCGCCGGGACCTGGCAAAGAAGCGCCGGGCCATCCTCACCATCGACCTTCTTCCGGAGACGGACGAAGCCCTGCTCACCGCACGCCTCGCGGCGCAGCACCCGAAGGACTCCTTCTCCAACCGCCTGCGCAAGGCCGCCCGCATCGACGGCGCCAAGGCCGCGCTGCTCTTCGAAGTGACGAAAGGCGCGCCGCCGCGCGACGCCGAAGCGCTCGCGCGCCTCCTTAAGGCGCTGCCACTGACCCTCACCGGCACCGCCCCGATGGACAGCGCCATCTCCACCGCAGGCGGCGTCCCCTGGGACGCGCTGGACGACGGCCTGATGCTGAAGGCTTTGCCGGGCGTGTTCTGCGCGGGCGAGATGATCGCCTGGGATGCGCCCACGGGCGGGTATCTGCTCACGGCATGCCTGGCGACGGGGCGCGTGGCGGGGCGGGCGTCGGCTCACTCGTCGTAGCGGCCCCGGCACTGGGCAACGATCAGAAATTGATCCTTGCTTGAACCATCTACCCTGTACACGAGGCGGCGCTCACCCTTGATACGGCGTGACCACCATCCGGAGAGATCGCCCTTCAACGGTTCAGGCTTGCCGGTTCCCTCAAACCGGTCGCGCCGGATTTGACGGATCAGTTTCAGGACTTTCAGACCGGTCTTCCGGTCCTTGTTCATCCGGCAGTCGAGGTCCCCGCCTTTCACTGCCAGGCAAGCAAGCCTCTAAGCGGCCGGTGCGTTCCGGCCGTGAACAACGCCTCTGCGCGTCTCTTGCAATGACCGCAGGCACGGTCAGTCACGGCCAGGCAAAGCAATGTCAGGCAGTTTTCGGATTGAGATTTTTAACACCGGCTTATCCGCCGAAGGCTTGGGAATGTTCTGCGTTATCATTCCTGTTGCGGCGTTCTATCTGTTACCTGCGCTTAAACAATGGCGTCTGGGGAAACTCAAATAACGCCCCTAAAGCGCCGGCTGTATAGGCCCATCGGCCCGTCCGTGTACGAACTGGTCCACATAGGCATTGCCGCTGTTCATCACGTCCGCCGCCTTGCCGCGCCAGATGATGCGGCCTTCGAACAGCATGGCGATCTCGTCGGCGATCTTGCGGGCGCTCGCAATGTCGTGCGTGATCGACACGGCTGCCGCGCCGAGGCCGCGGACCATTTCGACGATCAGGTCGTTGATCGCGTCGGCCGTGATCGGGTCGAGGCCGGTGGTCGGCTCGTCGAAGAAGATCAGGTCCGGCTCGGAGATGATCGAGCGGGCGAGCGAGACGCGCTTCTGCATGCCCCCGGAAATCTCTGCCGGATAAAGCGATGCTACGTCCGAGCCCAGGCGAACCTTCTTCAGGGTCTCGATGGCGCGTTCCTTTGCGTCCTTGCGCCGGGTGCCTTCGGAATTGATCAGCCTGAACGCCACGTTTTCCCAGACGGTCAGCGAGTCGAACAGCGCGCCGGACTGGAACAGCATGCCGATCCGGGCCCGCATTGTCTCGCGCGCCTTGCCGGTTGCGTTCGTCACGTCTTCGCCGTCGAAGAAGATCCTGCCCTTGTCGGGCGTCATCAGGCCGAGCGCGTTCTTCAGCATCACGGATTTGCCCGAACCCGAGCCGCCGATCACCACGAGGCTCTGCCCGCGCGCAACTTCCAGATCTACGCCGCGAAGCACCTGCTTGGCGCCGAACGCCTTCTCCACGCCTTCCAGTTTCAGCAGCGGCCCGCTCATAGCCCGATCTCCACGAAGAGGGTGGACAGGACATAGTTGAACGCCAGCACCAGCACCGCCGCGCCGACCATCGACAGCGTTGCCGCGCGGCCAACGCCTGTGGCGCCCGCCTGACTGCGATCGCCCTGGTAGCATCCCATGACCGCAATGATGCCGCCGAACAATACCGCCTTGATCAGGCCGACGAGGATGTCGTCGCGGGTGATGAAATCGACCGTGTTGCGCAGGTAGACGGTGGAGTCGAAGCCGAGGCCGTAGACGCTGACCAGCCAGCCGCCCATCACGCCGATGATGTTCGCCGCCATCACCAGCAGCGGCAGGGTCGCGAGGGCCGCGATGAAGCGCGGGGCGTAGAGATACCGGTAGCGCGAGGCCGATAGCGTCTCGAGCGCGTCGATCTGTTCGGTCACCCGCATCGCGCCGATCTCGGCGGCGATGCCGGCTGAGACCCGGCCCGCCAGCATCAGGCCGGTGATCACAGCGCCGAGCTCACGCGAGATGCCGAGTACCACGATGTTGGGCACGAACTGCTCGGCGCCGTAGCGGCTGCCGCCTTCGTAGATGTTGAGCGCCAGCGCCGCGCCGATGAACACGGCGGCGAGGCCGACAACGGGCAGGGAATAGAATCCGATCCGCACCATCTGGCGCAGGATTTCCCCGCCATACCAGCGCGGAGTGATCGCCGCGATCTTCACGCGGCCCGCAAACACGGCCAGTCGTCCGATTTCCGCGAAAAGGCCCAGCGTGATGCGGCCGACAAGTTGCAAGGGATTCGCCATGATCGGCCTCAGCGATAGTTGCGTTGCACGCGGGGGCCAAGCCCTGTCAGCAGCTCATAGCCGAGGGTGCCGCAGGCCGCTGCCTGCGCTTCGAGTTTGGCGTGCTCTCCAAGGAATTCAACACGTGCGCCGGGCTTTACCGCTTTCGGCCCGTCGGTGATGTCGAGCGTCACCAGATCCATCGAGATACGCCCGGCAACCGGGCAGGCGACGCCGTCCACCCAGCCTTTCAGCTTGCCGGAGCCGCTTCGCATGAGGCCGTCGGCATAGCCGATCGCGCAGGTCGCCAGCAGGCGGTCCTCGGTCAGCCGATAGGTCGCGCCATAGCCGACCGTGGTGTCCCTGGCGCCCTTGAAAACATTGATGATCGTCGCTTCCAGGATGACGCCGGTTTTCAGCTGGACGTTCACGGGCGGCGCGGTGCCGCCGTAGAGCGCGAGGCCTGGACGGGTCAGGTCGAAGCCGTAATTCTTGCCGAGAAAGCAGCCGGACGAGTTCGCAAGACTTGCCGGAGTGTCAGGAAAGGCGTCCGCGACATCCTCGAAGGCCCGGCGCTGATGCAGGTTCATCGGGTTTTGCGGCTCGTCGGCGCAGGCAAGATGGCTCATCACGAGAACCGGGGCGAGGCGGCGGATCGCGGTCGCCTCGGTGTCGATCAGCGCGGGGCTCATGCCCAGCCGGTTCATGCCGGTATCGACATGGATGGCACAGGTGCCGCGCGGCGCGGTCGACCACAGCTTCAGGTGCAGCTCGCTGGAGAGGACGGCGGTGAGTTCGCCGTCCCTGTAGGCCGCCAGTTCGCCGCGCATCGGGCCGTTCAGCACGAAGATGCGCGGGCCTTTGCCCACCGCCTTGCGCAAGGCCATGCCCTCATCGAGATAGGCGACGAAGAAGGTCTGGCAGCCGGCGGTCTTCAGCGCCTTGCCAATCCTGGCTGCGCCGAGCCCGTAGGCGTCCGCCTTTACGACGGCTGCGGTCGTCGCCCCCGGATGCAGGGCGTCAAGGGTGCGCCAGTTGTCCACGATGTTGGACGTCAGCACGGTTGCGCGGGGCAGAAAGCTCATGGGATCAAGCGCTAGGCGAGATTGCAGGGATTGTCATCCCGGCTATTTCCGGCCCTCGTGATGAGCCACCCAGGCTGTGCCTTTCATGTTCCAGACCGGTGTGAAAAACACCATCCAGACAATCAGCAGGATCATCCCGCCGGCCGGCACGACGGCAATCTTCTGCGGCCCGAACCAGTCCACCAGCGCGCCCATCAGCGCGGCGCCGAACGGGGCGCCTGCCATGAATCCGAGCTGGTAGATCGACAGCACGCGCGCCAGTTTTTCCTTTGGCGCCGAGTCCTGCACGATCGAGCGGCTCATCGCGATCGAGATGCCGGCGGCCAGGCCCCAGACGAACACGATGCCGAGGAACATCCAGTGCGGCACGGTGCCCATCATCATCAGAATGCTGGCCGAGGCGACGAACTGGGCAACCAGCAGCAGGCGGCCCTGCCGCTTGATCCGCTTGAACACCGCCAGCACGGCGGAGGAGACAAAGGCGCCCATCCAGAAGGTCACGAACATGTCCCGGATGCCGGACGAGCCGAAATGGTAGACGTCCCGGTTTATGATTGGCAGCACCACCAGGAAGGAGCCGATGACGAACACGCCAACGCCGAACATCAGCGTTGTCATTGCCCACAGCTTGGGGTCGGCCCGCACGGCGCGAAGACCGTCGAGAATGGCGCTGAGGGTCGAGCCGACGCCCTTGCCGCTGGATTTGATCGGGCGGCCGCGCGCCAGCATCAGGGCAAAGCCCGCCCCGCTCGCCAGGGCCGCGCCCTGCGCAATGAGCAGTGTTTCGGCGGAAATCGGCCCGATGCTGAACCCGCCCAGCCAGGCGGGCATCTTTGTGGCCTTGTCGGCATAGCCTGCCAGGATGAGGCCGGCGATCTGCGCGAGGAACTGCGCCATCGTGGCCAGCGTGACCCCGAGCTGAAGGGTCACGCCGGATCCGACCCGGCTGCGGCGCGAGACAACTTCGTTCACGATGGAATCGCGCGCCGGCATCATGAACGCGCCGATGGTGCCAATGGCGAGGGCGTAAAGGATCATCGCCGGATAGGTGAGCTGGCCGCGCGCGATCGCGAAGGCGAGGAACATGGCAGGCACGCCCGCCAGAAGGTGAAGGAGGATCAGAAGGCGCCTTCCATCGGCGCGTTCGGCCACCACACCGCCAATCAGCAGGAAGATCACCGAGGGCAGGGACAGCGCCATGTTGGCGAGGCCAAGCGCCAGGCCGTCAAGGTGGAGGTGGTCGCGTCCGGTGATCAGGTAGGGAAAAAGCACCAGTTGCAGGCCGAAAGCCATGAACCAGCTGCACTGGACGGCAAGATAGGCCGGCAGTTCGATCTTTACGCCGCGGCGCAGGCGCCTGGCCCGCCAATGCGTTGCGCTGACGATGAAGCTCGCGCCCGCACCCAGCGCTTCGCTGAGGCCGCTGACGGGTGAGGTCACGCTTTCGGAGGCCCGTTCGGCCATTTCGTCGACAATCTTGTCGATGTCGCCGCTCATCAAGGTACGCTCCCGCCAATGCGCCGGGACAATAGGTAGGCCGGCCCGGCAAGGAAAGGGGCCCAGCCTCCGTTGGGGAATTAGTGCGTGAACAGCCCTTGTGGTTGCGCTGG
>Ga0315904_10009521_pt1 | contig 12682 bp, 12 predicted proteins | sample LakEriMetagenome_6_FD_203529 | JGI IMG/M metagenome (GOLD analysis project Ga0315904, IMG submission 203529) | Freshwater fungal communities from buoy surface, Lake Erie, Ohio, United States - Buoy 12 MA120 | ecosystem: Environmental > Aquatic > Freshwater > Lake | place: USA: Lake Erie, Ohio...
TGGATAATGACATGGCTTGAGTGGATGCTGGGACTGGCGGCAGTGAGCGTCGGAATACCAACGGTTTTCCACGATGACTCCGCCTCAAATCAACGGTATGGCATGGGGAAAATCAGACATTCTTGCCCCTTTTGGCGAAAAACAGCATGGCAAGACCGAATACCAGCAACACCATGCCCCAGATGAGGTTGACGTTGAGATCGAGGGATCTTTCATACATCCCTGATCCTCTGGTGAACGCGCCATAGCCGGTGAGCATGACGCCGTAGATGGTGAAAACGTAGCCGATCGGAAGACGGAGGTCCATGGTGGTGCGGAGTTGTGGGTTTACCAGAAGATGATGTTGAGGATGACGCATGTGATCAGCACGATCGAGCCAATCACGGCGGGGCGAAGCAACCAGTGTTCGTTCTCTTGCAGGAGTTTGGGAGTGAGTGAATAGACAAGCCCCTTGAGTTCCTCATCGTTCTTGTCACGGACACTCAGGCACGAGAGCAGCGCGTTCACGACAAACGTGGTGCTGAAGGCTACGATGGCGACCCAGAAGCCCTGGGACATTTCCTTCGGAAATTCGATCAGCGGATTAATCCAGGCCCCCTTGACGCCCGGCGCGTTGCCGGTGGCGAAGCAAAGGCCGTGGAATACCACTGCGGTCCCGGTGCCGATGGCCAGCCCCCAGAAAGCGCCGGTGGCGTTCGAGCGGCGGGTGAACATGCCCAGCAGGAAGGTGGCGAAAAGCGGCGCGTTCACAAAGCCGAACACCAGCTGGAGGATCGACATGATGTTGTTGTAGTTCGACGCGACAAGCGCGAAGCCCATCGCGGCGATGATGCCGAAAACCGTGGCGTATTTGCCCATCTTGAGCAGTTCCTGGTCGCCCCTGTCCGGTTTGATCGCCTTGTAGATATCATATGTCCAGACGGTATTGAACGCGGTGACGTTCGCGGCCATGCCGGACATGAAGGAAGCCATCAGCGCGGTGACGGCAAGTCCGAGCAGGCCGTTGGGAAAGTAGTGGAATATCATCGATGGCAGAACCTGATTGAAATTCATCGCGCCGTCGGCCTTGACGGGGATTGAATAACCGCCTGCCACGGCGTCGCTTGACAGGCCGAATGCGATCATGCCGGGAAGGATCACAATCGCAGGGAAAAGCATTTTCGGAATGGCTCCGATGATCGGCGTGCGGCGCGCGGCTCCCATCGAGTTTGCGGCTAGCGCGCGCTGGACCTCGGCGAAGTTGGTGCACCAGTATCCGAAAGACAGCACGAAGCCGAGACCGAAGAGGATGCCATACCACGGCACTCCCATCGGGTTGTCCGTGCCTCCCGTTTGTGCCCATGAGTGGAGAGCGCTCTGGCCTTGGGGTGATGCTTGGAGTTTCGTAACGAGTCCCTCCCATCCGCCCACATCCTTCAAGGCGATGTAGGCCAGCGGGGCGATGCCGAACACGATCATGAAAAACTGCAGCACCTCGTTATAGATCGCGGATGACAAACCTCCCTTGAGCACGTAGGCAAGCACGATGCCTGACGTTACGATCAGGGAAACATAATAATTCCAGCCGAGCAGGGCGTTCAGCAGGTCGGCCAGCGCGTGCATCGAAATACCGGAAGAAGCCACCGTCATGAAGGCGAATGAGACCGAGTTGAAGACGCGTGTCGGCTCGTTGTAGCGCATCTTGAGGTATTCGGGCACGGATTTGGCTTTCGAGCCGTAATAGATCGGCATCATGAAAATCCCAAGGAAGACCATCGCGGGAATGGCCCCCACCCAGTAGAAGTGGGATGTCATGATGCCATACTCCGCGCCGGAAGCGGCCATGCCGATGAGTTCCTGCGCGCCGAGGTTGGCCGAGATGAAGGCGAGACCGGTGACCCAGCCCGGAATGGAACGGCCGGACAGGAAAAAGTCCTCGGCACTGTTATTGTATTTCTTCAGGGCGAAACCGATGCCGATGACGAAGACGAGATAAATGCCGAGAATCGACCAGTCGATGAAGTTGAGGTCCGGCCTCATACCTTCGAGCGACAGGGAACCGCCGCCGGTGGAGGCTAACAAGAAGATGGGTTCGAGGAGTTGCATGTTTGGTTTACTGGGTTTGCGATGGCGATAAGCCCGGGGGGCGGGGAGACGGTCGAGGCGGTCACTCCGCTGAGAATTTGTGAATCATCACATGCCGGTATGTTTCTCCGGGACGGAGAACGCAGGATGGGAAGCTGGGTTTGTTGGGCGCGTCGGGAAAACCCTCGGTTTCGAGGCAGAGGGCGGTGCGTTTGGCGTATTTGACGCCGCCTTTGCCGACCGCCGTGCCGTCGAGGAAATTGCCGCCGTAAAACTGGACGGCGGGTTGGTCGGTGGACACCTCCATCACCCGGCCGGATTTCGGATCCTTGAGTTTCGCCGCAAGGCGCAAGCCCTTGGTGTTTTCAAGCACCCAGGCGTGATCGTAACCGCCGCCGAACTTGAGCGCTTCAAAGTCGGCTTCGACGCGCTCGCCGATGACGGTGGGTTTGGTGAAATCCATCGGCGTGCCCGCCACGGGCGCGATCTCACCGGTGGGAATGAGTCCGGCGTTTGTCGGAAGATAGCTTGGAGCGTTCAGGGTCAGAACGTGGTCGTTGATGCGGGTGTTCGGATCACCCGAGAGGTTCCAGTAGCTATGATGGACCACGTTGAGAATGGTGGGCGCGTCGGTGGTGGCCCGCGCTTCCCATTTCAGTTCGTTGTCATCATTGAGAGTATAGATGACTTTGACGGATAGATTTCCAGGATAGCCCTCCTCGCCGTCCTTGGAAACATAGGTGAACTCGACTCCGTTGCTGTCGGTGGGCTTGCCGGACCAGAGAACCTTGTCGAAACCTTTGAGGCCGCCATGAAGATGGCATGGAATGCCGCCGGGATTATTGTTCGTGGCGAGAGTGTATTCCCTGCCATCCAGAGTGAACTTGCCGCGTGCGATGCGGTTTCCGAAACGGCCTACAGTGGCTCCGAAGTAGGAGGTGTTGGTGAGCCAGCCTTCGAGGGTGTCGTAGCCGTGGGTGATGTCGGCAAGTTTGCCGGATGCGTCCGGAGTCTTCATCGAGACCAGGATGGCGCCGTATTCGGTGACACGGGCTTCAAGGCCGTTTTTGTTGGTGAGGGTGAAAATTTTCGCCTCGCGACCGTCGGGCAAGGTGCCGAAGACTTCCTGTTTCACTGCGGATACCTGAACCATTCCGGGGTTTTTCTGACAGGATGACAGCGCGATGACCAGTGCGGAAATCAACAGACGGGCAGGTCGCATACGCGGGCAGGTATTGCGGTTTCCGCGGCTCCTGCCAAGCCAGAATCCTTCCCGGCCGGGGGGCTGCGAGAGGGTTTTCCGACAAACAAAGCCCGCCGCCGGGATTGACCCGGCAAGGGATGTGACTAGACTCGCTTCATGACCACCGTGGAAACAGCAACCCGGATTCTCGACACCATGTTAGGCCACCTCGGCCTCGCATCCACCATTGAGGCGCAGGAAACCAGCGACGGCCCCTGCCTCCAGATCCACTCGCCGGACAGCCAGACCATCATCGGCCGCGACGGCGACCGGCTCGACGACATCCAATATCTCGTCAACCGCATCCTGCGGCGGCAGTTCCCCAAGGCGGAGCGCATCAAAGTGGACTGCGAGCATTTCCGCAGCATCCGCGAGGACCAGATGGCTGGAGAGATCAAGGAGATCGCCGCGCGTGTGAAGGAAACCGGCAAGCCCCATCAACTGCGGCCGCTCAACGCCTACTACCGGCGCATGGTCCACAATCTGCTCATCAACGAGCCCGGAATCGAAACCCACTCGCCGGAGGGAGATGACCGACTCAAGCGCATCACGATCTCCGCGAAGGCCGCCCCGAAATCATGAAACGAATTCTGTTCGACTGCGGCACGCGGGACACCACCGCCTCGATCGGCATTGTCGCGCTGCGTTTGATGATCGGATCGATGATGCTCATCGGCCACGGCCTGCCGAAGCTTCAGAACTATGCCATGTTGAAGGACAAGTTCGAGTTGAAGATCTTTCCATTCCAGCACTTCGCAACATCCGTCAATCTGATGCTGACGATCGCAGCCGAAGTGGGGGCCGCGGCGCTCATCGCCATCGGACTGTGCACGCGGCCAGCGGCTTTTGTTTTGGGGTTCACCATGGTGGTGGCAGCCTTCGGGGTCCATGGGGCGGACCCATGGTTCATGGCGCAGGGAGTTCCGGTATCCAAGGAACCCGCACTGCTTTATCTGATCCCGATGATCGCCGTCATTCTAACAGGCGGCGGCGCGTTCTCGCTGGATGCCGCGATTTACAAGGAAGGCAAACGCCGCCGCTGGTGAAATCATGCAAACCCACCGTCTCGTTCTTCCCGCGGATCTGAACCAGTACGGTTTTCTGTTCGGTGGCAGGCTGCTGGCCTGGATCGACGAGGCCTCGTGGATCGCCGCCAGCCTCGATTATCCACACTGCCAGTTCGTCACCGTGGCGATGGACAAGGTGGAGTTTCATCACAGCGTGAGGCAGGGCACCATCCTGCACATCTGCTGCGAGCGCGTCAGAGAAGGCACGACCAGCGCGACTTATGCCGTGGAAGTGATCGATGAAAACGCCGGGCCGCATCCGATCTTCTCCACCAAGGTGACGTTCGTGAGTGTGGATGACGCCGGAACCAAACGCCCGATCCGCGCCTGACCTTCACCGTGGCCGTCACCATCGAGACCGTCGATATAATCCTGCCTCTCGAAAACTCCGAGGAGGACAGCGCGCGCCGCGAGGCCGCCGCCGCGAAACTCGGTGCGCCGCTTTCCCGCATCTGCGGCGTGAAGTTGCGCAAGCACTCGATCGACGCCCGCCACAAGGCCATCAAGGTGCAACTCCGCCTGGATGTCGCGCTCGACGGCCCGCTGCCGCCCGATGATAAACCCTGCTGGTCCTGCCCTCCCCTGCCCGCTCATGCGTGCCGCGTCATCATCATCGGCTGCGGTCCGGCGGGAATGTTCGCCGCGCTGCGCTGTTTGGAAAACGGCGTGAAACCCATCGTGCTGGAACGCGGCAAGGATGCCAGCGCGCGGCGCTTCGACCTCGCGCCAATCCTGCGCGAAGGCCGCGTGATCGAGGAGTCCAACTACTGCTTCGGCGAAGGCGGCGCGGGCACTTTTTCCGACGGCAAACTCTACACCCGCGCCACCAAGCGAGGACCGGTGGCCACGATCTATCAAATCCTCGTCGCCCACGGCGCGCCGGAGGAAATCCTCACCGACGCACACCCGCACATCGGTTCCAACCTGCTGCCCAACGTCGTCAAGGCGATCCGCAACTCGATCATCGCCGCCGGCGGCGAAGTGCGTTTTCAAACCAAGGTCACGGATTTCATCATCCAGCAAAACCGCATCCGCGGAGTAATTACCGCCGCAGGCGATGAAATCACCGGCGATGCCGTGATTCTCGCCACCGGACACTCCGCCCGCGACATCTACCGGCTGCTTGCCGCGAAAAAAATCCTGTTGGAACCCAAGCCCTTCGCCGTCGGCTTCCGCATCGAGCACCCGCAGCCGTTCATCGACCGCGTGCAGTATCATCTCGCTGCGGGCGAGCCGCGCCCGCGCCTGTTGCCCGCCGCGCGCTACCGGCTCGCCACCAAAATCCGCGACCGCGGCGTGCATTCGTTCTGCATGTGCCCCGGCGGCTGGATCGTGCCCGCCGCCACCGAGAACGACGAAGTGGTCGTCAACGGCATGAGCCTCTCGCGCCGCGACTCACCCTTCGCGAACTCCGGCATGGTCTCCACCGTCGAGCCGGAGGATCTCGATCCGCGACTCGTCAAGCAACACGGAGTCCTCGCAGGTATTGCCTTCCAGAAACAACTCGAACAAACCGCCAAACAAGCCGGCGGCGGCGGACAAGTCGCGCCCGGCCAACGCGTCACCGATTTCCTCACTGGGAAAATTTCCTCAGATCTCCCGGAAACGAGTTATTTCCCCGGCGTGAAATCCGCACCGCTGCACGAACTGCTGCCGCAAGCCATGACCGCCCGGATGCGCGAGGGCCTGCGGCTCTTCGAGCGACAGATGCACGGCTACGTCTCCAGCGGCGCGCTGTTGTTGGGTTTTGAAACGCGCACCAGCTCGCCCGTCCGCGTGCCGCGCCGCGACGACACGCTCCAACATCCGGAGATTGTTGGCCTCTTCCCCTGCGGCGAAGGCGCGGGCTACGCCGGCGGAATCGTCAGCGCCGCCCTCGACGGCCTCCGCGTCGCGGACGCGGCCACGGAGCGCGGACTTCAGTCCGCACGAATTCATGCGGACTGAAGTCCGCGCTCCGTGGTATGGATCAACGGTCGCAAGGCACTATGAACGCCATCAAGTTCCGGGTCCTCGGTGATTACCTTGTCCGCCATGGCGCGGGCCTCGCGCAGCAGCGCGGTATCGGCGAGGAAGTCGGTGAAGCGCAGGTCGGCGAGGCCGCTTTGCTGGGTGCCGAGCACGTCGCCGGGGCCGCGCAGGCGGAGATCGGCCTCGGCGATCTCGAAGCCGTCGAACACTTGCTCCAGCACCTTGAGTTTCTCCATCGCCTCCGGGTTCCTGCCATCGGTTAGAAGAATGCAATATCCCTTGTGCCCGCCCCTGCCGATGCGTCCGCGTAGCTGGTGGATCTGCGCCAGGCCGAAGCGCTCGGCGTGATGCAGGATCATGACCGTGGCGTTCGGCACGTCCACGCCGACCTCGATGACGGTGGTGGATACCAGTGCGGCGATTTCGCCCTCGCGGAAACGGCGCATTACGTCCTCTTTCTCCTCGGGCTTGAGTTTGCCGTGGATCAGGCCGACTTGGTGGCCCGGCAGGCGTTTCCGCCATTTCTCATACGCTTCGGTGGCGGACTCCGCCTTGAGGTTGTCGCTTTCCTCCACCAGCGGATAGACGAGGTAGGCCTGATGTCCCGCGGCGAGTTGCTCCTTGAGAAAGTTGGTCACGTCGGATTGTTTCGCGCCTTCTCTAACAGCCGTGACGATTTTCCCGCGGCCGGGAGGTTTCTCATCAAGCAGGGAAACATCGAGATCGCCGTAGATCGTCATCGTCAGCGTGCGGGGGATCGGTGTGGCGGTCATCACCAGCACGTCGGGAACGAGGCCGCGGCGGATCAGGGCGGCGCGCTGGGCGACGCCAAACTTGTGCTGTTCGTCGATGACAATGAGTCCGAGATCGCCGAAGAGTGATTCATCATACAGCAGGGCATGAGTGCCGATGACCAACTGCGGCGCCCCCGCGAGTTCTATGTGACTCGTTTCATCGCGGTTGGCGGTGCGCAGCGCGACACGCACGCCGAGCGGTTCAATCCAGCGGCGGAAGGTGAGGTAATGCTGCTCTGCGAGGATCTGGGTGGGTGCCATCAGCGCGGCCTGGCAACCGGAATCCGCGGCGAGCAGCATGGCGGCCATGGCAACGAAGGTCTTGCCGCTGCCCACATCGCCTTGCAGCAGCCGGTTCATCGGACGCGGCTGGCGCATGTCGGCGATGATCTCGCGGATCGAACGCTTCTGTGCTTCGGTTAGATCGAAGGGCAGACTCTTGTAGAACGCGGTGAGCAATGTGGTGCGCTTGCCGAGCACGCGGCCGCTTTGTTCGAGATGGCGCGCGCGCCGCCAGACGACGTTGAGTTGAAGGGCGAAAAACTCCTCAAGCGCGAAGCGCCTGCGCGCAGCGGCCGCCGCTTCGAGCGACTCTGGAAAGTGCGCAGCACGCAGCGCCATGGCGCGCGGCATGGATGGATCGACATCAAAGGGAACATCCAAGGTCGCCGGATCGCACTGGATCAGAAGCAGATGCATGATTTCACGCAAGCGCCGCTGGGCGAAGCCCGCGATGTTGCGATAGATGGGAACGATGCGTTCGAGATGGATCGAATCGCCCGGTTCGTCGTCCTCGCGGAGGATTTCAAACTCCGGATGTTCGATGATCAGGCGGCCGTTGGAATCCTTGACCTTGCCATAAACAATCACTTCCTGCCCTGCGGCCACGAGTTTGTGGATGAATGGCATGTTGAACCAGCGGCAGGTGATTTTCCCGGAGCCGAAGACACCGCCGGTGCCGTCGAGCACGACCGCTTCGTAAAAGCCCTTGCCACTGCCGAAATGGCGTTTCGAAGTATCGATGACCATGCCACGGAGACAGACAGCACATGATGTCGGCTGATTGGGAAAGGAATCGAAACTGCGGCGGTCCTCATGCCGTTTGGGCAGATGATCGAGCAGACCGGTGGCTGTTAGATAGCCGGCGGCGGCGAGAGCGGTCACTTCCCTGGCGGGAAGAACGGACCATGACGCCAAATCGGAGCGGGCGGAGATCACGGCTGAGGAAGTTCTGAGAGCCTGCGCAAGTAGCTGAACGAATAGATGCCGGTCGAGTGGCCGTCCGCCCAGAAAAGCTGGATGGCATAACCGCCGACGAGATCGAATTTAATCAATTCAAACGAGCGCGGCCCGTATTCGACACGCGGCCTGACGACGCGGCCAAGCGCGTCCGGCTCTCCCTGGCAGGCGGCGCAGGGGCAGGCTCGCCTGAGCATCGGCAACGGCAGATAGGCTTCGAATCCATCGGAGAATGACAATGCGAGTTCATCACCGATGACCGCCGCGTTTTCCAGTGTCATGGACATGGCGGGAATGTGTTATCCACCCAGCTCGCCGTCCACCCGATAGGAACGTTTTCCGAAAATCGACGACCCCACACGGAGATGGGTGGCGCCCTCCTCGATGGCCACCTCGAAATCCCCGCTCATGCCCATGCTGAGGGCGGGCAATGGAACGCCGGTGTCGCGCTCCAACCCATCGCGCAGTTCCCGCAGCGCCACAAACCATCGGCGCGAATCCTCCGCCTCCGGGCCGGGCGGCGGGATGCACATCAAGCCCGCCACTTCGAGACGCTTCAAAGACAGGAGTTCGCCGATTTCACGGCGGATTGTTTCGGTTACAAAGCCGCCCTTGCTCTCTTCTCCGCCGATGTTGACCTGGAGGAAAACCCGGGGGAATAGGCCGAGTTCGCCGGCGGTTTCATCAGTGTATTGCGCGAGACGCAGCGAGTCGATCGCATGGACGACCTCGAAGCGCGACAGGATTTTCCTCACCTTGTTGCGCTGGACCCTGCCGATGAAATGCCAGTGCAGGGAGCCGGGCAGGACGTCGATCTTTGTCTCCGCCTCCTGCAACTTGCTCTCTCCGAAGGTGAGTTGTCCGGCTTGAGAAGCCTCACGCACGGCATCCGCGGGAAAGGTTTTGGAAACGGCGATCAATTCCACGGAAGCCGGGTCACGGCCGGCCCGATGACATGCCGCCGTGATCCGGCTCCGGATGTCGGCAAGATTCGCGGCGATGTCCGACATCACGGGATGGTTTCGCGGGCTTACTTGATCATGCCCGCCAACTTGGCGTTTTCGGACAATTCGACGAGATCGCGCAGAATTGAAATCGTCTCGCGCTTCATCGGATCGAGTCCGGTGGGCCATTTGGGTGTTTCATCGAGGTCTTCGGTCTCGTCCTTGGCGCGCCGCATATAGGAACCGCTCTCGTCGGAGGGATCGTATGGCTTGAGATCGGCGCCGGCTTCAAGATCGTCGAGCGTGATTTTGTAAAACTTGAGGCTTTCCTTGTCATTTGCAGCGAGCTTTTCAAAGCGCGTCCGGCGCTCCGCGTTACGCTCCTTCTGGCGCGTGTCGGACTCGGCCAGTTCCTTCTCGCGTTCCGGTTTGTTGAGCGAAACCTTGTTGGTCTTGATGCGCTCCCTGGCTTTCATCACGTCTTCGATGACATATGAAAAATCCTTGCAATCGTTCACACGTTCCTGGCTCAACTCCTTGAGCCGTGGAATGAACAAGCCCTGGTGATCAAGCGGCTTGAAATCCGGGGCGCGGCGGATGCGATCGTGCGGCAGGGCATGATCAAGGTGTTCCTCACCGACATCGAGGGCGTCGATCATGCTGGGCAGCACGATGTCCGAAACCACGCCATCCATCTGCGTGGACGATCCGGACGGGCGGTAGAATTTCTGAATGGTGACCTTGAGATAACCCGCGCGGTTCCGGGCGGCAAACAGCGGCAGCATGCGGCCGATGTCCATCGGTTGCTGGACGGTGCCCTTGCCGAAGGTGGACGACTCGCCGACAATTACGGCGCGGTTGTAGTCCTGCAATGCTCCCGCGAGAATCTCGCTGGCGGAGGCGCTGCTCTTGTCGGTCAGAACAATGAGCGGGCCTCCATAGATCGGCTTGCCGTTTTCCGAATCCTTGACCTGCACCTGGCTGAGCGTGTTCTTCACCTGCACCACGGGTCCGCGGTCGGTGAAAAATCCGGTCATGCGGCGCACTTCTTCGAGCGAGCCGCCGCCGTTGTTGCGCAGATCGAGGATCAGGCCGTCGATTTTCTCATCGACGAGGCGTTTGAGAATGCGCTCCACATCCACCGAGCAGCGGACCTTGCCTTCGTCGAAGTCCGCATAGAAAGACGGCAAGGTGATCACGCCCAGGCGGTAGGGGCGGTCCTTGCCGTTTTTCATTTCGATCAGTTCGCCGCTCGCCTGCTCGTCCTTCATCTCGACCTTGCCGCGCTCGATGACGATAATGCGCGTCTCGCCGGGAGGTCCGCCGGCAGGCTCCACCTTGAGCGCGACGCGGGTGCCCTCTTTGCCGCGGATCAGGTCCACGACCTTGTCGATTTTCATGAACATGATGTCCGTCATGTCATCGGCCTTGCCGGTGTTGAGAGTGTCCACCGCCACGACCCTGTCGTTGAGCTTGAGGGTTCCCTCGCGATCCGCAGGACCGCCAACCACGATGCCCATGATCTTGGTGGCCCCGTCCTCCTCGCCCTGCAGCAGCGCGCCGATGCCGACGAGTTCGTTTTTCATGCCGTCCTTGAAACGGTTCATCTCGCGGAAGCTCATGTAATCGGTGTGGGGATCGTAGGCGCGCGACACGGCGCTGAGGAAATAATTGGCGATCTCCTCTTCATCCACATCCTTCACGCTGGCGAGGAAGCGTTTGTAGCGAAGTGATATCTTGTCGGCGGGGCTGCGGTCATCAAGCCCGGGGTCCTCTTTTTTCTGCTCCTTGGCAAGCTTGGCGAGCATTTCGCGGCGCAGGACTTCGGAGAGCACGGCCTCCTTGATCTGCAAACGCCATAGCTTCTCCGCCTCCTTGCGGTCTTTCGGCCATTGGGCGTTCTTGCGGGTCATCATCACTTCCTCATCCTTGGTGAAATCGAAATTTCCCTCTTTGAGAATCTTCTCCGCAAGCGCCACGCGTTCTTCGACGCGTTGCTCGAACAAGCGGTAGATCTCGATGGCCGGTGTCATGCTTTCTCCCTGCAGCAACTGGGTATGCAGGCGGTCGCCATAATCCGCGGTAATGCGGTTCACGTCCTCCTGGGTGAAGTAAAGCCGCTGGAAGTCGAGATCCCTCAGGTAATCATCCAGAAAACGGCGGCTGAGTTCCTCGTTGAAATCCAGTTTCGCAAAATGGCTGTTTTGAAGCATGATCGCCATCTGGCGGCCGACCTCGTTGAAATCCGCGCGCTGGGCGGATGCGGAGCAGGCGAGGGTGGCGGCAAGTGTGGCACAGAGGGCGTTTTTGAACATGGACATGATCGTGATTTTCAAGCGATGCGGACGCGCGGAATAGTTCGAGAAATTGCCATGGGTTTTCCGGATGTCGATTTCCAAAATCCGGGATTTGCTCAATCGCGCGCCTTGCGGGCATCCATCCAGCGGCGGAAATAAGCCTCTTTGGCGGCCTTTTCCGCAGCCTCGAGATCCATCTGGCTTTCATCGAGAAAAGGATTGTCGGCATAGAGCGGGCGGCGCGCCAGTTTCACGGGCACGTCCATCAGCTTGCCATCGCGCAGGACGCGCAGGGTGATGCGGGTGGCGGGTTTGAACTCCTTCACTGTCTGCATGAAAGACTGAGAAGCGGGGGCGTCCCGCCAAACGCGGTCGTTGAGACCTGCGATCAGGTCGTCGAACTTCAATCCGGCCTCATGAGCGGGCGAGTCCGGAACCACCTGCAGGATGCGGATGACCGAGCGCGGTTTGGGATCGCCGGGAACGGTGGCGGTTTCATCCTGCATCCGGATGCCGATGTAGCCCTCGCCCTCCTTGAGATATTCGTCGCCGATCAATTCGCGAAGGACGGCGAGACAACGCTCCCGCACCTCGGGATCGTCCGCCGTCTGCGAGAGGCCGTACAAACGATCCATCGCGATGCCCGGATTCTTGCGCGACCATTCCAACAAACCGGTCTGTGCGGTTTCGCGGGTGCGGAAGTCCTCGGATTTGAAATCCTCAAGCGTCTTTGCTGGAAATTCCTCAGCTCCCCAGGCGGCGCATCCCCAGATGATTGTCGATACCGCCCACAAAAGTCTCAGACAGGGACGCATGTCAGGAGGGTGAGTTTAATAAATTGCGGATTTCATACAACCCTGCCGCGGAAGCGCGGGTTTCTGAAATCACTTCGTCTCCCAAGGGCGTTTTTGAGGTATCTCTATGCCGTCGTTGGGTTCCAGTTGGATATCCATGTTCCGGATTACCGTGAGGTCATACTGGCGCTGCTGACCTCCTCTGGTGACCTTGATGCGCTTGATCGTTCCAAATGGCGTCGGCCCTCCGCCCATCTGGATGGCCTGCC
>Ga0315904_10009527_pt1 | contig 12677 bp, 14 predicted proteins | sample LakEriMetagenome_6_FD_203529 | JGI IMG/M metagenome (GOLD analysis project Ga0315904, IMG submission 203529) | Freshwater fungal communities from buoy surface, Lake Erie, Ohio, United States - Buoy 12 MA120 | ecosystem: Environmental > Aquatic > Freshwater > Lake | place: USA: Lake Erie, Ohio...
GCTCTCCTCCGGGGTGGAGAATCCAGATCTCGTGGCTGGTGCCGAGCGAGTCGGCGGTGAGACCCGACGCGGAGAAGAATCGCGTCTCCCGCTGGTAGACGTGTCGGGTCGCGTTGCCCACGACCCGGGCGACGAGGTTCCCGGTGCTCGACGGCCTCCGCTGCTCGCCGCGGTGGATGAGCACGTGCACCGCGAGCCGCGTGACGACGGGCGGCAACGTGTCGCAGATGCACCACCGCGGCGGCAGGCTGCAGGTCGGGCAGCGGTCGGCACCGGCGAAAACGACGCTTCTTCCCATGCGGTGTCCGACGAATGCGGTCGAGTGGGCCCGGGTGCTCTTCGGCAGATGGTACCCGCTCGTCAGCGCCGCCTCGTCGTGGCTCAGAGGGCCGCCCGCACCACGCCCGCCGCGGCGGCGGCGAGCACAACCAGTGGCGTGGGCATCTTCGCTCCGGCGAGCGCGATGGCTGCCAGCGCCGCAATCGCGACGGGAACGAGATCGAGGCGACCCGATTGGAGGAAGGCGTCGTGGGCAAGCTGGGTCGCCAAGAGCGCGATCGCGGCCACGACGGCGGCCCCCACCGCCGCCAGGGCCCGGCCGAGCCGTGAACCCACGCGGATCGACCCCACGGCCGGTGCGAGGGCGAGGATCATGGCGAAGGACGGGATGAAGGCAAACACCGTCGCCGTGGCGGCTCCCTCGAGCCCAGCGACGGCGGCGGCCTCCGGAGCGGTCTTCCAGCCGGCAAGAAAACCGATGAAGGTGACGACGAGAATCAGCGGCCCCGGCGTGGCCTCGCCCATTGCCAGGGCGGTGAAGCGCTCGGCCGCGTCGAGCCAGCCGCGTGCGATCGCCTCGTCAAGCGCCCAAGGCACGACGGCATACGCCCCGCCGAGGGAGAGGAGCGTGGTTTCCGTGAACAGCGTGGCGAGTGCGGGCCCCTGCCCTGCGGCGGCGTCAGTGAGCCAGACGAGGCCGAAGCATGCCGCCCAGACGGCAGCCGCGATGCCCGTCACGGCCAGGGCGTGCCGGACGAGGCCCCGGCGTGCAGGTGAGGATTCCAGGGGCGGCTCTGAGCAATCGCCCGGCGCGATGAGCCAGCCGAGCACGCCACAGGCCGCGACCACCGCCGGAAACGGCACGCCCCAGATGAGGGCCGCTCCAGCCACGATCGCGAGGCCGGCGTCGGCCGGCGTCGTGATCGACCGCCTTGCGATGCGCCACACGGCGAGGCCGACGAGTGCCACCACCACCGGCCGCACGCCCGCAAACGCCGCCGCCACGAGCGGCACGTCACGGCCTGCCGCATGCGTCCATGCCAGCGCCGTCACAAGCAGAGCGCCCGGCAGCACGAAGAGCGATCCCGCCACGATCCCGCCACGGGTGCCGCCCACTCGCCATCCCGCGTACGTGGCCAACTGCTGTGCCTCAGGGCCGGGCAGCAGCATGCACACCCGCAAAGCCGCGAGAAACTCCTCCTCGGTGAGCCACCGGTTTCGCTCCACAACTTCGCGGTGGAGGATCGCCACCTGTCCGGCTGGCCCGCCGAATCCCGTGGCACCGACCGCAAGCCAGGTTTTCCAGGCGCCGGTCGTCGCTTCGCGACCGCAAGTGGTGTCGGCTGGCGGCATCGACGTCGTCATGCTTGCCTCGTGCGACCATGAGCCTATCGTTCCCTACGTCTTCGGTATTCCCTCACCTCACGAGAACTGTCATGTCCACGAGGATTTGCGGTTGGTTGGCTGGTTTTAGTGTCGTATTCGCAGGGATTTCCGCCTCGGCGGCCCCGTGCAATGGCTCCGGCAACGCCACGGTGGTGCACGAGCGGGTGGTATCGAGCGTTCCCGTACACCAGGTGTCCTATGCGGATGCCCCCAAGGACATCGTCGATACGGCCGTGGGAGCCGGCACCTTCAAGACACTGGCGGCGGCCCTCGGGGCAGCCGACCTGGTGACGACGCTCAAGGGAGACGGGCCGTTCACCGTGTTCGCTCCGACCGATGAGGCGTTCGCCAAACTGCCAGCCGGCACCGTCGAGACGCTCCTCAAGCCCGAGAACAAGGACAAACTCAAGGAAATCCTCCTGCTGCATGTCGTTCCGGGGAACGTCTACGCGGCCGACGTGGTCAAGATCACGGAGGCCAAGACTGTCGGCGGCAAGACGCTGAAGGTCTCGACGGAGGGCGGCGTGAAGGTCGGCACGGCGACTGGCATGTCGAACGTCGTGAAGACCGACATCAAGACGAAGAACGGTGTCATCCACGTGATCGACGCGGTCATCCTGCCGTAAGGTCGAGGCCGTTCCGGTTCACTCCATGCTCTGTTCACCCCGCGGAGGCGAACTCCGCGGGGTGATTCTTTTTCCGGCGGCACTCGCGGGCCACGTCAGCCGCCGGATGAATGGGCCGGAAAGTCGGTGTAGCCCTGTGCGCCGGTCGGCGAATACCACGCGGCCATGTCGGCTGGCTGGGCGAGCGGCCAGCCGTTGCGGAAGCGATCCACGAGATCGGGATTGCTGATGAAGGGGCGGCCGAAAGCGATCAGATCGGCGAGTCCTTCGGCCACCGCCTGCTCGGCGGTCTCGAGCGAGTAGCCGCAGTTGCCCATGAGCGGGCCGCGAAACACCCGGCGGAACTCCGCCAGCGTCATGTGTTCACCCAGTTTATGAAATCCGAACGCGAGGCCATCGACGACGTGCAGGTAGGCCAGGCCGCAGCGGTCGAGCACGGTGGCCACGTGCGTGAATTGCTCGCGGAAGTTGGGTGAGCCCATGTCGTTGAACACGCCGTTTGGTGAGATCCGCACACCCACGCGGTGGGCGGGCCACTCCGCCGACACGGCTTCGACGACCTCCTTGAGAAGGCGGGCCCGCTTCTCGATGCTGCCGCCGTAGTCGTCGGTGCGGAGGTTGGTCTTCGACTGCAGGAACTGGTCGAGCAGATAGCCGTTGGCCGCATGGATTTCGACGCCGTCGAACCCGGCCGCGCGGGCCCGGGCCGCGGCCCGTCGATAGTCGGCGACAACGTTTGCGATCTCCCAGGTCTCGAGGGCTCGGGGCGTCTCGTAGGGCTTCTTGCCGAGCGGCGTGTTGATGCCGTCGCCGTCGATCTTCACGGCTGACGCCGACACCGGCAGGCTCCCGTCGTGGAAGTCGCTGTGCGAGGCCCGCCCCATGTGCCAGAGCTGCAGGAAGATCCGGCCGCCGGCGGCGTGCACGGCCTGGGTCACGTGCTTCCAGCCGGCCTCCATGGCGTCGGAGTAGATGCCGGGCGACTCGAGCCAGCCGTTGGCCTGCTCGGAGATCGTGGTGGCCTCGGCCACGATCAGCCCCGCGGAGGCGCGCTGCACGTAATACTCCGCCATCAGCGGGTTCGGGATCCTCTCCCTCCTGGCGCGGCCCCGGGTGAGGGGCGCCATCACCACGCGGTTGGGCAGCGTGAGATCGCCGAGGCGGAAGGGCTGGAGGAGGGAGTCGGCAGTGCGAGAGGGTGCGGTCATAGAGCCGGCAGTATATCGGCGAGTGCCTCGCGGTGTGTCCGTGCCAAACTGGTGCAGGCAAGCCGGCAGCATCACGGCGGCTGTGAGAACGAATCGCATCACAAGCGGCATGGTCGGCGTCAGCATGGGCCTGGCCTTTTCAGCTGGGGTTGGGTGGGAACATCTCGGCGGAACTCCACGCAGCCCCGCGGCGGGCCGGCCAACGGCATGGCGGGACCATGGCCGACGGGCGGCCAACGGCATTCACCGTCGGTCAATCCACGCTCTCATGGGCGGGGTCATCGAAGAAGTGACCACACGACCTGCAAAACCAGTTGCCTGGTTTCGGGCCATTGGGAATCAGTTTGAACTTCGGGCAGGTGGCGGCGAGTTGGATCGTCACCCAGATCACGCCCACCTGCACGGATGCGGTCTGCGTGGAACCGCATTTTGTGCAGGGCGGCACCACCATGTTCATGAAGCGGTCGTAGGCTTGCTTCTAGACCTGTTCGCGATCGTACGTTTCGTAGCCGGCCATGATCGTCCTCCGGGAATGCCCCCCGAAGCGTGTCATAGTTGGGTGCCGATGTGTTCAGGGCTGCGGCCATCGTGGACCAAGGGGAAGAAAGTGACATGATCGGACCAGCGAAGAATCGCCTTCACGATTACGAAGCCGGATGGCTCACTCTGCTGATCAGGATGGGCGTGGCATCCCAAGAGGAGGCCCGAGCTGCGATGAAGCGCGTTGCTCAGGCGGCGATCGACGAACAGGAGGCGAAGCGTGAGAAACGCCGCCGGGGAGGACGTCGCAAAAAGCCTCCGGAATGACTTGATATCCCAGGCTAACGTTGTCCCGCGGGGTCGTACCCTGCCGGCCATGGATCCCGCCGCCCCTTCGCCCGCCGTCGCCACATTTCACGGATATCCCCAACGTGAAGACGATTCCTGTGGTTTATGCTGCTCCGGAGCGAGTTGGTTTTGGCTGGCTGGTGATCTGTATGCCGGCCGAGTTGGCCATGACCAAGAATCCGGGAGCCGACGAAGAGGACGATGGCCCGATCGTGGCCGACGTGGAACGCCTTGCCATGACGCACACCCCAGGCCTATTCCCCGATGTGTGAACTCCTCCGACTCGCGTTCAACAGGCCCGTGTCGCCCGGGCCCTTCTGCCGCGTGAGCGAACTGCAACCGCTCAGATTCGCGGGCGGTTGATCATCCGCAGGCCCGCGATCAGGACGATCGCGCCCACCGTGGCCGTCACGAGGCTGCCGATCAGGCCCGTCGCGGCGAGCCCAAGCAGGCCGAACAAAAACCCGCCCAGGATCGAGCCGATCACGCCCATGATCAGGTCGCTGACGAGGCTCGAACTGCCTCCCTTCATGACCTGGCTCGCGAGCCACCCGGCCGCCAGGCCGATCAAGAGAAACCACACGATATCCATGATGCGCGCCTCCGGGAACGAGCGTGGAGAACAGACGTGACACCCTCCATTCTACCCTCGGGGCCATACGGCAAACCATGACAGACCCGCAGGCTGCACAGGGCTACACTCTTCGTTCATGGAGACCTTCCGCCTGCTCCTCTTCACAACGCTCTGGACTGCGATCTGGGCCGCGCCGCTGCCGAAGCTCTCACGCCGCGTGGAACTCGTGGCCGGGCTGATCCCGTTTGCCGCCTTCGGCCTCCGGGTTTTCGGAGCCTGCTTCATCGGCGTGCCGGCCGACGATCCCGTGCGGATGGCGGTGGCGCCACTCGTCGACTGGATCAACGGCGCGGCCGGCATCGTGCCGTTTCAGTGGGTGCTCGATGGCACCGTGGCGATCGGGCTCGTGTGGTTCGCGTCGATCGCAAATATCCCGCGGCGCTGGCGGCTGGCCACGATCTGGGTGATGCCGGCCGTAGCCCTCGCGAGCCTCGCAGTCGGATCCAACTGAGCATCACTTCATCGGGTGCCGCTGAAAAAAATCCCACATCATGTCGTTGGCGGAGATGTCCCGCGTGCTAACGCCCAGGGCCCGCATTCCAGGGTCTCTCCCGGGCCACGTATGGCCCCCGCCCTCGATCAATACGAGCACAACCTCCGCGCCGTCTCGCCCGGAGTCGTAACGAATCAGCTTCACGATCGTGCCGTCCTCCGCTCGGTCGGGAAGCGGCGTCGTCTGCGGCGTGGGCCGACACTCATTCGCAGCGACCCACGCATTGATCGAATGATGCACCGAGTAGAAGTCGGTGCCGGAAGGACCGCGGCCTTGGCCGCCCTTGAACGGCGCAAACTCGTCGGCATCCCCATGAAAGTGCATGACGGAGACGGCTCGCCCCGGCTGGCAGTCCTTCGTGCCCATAGGCCCGGCGACCGGGGCGATCGCGGCGATGCGATCCGAGAGCTCCGCGGCGAGTCGATAACACATCATCGCGCCGTTCGACATGCCAGTGGCAAAGACTCGTTGGCGATCGACGTGTGCGACGCGCTCGAGATCGTCGAGGACCAGGCGGGTGAAGGCGACGTCGTCGATGTGGTTTGCGGCGGCATGCCCGCAGCAGTTGCCCGCGTTGAACGTCAGCATCCGCGCGAGCCGGCCGCTGCCTTCGGGATACGCCACGATAAAACCGGCTTGATCCGCCTTCTCGTTGAGTCCGCTGAACGCGACCATGTTCTTCGCGTTTGCACCGCCGCCGTGAAAGGCAAGCACCACCGGCATGGGCGCGGCCGGGTCGGAGTGCGCCGGCACGTGCACGAGGTAGGTGCGCTCGGCGCCATCCACCTCGACCGACCGCCAGTGGTCGCCCGGCCGCAAAGCCGGTTCCTCACCCGCCACAAGCATCAGCAGAATCGCGAGGAATTGCATGATGAAGTCCGGCGGGCTTGCGAGCCGCGCGGCCAGGTGTCGGAACCAAGGGAGTAGGCGAGAGACGATGGTATCGACCGGGGCACCCGCATTCCCCCGCCCCGAGCAGAATAGCCGAATCGCCTATACTCCGCCCCGATGCTGGGCGACCGTGTGCCCTCTCGAGAACCGTGATCTCCGCCATGAATGGTTTCCGCGCTCTGCTCGCCGCGGTGTTCAACACGCCGCCCGATGACGTTCCCCCATGCATCGCCCAGGCCAACTCGTTTCGGGAGGTCGTGTCGCTGCAGGCGCTGTTCGTCACGCTCACCGTCGCGCTGTTGGCGTATGTCAGAAACTCACCGGCGTTCGAGCTGCGTGTGGATCTGCTCTTCGCCGTGCTGTCGTTGCTGCCCATGATGGGCCTCTACCACATCGTGACGAGCCGCGTGAGCACCGAGTCGGGCGACGTCTACGTGTGCACAAAGCCGATCCGTACCTTCGCCCGGCAGGCGATGATCCTCGACATCGCGATCGTGGTGGGTGTGTCGTTGCTCTATTGGTGGCGACAACTCCCCGGGCAGTGACGGCCCGGCCACGCCACCGTCCGCGGGCCGCCGCCAGGCCGCAGGGTTTGCCGGGCTTCGCCACTTGACCGCGGGCCGGCCTGGGGCCGGAGATTCGCCAACCTCGGCCGCGCGACCGCGCCGATGGTATCGATGAAACCGAACCGTGGGGCGTGACGTGCACCGGCGACAGCGGATGACCGGTCGGCGGATGCCATGGCTCGCCGCCATGCTCGGGAGCTGCCTCACGGGCGCGGCTGCGGCCGCAGACCCGCCGCAGCCCTATGTGGAAGAGCCGCAGTATGAGATGTCCCCGCATCTCCTGGGCTCGCAGGACGGCTTTCGCGAGCGGCTGGCCGCCGCCGGCCTGACCATCCTCGCCGACAACACGGGCTTTTATGTCGGCAACGCCAACGGCGGGTTCGATCAGGCCTTCGACTATGCCGGCCACGGCGACTACTGCGCCATCGCCGACGGCGGCAAGCTCGGCGTGCGTGACGGGCTGTATCTCAAACTCCGCGCCGAGCATCGCTACGGCGAGACGATCGTCGGCAACGTGGGCTGCTTCATATCGCCGACGCTGCTCGCCGACCTGCCCGTCTACGGCAGCGAGGAGGTGTATCTGACGAACGTACTGCTCACGCAGGAGCTGACCGATGCGTTCTCCGTGTTCGCCGGCAAGATGGACACGCTCGACGGCGACATGAACGCCTTCGCCCACGGTCGGGGTAAGACGCAGTTCTCGAACATGGGGTTCGTGTTCAATCCGATCGTCGGCGCCACGGTGCCCTACTCCACGCTGGGGGCCGGATTCGTGTTCCATCCCGACGGCGGGCCGATGGTGATGGTGACCGTGCTCAACTCCAACGACACGACCGCCACGAGCGGCTTCGACACGCTGTTCAACGACGGCATGCTTCTCTCGGCGGCCGTGCGGGTGCCCACGAGCTTCCTCGACCGCCCGGGCCACCAGCTGCTCGGCGGCACCTGGAACAGCCGCACCTACACGTCGATCGCCGAGGCCTACATCCCCTACCCGGACGTGGCAATTCCGACGACTCGTGGCTCGTGGTGCCTGTATTGGAACTTCGATCAGTTCCTGTTCGTCGATCCGGCCGATGACACTCGCGGCTGGGGTCCGTTCGGTCGCGCGGGCATCGCAGACCCGAACACCAGCCCGATCAACGCGTTTCTGAGTTTCGGCGTGGGAGGCAGCGTGCCGGGGAGGATGCGTCGCGACGACACCTTTGGCGTGGGCTGGTATTGGGCGTCGGCCAGCCCCGAGATCGGCACGCTGATCACGTCGCAGTTCGGCCCGGTCGGTGATGGTCAGGGCATCGAGTGCTTCTACAACTACGCCGTCACGCCGGCCATCCGTATCACGCCCGACCTGCAGTATGTGGTCCCCACGCTCCGGCTGGCGGAGCCGGCGTTGATCGCCGGCGTGCGGGCGCTGGTGAGCTTCTGAGGGAGCGGCCGCTAGCGGTAGAGCGGTAGCTCCGCGATGCGGCGGTCAATCTCGCCGAGCAGCCGCCGCGTTTCCGCACCGCTCAGGCCGCCGAAGTCGGCCTGAAGCTGATCGCGGGTGATGCCCTCCGGCAGTTCGCGGAGCGACGGCAGCAGGTCCGACACCTCCACGCCCTGCCGGATTCGCGTCTGCATCGTGTGGGCCGATCGCTCCGTGCGGGTGGCTGCGGCCGCCAGGCGGATCCCGGCAGAATTGGCGGCCATGTCGACGAACGAGAAGCCCGAACCCCCCGGAGTCGAGTCCATCTCCTCCTTCGAGAGCCCCACGGCGAGCGACCGCGACTCGTCGGCGAGCGCGGCGAGCGCCGCGCTCACCCAGAAGTGCTGCGAGAGATCGCCGCGACCGCCGAGGAGGATTCGCCGCCGCAGCGAGATGCGATCTTCGGGCGGCCCGAGGTCGAGATCGCGGCCGCCAACCCGGGCCACGTTGTCGTCGCCGAGGATCTTGCCCAGGGCGAGGATCGCGGCCCGATTGGGGAGCACGGCGTCGGTGCCGTGGGAGTTGTCCTCGGCATACGCAAAGGCGATCTCGAGCAGCCGCAGAAAGCCCTCGTCGCCGTCCGGCACGTCGGCGGCCGCGTCGAGCACGTGCCGCGCCGTTCCCTGCCAAGCCGCGTAGAGATCGTTGCACACACCGGTCGATGTTGCCCAGACGGCGAGGCCACCGGTGACGACCGCGAGCGCCCCGAGGGCCGCCCAGTTGCGACGGAGCGCCAGGCCTGCGAGCCCGCCCAGAAACGCGACGAGCAGGATGAACACCAGCTGCGGCCAGATGGGTATCGCGCCGAAGTTGATCCACTTGGCAACCAGCGCCAGCAGTGGCGCCCCGACGAGGATCGCCGGCACCGCTGTCCGCGATTTCCAGCCCGACATCGCGACCGCCAGCAGCACGCCGATCAGGCCGACACCCGCCCCGCGGAGCAGCGTCGTGGCCACGAACCGCGCCCGCGGCTCGGCGATCCCGGTCAGGCGCTGGGCGAGGTGCACCGTCCACTCAGGCGCGCCGAGCGGCCGCGGGTCGGGGAGCACGCAGAGCATCACGAGCCAGACCGCGAGCGCGACGCCCGCGATCCGCACCGGCAACGGCTGCGTCGTAAACCAGCTGCTGAAACCAGAGGCTGCCGACATAGGCGCGAGTCTCCCGGGAAACCACCCCAACAGGAATCAGTGAATCCTAATACAAGCCCGTAAAAACGCTGGCGTCCAAAATCCACCTCTCTGAATCCGACCGTGTTCCCGCACAACGATGAACCTCGGGCAACTGAAGATCCTGCAGGAGGTGATCGTGCTCTTGGTGTTCGTGCCGTTCGCGGTGGTCTCCATGAAGCAGCCACTGAAGCTCAACTACCTGTGGGCGGCCATGTGCATCTGCGCGGCCGTCTCGTTCGTGTTTCGGGAGGCGTGAGGGCTGCCCGCCAGACGCCGCTCCAGACGCGAGATTGCCGGGGCATGTCGTGCGAATTAGACTTGTCAAGTCATGCGACTGTTGCTTGTATTGCTCGTGGCCGCCCATCTGCTTCTCCGCGGAGCCGCGGCGCCGCATGCACACGAGATGCATCCCGAGGCTCCGGGGCATTCCAGTCGGCCGCATGTGCATCTCTCTGGTCATGGGCACCACCACCGCCATGACCATCACCATCACCATCACCATGCTGGCAATGGCGTCCCCGGAAGCCATCGCCACGGCCATCATGAGCAGACGAGCGATCATCTCGCAGCCGGAACCCCAGTTGAGGAGCCAGCCCGCGATCATGACCACGATGCCGTCTATCTCGATGACGACGGACTGACCCTTGTGACCGGAGAACGCGTCTCGCCGAGGCACACGGCCGCCGACTCGTTCACCGCGCCGGCCTTCGGCGCCGAGATCTCTGCCCCTGCCCTCCGGCCACAGCCGCGCCGAGTGCGACCGCCCGGCGACGGCGCTCCCGCGAGTCACACGCTCTTGCCGCACGTGCTTCGCATCTGATTGCGAAGCCTTCTTTCGGTGCGCCGGCAGGGAGGCGATCTGTTCCCTAGCCGCGGTGACGGGCCGCCTCGGCCCGGCTCCTTCTCGTCCGTGATTTCTTCGTCCGTTTCATGATGTGCCCGACCTTTCTTCACCTGAGTGTTCCATGTTCAACGCGTTCGTTCGCTTCGTCCGCGGGTTGCTCACGTTCGCCATTATCGGCGGCCTGATCGCGGCCGCTGCGTGGTATCGAGAGCTGTGGCTGCCTGTGCTGCAACAGCCGGCCGGCGATCACTCCACTGCTGTCTTGGGCGAGGAGACACCGATTTCGCAGGCGAAGGTGCTCGAACTGAGCCCGCAGGCTCGGCAGAATCTCAAGATGGTCTCGCGGCCCGCGAAGCTTTCCAGCTACTGGCGGTCGGTCATCGTGCCGGGAGAGATCACGGACCGGCCCGGGCTGTCTGACAGGGGCGTGACCTCGCCGGCCGTGGGCGTCGTGACCCAGATCCATGCCTTCGCCGGCGACACGGTTCGGCCCGGTGACCGGCTCTTCACCCTGCGGCTGGTGAGCGAGTACATCCACAACACGCAGTCGGAGCTCTTCAAGGTCACGCGCGACATCGAACTCGAGAACGAGAAGCGACAGCGGCTTTCCCAGATCGGCGAAGGGGCGATTCCGCAGGTGCGGATCATCGAGGTCGACCAGCAACTCCGGCGACTGCAGGCGGCCAGCGAAAGTTACCGGCAGGACCTGCTCACCCGGGGCCTGAGCCTCGATCAGATCGCGCAGGTGGCGGGCGGCACCTTCGTCGCCACGGTGGACGTCGTCGCCCCGCCGCCCCTCGCCGCTCCGCCGTCCGTGGCGGCGACGGTCGCGCCCGCGGCGTCGTCCGCTCCCGACATCGTGTACGAGGTCCAGGAGCTGAAAGTGGATCTCGGCACACAGGTGCAGGCCGGCCAGCTCCTCGGGGTGCTCTCGAACCACAGTCTTCTCTACATCGCCGGGCACGCGTTCAAGCGCGAGGCCACGTCGCTGGAGCGTGCCGCCCAGGAGCACTGGCCGATCCGGGTCGAGTTTGCCGAGGACGACACCGCGGCGTGGCCGGCTCTCGACCAGACGTTCGAGATCCGCCACCTTTCTAACACCGTCGATCCCACGAGCCGGACCTTTGATTTCTTCGTGCCGCTTGCCAACCAGTCCCGCTCCTATGGGAAGGACGGCAAGACGTTCGTCGTCTGGCGGTTCCGACCCGGCCAGCGGGTACGGCTGCACGTGCCCGTCGAAGAGATCAAGGAGGCGATCGTGCTGCCGGCCGCGGCGGTCGTGCGGGAAGGCCCGGAGGCCTACGTCTTCCGACAGAACGGCGACCTGTTCGACCGCAGGCCCGTGCGTGTGGTGCACGAGGATCGGCTGAACGTCGTCATTGCGAATGACGGCAGCGTGGCGCCCGGATGGTATCTCGCGCAGGGGTCGGCAGCATCGCTCAACCGGGTGCTCAAGGCGCAGTCTGCCAGCGGCACCCCGGTGGGCGTCCACGTCCACGCCGACGGCACCGTTCACGGCGCGCACTAGGATCACACCATGCTCAACGCCGTCATTCGCTTCGCCCTGCGATACCGCCTGCTCGTGGTAGTGGCGAGCCTCATGCTGCTGTTCTACGGCAGCTATCTGGCGACGCTCATGCCCATCGACGTGTTTCCCGATCTTGACCGGCCGCGGGTCGTGATCATCACCGAGTGTCCGGGGCTGGCGGCCGAGGAGGTGGAAACGCTCGTCACCCAGCCGATCGAAATCGCCCTGCTGGGCGCGAATGGCGTTGAGGCGGTGCGCAGCCAGTCCACGGCGGGCCTGAACGTGATCTACGTCGAGTTCAACTGGGACGTCGAGGTTCGCGCCGCACGGCAGACCGTGCAGGAGCGGCTGACGACGGTCGCCGGAATCCTCCCCGAGGGCATCCGGCCGCAGATGACGCCCACGGCCTCGATCATGGGGCAGATCGTGATCGCCGGCATGTACCGGCAGCAGGGCCCAGGGGGCGGCGAGCTCGCCGTGATCCAGGAGACACCCTACCTCGCCGAGCTGGCCGGTGACGGCGGAGAGCCTGCGGTGCAGGCGTGGAAGGTCATCGACCGCCATCGCCCCGCCACGTGGGAGCGGGTTCCGGTGCAGAGCACCCGGTGGATCACGCCCGCTAAAGGCCCAGAGGACGACGGCCAGGCTGAGCCCCCGCGTGCAGCCATGCTCACGATTGCCGGCCGCGACCGCGAAGTCGTGTTCCCCTCGAAGCTGCAGCAGTCGATGAACCTGCGCACCACCGCCGACTGGGTCGTGC
>Ga0315904_10009528_pt1 | contig 12676 bp, 10 predicted proteins | sample LakEriMetagenome_6_FD_203529 | JGI IMG/M metagenome (GOLD analysis project Ga0315904, IMG submission 203529) | Freshwater fungal communities from buoy surface, Lake Erie, Ohio, United States - Buoy 12 MA120 | ecosystem: Environmental > Aquatic > Freshwater > Lake | place: USA: Lake Erie, Ohio...
TTCATCGAAGTGGATGGAAAAAAATACAACACATGGGAAATCCAGGAAGGCCAGGGAGCGCATGTGGCGAGGGGCGTCAAAACCCTTTCCAGCGAACCCGGCAAAGCAGAATGGGAGTTTCTAAATGAAACGGTTTTCAAGCCAAAAGACGCCGCTCCCGTGGTGGCGATCCAAGAAACGGCGCGCATCCTTCTAACAACCCGCGCGGATGCCACGGTGTTGGATATTTCCCTTCATCAGAAAGCGGCGGGAAGCCCGGTCACCATCCCGGCTTACCGCTACAGCGGCTTCTCATGGCGTGGACCGGAATCATGGAACAAGGACAACAGCACCATGACCACCAGCGGCGGCAAGGGCCGCGACGACGCCAACAGCACACCCGCCCGCTGGGTGGTGGTCAGCGGCCCGGGCGCGAAGGGGACGGCCTCGTTACTGATCCTCAGCGCCGCTGAAAAAGTGGCCGGAACGCCGGAGAAAATCCGCGTCTGGGATTCCCGGATGCATGGCGGCGCGCCATTCGTGAACTTCAATCCGGTGATGGACAAGCCCCTGCCTCTCGACGACACGCACCCTGCCGTTTCCAAGCGCGAATACCGCGTCATCGCCGCCGACCGCGCCATCGATGCCGCAGCCGCGGAAGCCGAGTGGCGGAAGTGGAAAGGTGAGTGAACGATTGTAAAAATGGCTAACAGATTCATCACATGAAGACCATCCATGCGCTCAGCCTATGTATCATCTCGGCATGCCTTCCATTGCAGGCCCGGGAAAAACTCGCGGCCACGCTCATCGGTTCGCGGATCGATGTGACCATCGGTGGAAAATTTTTTACCAGCTACCGCTTTGCCGCCGATGAGAAGTATCCGTTCTTTTTCCCCGTGAACGGCCCCTCGGGTGCGTCCGTGACGTCCATGCGCAACGGCGAGTATCCGCATCACAGTTCGCTGTTTTTCGGCTGCGACAAAGTCAACGGCGGCAACTACTGGCAGGAAGGCTTGGACTGCGGGCGCATCGTCTCGAAAGGCCCCGTGCTCCAAGACGCGTCGGAAAATCAAATCATCATCCGCGACGCCTGCGATTGGACCCGCCCCGGAGCGTCCCAACCTTTGCGCGACACCCGCCGCATCGTGATCAGCGCTCCGTCGCCGAAGCTGCGGCAGATTGATTTCGAGATCACCGTTGAGGCGCTTGAGGATGTGGTTATCGAAAAAACCAACCACTCGCTGTTCAGCGCCCGCATGGATCCGGATCTCACACCGGTGTTTGGCGGCACCATGATCAACGCGGAAGGAGCCAAAGGCGAAAAAGGCACCTTCGGCAAACCCTCGCCCTGGCTCGCGTGCTTTGGTGCCCGGGGCAATAAAACCACCGAAGGCCTTGCCATCCTGCAACACCCGCAAAACTCCGGCTATCCCGCGCCGTGGTTCACGCGCGATTACGGATTCCTATCCCCCACCTCGATGTTCTGGCCCGCCAACGGCAAGGACACACGCATCGCGAAAGGTGAAAAACTCCGGCTCTTTTACCGTGTGCTGGTTTTCTCCGGCACCCCGGAAACAACCGGCATCGGCGGCATTTTCAGCGAATTCTCATCCCTCAAATAATTCAAAATCATCACTCACTCTTTCACATATCTTCAAAATCCGTGGTTAAACTCCCTATTCCAAATTCCATGACCCTGACCAAAACCACCCTCGCCGCCTGCTCGGCCTTCTGCATCATTTCATCCCAGGCTGAAACCCAAGCACCCTTCCGCCTCATCACGCTAGACCCCGGACACTTCCACGCCGCCTTGGTGCAGAAAAAGATGGTTCCCGGTGTCTCGCCGGAAGTTCACATCTTCGCTCCCGCAGGACCGGATCTCGATCTGCATTTGGAGCGCGTCCGCGGTTTCAACAAGCGTGCGGATGATCCCACGAGTTGGGATTTGAAGATCCACACCGGCCCGGATTTCCTCCAGCAAATGCTCGCCGAAAAACCCGGCAACGTCGTCGTGCTTGCCGGCAACAACCGCGACAAAACGCGCTACATTCTCGAATCCGTGAAAGCCGGTCTGAACGTGCTTGCGGACAAGCCGATGGCCATCGACCCCGCGGGATTGAAGATGCTCGAAGCGGCCTACCGCATCGCGGAGGAGAAGAAACTCCTGCTGCTCGACATCATGACCGAGCGCTTCGAGATCACCACGATGTTGCAGAAGGAGTTCTCGCGCCATCCCGAACTCTTCGGCGAACTCGACAAGGGCACGCCGGAAAATCCGTCGGTCACCAAGGAAAGCGTGCATCATTTTTCCAAACTCGTGAACAACCTGCCCTTGCAGCGTCCGCCGTGGTTCTTCGATCCCGCGCAACAGGGCGAAGCCATCGTGGATGTCACCACCCACCTCGTCGACCTCGTGCAGTGGGAGTGCTTCCCCGAGGAAATCATCAAGGACGGCGACGTGAAAATGATCTCCGCGAAAAGCTGGGACACCGCGATCACCCGGTCGCAATTCCAGCAAGTCACCAAGCTCGACGCATGGCCGGACTATCTGAAACCCATGGTCGGCGATGATGGTGTCCTGCACATTCCCGCCAACGGGGCTTTCACCTACGCCCTGCGCGGCGTGCATGCCAGGATCTCGGTGCTGTGGAATTTTGAAGCACCTCCGGGAACTGCCGATACCCATGACTCGCTCATGCGTGGCACCAAATGCTCGCTGCACATCCGTCAGGGCAAGGAACAATCCTACAAACCCGTGCTCTACATCGAACCCCGCGCGGATGCGGATGCCGGTTCATGGAAAGCCGCTCTCGAAAAAGCAGCTGCCGAAATCGCCAAAAAATATCCCGGAGTCGTGATCAAGGATCTCGGCGGGCGTCATGAAGTTGTCATTCCGGATTCCTACAAAGCCGGTCACGAGGCCCACTTCGCGCAAGTGGCCGAAAGGTTTCTCGGCTTCCTCAAGGACGGCGGCACGCCGGCATGGGAAGCACCCAACACACTCGCCAAATACCGCACCATCATGGAGGCATATAAAATGAGCCGCCAATCCAACTGAAACACATCATGAAAACAACCCGCCGCACATTTGTCAGAAACATGGGACTCGTCACCACCGCCATCGGATTCCCCACCATCATCCCGTCCCGTGTTCTCGGTGCGGATGCCCCGAGCAACAAGATCAACATCCTGCAAATCGGCTGCGGCCGCATCGGACGCGGCATGGACATGCCCGGCATCCTCCGCCAGGACGCCGCACGGCTGGTCGCCGTCTGCGATGTCGATTCGCTGCGCGTCGCCGATGGAAAAGAAATGGTCGAGGGACATTACAAGAAGAAGAACATCGACCTCAAGGCGGCCACCTACGGCGATTACCGCGAAGCGCTCCAACATCCGGACATCGACGCGGTTTCCATCAGCACGCCCGATCACTGGCACGCCGAACCGGTCATCGCCGCCGCGTTGCTGGGAAAAGACATCTATGTCCAGAAACCCCTCACCATGACCCTCAGCGAGGGCCGCGCCGTCAGCGACATCGTTCGCAAAAAGAACTGCATGTTCCAGATCGGCAGCCAGCAGCGCTCCGGTTCGCAGTTCCGCATCGCCTGCGAGATGGTGCGCAACGGCCGCATCGGCAAACTGCACACCGTCAAAATCGGCCTGCCGAGCGATCCCTCGGGCGGCAGTTTGGAGGAAATCCCGGTTCCGAAAAACCTCAACTATGACATGTGGCTCGGCTGCACGCCGCTTGCACCCTATACCGCGGACCGCGTCCATCCGCAGGCAGACAACATCAACGAGCGCTACGGTCCGCGCCCCGGCTGGCTGCGCATCGAGGATTACTGCCTTGGCATGATCACCGGCTGGGGATCCCACCACGTGGACATCGCCCACTGGGGTATGGATACCGAACTCACCGGCCCTGTTTCAATCGAAGGCAAGGCGGAGTTTCCGACGTCCGGACTCTGGAGCGTGCACGGCCCCTATCACATCGAGATGAATTATGCCAACGGCGTGAACATGATTATCGATCACAAGTTTCCCAACGGCATCCGTTTCGAAGGCAGCGACGGCTGGATCTTCGTCACCCGCGGAGCGGAGCGTGTCACTTCCTCCGACCCGATCCCCGCGGGTGCCGCGGCCAAGGCCCTGCAAGCCAGCAACCCGGAGATCCTCAAAACCCCGCTCGGCAAGGACGACGTGCGACTGCATGAGAGCCCCAACGGCGATCACCACCTCGACTGGATCACCAGCATCCAGACACGCAAGCCCGCCGTCACCTCCGCCGAACAGGCGCACCGCTCGACCAGCGCCTGCATCACCGGCTGGATCGGCATGAAGCTCGGCCGCAAACTCAAGTGGGATCCCGTGAAGGAAAAGTTCGAGGGCGACGACGCGGCCAACGACCTGCTCAGCCGCAAGGAGCGCGCGCCCTTCGGCATTGGCAACATGAAGAAAGGCTGAAACCATGAGACCGGAACAATGGCAGCACTTCAAGGCTGCGGCGAAACGCGTGCCCGGCACGCCCGTGCCACTTGCCTTGATCGTGGACAGCCCCTGGATGCCGGGTCACTTGGGCATCCTTCACAAGGATTATTACTTCGACTCCGATGTCTGGTTCAACGCCCACCGCCGGGTGATCGAGGAGTTTCCCGACATCATCTGCTTTCCATCCTGGTGGGCGGAGATCGGCATGGCTGCGGAACCCTCCGCGCTCGGTGTGCGCATCCGCTTCTGGGATCACCAGACACCGGGCGAGGAGCACACGCCCTTCCGGCTTGAGGACCTCGACTCACTCGCCGCGCCCGATGCACGCAAGGATGGCTTCTGTCCGCTCATCCTGCACCGCTATGCAACAATGAAACAGCGGATTTTCGACGCCGGTTTCACCATGCCGGTCGTCGCCGCGCGCGGACCGCTGTGCACCGCATCATTTTTCCGCGGCGTAACCCAGTTGATGATGGACATCATCGAGGAACCCGATGAAACCCTCAGACTTCTCGACATCTGCACCACGCTGGTCATCGACTGGCTCAAGGCGCAGACCGAGGCGATTGGCGACTCGGTCGAGGGTTTCCTGCTGCTGGATGACATCGTCGGCTTTGTCGGCAAGGACCACTATGAAGAATTCGCCCATCCATTCCTCAAACGGATCTGCGACGCCTTCCCGCCGGATTGGGTGAAAGTCTATCACAACGACGCCAGTGTGGCCGCGTGCCTTGAGCGCCTGCCGGACGCGGGCTTCGACGTGCTCAACTGGAGCCACCTCACGCCGATGACCGAAGCCTGCTCCCGCGTGAAGGGCCGCATGGCCCTGATGGGCAACGTCCCGCCGCTCGATGTCGGAGTGCGCGGCACCCCGGATGAAGTAGCGGAAGCCACCCGCACCGTGCTGCGTGACGCGGGGGATCATCCGCTGATCCTGTCCGTGGGCGGTGGTGTAAGTCCCGGCATGCCGGCCGCCAACATCCACGCGATGTCAAAGGCGCTGGAGGAATTCACGCGGCGTTGACTTCCGCAGGTCCGGATGAACGGCCTTCCATCCACCACAACCCTCCGAGCAGCAGGAAATACCCGGCGAACTCCGCCGCCTTTCCCCAGTAGTGGATCGGCGCGTCGCCGCCATGACAGCCGCAGGAAATGTCGAGTTGGTGAATCCATGCCCAGCCGATGCAGAAGGCAAACACACAGACCAGTCCGACGAGAGTGAGAATCGCACCCTTGCGCAGGATGCCGAGCATCAGGCAGACACCGGCTACGATTTCAAACCACGGCACCGTATAAGCCGCCACCGCATCAAGCGGCGGGCCGACAATTTTATAATTCGCCACATCGCGGGTGAAGCGGTCGAGGCCGGAACCGAAGACCTTCATGCCCCCGCTATAAACAAACCAACAGCCCAGCAAGACTCTTGCAATAAGCGCTCCCACGGCAGAGGCATCGATCGGTTTCATGCGGCATCGGAATTTCTGAAACCGGAGCATGGCGATGTCAAAGCTTTGCTTGCCGGGAAGCGTGAAATCCGATAGATCCCACCTCCATGAGCGAGTGGTATTACGCGCGGGGCGGCACGCAGAGCGGGCCGGTGACTTTGGATCAACTCAAGGAAATCGCCCGCAGCGGCGGCATCGATGCCAAGGATCTCGTCTGGACTTCCAGCATGAAGGACTGGCAGCCCGCCGGAGAGGTGGAGGGATTGATCGTGCAATCCGTCGTTGCCGGACAGCCCGCTCCTGATCCGTCAAACCCGTATGCCGCTCCGCAAAGCGCCTGGCAAGAACCCGCGCCGAATACTGGAGGCACCCTTGGGGAAATCATTCCCGGCAGCGATCCGATCGATGTCGGTGCCTGCGTGAAACGCGGCTTCGAACTCACCAAGCGCAACTTCGGCACCATTCTTCTGGTGGGGATCACCTATCTTGTCATCAGCCTGGTTGCGAGCTTCATCTTCGGGAAAATTGACCACGCGATGGGTTTCGGCAGCAGCCAGGGCACATGGCAATCGAGCGGAGGCATGAGCAACTATCAATTCAAGCAAACGGGCGGTCCCGTTGGCGCGATACTCGGAAACGTCTTCTCGATTTTCCTCTCGCTGGGCCTGATGCGCATCGGCCTCAATCTCACATCCGGCAAGCAGGTTTCAGTGGGACAGCTTTTCGGTGAAGGGCGCAAACTTTTAACCACCATCGTGGCGTCGATTCTTTTCGGCCTGATGGTGGCGCTCGGCCTGATACTGCTGGTCGTTCCGGGCATCTACCTGATGCTGCGCTATGGACAATACATGGGAGCCATCGTGGACAAGGACAAGGGCATATTGGAATCACTCAGCTACAGTTCGTCCATCACCACCAACAACCGGCTTAACATCTTCCTGCTGGTCCTGCTTTCCATTGCGATCGTCATCGCGGGCTTCCTTGCACTGGTTGTGGGTCTGATTTTCGCCTACCCGGTGGTCTGGCTCAGTTGGATGGTCGCTTTCCGCTGGATGCAATACGGCCGCCGCGCGGTCGAGGATTATCCAGGCACAACCACGCCGGTGCTCAGCGGCGTGTGAAGCCCGCAGCAAACTTTACCCCCCTTAACCGAAGACCGGTCATATGTGTTCCTTAGCAAACTCGCTGCCGGATAGGGCTCCAGCACATTCCGCAACGATCAAAATGCTGTTTCGCATCATTAAAAAACAATCGCCCTAACCGATCAAATCCCCGATCGAACCGAAGTCCGGCGAGAAGAGACGCTTGTAGGTGCGGGCGGCGTAGCCGTCGGTCATGCCGGCGAGGAAGTCGCAGACGAGACGGGCGCGGGTTGTTTCGTCAGCGGCGTTGGTGATTTCCTCCGCCGCATCGGCGGGCAGGAGTTGGAAATTCTGGCCGTCGATCGGGCGGCCGGCGATGTAGCGCTCGCCCAGCACTTCCCATAACTGCCGCAACATCCGGCTGCCCTTGTGTTCGAGTTGTTTCAACTGCGGCGAGAGGAACACCACCTCGAAGGCGAGTTTCTTGAACAAGGCGCTCTCCGCCTTGAAGTCTTTATCGATCGCCAGCCGGTAGCGGTAGCGCTGGCTCTCCGCGCTGAGGAAATTGACATCACTCTCAAGCCTTGTGGACTGGATGTAACGGCCGATGCGCTTGCCGACGAAGGGATCGACGCGCTTGAGGCGGATTGCCTTCATCAAGTCGCCGAGCGGCGTGCTCTCGCCAGAAGGATGGCCGTGTTTTTCCGCCCATGCTTCGATTTTCTCCAGATTGAGAAACCCGGCGCGCACGCTGTCGGAAAGATCGTTGAGCGAGTAGGCCGTGTCGTCCGCCCAGTCCATCACCTGGCATTCGATCGACTTGAACTTGTCGCGCGCCGCACCGGGCGGCAGCTCTAACGGAAAATCATGACCGCCCATCGCCCAGTCGAGATGCGCCTGCTGGTCGTCGTAGATAAAGTGATGCTCCGGTTCGGTTCCGGTGGCGGATTTCAATTCGGACCACAGCGACTTGTATTTGAGGATGCCGTCGAGAAACGCGCGCGTCGGGTCCATGCCGGCGCGCTTGGCTGAGAAGATGCGCTCTGTGAGCAGTCGCAGCGTCTGCGCGTTGCCCTCGAATCCGCCGTGCCGGCGCATCAGGTGGTTGAGCGTGCGCTCGCCCGCATGGCCGAAGGGCGGATGACCGAGGTCGTGCGAGAGACAAACCGCCTCCACCAGATCGGAGTCGATGAAAAAGTCCTCAGTCAGAGGACCGTCAGCCGCCGACCTGAGCCAGTGGCAGATCGACTTGCCGATCTGGGCGACCTCCAGCGAGTGCGTCAAGCGCGTGCGGTAGAAGTCATATTCCCCGCTCCAGAAAACCTGCGTCTTGTTTTGCAGGCGGCGGAAGGTCGGCGTGTGCAGCACACGGTCGCGGTCGATCTGGAAGGGCGAGCGGTAATCACCGTCATCCGATTTTCCGGAAAGCCGCTGCGTGTCGAAGTCGCCGTAGAAGCGGTTGCGCATGGGCCGGATGATTGGAGCGGAACCGCCGGATTCAAATCACGAAATGCGGGAAATTCGGTGTGGTTTTCATTCCGCTACCCGCGGCGCGGCGGGCGATGTGTTTGCGAAGCTGATCTTGTAGGTTTTTCCGGCAGGCCCTTTTTCGGATAGCAGCGTCCGGCCCTGGCTGGTGACCGTGACTTTTTGCTGGTCCCCTTCCCTTTCGACCACGAGATCCCATGTCCTGCCGAAGGCCCGCACGTCGCGCAAGGCCATGCGCGGCCATGCCTTGGGAAGCCACGGCGTGAACTCGAAGGAATCCAGCCCGGTGGGCACGATGCCGAACATGCCTTCGGTGAAAACGCGCGGATAGAGAGAACCGGGACATAACATGTCGATGGCGTCCTCGTCGGGATAGGGTCCGCGGGCACCGAAGATCTGCGCCTTGACGACTCGCCGGGTCAGATCGAGCGCTTGTTCGGTGCGGCCGGCTTTGAAGAGGACACGCAGGGCGTAATAGGTTTCACGGCCCCATTCGGTTTCGCGGCGGTCGGAGGCGGCGAGAATGTCGCCGCCCTGCATGCGGGTGGGCCAGAGTTTGTCGGAAACCATGGCATCAAGCGTGGCTTCACGGCGTTCGTTGATATCCATCGCAAGAGGAAGCAGGATCCATCCGCGCAGCACCTTGCAGTCCTCGAAGTATCGGTAGGTGTGGAAGCCTTCGACCTCCGCGCCGAAGAATGATTCGATGGCCTTGCGCAATTGATCCGCGCGCCGGTCGAAGTCCGCGGCTTCAGGTTTGTTGAGGGAACGTGCCAGATTCGCCGCAAACCGATAGCCGCCATAGGCAAGAGCCGAGGTGCTCAGGTTGGCATCGCCGGTCGGATAGCGGCCCTCCATTTCATCGGTTTTCGATGCGACGACGCCGTCTGCCCGCGTGTTGCGTTGCACCGACTCCGCACTGAACAAGACTAGCGGCCACATTTCCTCCGCGGCGGCTCGGTCGCCTTGGAAAAGCAGGAACTTGGACAAACCGTAAAGCACCATCGCATCATCGCCGCGCCATCGTTGGGTGAGTTTCAAGGCGGCGTGTTCGAATGATCCTGGGAAAGGATCGATGCCATGTTCCCTGACATGGTCGAGCCAGACGCGATACATGTTCATGGACGCCTTGTTCAGTTCCGGATCGCCGAAGAATGGAAACAAGGGACTTGAATATTCCACCGGATCGTTGGCCCATATGCCCGGGGAATAGGTGAGGCTGCCGTTGTGGGTGATGACTCCCTTGTGGGTTTCGATCGGGGTTTCGAACACATGGAACTTCTGCAAGGCATAGGCGATGTTGAGATCGCGGTCCGGTGTTTCCAGACGCCCGGGACCCTTCCATGCCGCATCGATCATCGCACGGCGCGCCGCGAATTCGGTGGAACGGTCAATGACAAGATCGGGTTCGTCGGTCAGGCGCGCCTGCAAGCTGGAGTGAAAGATCAACACGCCGCCGGGTTTCACCGTGGTGGTTTCCACCGCCGGTGTTTGATGGATCATCACCACTTTGTCACCCTCGCGTCTCTCGATGCGCGACGGCTTTGCGGAAACATCGATTTTTTTACCGCTGGTGTTTAGCAAGCGCCATTCATCCAGAACCAAGGCTCTGGTCATCGACGGATAGATGATGCGTGACGCGACGATGCCGCCGCTCACCGGATAGGTCAGGGTAAGCATGCCATCGAATCCGGTTTTTGCGGGTGAACCCACAGCCAGCGGTTTGTCGTTGATCAGGATTTCAGGAACCAGATCACTGCCGCCTTCAAAAATCGCCTTCCCTTTGTCCACGCGGCCGGCGGGCACGTTGAAGAAGCGTGTCTTGTGGGAAAAGCCCTTGGCGCGATCCACCTCGACCTGCATCACCACCTTGTGCCCCTGCATGCACAGGACCACCGGGGTGGCATTACTGTCGAAATAATGGGTTATGCTTCCGTTTTTATCCCTTTGCCAGAAGTCCTCCGCCATGGCCGGACTGGCCAGACAAGTCAGACTAAGAAGCGCCGGAATGGCGAATGACAGGGTTCTAGATCGTTCAATGTTAGTCATGGCGTTGTCAGTCCTGCATCAGCGCGGAGCGCCCGCCATCCATCAGGATGGTGTTGCCGGTGATGAAACCTGCCAGCGGCGAGGCGAGGAAGGCGCAAAGGTTTCCGACCTCTTCCGGCGTGCCGATGCGCCCGGCCGGATGGCGTTTGCATGTCAGATCGCGCTCGGCGGAGGGATTGGGAAACGAATCGAACCATTTCTGGTTGCCGGGAGTGTCGATGAAACCGGGAGCCACTCCGACGACACGGATCGCGGGCCCCCACTCGATGGCGAGGGCCTGGACCAGTCCGTTGAGGCCGCTCTTGGCGACGTTGTAGGGAAAGCATCCGGGAATGGTGTGGAGCGCGTGGTTGGAACTCATCATGATCAACACGCCCGGCTTGGAAACTTCAATGTGAAGTTTGGCCGCTTTGGCCAGCCGCCAGTGGGAGGCGAGGTTGAGGTTCATGCAATCCTGCCAATCCTGTTCGGTGGCTGCTTCGGCGCCGTGGAAAGCATTGCGGCCCGCATTGGAGACCACGATGTCCAAACCACCGAGCGCGGCGACGGCATCATCCACAAAGCGCGCCGGCACGGCGGGTTCCCTGAGATCGCCGGACAGATAACCTGCCTTCACTCCGTGTCGCCCGATGTTTTCAAGAAACGCGTTGGCGCGCGGGTGAGCGGCATCCACAGTGCCGGTGCCGACAATATCACAACCGGCCCGCGCCAGCACTTCGGCGAGGCCCGCACCCACACCATCACTGGCTCCGGTGACAAGAGCGCGTTTTCCCGTTAGATCGATGGAGAGCGGCATGGTTGTGTCAGACGTAGAAATTTTCCTTCGCGGCGAGTTCGCGGATACCGGGATGGGCTTCCATTGCTTCCTCGACGAGATCCACGCCGAGGCCGGGGCGATCGCCGAGGTGGAGTTTCCCATCGCGCACGTCGAGCGGATGGTTGATGACCTGGTCGCGCCACGGCACGTCGTTGAACATGAATTCGCAGCGGAAGAAGTTCGGGATCGCCGCGCAGACATGGGCGCTGGCCAGCGTGCTGAGCGGGCCGTTCGGATTGTGCGGCGCGACGAGCACGTTGTAGGCTTCGGCCATGGTTGCGATCCGCTTCATTTCCGATGGGCCGCCGCAGCGCGTGATGTCCGGCATCACGATGTCGCAAATGTGGTTTTCGAAAACCGGCCGGAAATTGTGACGGGTGTAGTGCCGCTCGCCGACACAGATGGAGACATTGCCCGGCAAGCGCTCGCGCAAGGCGCGCAGCGTTGCGGCGTTTTCCGGTCCGGCGGGCTCCTCATACCAGGTCATGCCCAGCGGAGCGAGCCGCTCGGCCATTTTCACCGCCATCTGGCCGTTCATCATGGCGTGCGTCTCGATCATCATGTCCATCTCGGGCCCCACCGCCTCGCGCACCGCCTTGGTCACCTCGAAGGCGCGGTCCTGCATGGCGGGCGTGAGGGTGAGGTTGGTGTTGAGATCGGTGCCGTAGAGGTAGTTGGTGTGGGCGAAGGGGTCGAATTTGAGTCCGTTGAAACCCGCGGCCTTCACCGCCGCAGCCTGCCGCGCGTAGTCATCGGGCGTGTGGCCGCCGCCGGTGAACCAGTAGTTCGCATATAAATCGATCGAAGTCCGGAACGCGCCGCCCAGAAGCTGATAGGCCGGGACGCCGAGCACCTTGCCCTTGAGGTCGAGCAGCGCCATGTCCAACCCGCTGATCGCGCACATCGACGTGCCGAAGGGTCCTATCCAGTTGAGATCGCGATAAAGTTTCGTCCAGATGAAATCGGTGCGCATGGGATCAAGGCCGATCACCCGCTCGCCGACGTGTCGTGCGGCGGCTTCGATGATCGGCGAACCCGGCCAGTTGGTGGCCTCTCCCACGCCGGTGTGGCCGGTGTCGGTGTAAACCTTGAGCAGGGTCCAGTTGTATTTGACTCCTTCGACAAGCCAGACTTTGACTTCAGTGATTTTCATGGGGTGTGGTGATTTCCTATTGGCGATTGTTGGAATATAAATTGGCATTGGGATTTCTTGGCGCGGTCAGAACATAGGTAACACTTTTGGGTCAGAACATAGGTAACACTCTTGCGGGTTAGGGTTACACATTCGGGGCGGGTTGGACAGCTTTAGTGCGGGAGTTCCGCGCCTT
>Ga0315904_10009530_pt1 | contig 12674 bp, 9 predicted proteins | sample LakEriMetagenome_6_FD_203529 | JGI IMG/M metagenome (GOLD analysis project Ga0315904, IMG submission 203529) | Freshwater fungal communities from buoy surface, Lake Erie, Ohio, United States - Buoy 12 MA120 | ecosystem: Environmental > Aquatic > Freshwater > Lake | place: USA: Lake Erie, Ohio...
TCCCGGATTTCGATCCACCCGCCGCGCTGCAAGCCCGCGTGACCGAGGCCATGCGGGACGGCTGGAACCAGTACGCTCCGATGGCCGGCGACCCGGCCTTGCGGGAATGGCTCGCAGAAGACCTGCACCGCCGCACCGGAGTCGCCCTGGACCCGGCCTCGGAGGTCACTGTCGGCGCCGGAGCCTCGTCCTTGCTCTTCGCGGCTACGGTGGCGCTGTGCCGGCCCGGAGACGAGGTGATCCTCATCGACCCGGCCTACGACCTCTATGCCCCCGCCGTCACTTTGGCCGGCGCAACTGCCGTGCGCATCCCGGCTACCGCGCCCGAATTTGCCCTCCCTCTCGAGGCCCTCGCGGGGCACCTCACCCCGCGGACCCGCCTGCTGTTCCTCAACTCGCCACACAACCCCACGGGCCGGGTGGTCACGGCCCCGGAACTCGCGCGGCTCGCCGACCTCCTCGCCCCCACCGACACCATCCTGCTCAGCGACGAGGTCTACGGCCCCCTCGTGTTCGACGACCGCCCCGCGCTCAGTGCCTTCCACGAACCCCGGCTCGCCGAGCGCACCCTCGCCGCCGTGTCCCTGGGCAAATTGCTGCATTGCACCGGTTGGAAAATCGGCGCCCTGCTCGGGCCGGCCGACCTCATGGCCGAAGTCCGCAAAGTGCACCAGTTCGACGTGTTCTCCACCGGCGCCCCGTTCCAACGCGCCATGGCCACCTACCTCAACTCCGACGACGGCCGTGCGCACCTCGCGGGATTGGCGGCCCTGCATGCCGCCGGCCGCGACCGCCTCCTCGCGGGACTCGAGGGCACGCCGTGGGCATTCCGCCCCGCAGAAGGAGGCTTCTTCCAACTCCTCGATGCCTCGGCCTTTGCCACCGGATCGGATGCCGACCTCTGCCGCAGCTGGACCGTGCGCCACGGCCTTGCCACGATTCCGTTGAGCAGCTTCCTCGCTGCCCCGGATGCAGCTGCCCCCGTCCTGATCCGGGTTTGCTTTGCCAAACGCCCCGAAACCCTCGACGCCATCGCTGCGCGGCTCCGCGCCATCCCGCTTGACCCATGAAGGACCTCAACGTCGTGCTGTTGACCACCTCCCCCCGCTGGAACGACCCAGACGGGAGTATCGCGGAGGCCGAAGTCCTGCTCGAGGACGCCGAACGCGCGGGCACCCTGGCCGCCGTCGACCTCCTCGTCCTTCCTGAGCTCTGGACTACCGGCTTCACCCTCGAGCCTGCCCACGCCCGCGAGTCGGAAGCGGGTGGCCCTGGCCGCGCGGCGATGGCCCGTTGGGCCGCGCGGTGGCAGTGCGCGGTCGTGGGCAGCCTTGCGGTGGCAACCGCCGACGGAGCCTACGCGAACCGCATGCATTTCGTGCGCCCAGACGGCTCCGCCACCTGCTACGACAAGCGCCACCTCTTCGGCCTCGGTGGCGAACCCGGCGCTTACCGGCCCGGTCGCGACCGGGTGGAAGTCGAGTGGCGAGGGTGGCGGATCTTGCTCCTGATTTGCTACGACCTGCGCTTTCCCATCTTTTCCCGGAACCTCGGCGACCCGCCCTACGACGCAGTCATTTACTCCGCCTGCTGGCCTGCGCCGCGCATCGCCGCATGGGACACCCTACTGGCCGCACGCGCCATCGAAAACCAATGCTATGCCATCGGCGTGAACCGCTGCGGCACCGAACCCGGACCCCTCGAATATCCCGGGCATTCTGCCGTGTACAATCCGTTGGGAGCCCGCACGTCCGCAAACGGTTACGATGCGCTCCCGCAGACGCTGCATGTACTTCTTGATTTTGCGCACCTCAGCCACATCCGGCACAGCCTGCCGTTCCTTCGGGATGCTGACCGCTCCTGACGGGTCTATATCCCTATCTTCTCGGGGGATTGTCCCATCGAGCGGGATGTTCTCCCGGACGCTTCGTCCACGAAGTGCCATTCCGTCCCCGCGGAGTCGCTTTCGAAAAAGTCAATTGGATCGAGAAGTAGCTGTCGTTGTTCTCCGGGTTTCCGCGCCGATTCGGTGCCAACGGGTTGTAGGTGTGGTCCGAAAGCAGTCCTGCCCCTTCTCCAGCTGATGCGACACTTTCTTCGGTAGCCCGAGAGGAATACGTGCCTTCTGCATAGCTGTTTGAAATGTCGTCGAGGTAGTCTGTGAACGTGAATCTGTAACAAAGCTCCGTCCCGATCTGCCACCCACCGCTGACTTGCCATTGGGCACCCAATCCCCAAGGAATTGCTATGCCGAACGGGCTGTATGCCACTCCTTCGGTGCGCTCAGGACGCAGGTTGTGCCAAACTCCCACCACGCTCGGTCCAGCATTGATTTCCCTGGCCTGCGGATTCGAGTAAAATCCTGCAAGTCCCACAAATCCGTACAACGTAGGAACACCCGTGCCTGACAGGATGGATTGATTCGGTCTCCAATACCCCTCTGCTCGTGCAGAGGCCTCGATCAAATTGTTGCGAAAGTGCAAGTTCCTCGCTCGGCGGGGCCCTGCATTCGTATGCGCATCATCGCCCGCTATGCCCACGAACTGCAATCCACCGCGTACCGCCCAAACCCGGTCCATGTTGTAAATCGCATGGACACCCACCGTCATCCCGGTCTCCTGGGGTTGGACATCGCTGATGAATGGCCTTCCATCCGTGGTCCCATTCCCGATGTCCCCCAGGTAATTTGAAAAGCCTATGACCCCACCCCAATCGGGCTGGAGCCGCTGTCCTTGTACCGTGGAAACCCCGGCTACAAGCAAACACATCGCCCCTACGTGTGAAATCTTCATAGAATTCCCTTTCCGCCCGAAGGTACCATGTTCAATGTTGCCACGCGCTTCACACAAACGCGTTCAGGCCCGTGATGTCGAGGCCGGTGATGAGCAGGTGGATGTCGTGGGTGCCTTCGTAGGTCACCACAGACTCGAGGTTCATCATGTGGCGCATGATGGGGTACTCGCCGGTAATGCCCATGCCGCCCAGGATTTGGCGCGACTCGCGCGCGACCTCGAGGGCCATGTTCACGTTGTTCCGCTTCGCCATCGAAATCTGCGCGGAGGTCGCACGGCCTGCGTCGCGCAACTGACCGAGCCGGAACGTAAGCAACTGGGCCTTCGTGATTTCCGTGATCATCTCCGCGAGCTTCTTCTGCTGCAACTGGAACCCACCGATGGGCCGGTCGAATTGGATGCGCTCCTTCGCATACCGCAACGCGACGTCGTAGCAATCGAGCGCGGCACCGATGGCGCCCCACGCGATGCCGTAGCGGGCGGAATCGAGGCAGCTCAACGGCGCCCCGAGGCCATCCCGGCCGGGCAGGATGTTCGCCTTCGGCACCCGGACGTTGTCAAAAATCAACTCCCCGGTATCGGAGGCCCGCAGGCTCCACTTGCCGTGCATGGTGGGGGTGGAGAACCCGGCCATGCCGCGTTCGACGATGATGCCCTTGATCCGGCCTTCCTCGTTCTTCGCCCACACCACCGCGAGCTGCGCGAACGGCGCATTTGAAATCCACATCTTCGCCCCGTTCAGGATGACATGGTCGCCGTCCTCGCGGAAGTTCGTCGTCATGCCGCCTGGATTCGACCCATGGTCTGGCTCGGTCAAGCCGAAGCAGCCCATCCACTCTCCGCTGGCGAGCTTCGGCAGGAACTTTCGGCGTTGCTCTTCCGAGCCGTATTTCCAAATCGGGTACATCACCAGCGAGCTCTGCACCGACGCCGTGGACCGCAGCCCGCTGTCGCACCGCTCCAGCTCCTGCATCAGGAGGCCGTAGGCAATTTGGTCAAGGCCTGCCCCTCCGTATTCCGCAGGGATGTAGGGCCCGAACGCGCCGATCTCGCCAAGTCCCGGCAGCAAGTGCTTCGGGAACGAACACCGCTCCGCCGCATCCTCGATGATGGGGCTAACTTCCTTCTTGACCCACGCCCTCGCCGTCTCACGAATCAACTTGTGCTCCTCCGTGAGCAGGTCGTCGAGCAGGTAGTAGTCGTGCCCTTGGTACAGATCTGTGCGCATGGTGCAAAGATACGGGGGGCGAGTCCGCCCGCGCCGTTACCGGGCCGTGGATTCGTAAGCGGCGTCCACGAGCAGCCGTCCCTGGCGGTATGCATTGACCGCTAACACATCCACGCGCTCGTTGCGCGGATCGCCGTTGTGCCCGCGCACCCAATGGAACGTCACCCGGTGCCGGTCGTGCACCTTGAGCAGCCGTTCCCACAGGTCGGGGTTCTTCTTGTCCTTGTACCCGACTTTCCGCCACTTCCTCACCCAGCCCTTGTTGATCGCGTCCACGACGTACTTCGAATCGGAGTAGACATGCACCTCGAGCCCGTCCTTCGTCAACGCTTCGAGGCCCACAATCACCGCAAGCAACTCCATGCGGTTGTTCGTCGTGAGCCGGTAGCCCTGGCTGATTTCCTTCTCGTGCGGACCAAACTGAAGCAACACGCCGTACCCGCCAGGTCCCGGATTGCCGCTCGCCGCCCCGTCCGTGTACAAGATTACATGCGCCATGTGGCCACTTCGCGTTCGACGGCTGTCGGATAATGAGCGTGTTCGAGTTCCAGCACCTTGGCCGCGATGGCATCGGGCGTGTCCGTGGGCGTAAGTGGCGTCCGGGCCTGGAAGAGGATTTCGCCGCGGTCGTACTCCCCGTTCACCCGGTGCACCGTCATCCCACTTTCCCGCAAACCTTCCCGCTGAACCGCGGCATGCACCGCCTCATGCACATGCATCCCGTACATCCCTTGGCCCCCGAAATCCGGGAGCAAGGCGGGGTGGATGTTGAGCACGCGGCCCGGAAACTGGGCGAGGAAGGCATCGGGCACGTGCAGCAGAAATCCAGCCAGGACCACGCCCTGCACGCCCCCTTGCTTCCACCGGTGTCCCAACGTGCCGTCGGCGAGTTCCGACGCCTGAATGCGCTCGACCTCGATTCCCAGCGGACGCAGCCTCCCATAGACACCTGCGCGCACTTCCGGTCGGTTGCACCCGACGACGGCAATTTCTGCCACGGGGGAAGCCGCGAAGTGCCGGCACAATACCTCTGCATTCGAGCCCGAACCCGACGCCAGAATCGCCAGCTTCACCCGCGCAGCGCTCACCGTGAACTGCTCATCGCATCTCGGCCCTCGAGCGCTTGCCGCGCTTCGTTGACCTGCGCTTCGAGCTCCTTGAACAATGCTGAATTCGGGTGGTAGACACGGAGAACCTGCAGGATGCGGTCCGCCATCTGCGTCGCCAGACTTTGCTCGCGCGCAGCAGCGGCGGCATACTCCCCGTCGAGGGATGCCAGGTACTGCATCATTTGGACTTGCTGCTCAATGAGCCCGCGGGAAAGCGACTCATGCAACGCAGTGGCCCGTACGAGCTTGTCCTTCGACATGCCCGCCGCGTACTTCGCCTTCGAGGTGTCCGTGCAGGTCAACTCACTGAGCTGTTCCTGGATCGGCAGCACGACGCGCGAATACGGCACATTCGAAACCGGAGTTACCGAAAGCAGTTTCTCAAGCACATCCACCGCACGCGCGCCATCTCCTGCGTCCATGAAGGCCCCCGCGAGGTTCGAGATTTGCAGACGCAGGTTCGTCACCATCCGCCGGTTGTTCTCGTCCAAATACACCCCACGGCCCTCTGTCCGCTCCATGTTGCCCCAGTGCCATTGCTCCATGACGCTGCGGTACATCTTGTCTCGCGCCACCCCGCCCAAGGCATTTGGGTTATCCGACGGCGGGTACTTCACAGGGACCAGCCGGTAGGCAAGCCCCTCGAGCCGGAAGTGGTCTTCCAGTCCGATGTACGCATCGGGACCGGTCGTGACCGCAAAGTAGATGGGGCGTTCCCAGTTGTTCGTGGCAATCATGTCGAGGAGCGCGAGCTGGCCCTTCAGGATGTACTGCCGCGGGTTGCCCGATTCATCGTCGATGGTCCAGGTCATCGTATCGGTGAAGTACGCCCAATCCTCTTCGTTGAGGAAGCCCAATTTCTGGACCTGCGACCGGTCCACCGGCAAGGTGAACTGAGAACCCGGCAGGTAGGCATAGGTCTTTCCACGGCCGTAATCCTGCACGTCCGCATCGTCCAAGGCCACTTTGAGGGCCTCGTGGAGGTTGACCGACTCCGGTCCTCCGGGTGCCGTGCGCTCGAGCAACACCACATCGCGGGTGCCCTGACGGTACTTTTCCTCGTCCATGGAAATGGGAAGCGGGGCACTTTCGTAGGTCCGCTTCTTCATTTGGTCCACATACCAGTCGGTGTTGAGCAAGCTCAAATTGCAAATCCGCACATCCGTCCGGTAGCCTTCTACTTCCTGCACGTACCACAGCGGGAAGGTGTCATTGTCCCCGTTCGTGAAGAGGATGGCATTCGGCTCGAGCGAGTCGAGGTAGTTTTTTGCAAAGTCCACTGCGGTCCGGCGGTGCGAGCGGTCGTGGTCGTCCCAGCCGTCTGCGGCCATCACAGCGGGAACGATCAAGGACACGCCTACAAGCAGCGCACCGGCCACGGGCCCCTTCTTGTCCACCTGCCCCACCGCATAGGCGAGGGCAAACAATGCAGCCGCAACGGCACCTACAAAGAGGGCCGACATCCCGAGCGCCCCGCCTCCACCGAGCACCGCACCCGCTCCCCAGAGTACCGCGCCGGTGCCGAGGGAACCGGCGACCACGCGTCCGAGGCCTTTTGCGTCCATGGACCGCGCGGCTTCGACCAAGGCGTAGACGCCGAGGCCTACCCAAATCGCAAACGCATAGAACGAGCCCACGTAGGCATAGTCCCGTTCGCGCGGCTGAAGCGGGTACTGGTTCAAGTACACCACGATGGCCACCCCGGTGAGCACGAAGAGCGACATCACCACCGTGAATTGCTTCGGATCGCGCACGAAGTGGAACACCAGTCCGATAAGGCCGAAGATGAGCGGCAAGAAGTAGAACGCGTTGAGGCCCCGGTCTGCACGCATCTCGTCCGTGAGTTCTGCGCGATTTCCGAGTCGGGCTGCATCGATCGCATCGACTCCGCTCACCCAGTTTCCGTGGAGGAAATCGCCGTGGCCTTGGATGTCGTTTTGGCGTCCGACGAAATTCCAGAGGAAGTAGCGGAAGTACATCCACCCCATTTGGTAATCGACGAAAAACCGGAGGTTTTCCTGCTGGGTGGGCATGGACTCTTTCAACACCCGGTTGAGCAACTGCTGCAGTTGCAACGCCTCGCTGCGCGCTTCTTCATTGCCCGCATTTGCCATGGCGATGGCCTGCCGCAGGGCCGCTTCGAGCTCATTCTTTTGGGACCGCAGGCTTGTGGCATACCCTTCCCCTTCCTTTGCGCCTTCCGACAAGGCCCCCACCATGATCTGTACAATGGTGGGCCGAAGCTCAAGGCTCGACAAGGGCGCCCGTTGCATTTGGCCCGTTTGCGGGTTGCGCACCAGCAGCGTGGAGTCCGACTCTACCTCAAAGTTGTCCGTGAACCGGGCTCCGTTCAAACGAAAGAGGGCGTTGAAATCCTTCGTCAACTCCGCTGCGGGCTTGCCCGCTCCGAGGAAATCGAGCTCGATGTGCGACGAGAGCTCCGATTCACTCAGCTCACCGTCTGCCAGCGGACTCTTGTACGTCGTCTTGAGGTTGAAATTCTTGTAGTTGCTCCACCGCATGTACTCCTCGATGTGCGACTCCGTGTCGCTGTACATCCGCGGGAACACCATCGTGTACTCCGGATCAAAATTCGGGACCGCATTCTTCTTCTCTCCACTGTCCACATACTCTTCCTTCATCACGCGGTTTCCGCCTTCTGCAATGAACGCCTCCGCCCGTTCGCGCTCCCGGAAAGACTTCAAGCGTACTTCCTGAATGCCTTTCTTCTCGAAGACGCTGAAACTCTTCACCCATGTGGGCTTCCCATCGGAATACGGCTGGTCTTCGGCCGTCGGCGAATCCCAGAACTGGCCCTGCGACAAGGGTCGGTCTCCATACTGTTCGCGGTTGAGGTACGAAAGCAGGGCAAAGAGATTCTCCGGGTTGTTCTCGTCCATCGGCGGATTCGCCGCCGAGCGGATGACGATGACCGCGAACGAGGAATAGCCCAAGAGCAGCAGGGCCACCGAGAGGAACACCGTGCTCAGGGTCCACCGCTGCGTGCGCTGGCTCCACCAAATCCCCGCACCCACCACAGAAAGCACCAGCAGCGCATACACGAGTACGCCCGTGTTGAACGGCATGCCCATGCTGTTCACGAAGAAGAGCTCAAACTTCCCAGCAAGCTGCACCACCCCTTTGATGATGCCTTCCTGGACCACCACGAGCACCGCACCGGAGGCCGCAAGGGCCAGGAACAGGCCCTTCCATGAGAAGGTGTACTTGCGGAAATAGACCACCAGTCCGATGGCCGGGATGGCGAGCAAGTTCAGCAAGTGGACCCCGATGGACAGACCCATCAGGTAGGCAATGACCAGCAACCACTTCGCGTGCCCCGGCTCGTCTGCGACATTTTCCCACTTCAAAATAGCCCAGAAAACGAGGGCCGTAAACAGTGAAGACAGGGCATAGACTTCGCCTTCCACCGCGCTGAACCAGAACGTATCGCTGAAGGTGTAAGCCAATGCGCCGATGGCCCCCGACCCGAGAATTCCCCACACAGCCGCCCCGGTCGGATCCTGTCCCCCGTGTCCCGTAAACCGCCGCGCAAGGTGCGTAATGGTCCAGAACAGGAATAGGATGGTAAACGAGCTTGCAAGCGCGGACATCATGTTCGCCAGCCACGCCGCGTTCTCCGGCGAACCGAAGATCATCAGCAGCCGTGCCAGCAACATGAACAACGGTGCCCCCGGAGGGTGACCTACTTCGAGTTTGTAGGCCGAAGCGATGAATTCACCGCAGTCCCAGAAGCTCGCCGTGGGTTCGAGCGTGAGGATGTACACCACCGTGGCCAAGGCCCAAATGGCCCATCCGGTGGCAAGGTTGAGGGTGCGAAATGACATGCCGGGCGAAGTTAACAAACCTCAACGGGCCACGACCACCTTTTTCACGAACGTCCCGCTGTGATTTGCCACCGTGACGTGGTACACCCCGGGAGTCCATCCGGACACGTCGAGGGCCAGCGGTGCCGTACCCGCCCCTTGCGCCACCACCCGCCCCGACAGCGCCACCGCCGTCCAAACCACCGGTCCGGTCGAACCGCCGCTGAGCATGACCGCATCCGAAGCGGGCACCGGGTAGGCCGCCCACGGATTCACAGGAACCGCCGGTGCAGCCATTGAACACGCCAGCGGATTCACCCCGAAGGCCGAAGCCGGCACGCCAGCCGACCACGCCACAGGTGCGTTCGCAATCTCGCCGACCAACCCACCGAGCCCTGCCCACGCGCTTTCGGGCACCTCGATGCCGAGCGAGAAGCAAAGCGACGGCAGACAGAACGTCAAGGTGTCGCCCGCCCATCCCGCCTCGCATTCCAGCGTTTCTCCGAGTTCCCACCCTCCCACGGGCATTCCCCACCAGTCCGCCTCGAACGTCAACGACATCCCAAATCCCGTCGCCGTGATTCCAGCCGCGGACAGGATGAGGGTCACTTCCTCACAGGGAAGACCAGCGGACTCGACTGTCAGGCACGCCGTTGCACCTTTCGGACAGTTCGCAGAAGCTTCCGCCGTCGCGCACACTTCCGCCACGCCCTCAAGTTCCGGCCACGTCCATGCGACGGGGTTGCCGTTCGCCGACCCACCGCCAGCGAACTCCCAGTCCACCGGCTCCGGCCATACCACTCCCCCCGGACCCACCGCGGTAAACACCCACACGCCCTCGGAAACCTGCTCGCTGACCACGTCGAACGCGCAGCCCGGTTCTCCGTTTGAAATGCAATCCTCTGCGGCACAATCACCGAATACATAGGAGGCGCACACCGTCCAGTTGGGGTTGAAGTCAAATCCGATTTCGAACGTGGTTTCCAGCCCCTCGCTGACCGCGGTTCCATCCACCCACCACTGCACCACGGCCCCTTCCGGAACGCCCGAAGCCGTGAACAAGTAGAAAAAACTGTTGGACACCGTGTAGGTCAACTCGAGCACACATTCCTCCACACAATTCTCCTCACAGACGAGTCCGGTGATTGCTTGAGTCGGGCATCCGGGGGCACTCACCTGCGCCACAACCGGCGCACAGTCGGCCATGATCACATCCCAGAGTGGCTCGACGACCACCGAAGTCCCGTCCCCGACCACCGCACCTGCCATCGTCCACAGCACTTGCGCCCCCGCCGGTACCTCGAGCAGGCTCACCTCCCACACATTGCACCCCACATCCTCCGTGACAAGCGGGAACGCACACGGAGGCCCGGAACAGCCATCCACCACGACCTCGGTCGTCAGGGCCACCCCGTCCGGACACAGGTCCGAGCTGTATTCCGCTGTCACGACATAGACCCCGTTTCCCGGGAAGGTGTGGGTGACGTAATGCCCGCCTTCCGCCACCGTGCCGTCGCCGAAGTCCCAAACCACCGCCTCCCCCGCGACGAAACCGCCGATCTCGAAGGCCCACGCACAGCCCGAGCCCGCTGCATAATCGATGGCATCGGGACAATCGGAACCACCGCCCCCTACGCACACTTCAAAGACCCACTGCTGCGGGCCGTCCGACACCCACGTGGCGTCCACCCCGTCGCCTTCGAATTCTACGTCAAGCAAGTCGCCGTTCAAGGGGACATTCGAAGTGAACGTCACGGTGTAGCAGCCGTCGGCAAAACAAAAGTCCGGACTGAGGGTGCCCGGACCGGCGAACGGAACCGTGAATACCGGCACGACGATGGCCCCGTTTGAGGTGACCGAAACGGTGAGGAGGGCCGTGGAATTGCCCTGCCAGGTGAGGGCGGCGGTGAGGGGGGTGCAGGTTTGGGCTGCGGCGGCCCCGGCCGACGCAGCAAAAAAGACCCCTAAAAACAGCGTGTACAAGCGATTCATGTACCCAAGACCCCGCACTTGCAGGGGAAGTTGCATCAGCCCACGAACCGCGGATCGGCTTCCATCACGTGGCCGCATGCGCCGCACGTGCGCAGGGCCTCGCTGCCGTAAAATTCGCGGAAGCGCGGCAGAAAGTCCCGCTCGATGTCCTCCAGCGTGAAGTAGGTCTCGTGGAGCTTGTGGTTGCAACTATCACAGAACCAAAGCAATCCATCGCGCGAATCGGGCCGCTTCCGCTCGATGACGAGCCCGATCGATCCGGCCTCCCGCATCGGGCTGTGCGGCACCCCGGCCGGGTGGAGGTACATGTCGCCCGGCCCGAGCCGCATGTCCACCGCCTTGCCGTCCTCCTGGATGCGCACGGTGATGTGGCCTTCGATTTGGTAAAACAGCTCCTCCGTCTCGTTGTAGTGGTAGTCCTTCCGGGCATTCGGACCGGCCACGATCATCACGATGTAGTCGCCGCTGTCCACATACAGGTTGCGGTTTGCAACAGGCGGTTTCAGCAGGTCGCGGTGTTCCGCAATCCACTGGTGCAGGTTGAAGGGAGGCGCGATGGGCATGGCTGAAAGTTAGGCAGATTCCCGCTCGAGCACTTCCATGCGGTCGATGAGCGCCTGCAGCCCGTCTTGCCAGTGGTGGTGGTTGTCGACGACCACGTCCGCGCGGGTGCGCCACGGTTCGATGTGCACGATGTCCGCAGGGCGCACGTGGTGCTGCCACTGGTAGCGCACTTCTTCTTCCGTGTAGCCGCGCTCTTTGCCGTCGCGCAGGATGCGGCGCTCGAGACGCACTTCGACCGGAGCGTCGATGTACCCGATCGCATCCGTTCGCCGCCGCATCCCCTCGGACGCGAGCACGAAGAGCCCCTCTACCACAAGCAGCGGCGCCGGCGCAATCCGAATCGGCTCCGGCACCATCACATCCCGGTTGTACGTGTAGGTCCGCAGTTCGACGGCTTCGCCCCGAGCCAGCGAGTCCACATCGCGCACCAGGGCTTCGTGGTCAATGACTTCCGGCAGGTCGAAGTTCGTTTCGCCGTTCTCGTCCACGGGAAGTTCTTCCTTCGGTCGGTAGTAGTTGTCGAGGGACAGGACGGCGAGGCGGTCGCCGAAGTGGGCCGTCAAGCCTTGGAGCACCGTGGATTTCCCGGCCCCGCTTCCTCCGATGAGTGCGATCACTTTCATGGCAACAGTGTGGCAAAATCGCGGGCATTTGCGAGGCGCGGGGGTTTGTTTTGGCCCCCTAGGCGGCCCGAAGCCCGCATGGCCTCCGCAAACCCGCCCGCCGCCACCGGCTGAACGACTGCCGGCCGCAATACCCCTCCCTGGATCAGGTCCTTGTAGTACGGATTCCGGCGCTGCAACGCCGCATCGACCACCGCCGCGAACTCCGCTGCATCCCTCGGATTCCGGGCAAACTCGACGAACCATTCGTGGTACGGCAGCCCCTCGGCCGGCGCCACCTGCGGCGCCACGTGGAACTCCACCACCTCCCCGCCCGCCGCCGCCAAGCCCTCCGCAAGCGCCCCTTCCACCTCCTCCGCAATCACGTGCTCGCCGAAGGCACTCGTGAAATGCTTGATGCGCCCGGTGACCACGACGCGCGCCGGCTCCAGCGACGTAAACCGCACGGTATCCCCGAGGTCGTAGGCCATCAGCCCCGCCGCGTTCGAAAGCACCACGGCGTAGTTCACGCCGGTTTGCACTTCGCCGACGGTCAGGCGCGG
>Ga0315904_10009531_pt1 | contig 12674 bp, 10 predicted proteins | sample LakEriMetagenome_6_FD_203529 | JGI IMG/M metagenome (GOLD analysis project Ga0315904, IMG submission 203529) | Freshwater fungal communities from buoy surface, Lake Erie, Ohio, United States - Buoy 12 MA120 | ecosystem: Environmental > Aquatic > Freshwater > Lake | place: USA: Lake Erie, Ohio...
GGCTTTCCAAGCCTTGATTCCAACAGCTTCTCGACATGCTTTGCCAGCATGTCGGCCTCGAGGTTCACCAACTGGCCGGTTGTCGCGGCATGCAGATGGGTGTGTTCCCAGGTGTGCGGCGTGATCCAGAAGACGGCTTCGGATTCATGAAGCTCCGCAATGGTGAGCGAGATGCCATCGATGGAGATCGAGCCCTTGTCCACGCAGAGTTTGTGGATATGGGGCGGAATGGTGACCCCAAGAATGTGGTCCTGCCCGCTCTGCTCAAGGCGGGTGATGGCACCTGTGGCATCCACGTGGCCTTGCACGAAGTGGCCGCCAAAGCGGTCACCCATGCGCATCGCGCGCTCGAGGTTGACCTTCGATCCCTTGGTGAGGCCGCCAAGCGAGGTCACCCGGAGCGTCTGGGAAAGGAGATCAAACCCCGCTCCGCCAGTGAGATCCGCGAGCGTGAGACAGCAACCGTTGATGGCAACCGAGTCTCCCAAGCCGAGTTCATCCAGGAAAGGAACATCCAGCGTGAGCCGCGCCTGCTCGCCGCGGGTTTCAAGCGCGATCACGGTGCCCACGGCTTCAACCAGTCCGGTGAACATGAGTCAGTCGCCGGGAAGGGGCCGTTCGATGGCGGCCTTTTGTTCGGGTGGATGTTCCTTGGCCGGACCATTGGGCAGGAACACGAAGCAGGCGTAAACGATCACCGTGGGGATGATCGCCCCGAGAAACAGGCCCAGCGGCGAAACCCCGTCCTTGAAGAATCTCGCGAGAATGCTCTGGCCCGCCGGGTTGGGCGCGTTGGCAATGACGGTGAGCCCGCCGCCCGTCACCGCGCCGGCAACGACGGCGTGCTTCGCGCTCGCCGAAATGCCCTGAACCTGCGCGGCGAGATAGGTGATGGCCGCGTTGTCGTTGAAAGCCGTGAGAACCGTCGCGCCGAACATCAGCGCCTTGTCGTTGAGCGAGGTGATCACCGGCGCGATCCACCATGCCTGGCAGCCGCCGTGGATGACGAGACCGGCGAGGAAGAAACCGACGAGGATCGGCCCGCGCAACGACATCGGGTTCTGATGGTGTTGGGTGGCGGTGGTGAAGGCCATGAAGAACAGGAAGCCGCCGATGAAAAGCACCGGGAAATGCGCGGTGTAAACGGTCCATGCGAGGAACACCAGGTGAACGAACGTCACCCAAGGCGGCACCGGATTCTCCCGCTCCGCCCAAGTGGAGGTTTCGATCACGCCGTCCTCCTTGCCGTCCGCTCGGTCGGACAGCTTGAAGAGTTCCTTGCGGAAAAAGAGAAAATAGACCGCGCTGGAAATCAGCACTCCGGTAACAGCCTTCCAGCCAAAGTGCTCTAACATGAACAAGGTGTCCCATCCCCACTTGCCGGCCACCATGAGCACGGGTGGCGCCGCGAAGTGGGTAAGCGTGCCGCCCACCGAAATGTTGACGAACAACAGGCCGAGCGTGCCATAGGCGAGTTTCGCGGGTGGATTGTGGCGGTAGAATTTCTTGGCGAGAAGCAGCGCGCCGATGGTCATCGCCGCCGGCTCGGTGATGAACGAGCCGAGGATGGGCGCGATGATCAGCACGCTGAGCCACCATGCGGAGGGCGAGCCTTTGCCAAGCGCGGCGGCCTTGGACATCATTGCCTCCGCAAAGCGCAGCACCGGCCTGCTGGAGGCGATGGCCATGATGACCACGACGAACAGCGGCTCGACGAACACACGGTCCTTGCCGACATACAGTTTGAAATCCGCCCACGAGTGGTAGTAGGCGGCGGCTCCCGCCAGTGCGAGCACCCACAGCCCGAAGACCGCCTCGACCTCGCCGAGGAAGTGGAACAGCGAGGCCTTGAAGGACACCTCGGGCACGCCGTCCGGATAAGTGGGTCCCTTGCGACCCAGGCGTTTGAGCTTCTCCTCGTGCTCGTGCTCGAACTTGTGCGCCAGTTTCAGGAAGGTGCTCGCGGCAAAGGTGTGCAGGATGGCCAGAATGAAGATGACCGTGGCTGCCACGTTGAACGGTTCCGCCGCCGCGCGCGCCTTGATGATTTCCATCATGCCGCCCTCGACCTTCGGATAGGTCTCCAGCGGCTTGGGAAACGCCGCATACTGGGTGCTGCCGTCGCTGAGCAGAGGAAACGCGGGATCCGGGTCGCCGGCGGCCATGGACGGAACGGCGGAACAAACCCATAGGGTGATCAGGGCGAGGAAAAAAGTCAGTGGCTTCATGGCTGGGGCGCGCGAGTCTTATCGGCGGCCTCCGGGCGCCGCAAGGGGGAACTTGGAGGGGTGTTCATGCGGCAACGGACGGTTCGAGCCAGGCCTCGCGCCTGAACCACGTCTCCTGCCGCTTGGCGTATTGGCGGGTGGCGGCGTTGATGAGGTCCTCGCAGGCGGAGCGGTCGAGATGGCCGGACAGCAGCGATTGGATTTCCCGGAATCCGATGGCCTTCACGCAGGTGGCAGAGGCATGGGAAAGGGCGGCGACTTCTTCGATGGCTCCGCCGTCGAGCATGGCGCGAGTGCGGAGGGCGATACGGGCGTGGAGGTCTTCGCGGGTGCGGCGAATGACGAGGCCGCGCAGGCTGGTGGTTCGGTCGCGGTTTCTGGTTTCCCACTGGTCGCGCAGGTCGGAGGCTTTGTTGCCGGTGAGCAGGCAGATTTCCAGGGCGCGGGAAACGTAGCGGCGGTTTTGCAGTGCGGTGCGTGAGGCTTCGACGGGGTCGAGTTGTCGGAGGTGGGCGACGAGATCTTCGAGCGGGCGGGCATCGAGTTCGGCGCGGAGTCCCGCGTCGCCCTGCGGCAGCGGCGAAGGGCCGTGGGTGAGGAACTTCAGATAGAGTCCGGAGCCGCCGACGATGACCGGGGTTTTGCCGCGGCTTTGGATTTCCCCGATCACGGGCTGGGCAAGGCGGAGGTATTTGCCCGCGTCCATTGTTTCCACCGGATCAATGACGCCGAAGAGATGGTGGGGGACCTGTTGTTGTTCCTCAGCGGAAGGCGCGGCGGTCAGGACTTCAAGGCCACGGTAGAGCTGGAAGGCATCGGCATTGACGATTTCGCCGTCGAGTTCGCGTGCCAATCTGATGGCAAGCGCGGTTTTGCCGGATGCTGTCGGGCCGCAGATGTAGTAGGGAGTGGGGACACTCCTGTCCCCAATGAAGCTGACGACAGGAGTGTCGTCACTCCCTAGATCGCCAGCGCTCTCTGGCTTTGCCATAAGGTAAAGTGACCTGGTTGGAGTTTCGCCGGATTGCGGCGGATGTAGCGAACGGCGTTGGCGAAGTGCTGGGAATCTCGGATCAGGGTGTCCCGGCAGTTCCTTTGCCAGATGGGGCCTTGGCCGATGCATCTAGCGGAGATGCCTTTCCAAGACTGGAGGAGTTTGGATTGTGGCATGGAGTCCGCGAGGCGGAATGTGACGAACTGCGTGACTTCGTCCTGCTGCCAGTGAGGCAGGTCCGCACCGTGTTTGAGTGTTTCACGGTCTGGGTGGTGGAACTCCGGCATGGGAGGCTTGGGTTTGTGGGGACAGGAGTGTCCCCACTCCTTAAAACGGGAACTTTCCGCCCATGCCCTTCATCATGTCCTTCATGCCGGGCATGCCGCCGAGCTGGTTCATCATGCCTTTGACCTTGTGCGGGGATTTCATCAGCTTGCGCATCTCGGCGAACTGCTTGATGAGCTGGTTCACCTCCATCAGCGTGGTGCCGGAGCCGGCGGCGATGCGCTGGCGGCGGGTGCCCTTGATGATCTCCGGGCGGCGGCGCTCCTCGAGGGTCATGGAGAGGACGATGGCCTCGGTGCGCTTGATTTTGGAAGTGTCCAATGTGCCGCCGGGGAGCTGTTTCTTGATCTTGTTGAAACCGGGCAGCATGCCTAACAGTCCGTCGAGCGGACCGAGGTTTCTTATCATCTTCATCTGGTCGAGGAAGTCGGTGAAATCGAATTTCCCCTCCTGCATGCGCTTCATCGAGCGCATGGCGTCGTCCTCGTTGACCTTGGCGGCGACCTGCTCGACCATGCCGACGATATCGCCCATGCCGAGGATGCGGTCGGCCATGCGGTCGGGGTGGAACTCGGTGAGCTGGTCGAGTTTCTCACCCTCGCCGGCATATTTGATCGGCTTACCGGTGACGGAGCGCATCGAGAGCGCCGCGCCGCCGCGGGCATCGCCATCGAGTTTCGTGAGAACGATGCCGGTGATGCCGACGGCCTCGTCGAAGTGTTTGGCGACGGAGACCGCCTGTTGGCCGGTGGCGGCGTCGGCGACGAGCAGGGTTTCCTTCGGCTGGACGAAGTCGTGGAGGCGCTTGAGTTCGGCGACGAGACGTTCGTCGATTTCCTGGCGTCCGGCGGTGTCGAAGATGAGCACGGTGCCGCGTTGTTGTTCGGCCCATGCGAGGGCGTCGCGGGCGACTTTGATCACGTCGGTCTCTCCGGCGGCTGGAGTGTAACAGGGAACATCGACCTGTTTCGCGAGCGTGGCGAGTTGGTCGATGGCGGCGGGACGGTAAAGGTCGCAGGCGATGAGCAGCGGTCGGCGGCCTTCCTTTTTCAAGCGGTTGGCAAGCTTGGCGGAGGTGGTGGTCTTGCCCGCGCCGTTGAGGCCGCAGATGAGGATGCGGGCCGGTGGATTGAGATCGAGTGGCGCCTGGTCACCGCCTAACAGGTCCGCGAGTTCATCGTGGAAGATCTTGACGATCTGTTCGCCGGGTTTGATCGACTTGAAGACATCCTCGCCCATGGATTTTTCCTTCACCCGGGCGATGAAGTCCTTGGCGACGCCGAATTCGACATCGGCCTCAAGCAGGGCGATCCGGATGTCGCGCAGGGCGTCAGCGATATTTTTCTCGGAGATCTTTCCGACACCGCGGAGGTTGCGGAAGGTTTTGTCGAGGCTGTCTGCGAGTGAGGAGAACATAGGTGCTGAGGGAGAGTTGATGAGATAAAACGGAGACTCAAGACTTCAAGACACAAGATGCAAGAGAAGAGATATGGAAGGGCATAATCTTTTCTTGAATCTTCAAGTCTTGGGTCTTGCGTCTATTATTCCCCGTCCGGAAGATAGGCGGCCTCGCGGTCGAGTTGGAAGGACCAGCGCAGGGGCGTTTCAAGCGCCTTGCCGGCGGTGTCCTTCCAGGTGACCGACACCTGGCAGGTGGGCTGGCGCAGGCGGCGGTTGACCTGCCACGTGAACTTTTTGGTCTCCGCGGCGAAGACCGCGGGCACCTCGCCGAAGCCGGACACGCGCATGACCAGCGTGGTGGGGTCCATGTCATCGACTTTCGCGAGGTTGGCGGAGATTTCCGGCATGCGGGAGTTCACGATGGCCCCGGGCTCCGGGCTGACCGGATGGGGCGTGGTCTGGATCATGCCAGCGATGGCTCCCTCGGGTGTGGCGGCGGGGCTGTTAGAGTCTCGGAAGGTGGTGGCGAACTCGAAGATCCTGTCATAGTTGCCGAGGATCATGTAGCGCGGCAGGTTGTCATCCGGCATCGAACGCTTGACCTTGCCGGGTTGCACCGTGAACGCATGCACGTAGCCGAACTCCCTGGAAATCGCCAGCATCTCCTCGGTGAAGAATCCGCCGGGATAGGCGTAAGTGTTGGCGGGCACCTTGAACTTCGATTCGAGAAACCGTTTCGATTCGCCCATCTCCTTGCGCAGGTAGGCATCGTAGGCGTCAGGTCCCTTGGCCCGCTGCGCCTTGACGGTGGCGGGATACGGATGGCTCACGGAATGGCTGCCGATGGTCGCGCCGCCCTTGATCATTTCCAGGATCATGGGCGTGGTGAGCGCCTTGCCACCGCCATCGACGTAGTTCTTGTAGAGGTACAAGGTATAGGGATAGCCAAACTCCTTGAGAATCGGATAGGCATCCGTGTAAACCGACTTCCACCCGTCATCGAGCGTGATGAGCACGGACTTGGCGGGGATTTCCTTCTCACCCTTTTTCCATGCGGTGAAATCGTTGAGGGAGATCACGGTGAGTCCGAGCTGGCGGATGGTTTCCATCTGCTTGCGGAACTTCGAGGTGCGGATCCGCATGGCGGTCTCGGGTTCGGTTTCCGAGAAATCATGGTAACCCAGGATGGAGACACGCACGCCGTCGTCCGGTTCCTCCGACACCGGCGAGGCGGCGGGAGGAGCGGCGGGTTCGGGTGTGGCAGCCGGTTCCTGGGCATGGAGGAAACCCATGGCCAGGAGGCCGGAGAGGAGCAGGCGTCTCGTCATCGGGGCGGGAACCTAGGCGCGGCACGCGGATTTTGAAAGCACCAAACTGATCCCGGAGGATGAGCCCTATCGGAGATCGGCGAGGAATCCGACGAGAGCTTCGCGGACTTGCGGGCTGGCGAGATTGCCAAGGTGCCCGCCATCCGGGAATACGCGGAGGCGGGAGGGGCCGAATGTCCGTTGAAGCCACGCAAGATCGCCCGGTGGCAGGAGGAAATCATTGCGGTTGGTGATCACCATGGCGTCTCGCGAGGTGCGCAGGGTCGATCCGGATGTCCTGAGCGTGCCGAATCGCTTGAAGTCCGCCTGGCTGACACCCCGCGCCTTGAAATGGGGGAACACGAAACGGGTGACGTAGTCGCGATATGAGAAATCCATGATTTCCTCGTAGGCATGCTCGCGCTGCCAGGAAGACAGCGGGCTGCCCAGCACTCCGAGCGAGTGGCGCGACTGGCTGCTGAAAATCACATCGCGCAGGGTGTAGCGGAAGGTAAGGCCGATCAGATACCTGGACTCCACCGCATCGAAGGGCGGGGCGTCGAATTTGGCGCTGGGAAGCGCGGTCAGACCGCCCACCTTGTGAACGGCGTTGTTCACGCGGTTCTGGCGTTCGGCTGCCGGCCATGCCAGCGGAGCGTCATGGAATTCGTCGATGCGGGAAATGCCGTGGTGAAGATCAACCGGAGAATTGATCGCCACATGGCGGTCGAAGCGGATCAGTCCGGGCGGCAGTTTCGATTGATTCGCGGCGAGGAACAGCGCCTGGAAACCGCCCATCGAGAGTCCCACCATCGCGCGTTTGGTGAAGCGGCCGGGATGGCGTTTCTCCAGCGACCGGTCGATCTCCGTCAAGGCGACAAGCAGATCCGCGCCATCGGTCGGCGGATGGGCCGGAAGCGCGGCGGTGGACGCGCGTTCCATGAACTCGGGATGAAACACGCTGGTGGTAGTGACCACCGAGAAACCGTTCCGATAGAGATACTCCGCCACGGAAAGCGTGGTCATGGAGAGCCGGTGCGATCCCAATCCCGGATTCACAAACACCAGCGGCGCGGGTTTCTTCTGGATCCAACAGTTGAATGGAAGTGTCCGGCCGGTGGACGGGATTCTCACGCCATACGACCTGCCCTTGCGGGGAAACTCCGGATCGTCCAGCCGGATGGTGGCGACGGCGAGCGTCTGGAGCGTGGAAAGATCGCGCGGGCCGTGGACGGACCAGTCCGGCTGGCCGTGCTTGGACATGTAGGTCCAGGCGAGTTTCGAAACCGAGTAGGGGTCCGCTTCCGAGCGGATCATCCGCACCAGATCGCCGCTGGATTCCGTGATCCGGTTGAAGGTGGTGCCGTAGGAGATCCGGCGGGCCAAGGCATCGTAGTTCCAAACTTCGGCGACCTCATCAAACGCGGTGCCGACCGCATTGGTCTCGTCGCTCGGACCGAGGACCGGCAGCATCACGTAGTTCCGCGGCTTCCAACCCCAGGTTTGGAAGGTCTGGCCGAAGTCCGCGCGGGGTCGCGGCATGTCCCAACGGCCTGCCACATCGAACAAGCCCGCCACGCCGACGGTGGTGTTGGTGAGAAAGCGCAGCGAGTCGTCACCCGCGTCCTGCCAGCGTCCTTGCAGCGCCTCGTTCACCAGCCTGCCGGGGAACATCACATTGTGGGTGAAATGGTTGATCGAGGTGCGCACCGGTTTGGGCACGATCATCTGATAGATCTGCGCGGCCGGATCGACCACGCCTTCGAGAACCCCGCGGTTGAAGGCGAAAATCCCGCGGTTGAGCGGTTCGGCAGGGTCCTTGAGGAACTCCGGCTCGATGGCCGGCGAGGACGTTGCCGCACGCGTCGCCGCGGGTGGCGGTGGTGCGGCGCAGGAGCCGAGCAGGACAGCCGCCAGCACGGCGGAGCCCCGGCCTGCATGGCGGGTGGATGGAAACCGGGACAATCTCATGGGCGAACAGCGGGATGGAACCTAGACCCGCCAAGGCGCTTCGCAAAGCCTAATTCCCGCCGGATTTCCGGTGCTGGCGCTCGCGAGTCAACCGCCGGGCGGACGCAAGACGGACCGGAGTCGTCCCTCCCGGGTCAAGGTTCGCGGCGCCGTGACCAGAGTGATGCCGTGGCATGTGGCGGTGACCCCTCCGAGTCTGATGTGCGAAACTTCCGCATCCGTCTCGCCAGTCGGTGGTTTGCCCCTTGTCGGAGGCTGGAGCATCTCCATCGGAGTGGGTGAACGGCGTCTGTGCAACCAGGCGGGAAGCCCGCTCTCGACCTTAAGGTCCGCCAACACAAACCATGCAGGTCGATTTCTCACATAGCCATCAAGCTTGACCCGGATGGGCCGCTGTCATTCCATCTCAAAGGTCATACATACACAAACCACAATCATGTTTCGCTCCTTTTGCCTCGCAGCCGTTTTATCAGTCACCCTGGCCTCATCCGGTCACTCACAGGCCATCATCGGGAGTTGGGGCATCCGCAATGCGGGCCAGGCGAAGAGCACGGCGATCATCACGTTTCTGCCAAACGGCGTCTATACCATGGCTGAGGATGGAAATCGCGGACTCGATCCGAGCGGCAAAGACGGAATGGAGCGGGGAACCTACGCTTGGAACGCATCGACAAAGACCCTGACCACAAAAACCCTTGTCGATACCACTGGCGAGTGGGGTCTTTCGAATACGGAGTTCAAGTCGGTTTCGGTGTCAGGCAACAAACTGACCGCGGTGGCGGACGACGGCAGTTTCACGTTCGACCGTGTGGTTGGCGGGAGCGGCGCCCTCGTCGGCGGCTGGTATCTGCCCACGGGCGGAGGCTCCTTTGCTGTCGTGACATTTCTGCCGAACGGAACCTATTTCATGGTCCAGGATGGCAAGCCCGCCGATGGCGGTCGTTCCGGAGTGGAGAGGGGGACCTACACTTGGAGTCCGGTTACCAAATCATTCACACGCAAACTCATCGTCGATACCAACGGCTCCTTCGGGTTTTCCGACAACCGCAAACGCTCGGTCACCGTCTCGGGAAACAAACTGACCCTGTCTGTCCAGGGCGAGGGCAAATTCGTGCTGTCGCGGGTGGTCGCGCCCAAGTGACCGGAATGCTTCAGGGTGCGCCGGGCCTGGTTTCATTAGTTGTTTCCACGGCCGCCTCCCGGTGGCAGAATCTCGCGCATCGGCCCCATGCGGAGATTGTTGATCCTCGTTCTTTTCGCTCTCGCCACTGTCGGTGGCGCGGCGTTTTGGTTTCGTGGTGAAATCGTCTGCGCGTGGCGTTCGTTCGTGGCGGAGCGCGGCATCACCCTGCCAGGCCCGCCGCGGCCGGATCCGCAGGCATATGCCCGCCTTGTTACGGATCTCAAGCGCTGGCGCGGGGAAATCGCCACACGCCATCGCGCCGCACGCAATGACGGGGAACGAGACGCCGCCGAGCGTGACGCGCGGGCGCTGCTCGAGACCGCGCTTCCCGCCATGATGCGCTGCTGGCTCGGCACGCCTTGGGATTTCAATGGTACCGCGGCCACCCCCGGAGGCGGCAAGATCGCGTGTGGCTATTTTGTCTCCACCGTGCTTATGGACGCCGGTTTCCGCGTGGACCGCTACCAACTCGCCCAGCAACCTTCCGGCAACATCCTCCGCACCTTCCTCGCCAAGGATCAGTGCTCCCTCACCGTTGGCCAGCCATACGACCAATTCCGCTCCGCCACCGCCGCGCGCGATCCGGGGATTTATCTAACAGGTCTCGACACCCATGTCGCCTTCATCGTCATCGACGGCAGCGGAGATTTCCGCTTCATCCACTCTTCCGGATCGAAGCCCTGGCGGGTTGTCGATGAGTCGCCCGAAGAAGCCGGTGTGCTGCGCCAATCGCGATGGCGGATGCTGGGCAACCTCACCGCAGACCGGGAATCCATCCGCCGCTGGCTGCGGCAGGAGCCGATCATGGTGTTCAGGTCGTAGGCGCGCCTGCTGTCCTTCATTGTTGAAACCCGCCGTGTTCCGTCGCCACGAGCCGGGTTTTCGAGTTCAGACCGCGGCCTTGCCACGAACCAGATCGAGGATCGAGGAGGTGTCGAGGGTTCCCGCCCGTTGGCGGATCTCGGGGAGATACTGCGTGTGGAGTTGCTTGGCCTCGGCGGCGAGCGGGGAATAGAGCGCCTTGAGTTCGGAGCCGCCAAGGCTGCGGCCGGCGGCGTGGTACTTCGCGGCGAGGTGGCCGATGGCATAGGTGGAGGCAAAGGAAAACGCGGAACCGGTGGCCTGGTTGGCGATTTTTCCGACGAGCTTGCCGCCGAGTTTCTTGCCGAAGCCGCCCACCAGCTTGCGGGCGAAACCTTCGACCATTTGCGAGCCGAAACCGATGCCGGCGGCGGCGAGAAACTCCTTGATGCTCGCGCGGTCGAGATCATGCCCGTGGGCCTTGCCGATGCGCCAAACCATTTTCATCTGGAGCGGGATGATGGCCATGGTGGCGACGGTTTGCGGCAGAAGTTCGAGCGCGCCGTTGAGAATCGCGTAGCGGAGGATCATGCCGGAGTGGTCGGTCGTGGCAACGGCACCGTCCGTCGATGCCACGGGCGCGAGTGCCACGGAGTCCACTTCCTCGTCGAGTGGCCGGGCTTCCTCCGCGGAAAGCGCGAGCTTCGCCGCCAGATCGGTTAGAAACGCCTGCTCGTCCGCCGAGATTGCTCCACCGCACTCGCACACGGCACGGGCCATTTCATAGGCGAGCATGCGGTCCTCGCGCGATTGCAGCGCGGCGGTCGCGCTGTCGAGCGAGAGCCGCCCCATGAGGATGCGGCGGGAGATCGACTGCACGTCCTCGTCGCCGAGTTCACGGGCGAGCGCCTCGACCTGGGATCGCTCGGTATCGCACTTCGCGCCATCGGCAAACGCGGCGAACAGGCAGATGGCGATGAGGGCTTCCGAGTTCGGATGATTGTCGGTGTCGGGCGTCGTGTTCATGTTTCCGGTGCATCACTGCACGAAAACCAAGCGATGCGCCCGTGGAAAATCATCGGGGTTTTCCAAAACGGTCGATGCGCTCAATGGCTGACATCCACCTTGTAGTCGCCGATCGCCCACTGGATGCCGGCGAGGTAGTGGCGCAAGATGGTGGGATGCCAGTACATGTCGTGGTTGTGGCCGATGGAGCAGTAGAACACGCGGCCCTTCTCCCAGTGGCGGGCCCAGGCCACGCCGAAGTCCTTGTCGGTGCGCTTGATGCCCTTGACGGTCATGTCGGATCTCTCGGTATCCAGGCGCAGCAGCATGTGGACGGCCTTCGAGTCATAGGGATCCTTGAGCTGATAGATCTCCTCCTTGAACTCGACGTTCTTGCCATCGAACATGGCGACGAGCGGATGTTTCTCCTGCCCAGGCTCGACCTTGATGCTGACATGGGTGCCGGCACCCCACGGATGGCCGTCAAAGTAACCGTTGATCATCTTGCCGTATTCGGCCCACTCGTAGCAGGTGTCGGTGGCGGCATGGATGCCCACGAAGCCGCGTCCGGATTTCACGAAGGCCATGAGGTTATCCTTGAGGCGCTTCTCCTTTTCGAACGCGGCCTGCTTTTCCTCCTCGGACATCTTCTTCAGTTCGTTGGGATGTGGCACGAAAACGTTCTGCGTGGTGCTGAGAAAGCAGACGGCGTCGTAGGTCGAGAGCTTGTCCTTCTCGAAGTCGGCAAGGTCTTCGCTGATGACGGCCTCGAAGGCTCCGGTCTTCTTGCCCATTTCGGCGAAGGCGATCTTGCCGGTGGCAATGGACGCGTGGCGGAAGCCGTTTGTCTTGGAAAACACGAGGAGTCTCCGGGTTTTCCCGGGTTTGGCGTAGGCCTCGGCGGGCAGCGCGGCGGCGATCTTCTCGGCGGCTCCCGGAGGTGCCTGCTCGCGCGGCGGATTCTGGGCGATAACGAACACGGCGGCGGCGGCCGTCAGCAGGCATGGGGCGAGTGCTTTCATGGGAATCGGGTGTTTTTTCTGCGGAATCGGCCTACCTGGCAATCCCGGAGTTTCTTTCAGCGCGGAGTTTCGGGGTTGAGTCTTGCTCGTGATTCCGCGAGAACCGCCGCGGATGAGAATACTGGTCGTAGGCAAAGGCGGGCGCGAACACGCGCTGGTGCGCGCGTTGGCGGAATCCCCGGGCAATCCCGAGTTGTTCTGTTTTCCCGGAAGCGATGCGATTTTCGGCATCGCGAAACCCGTGGCCGCCGACGGACTCGAAACCCTGATCGCATGGATGAAAGCCAATGCCATCGATCTCTGCGTGGCAGGTGAGGAAAGCTATCTGGTCAAGGGCGAGGGTCTGGCAAATCTTTGCGAAAGGGCCGGCATCCCCTGCTGGGGGCCGCCCAAGGAATCGGCGCAACTCGAGGCGAGCAAGGAGTTCGCCAAGGGCTTTCTTGTTAGAAACGGCATCCCCACCGCGCGGGCGACGGC
>Ga0315904_10009532_pt1 | contig 12673 bp, 8 predicted proteins | sample LakEriMetagenome_6_FD_203529 | JGI IMG/M metagenome (GOLD analysis project Ga0315904, IMG submission 203529) | Freshwater fungal communities from buoy surface, Lake Erie, Ohio, United States - Buoy 12 MA120 | ecosystem: Environmental > Aquatic > Freshwater > Lake | place: USA: Lake Erie, Ohio...
GCCGCCGGCAACGGCCACGAGCTCCAGATGCGGGAGCGGATGGAGCGGATGGCCGCACACGAGTCGGACGTGATCGAGGACGTGAGCGACGTCCGGTCGCCGCTCCTGCCGAACGGCCCGCCGTCGCCGCCCGGGCGGCTGAGCCCCGCGCAGGCCGCGGAGTTGAGCGAGCTCCTCGAATACGTGCAGGGCGTGCTGCGGGGAGCGAGCGAGTCGGCCGTGATGCGGCCGGGCCAGGAGCGGATCGAGGTCGATTTCGTGGACTGGCAGGGCGTGCTCGAACTGCAGGCCCGGCTCGCCGAAATGCTCCGCGCGATCGGCGAGTCGCGGTAAATCCCAACACCCCCCTCGCAGTTCGCAAGAGGAAGGCGAGGGGGTCGGTGCAAGCTCGAGGAGCTTTGGACCGAGTCTTCGAGGTCCCGCGACGAGACCTGTACCGCCCCCGAGCCAACGCCCACGCACAGGCGGATATGCGAGAGGCGGCATGCGGTACAATCCGGCCTCCCTCGCGAGGCCCATGGATGACCGCGCAGTCCTTCGTTCACCTGCATTGCCACAGCCACTACAGCCTGCTCGACGGGGCCAGCCCCATCGACAGGCTCGTGTCGCGGGCCGCCGAGCTGGGCATGAATGCCCTGGCGATCACCGACCACGGCAATCTCCACGGGGCGCTCGAGTTTTATCAGGCCGCGAAGGCCGCGGGCATCAACCCGATCATCGGCTACGAGGCCTACATCGCGCCGGGCACGCGGTTTCAGAAGGATGCCGGCAGCCAGAAGGATTCGAGCTACCACCTCACGCTGCTGGCCAAGGATCGCACCGGCTTCGCCAATCTCCTGCAGCTGGCGACGAAGGCCTACCTCGAAGGCTTCTACTTCAAGCCGCGGATCGACCGTGAGCTGCTCGAGCAGTATGGCGAAGGGATCATCTGCCTCTCCGGCTGTCTCTCCAGCGAGTTCAGCCGGTCGCTGATCGGCTCATCGCGGGAGCAGCAGGCATCGCTCGCCCAGGGCAAGGAAGTGGCGGGCTGGTTTCAGCGGACGTTCGGCGACCGCTACTTCATCGAGATCCAGGACAACGGCCTCGACGTGCAGCGGCAGGTGACGGAAGCCGCCCTCGAGATCTCGAAGGAGCTCGGCATCCCGCCCGTCGCCACCTGCGACTGCCACTACATCAATCGCGAGGACGCCGAGGCGCAGGACATCCTGCTGTGCGTCAACACCGGACGGTTCCGCAACGACGCCAGCCGGATGAAGATGGACTCGAGCGAGTTCTACCTGAAGAGCCCCGCCGAGATGCACGCGGCGTTCGTCGGGCTCGACCGCGGGTTCGTGGGCGAGACGGTGACCCGCAGCCAGCAGATCGCCGACTCCGTGGCGATCGAGCTCGACCTCGGCAAGCGGCACTTTCCCGGCTTCGAGGTGCCCGGCGGCCTCACCGCCAGCCAGGAGCTGCGGCGGCTCTGCCTCGAGGGCCTGCGGGAGCGGTATGCCCAGGTGCCGAAGCGATGGGTGGACGGGGCGATCGGCGGCGAGCTGCACGCCACCGTGATGGATCGGCTCGACCGCGAGCTCGGCGTGATCGACACGCTCGGCTTCGCCAGCTACTTCCTCATCGTCTGGGACTTCGTGCGGCACGCCCGCGAGAAGGGGATTCCGGCGGCGGCCAGAGGCTCGGGCGTGGGCGCCCTCGTCGCCTACTCGCTCTACCTCTCGCACGTCTGCCCGCTGGAATACGACCTGCTCTTCGAGCGGTTCCTCGACGTCAACCGCCGCGAGGCGCCCGATATCGACATCGACTTCTGCAAGGAGCGGCGGGGCGAGGTCATCGAGTACGTCAAGAAGAAGTACGGTGAGGCCAACGTCGCCCAGATCGGCACGTTCGGCACGCTGGCGGCCCGGGCCGCGATCCGCGACGTGGGGCGGGCGCTCGGCATGCCGCTCGCCCGGGTCGATCAGATCGTGGCCCTCGTGCCCGACCAGCTCGGCATCTCGCTCGACGAGGCGGTGGCCCCCGGCTCGCAGCTGGCCGAGGCCTGCGAGGCCGACGCCGAGGTGCGGGAACTCGTGAGCCTCGCCCAGCGGATCGAGGGGCTGGCCCGCAACGTGGGCACCCACGCCGCGGCGGTGGTGATCGCCGACCGGCCGCTCGTGGAATACGTGCCGCTCCAGCGGGTGACGGGCAAGGAGGAAGTGATCACCCAGTGGGCCATGGGCGACGTCGAACGCGCCGGACTCATGAAGATGGACTTCCTCGGCCTCCGCTACCTCACTGTGGTGGCCAAGACGCTCGACATCATCAGCTCCACCATGGGTCAACGGCCCGATCCGTTCGCGTTCCCGCTCGATGACGCCGCGACGTTCGCCACGCTCTGCCGCGGCGAGACGAAGGGCATCTTTCAGCTCGAAAGCGGCGGCATCCGCGACCTGCTCCAGCGGATGAAGCCCGACCACTTCCTCGACATCGTGGCCGTCAACGCCCTCTACCGGCCGGGGCCGCTCGAGGGCGGCATGGTGGATGAGTACGTCAACGTGAAGCACGGCCGCAAGCGACCCGAGTTTCTCCATGCCGTGATGAAGGACGTGCTCGCCGAAACGCACGGCGTGATGGTCTACCAGGAGCAGGTGATGCGGATCCTGGAGCGGCTCGGCGGCATCGAGCTCTCCAGCGCCTACACCTGCATCAAGGCGATCAGCAAGAAGAAGCTGGAGATCATCGCCGCCTTCCGCGAGCAATTCGTGAAGGGGGCCCAGGCCCAGGGGCTCTCGAAGCAGCAGGCGGAGGAGGTCTTCGCCCTCATCGAGAAGTTCGCCGGCTACGGCTTCAACAAGAGCCACTCCACGGCCTACGCCCTGCTCGCCTGGCAGACGGCTTATCTAAAGACGCACCATCCCAAGGAGTTCATGGCGGCGCTCCTCTCCGGCGACATCACCGGCCGCAACTTCAAGAAGAAAGACTCGCTCGTCGAGCACATCGAGGACTGCCGCCGGATGGGCATCGACGTAGCGCCCGCCGACGTGAACGCGTCGATGGCGGACTTCTCGGTGAGTGGCGGAAAGATCCGCTTCGGGCTGGCAGCGATCAAGGGCTGCGGCGTGCAGGCCTCCGAGGCGATCGCCGCGGAGCGGGCCAAGGCCGGGCCGTATCGCGACCTGCACGACTTCTGTGGACGGCTCGATCCGTCGGTGGTCAACAAGACGGCGATCGAGAACCTCGCGAAGGCCGGCGCCCTCGACATGCTCGGCAGCCATCGCGGGGCGCTGCTCGCCGGCGTGGAGCGGGCGATGGCGGCGGGCGCCGCGCAGCTCGCCGACAAGAAGAGCGGCCAGAAGAACCTGTTCGCGGCCTTCGACGAGCCGGCGCCAGCCGCCGCGGCCACGCCCGCCGCGACCGCGGTCGCCGACGTGCCGCCGCTCTCCGACCTCGAGATGCGGTCGTTCGAGAAGGAGGTGCTCGGCTACTACGTTCACAGCCATCCCCTCGCCGAGCACAAGGAATTGCTCGACACCGTCTGCACGCAGACGACCTCGGGCCTCGGCGCGGTGAAGGCCAAGGGAGACGTGCTGATCGGCGGTCTCGTGGCGGCGCTCAAGCTCTCCAACACGAAGCAGCCACGGCCCGGCTCCAGCCACACCCGCTACGCGATGTTCGACCTCGAAGACATGGACGGCCTCGTGCGGACGATCTGCTGGCCGGAGGATTATGCGCGACTCGGTGACCACATCGTGGCCGACGCCGTGATCCTCGTGGCGGGATCGATCGACCGCCGCGCCGGCAGCGAAGAAACGAACCTCGTCGTCAACGAGATCGTGCCCGTGGGCGAGGTCTGGCGGCTGCCGGCCCGGAGCGTGACGCTGAAGGTGAGCGAGGCCGAGCATGGCCCGGATCTGCTTGACCGGCTGGCCGAGGTGGTGCGGCGGCATCCGGGCAAGGTGCCACTGCGGCTCGTGCTCGACCTGGCCGACGGCACGCGGGTGCTCATGGAGGCCGACCGGCATGCCGTCGCCTGGACCGCCGAACTGCACCGCGAAATCTTCGAGCTCCTGGGACGGGGCTGTGTGCGGGCGGCCCTTTCGGCGGGGGGTGGGCGGCGAAATGCCGAGGAGGGGGGCCGAGGTCGGCGGGAGTTTGCCGGACGGGCCGGCGCCGGGGCGCGGTAGGCTGCACATCCGGCACAGCCGATTCGTTCGGCTCCGGCCGGCGGCCAATCACTGGTCGAGGCCGGCAATCCTCCGCAAGGCTTCGCCGCGGTGACGCCGAATCAACAAGAGAACGCGCGTTCTCCCTGGAACCCAGTTATGGCCCGCCCGCTGCTTCCGCGCTCCCGCATCGCCGTCGCCCGGCTCCTCACCGCGGCTCTCTTGCTGATGGCCGCCTGCGCGAGCCACCCGCTGCATGCCCAGATGCAGCAGCAGGGCGGCATGGGCGGGATGGGCGGTGGCATGGGCGGCATGGGCGGCGGCATGGGTGGCATGGGCGGCGGCATGGGCGGGATCGGACAGCCCGGCCTCGGCGGCTTTGGCTTCCAGCCCCCCTCAGGTGTACTCGTCGATGCCAACGGCGTGCTGCGGATGCACAGCGTGGCCGACGGGGCTCTCTCGGCCGAGCGGATGAAGGCGGCCGTCGCCGCCTTCGATGGCGACCTGCGAAAGAGTTCGAAGCTCCGCAAGGTCGCCCTCTCGCGGCTGGAGGCCGAGGTGAGGAAGGCGATCGAGGACGGCCGCGGCGTGCCCGACGCGCTGGAGAAACTGGCCGGGCTCACGCGGGTGCAGTATGTGTTCGTCTATCCCGCCGCGGATGGCGCGCCAGGCGAGATCGTGATCGCCGGACCCGCCGAGCCGTGGATCGTCGATGCCACCGGCCGCGTTCGCGGCGTCGAGACCGGCTGGCCCACCGTGCTCCTCGAGGACCTCGCCGCCGCGATCCGCGGCTTCGCGCCGGGCCAACCGCAGGATCGGCAGATCGGCTGCTCGATCGATCCGAAGCCCGAGGGCCTCGCCGCGATGCAGGCCTATCTGAAGAGGGTCGGCCGCGTGAATCCCAGCGGAGGCACCGACGCGATCATCGGCGGCATGAAGGAGGCGCTCGGCACGCAGACAGTGAGCGTGTTCGGCGTGTCGCCCGCGACGCACTTCGCCCAGGTGCTCGTCGAGGCCGACTACCGGATGAAGCTGATCGGCATCGGCCTCGAGCCGGCGCCCGTGAAGATGAAGACCTGGGTGGATCTCACCAGCGGCGGCGCCGGCCAGAACGCCCTGCAGCGGTGGTACTTCCTACCAGACTACCAGTGCGTCAAGATGGCCGAGGACGACCTCGCGATCCAGCTCGTGGGCCAAGGCGTGAAGCTCTGCGGAGCCGACGAGGTGGTGATGCCCGACGGCCGCCGGCTCGACGCCAAGCGGGCCGACGGCGCCAGCCGCTCGTTCACACAGACCTTCACGAAGAAGTATCCCGAGATCGCGGCCCGCAACCCGGTGTACGCCCAGCTCCGCACGCTGATCGACCTCGCCGTCGTGGCCGCCTACATGCAGGAGCACGACGCCTACGGCAAGGCCCAGTGGAACGCCGGCACCCTCCGCGACGAGCGGGCCTACCGAATCGAGCGACTCGAGACGCCCCGTGAGGTGGAGACGGCGATCAACGCCGTCTGGCGTGGCAACAAGCTGATCACGCCGATCGGTGGCGGCGTGACGATGCACCCCCGGATGGCCCTCGATTCGCCGAATCTGCTGCTCGACGACACGGGCGAAGTGGCCGCCACGCGTGCCGCCGCGAAGGACCTCCCAGCCGGCCGCTGGTGGTGGGATTGAGCGGGTCGACCTCCTGTGGTGGGAGTGAGGGGTTGCCCACGCCCCGTCGCCGGACGCTCGCTACGAACATCCTGTTCTTCGCTCGCTCGATGGCGGCTGCGCTCTCGGCATCCTGCCTTCGCTTGCCGCCATACGCCGGCTCTCGGGGCGTGGGCAACCCCTCACGGCGTTTTGGTTGGCAGTGGTAGTCCGGCCCCCGGTCCTTACACCTTCACGCGCTCGAGGTACTCGCCCGTGCGGGTGTCGACCTTGATCAGGTCGCCCTGCTCGATGAACGCGGGCACGATCACGTCGGCACCCGTTTCGAGCTTCACCGGCTTGGTGAGGTTCGTCGCCGTGTTGCCCCGCATGGCCGGCTCGGCGTATTCGACCTTGAGCACCATGTGGTTCGGCGGCTCCATCGAGATCGGGTTGCCGTTGTAGAGCAGCATCGAGCAGACGGTGCCCTCCTTGATCCACTTCCAGGCGTCGTCCACCTGCTCCTTCGAGAGTTCGTACTGCTCGTAGTTGGCGTTGTCCATGAACACGAACGCCTCCCCCTGCTTGTAGAGATACTGGGCCTCGATCGTGGCGATGTCGGCCGCGTCGAGCGAGTCGCCGCTCTTGTAAGTGCGGTCGAGCACCGTGTTGCGGAGCAGGTTGCGGAGCTTGCACTTGTAGAGCGCCTGGCCCTTGCCCGGCTTCACGAAGTTGCACTCGATCATGATGTAGGGGTCGCCGTCGATCTGGACCTTGAGACCCTTCTTGAATTCGCTCGTGTTGTAGGCAGGCACTGGGCACCCCTGGGAACGGTTGTTTTTCTTTCGCGGCCCGCCGCCGTATCCTTGGGCGTTCTGCGGGCGAAGGCCGACAAGCGTGGCCCAGCCCCCGCGGCCTGTCAACCGCATCCCATGCACGCCACGCCCCACGCCGTGTCGCTCCCCGCGCCCGCCCGCGGCCGGAGCGGCGCGGACACGGCCCCTTGGCAACGCGAACTGGCCCGGGCCATCCGCGATCCCGCCGAACTGTGCCGCGTTCTCGGCCTCGATCCCGCACTTGCGGCCGCCGCGCCGGCGGGCTTCCCGCTGCTCGCGCCGCGGCCGTTCGTCGCCCGCATGCAGCACGGCAACCCGCACGACCCGCTGCTCCGGCAGGTGCTGCCGGTCGCCGACGAGGCGATCGATCGGCCCGGCTTCACGTCCGACCCGCTCCACGAGGCCACGGCTCTCGCAGCGCCGGGGCTCGTGCAGAAGTATGCCGGTCGGGCGCTGGTGCTCGTGTCCGGAGCCTGTGCCGTGCACTGCCGCTACTGCTTTCGCCGCGAGTTTCCCTATGCGGACCACGGTGCCACGCTGGCCGGCACGGAGGCGGCCGTCGAGGCGATCGCCGACGATCCGACGCTCACGGAGGCGATCCTCTCCGGTGGTGATCCCCTGATGGCCGACGACGCCCGACTGGCCGGACTCGTGCGACGTCTCGATGCGATCCCACACCTGCGGCGGCTCCGGATCCATACACGGCTTCCGATCGTGCTGCCCGAACGGGTGACCGACGGCCTTGTGAGGACGCTCGCCGCGAGCCGGCTCGCCGTGGCGGTCGTCGTGCATGCCAACCATCCGGCCGAGCTTGACGACGCCGTCGCCGCGGCCCTCCGGCGGCTGGCCGCCGCACCGGCCCTGTTGCTCAACCAGGCCGTGCTCCTGGCCGGCGTGAACGACGCCCTCGAGCCGCTCCGCGGCCTGTCGGAGCGGCTCGTCGACATCGGCGTGGTGCCGTATTACCTGCATCTGCTCGACCGCGTCCGCGGGGCGGGGCACTTCGAGGTGCCGGAGGCTCGGGCTCTCGAACTCCACCGGCAACTCCGCGACGCGCTCCCCGGCTACGCCGTGCCGCGGCTCGCCCGCGAACTGCCGGGCGAGCCGGCGAAGGTCTGGATCGCATGATCACCGCCGGCGGGATGCTGCTAGAATCCGTCCACCCGCCTCACCGGAGATTGACCGCATGAAGATTCTCGTCGCCGTCGATGGCTCGCCGAAGTCGCTCGATGCCGTGCGACTCGTGGCCCGGCTCGTCGATCCCGCCGCCGATACGGTGTCGGTCTACTTCTCGAAGCTCGAACTGGAGCGGCAACTGCCGGGCAAGTCGCACGCGGTGATCGACGGGGCGATCGCGGCCGTCCGCGAGGAGGCCTGGAAGCTGTTGCCCGCCGGGTTCGCCCGTGAGCCCGAGCTGATCACCGATTCGCAGACCGCGGCCGTCGGCATCCTCGAAGCCGCCACCCGGTCGCAGGCCGACCTGCTCGTGGTCGGCGCCCGTGGCCACGGCGCGATCGAGAGCTTCCTGCTCGGCAGTGTGTCGCGGGCGGTCGTGCACGGCGCCCATCTGCCGGTGCTCGTGGCCCGCTCGGCTCCCCCTGCGGGTCGCGGACTGCGGGTGCTCGTGGGGCATCATCCGGCGAGTGCCGCAGCCGTGGCGACGGTCGCCCAGAAGCTGCACTGGCCTGCCGATACCGAGGGCCGCGTGATCGGCGTCACGGAGTCGATGCTCGCCGGCCCCGTGCCGGCCTGGGTGAAGGAGCGGGTGCGGGACCCCGACACTGCAGCGATCGCCGCGGCCTGGCAGCACGAGCACGACGACGAAGTGGCGGCCCTCGGCGGCACGCTGAAGACGTTTCAGGGCACGCTGCCCGCCCCCTTCCGCGGCCACGACCCGATCGTGGCCCAGGGCAATCCTGGCGAAAAGATCCTCGACCGCGTGAAGGCCGACGGCACCGATCTCGTGATCGTGGGCCGCACGCCGACCGACGCCCTCTCGCGCTGGCTGCTCGGCAGCACGTCGGAGGCCGTGCTCGCCCACGCCGCCGCCAGTGTCCTGCTCGTGCCGGTCGAGAAGAAGTGAGTCGGACGGTTGGCGACCGTGTGCAGACTGCCAGTCTGCACCTCCAGCGCCGCGCGGAGACACTGCGTTCCAGCCCACTTGTAGCCGCAGAGTGGCACTCTGCGGTCCGAATAGACTACGACGCGCGGCACCGGGCGACGAACGCCGCGTAGTCCTTCGGCGTGTCGATGCCGCGAGCCGCGTGGGTGATCGCCGTGGCCGCGATCGGCACGCCCGCTTCGATCGCCCGCAACTGCTCGAGGCTCTCGTGTGCGGCGAGCCGCGACTCGGGCAGCGCGTGCCACGCCTCCAGCGTGCTCCGCCGATAGGCGTAGAGACCGACGTGTTGCCAATAGAGCGGCGGCTCGGCCGCGAGCAACGACTCCGACCAGTCACGGGCCGCAGGCACCGCCGCCCGACTGAAGTAGATCGCCCGCCAGGCGCCCGCCACGATCGGCCCGACCACGTCGTCCTCGGCCGGCTCGCGCCGCCAGGGCGTCAGCACGGCCTTCACGGCGGCTGGGTCATGCAGATCCTCGGCCCGGCGGAGCGGCGTGACGAGCGTGGCGATGCCCGCCTCGGGGCAGCGGTCGAGCAGGTCGATGGCCGTGTCGATCGCGTCGGCCGTGATCTCCGGCTCGTCCCCCTGCACGTTGACGATGATCGACGCCTCGGCCAGATGCGGCAGCGCCTCGACGATGCGCGCCGTGCCGCTCGGAGCATCCGGCGACGTCATGATCGCCTCGCCGCCGAACCCGTGGACGGCCGTGGCGATCTCGGCGCTGTCGGTGGCGACGACCACGCGGGCGGCTCGTCGTGAGCGGCCGGCGGCCCGCCAGGTGTGCTCGATCAGCGGCCTGCCCGTTTCGGCGAGCAGCATCTTGCGCGGCAGCCGCGAGCTCGACAGCCGCGCCGGGATCACGATCAGGGCAGAGGTGGCCATGGTGGAGAAGTGTACGCGAATCGCGTGTGGACGACCGCGCCGTAGTCCGCACGCTCCGTGTGCGGCCCACGGTATGAATGCCCAACGGCCGGCTATTCGAAGGCGGACTACCTACCCAACTGCGCGTGGGCCTCGACGAGGAGATCCTCGGTCTCGTCCCAGCCGATGCAGCCGTCGGTGATCGACACGCCGTAGGCGAGCTTCGAGCGGTCGCTCGCGGCCGGCTGGGCCCCGGGGTTGATGTTGCTCTCCAGCATCAGGCCCACGATCGACCGGTCGCCCTGGATCCGCTGGGCGAGGACGTCGTGCCACACGATCGACTGCCGGCGGTGATCCTTGCCCGAGTTGGCATGGCTGCAATCGACGATCACGCGGGGGGGCAGGCCGGCGGCCTCGAGCCGCTGGCGGGCTTCCTGCATGATCTCGGGCGAATAGTTGGAACCGCTCCGGCCTCCACGAAGCATGAGCACGCCCCACGGATTGCCGGTGGTGGAGACGACCGCCGTGCCGCCGTCGTTGTCGATGCCCAGGAAGCAGTGGGGCGTGCGGGCCGCCTGCATCGCGTCGACGGCCGCCTGGAGCGAGCCGTCGGTGGAGTTCTTGAAGCCCACCGGCATCGAAAGGCCGCTGGCCATCTGGCGGTGCGTGGGGCTCTCCGTCGTGCGGGCCCCGATCGCCCCGAGCACGATCGTGTCGGCGATGTATTGCGGCGTGATCGGCTCCAGGAACTCCGTCGCCGTCGCGAGGCCCATGCGGGCGGTCTCGATGAGCAGGCCACGCGCCAGCCGCAGCCCCGTGGCCACGTCGAACGTGTCGTCGAGGTGCGGATCGTTGATCAGGCCCTTCCAGCCCACCGTCGTCCGCGGCTTCTCGAAGTAAACCCGCATGATCACGAGCAGCCGGTCGGCCACCCGGTCGGCGAGTCGCTTGAGTCGTCCGGCGTAGTCGCGGGCCGCGTCGAGATCGTGGATCGAGCAGGGTCCCACCACCGCCATCAACCGTCCATCGACGCCGGCGAGCACCTGCTCGACCGCGTGGCGGCCCGCCACGATCGTGGCCCGCGCCGCATCGTCGAGCGGCAGGAGGGCGCACAGCCGGGAGGGGGGCACGAGCGACTCCAGGCTGCGGATCCGCAGGTTCGACGTGGGGGCGGTCGCGACGGACGTAGGGGCGGCGAGCGGATTCATGCTCCTAACTCTACACCACGAAAATACCCGCCCAAGTGCCGCGCGAATTGACCGTGCCGGTGCCCACTGGTTCAATCCGTTCCGAGAACGGCCGCGGCGGCGGCTGCAGGAATCTGGCATCGGCGGACGGGAAGGAACTCGCACCGTGACCAAGCATGTTTTCGTGACCGGCGGCGTCGTGAGCTCGCTGGGCAAGGGGCTGACCAGCGCGTCGATCGGCATGCTGCTCGAAGCCCGCGGCCTGCGGGTGCGGATGCAGAAGCTCGACCCCTACATCAACGTCGATCCGGGCACGATGAGCCCGTACCAGCACGGCGAGGTGTACGTGCTCGACGACGGCAGCGAGACCGACCTCGACCTCGGGCATTACGAACGGTTCACGGAGACGAAGCTCACCCGCGAGAGCAACTACACGACCGGCCAGATCTACCTCTCCGTGATCAACAAGGAGCGACGGGGGGAGTTTCTGGGGAAGACCGTGCAGGTGATCCCCCACATCACCAACGAGATCAAGGACATGGTGAAGCGGCTCGCGGGCCCCGACACCGACGTCGTGATCACCGAGATCGGCGGCACCGTGGGCGACATCGAGAGCCTCCCCTTCCTGGAGGCGATCCGGCAGATTCCGCTGGAAGTGGGCCGCGAGAACTGCATGTTCATCCACCTCACGCTCGTCCCCTATCTCAAGGCCGCGGGCGAACTGAAGACGAAGCCCTCGCAGCACTCCGTCGGCATCCTGCGGCAGATTGGCATCCAGCCCGACGTGCTCGTCTGCCGCACGGAGCGGGCGCTCGACGTCTCCGACCGTGAGAAGATCGCCCTCTTCTGCAACGTGCCGCTCGACTGCGTGATCGAGGAACGCGACAAGGACTTCTCGATCTACGAGGTGCCGCTCTCGCTGCAATCGAACAAGATCGACGAGATCGTGCTGCGGAAGTTCGGCATCCAGGCCCCGGCCGCCGACCTCGAGGAGTGGCACGAGATCCTGCACCGCCTGCGGAACCCCGAGCACGAGGTCTCGATCGCCCTCGTGGGCAAGTACGCCGAGCACCGCGACGCCTACAAGAGCATCTACGAGGCCCTCGACCACGGCGGCATCGCCCAGCGGACGCAGGTGCGGGTGCAGCCGATCAAGAGCGAGGACATCGAGCGCGAGGGGGCCGAACGGCTCCTGGCCGGCTTCGACGGCCTGATCGTGCCGGGCGGCTTCGGTGAGCGGGGCATCGAGGGCAAGGTCGAGGCGATCCGGTTCGCCCGCGAGCGAAAGCTCCCCTTTCTCGGCATCTGTCTCGGCATGCAGTGCGCCGTGATCGACGTCGCCCGTAACTGCGCCGGTCTCGAGGCCGCCCACTCGACCGAGTTCGCCCGCAACACGCCTCACCCGGTGATCTGCCTCATGGACGAACAGCACACCGTGGTGGACAAGGGGGGCACGATGCGGCTCGGTGCTCAGCCGGCCGTGCTGGCCGAAGGCACCCGCGCCGCCGCCGCCTACGGCACGACGCGGATCACCGAGCGGCACCGCCACCGCTACGAGTTCAACGGCAAGTATCGGGAACAGCTCGAGCAGGCCGGCCTCGTGATCGCGGGCACGAGCCCCGACGGCGGCCTCGTGGAGATCGTCGAACTGGCCGACCATCCCTGGTTCGTAGCCGTGCAGTTCCATCCCGAGTTCAAGAGCAAGCCCACGGCCGCCCACCCGCTCTTTTCCGGACTCGTCGCCGCCGCCGTCGAACGCCACGCCGGCAGCGCCTGGGTCGCGGAGGCGTGACGTTTTCCCTCTACGTGGCGCGCGGCTCGAGGTGGGCGCCGCCTCGGGGTTGCCCGTGCCGTGTCGCTCGGACGCTCGCTACGGACATCCTGTCCTTCGCTCGCTC
>Ga0315904_10009535_pt1 | contig 12671 bp, 13 predicted proteins | sample LakEriMetagenome_6_FD_203529 | JGI IMG/M metagenome (GOLD analysis project Ga0315904, IMG submission 203529) | Freshwater fungal communities from buoy surface, Lake Erie, Ohio, United States - Buoy 12 MA120 | ecosystem: Environmental > Aquatic > Freshwater > Lake | place: USA: Lake Erie, Ohio...
AGAATGCTGAACCTCAATCGGGAGCGGCGAGTCCGCTTGCTTGAACCAAGTGTCCAGTGACGAGCAGGCGGAAAGCGACATCATTCCGATGACGACGGTGATGGCAAGAAAGCCAGAGATTTTGTTTGAGAAAAAAGTAGTGAGAGAGAATTTCATTTTGAGTGTCCTGATTGAGTCGCCCAACGAATGGCATTAGCGCGACGAAGTCATTTTGTTCGGGATTGACCCGGTGGATGCGGGCGAACGGCCCGACTAGACGCGAATCGAGGGCGCACCGCGCCTACGATTCGTCAGGACAACTGAGGAGGATAGTCGATCTCCGATACAGGAGAGTCGGGAACGAAGAACTTTAGAGAAAAATACGCCTCGGGGTATTTGTCAGAAATCACCACAAAAGTCTGCGCCGCGGAAACGGAAATTAGTTTATGACAGCCAAGATGCTTACAACCGCCTGATTCGCCCTCGTCAGGCGATTGATCAGATTGGCCTGACGAAGCCTCGTCACAGTTTTGACGAGCTTCATGGATACACGAGAGTAGGTTAGCATTCTCCGCGAAGCAGACAACGGATTGCCCGAACATAGCCGCAACGACTAATGCCAGCAGAATTTTGCTCAACTTTGAAATGGAACTACGCACCCTTTTCGAGGGTAACTTCCGAATTCTCCCTGTCAACGAAAATTGCTTCGGTCAGGGGACGCAGCGTGAGCAAAATGGAAGATGCGACCTTCGACGAATGGGGAAATCGTTAGATGGTCGTTTTCCGATGAAACGGCGAGTAGCCCCGAAGGTGATGCGTTGGATTTAAGCGCGTCCCGAATGGCATCGCCGATGAATTTCTGAACCGTCCTCCTCATTGGTCGCGCCCCAAGAGCCCGGTGAATACCGCGCCTGACAAGGAATTCAATGGCGGGTTCCGGCATGGTCAGGTTCCTCGGGTGTTTCCGAAAAGATGTATATGAAGCCGGTCGCAAAAGCGATAGCCACTTTCTTTGCAAAAATCGATGAGCATGGCGCGGTGCTTTGCGATGCTCGTCGAGTCAATACCCTCGGGCATGAGTTGGACTTTCCAACGAGGAACATCAGGAAAACCTAGACGCATGATCGCTAACGTTTCGGAGAGGTCTGCCTCTGCACCTATCACAAACTTAAATTGATAATTGTAGCGTGTGATCCATTCGCTGAGTACCTCAGGTTGATGGCGGGTCTCATTGTGCCGCTCGATCCAAGTGGCATCAATGACTCCAAGTTCAGGTGTCGAATTCGAAAGTTTGGGACTTAGAGAAGCCAAGTCACAATCTATGCCTGACGGGGAGATGGTACCGGCGGTTTCGATGGTGATGTGATAACCAGCGCCCTTCAGCGCGGAAGATAGGTCGTGGATGCCAGGGGCTATCATGGGTTCACCACCAGTGAGAACGACATGGCGAGCGGTTGTGTGTTTTTTAACCTCAAAGACAATTTCATCAACCGACATCTGCCGACCCTCGGGTTTCCATGAGGCATACGGGGTGTCGCACCATTTGCAGCGCAAGTTGCAACCGGAGGTGCGGACAAAAACCGAAGGCACACCGGTGAGTTCACCCTCGCCTTGGATGGAATAGAAAATCTCGGAGATCAGCATATAGAAGGCTTCGGTGGGAGCGGCGAGGTGATGAGATACTTTGTGGGATCGGAGATTCCAGCCAGCAGAAAAGCCTCCCGGCGTTCAACGCAAGTGCCGCATTCGCCGCAGTGGGTTTCACCTCCGACATAGCAGGACCATGTTTGAGAAAAATCCACGCCGAGTTCGTTGCCGCATTTGGCGATCTCAGCTTTCGTCATCGAGATGAACGGTCTTATCACTTCGACCGCTGCATAAGTGCCAAGGCGGATCGCATCGGACATGGAGCGCATGAATTCCTCACGGCAATCTGGATAGATCGCGTGGTCGCCCGAATGCGCTGCAATGACCAAACCTTGTGCCCCCTTGCTCTCAGCGAAACCTGCCGCAATCGCGAGCATGATTCCGTTGCGAAAGGGAACGACCGTTTGCTTCATGTTGGCCTCTTCGTAGTGCCCCTTTGGAATCTCTCCACCCTTTTTGAGGAGGTCGGACTCGAACTGTTCGCCAATAAAATCAAGACGGACGGTCGAATGCGGAACTTCAAGTTTCTGAGCATGAAACTCAGCAAAGGGAATCTCCCGATCATTATGCTTCGATCCGTAATGGAAACTCAAAACAGCCGTAATCTCAAAATCCCGCGCAGCTTGATACAAAGCGGCAACGGAGTCCATGCCCCCACTGCAAAGAACAACAATTTTTGTTTTATTCATTTTTTTCCGCCGCATTTTTCCCTATCTCCCCGAAGACAATGGTGAAGCTGAATCAAGGATATCTAGTTTCTGTTTGCAAGTGTCCCGTAGGCTAGTGTTGAAGCTGAGATAAGCAAAGCTAGAGAGAGTTAAAAAGCGTAGCGAGAGGCTTTTTCTATGCGCACAAAACATCAGTTAATCATAAATGACATTGGGGTTCATTTCGCTTTGGCTGAACCAGGTGATGCCGTGTTCTTGTTTTAAAAAATTCATGAGCCTTGGATTTCGATGAGGACGTTTTCATTGAGTGCATTCAATCGGTGCTGGAGACAGGCGATCGTCGCGAGGTCTGGCGCCTGCACGTAGGTGAGGTTCGATCCTGGGTGGTCGCCCTCGATGAATCGGAGCCGGCCAAGTGGATCTCCCGTGCTTCGGATAGTCTCGGGGCAAAGAGGCACGTCGTTGAGATAATGGAACGCGAGCGCCATGGGGCTTTCGCGGAGTTCAAAATCCCACTCCATGTAAAAATCCAAGGCAGCGCCATCGATAGGCTCGTTTAATGGAACTTCGGGCTCTTCCTCGCCCTCCGAGCGGTCCCAGCCGAAGTATTCCTCCAAGAAGTCTGCCCGCTCCTCGTCGTCGTCCATATTCACGCTACGACTATCGATGAACTCTTCCCAAGTCGGGATGGGGGGCTCTGCCTCAGGATCACCAAAATGCAGCGTGTAATCGCCGTATTCGTAAACGGCATAAAGAATCGAAGCATTCTTGGATTGAGGTGGAATGATGAGAGGCTGACCTCCCAGTACACAGGTATCCCGAATGAGCCTAGCAATAGGCGCTGGAATAATAACAGAGCCTGCATCGAGGCCACATAGAGTTAGGAAATCGCGTCGCTTCATCGAGTGCGAAAGTGGGATTTCCCGGAAGCTGAAACAACGCAGGTGCGCGTCATAGGCGAGATCGGCGCGAACGGCCTCCTTTCCGGAACAAACAAAAACTCGCTCTGCCACTCGAAGCGTTTCTGGAAGGCGCTCTGAGGACGGCTGGCGTTGATGGGATGGCCGACGATTGCGGGCAGCAGGGATAGGAGTTTTGTGATCATTTCGCCCGGCATCCTAAAACAGCTGGTAGGACAAAAACGGGGGGAGCAGATTTTTTCTGGGAAAAATGTGTGCTTCTCTACCGCACGCGAATTCCGCCCCTAACTACTCCCCAAAATGTCTAGCGAGTTCCGTGGACTGAAGTGCGAATTTCTCGGCATTCGTCCGCCTCAGTTTTTCAAGGTTAAGGATTTTCCACTTCAAGGCGGGCAATTCTCGAAGGTGGGAAAAGGGCATGAGGTCCCAATCCGGCTCGAGGCGCACGAGGCCGAGGAGGAACTGTTTGTGCCTGTCCTGGAGGTTGGCGAGGAGTGCGGAGCGGAGGTTCGATCGGGCTTCTTGCAGTTCGGCAAGCGAGACCGGTTGGGTGGTCATACCAACGAATTGCTCCTCGTAAAGGCTGGTGATTTTTTTGTCCTTCGAGAAAAGCACTCCATGGACGGTGTTGTTGTGGCCGGCGAGGTAGCAGACAAAGCAATCCACAACACCGGCATCGAAATGGTCCTTGAGAAACATTTCGCGGACATCGAAGAAATCCCTCGGATGCTGACGGTCGAGGGCCGCGACGAGCTTGCCGCCGTAGAGTTCCTCCCTGGCCAGCGATGGAATGGAGAAATCGACAGCGAAGGACCGCCTGGCCGACTCCGAAATCCGGGCCTCCTTCGGCGGCAACAAGGTTCCACGGAAGTTGTAGTTTACTTCGACCTTCACGCTCACTGCGTCTCGAGAGACGAGGATTTTCACATCATCAGAGTCGCCTGTGCTGACGAGCGCGGCTTTCAAACCCATGGATTCGACGCGCTCGAACAGCGATTGCAATTCCTGCCGGATGGAGCGCAGGGCTTCGTCACGCGATGCAGTGTGGTTGACGAAGGAAATGTCGATGTCCACAGACAGGCGGGGCATGTCGTGCAAAAAGATGTTCAATGCGGTGCCACCCTTCATTGCAAAATCCGTGGTCCGGAAGACATGGGGTGCGATCAGGAGCATGAGCCTCACTGTTTCGATGTAGGAGTTATCCATCAGGCCGGGAGGTTCAGGGTGGATCCATCCTGCAGCTTGCCGCTCCAGCGGCCCTTGCCAAGCCTGCCTTGAGCGGCTTCGCGGGCGGTATCGGCCCATGGGAGCCCCAATTCGGCGGACCATTTGACGCAGAGGCGGGTGACTTTCACGCTCGTGCAGTGTTGCAGCAGGGTGGAAAGCTCGGCCTTTCGCAAGGTGAACAGCATTTCGAAAATGTTCCGCGATTCCTCGACCTCCTCGGCTTGACCGATTTCGCCCAGCAGCTCGAGCAAGGCGCGTTCTGGCGCGGAGACCAGCGGACCATCCGGGCATTCCAGAATCGGGTGCAATCCGTAATCCAGGGGCAGGCTGGAATCGAAAATCTTTTTGCTGACATACCGCGAGAGGAATTGCTTGGTGAACCATCCCGGCAATTTCCCCCGTTCGCTGCCCCAAAGCACAATGCGTTCCCGTGCAGGAATGTTGTGGCGAAACCCGTGCCAAGCCAGGGCCGTTTTTCCGCCGACATGGGTGTTGTTTAAATTATTTGCAATCAACTTGATAGATAAATACTTGTCAAGCGTGACATTGGGAAATGCGAATGCGCCCCTTCCCAGACGGACAATCCAACCGCTCTTCACATAGTAATTTGCCAAAGCCGGTGAAATGCCCAGGCTCTTGAGGGTGCGGGTATCGAACGGGGATTCCCTCGGAATGGAATTTTGCAGCCGCTGGAGTAGATTTTGTTCGGTAGATGAAACCACGCTTTAACTATATTTGATTTTCTATGATCTACAACCCCCTTTGAAAGCGGACAAGCTTGTTTGTCCGGATTCGGACAAGGGTGGGAGATTTTCTCCCACATTTGCTGAAGCTCGGGAGATATCCGTTCAACGGATAATCGCCCCCGTTGTCCGGAAACGGACAATTTAAAAAAAGCCGCTTTGAGTATTTTTATGAAAAAAGATAAAGCCCCGCTTGAACTGCATGGGATTTTCTATGGCATGGAGGGGTGAAGGTTTTCTTCACCTCTTCATGCTATCCGGAATTGCGGATAGCGAAAATGCCGTTGGGGGTGTGACAAGTGTCACAAAATTCATACCGATGGGCGGCAGACGAAAAACACGGCTCGGTGTTACAAATGTCACACCTGCAACTGTTCGTTAGATTCTAACAGGAAGCTGGCACGCCGGATTAGTAAACTGAATTGACGCAACTCCGGTAAGCATTGCTTACCAAGGAAGGGTAACCTTTTGCACAAAAGCACAGAAACAATTTATAAAAATTCTTAATAAATATATTATGAAGAGTATATTATCAATAATAACAGAGAACCCAGCAGCTAAAAAAACCGCCCCCGAGGGCAGGACGGTTTTTTTCGGCTGATATTTCCTCAAATAATCGTTGGAGGCTTTTAATCGGTTAAGGTGACTTTCACCTTCTTAGCATCAAGACCTATTTCTTTCAGCTTGTTAGCAAAGCTGCGCGGGAGGGTCACGCTGTTGAGGGCGGAACAGTCTTGGAACGCTAGGTTCCCTATGCTGGTCACGCTATCGGGAATCGTCACACTGGTTAGTGAGGTGCAGTGAATGAACGCACCATTTTCGATACTGGTCACTCCGTCGGGGATGACCACGCTGGTTAGTGAGGTGCAGTCTTTGAATGCGTTATTCCCGACGCTGGTGACAGTCAGCCCGTTGATAGACGCGGGAATCTCTAGCTCGCCACCCTTGCCTTTGTATTGACTGATGTTGAGTGTGTAAGTCCATTCATCGATGGTCGGCGAAATGCTAGGCGAATTAGTGAAGGTTACTTTCGTCTTCTTCGCGTCACAGCCGATTTCCTTCATCTTGTCAGCAAAGCAATTAGGTAGAGTGATATTTGCGAGGCGGTTGCAGGATTCGAACGCTCGGTTCCCTATCGTTATCACGCCTCTGGGGATCGTCACACTGGTTAGTGAGGTGCAGCCGTAGAACGCCAGATCTCCGATGCTGGTCACGCTATCCGAAACAATCACGCTGGTCAGGGAGGTGCAACCCTCGAACGCTCGGTTCCCGATACTTGTAACGCCACTGCCGATGGTTACCCTCGTAAGTGAAGAACAGCCGAAGAAAGCAAACTCCCAAATGGTGGTTACACTGTCGGGGATGATCACACTGTCCAAAGCTCGGCATTTTTCGAACGCGCCCTGCCTAATGATGGCCACGCTATTACCGAATTTCACACTGTTCAAAGAAACGCAGTTTCGGAATGCATGCGCTCCGATTTTTTTCACACCATTACCAATGACCACACTAGCCAGGGAGTCGCACTCGTAAAACGCGCAATCTTCAATGCTGGTTACACTGTCGGGGATAAGTATGTTTGTGAGGGAGTTGCAACGGTAAAACGCACGCGGTCCGATCCTTTTCACGCCATTACCAATGACCACACTAGCCAAGGATTCACACTCGTGAAAGAGGCAATCTTCAATGCCGGTTACACTGTCGGGGATAGTTATTTTTGTGAGGGATGTGCAACGGTAAAACGCATACACTCCGATCTTGGTCACGCTTGAGGGAATGACTATGCTGGTTAGTGAATCGCAACCCTGAAATGCTCTATATTTGATCTCGGTAACGCTGTTAGGAATCTGCACGGTTGTAAGGGAGTCACAGTCATTGAATGCATCAACCCCGATGGTGGTTACGACGAATCCATCGATAGCCGCAGGAATGGTTACAGCACCACCCGCACCCCCGTAGGCAGTGATTGTGGCTTCGTTCGAGGCATTGAGGGAGTAAGTCCAGACACCACTTGTGGCTGCACTGCTCATAGACACCCCGCAGAGAAGCACAAAGACAGGGAGGAAGAAGTATTTCATGGGGCTCATTCCAATAGCACACATGCCAGTATTGGCAATCTCAGCGAACAAGGTTGCATCAGGAGCTCCGCTTGAAGATGGCCGCAAAAATTAAATGGTATTGTTTGGCGGATGCATTCCAATTTGAGGGATTCCTGTGCCCATTTCCCAAACAGACCGGCCACGAAGTCTACATCTATTTAAGAAAGGACTAGCCCTTCTGTTAGCTAAAAAAAACCGCCCCCGAGGGCAGGACGGTTTTTTCTTCAGCACCTTGGCGGTCGGTGCTGGAGGAGTGTTCATGCGGGAAGGGCCAGATCAGCCGCTGCATCGAACAATCCATGCAATGCCTCTCCTCGTCGCAGGGAGGTGTGGGGATTCACGGTCTTGTGGACCTCCGTGAAGGCGTTGAACAGGCTCCAGAGGCTCCGTGGCCGGAATGCCTCGTGGGCTGGATGCCTCCACTGGTCGAGCACATCGGGGATTTGAGATGGCGTGATCGCTTGGCAATCCACTGCCCTGATCACGAGATCGTGAGCTCGTGGATCGTTGATGGATTTTTCCTTGTAGGCATCGACTCGTTGATCGAGTTGGTGGAAACGATCTCCCAGTTGTCCAACGGCTCTTGCCGTGAGGTGGCGCAGGTCACGCATGGCATAGCGTGTGTGTTTGCGGCTGATACGGACTTCCCCCGAGAACGCGAGGTTGTCGCAAACAAAGACCCGTGTTCCTGCGACCAAGCCGGCCGGATAGGTCTGGTCGTGGCTGTTTCGGATGCCAACTACCCATGAGTAGTCCTGATCTCGCTTCATCGGCAGAGTCACCGAGAGGACGCCAAAGTAGCGTGCTCCAGCGTGGCTCAAGGCATGGGTCTCAGCCGTAATCTCGAATCCCGATCCGAGGAGTTGTGTTTCCACTTCTCCAAGGATGGTTTGGTGGGGGAGAGGATACCATGTGCTCGTTCCGAGTGGTGTCGGGACATGGAAGAGTTCCTCGCGTGTGACGGTTTCTGCTCCGCAGTGGAGGAGCATTCCTCGGGTGGGCGTCTGATGTCGTGGTCGTTCGATAAGGTTCATTTTTGTTTTGTCTGGAAATGGCGAGAGCCGGCGTCCACATGGGATCACCGGCTCTCTCGCCTGTTGATGGTTGTCGTGCGGCTTAGATTCTCACTCCTTGGAGGGAGCGCAGTGTCTGACGCACGGATTGGATTTCCCGCTCGTTGGCTCGTTGATCACGGATCGCCTGACGGAGCAGGGCTGTGACCTCGGAGATTCCACTGAGGGCTTCACGCAAGTGGCTCTTGAAGCTGTCGAGGTTGTCGATGGCGACTTCAATCGCTGGCTTGCTGTTTATGGAAACAGGGCCGATGGGGCGGATGTTTCCGTTGGTTGGAACCTCACGGTTCCCGTTGATGCGGGGACTTTCGGTCCCGATTGTTGCTGTTGTCATATTGGTTTTTTGTTCGGTGGGAGGGGTTGGTGTTTCAGCTTGTTGCTGGTGTTCTCTACGGATCGGCATAACGACCATCTGGCGGCCTTCGTTCCTGAAATGCAGGGCGGAGGTCGGGTCGGTGAGACCGATGGTGGTCAAGCCGTAGTCGAGGGCTTTGGTGAGGTAGTCGCGGTTGACGCAGACCGAAATATCCGGTCCTGCAACCGTGGCTCCGGGCAGCGATGACGAGGATTTCCCCGAGGGATCGCGGAGTGAAACCACGCCACGCTCACTCACAAGGAGGATGCTCTTATCCCGGTCTGTTCCTTCCGGAAAACGCTTCACGGTCTCCTTGAACGAATGGTTCTCTGGAAGTGAAAGCACGGTCTCCGGTGTTTTCGGGATGACCTGTTTCCAATTTGGGAACGAACCATCGACGGTCTTTGAACTGATCGTCCACTGTCCCGCTTGAAGGCGGAATCGGCCTCCTTTCTTTTCAAGGGCAAGCGCCCATTCGGCCCCCAAGCCGCTCCAGCCAAGGATGCGGAGATTCGGAAGAACCACCGACATGGGCACGGGCAGCTTGAAGGAATTGGCACTGAAGAGATGCCTCCCATCGGTAGCCACGAGGTAGTGCCCCGTGCTTTCCCCGACATCGAGGAACACACCGTTGAGGATGGGTCTTGTCGTGTCCTTCGAGGCACAGGCAATGGCTTCGCGAAATCTCTCCGGAAATGATTCCGGCAAGCCCACGGGGCTTTGTTCTATCTCTGGTTCCTCAGGAAAATCCTTAGGATCGAGGGGATCGAAAACCTCCTCGATTCTACCGGTGCCGAGGTCGCACTCGATCATGCCTTGTTTCAAATGAACGAGGGCATGGGAGGGTAGACGCCGGACGAGTTCCTGAAGTTTTCCGAAGGGAACAAGGAAGGGGTGATCGATCCCACCCTGCCCGGCTTTGAAGCGGGCAAAGGTTTCTGAATCGGTTCCCACAATTTCGATCCCGTTTTCCCCGCCTTCCACTTTGACGGAGCGAAGGGCTTCCAGGGGATTTTTCGGATCGATGAATTTGGCGAGTCCCGCAACTGCGGGCTTCAGCTCGCCGGCTGGAATACTGATGTGCATTGGTTTTCTCTGAATGTGCCAAAGGCCGTGGAAATCGCTTCCCACGGCCTTTTTGGTTTGTGTGTGTGATTGCTTCCGTGGCGTTCACCACGCCGCAAGAAGCACGACGATTTTCAGAACGATCTTGGCCAGCAGGAGAGCAGGCAGGACGACGAAGAGGACAAAGCCAATCCATCCGGCCCACCGCAATGCTTCCGGCCACGAGGGCCGCCAGCGATCGATGGTTTCCGCAACGCGGGCTCCGAGTTGTTCCACCACTTTCATGCGGCCTCCCTCTCCGGACTTTTCCGGAACTTGAGTTGCCCGCTTCGGCACTCGGAGGGCTCGATGTCGTCTCTCTCGCCCAAATACACCGGTTGATAGAGCGCAAGACTCTCCGGCATGGCGTAGAGGTAGCGCACCTCCACCACAGCCCCAATTGTTGGGACACTGTGATTGGAGGGGATCGCTACATTCCCGGCAGTTCCCGGATGGTCGATGAACCCGATCCCGATGCTTCTCTGATCATTGATTGCGGTCACAAGCGCCGAGGCGGTTTCAACGAACTTGTATTTGAGTTGTGCTCCACCCGAGGCAGGTCGGCCTGAGGTGTAGGGTGCGTCCTTGTGTTTAAAGACGACGCCTTCTGCTGACTCGTTTTGAAGTTCCTGAAACTTCCTTCGCTTCTGCTGGGGATCAATCCACGGATCTGTCCAACGAATCGTGTTCTGCTGGGCTCCCATGAGGAGATTCATCAAAACAGCGAGCCGTTTGAAGTAGGTTGCCCGACGAAGATCGACGCCCTCGAGTTCGAGGATGTCGAAAGCGTGGAGTGTTTCTCCAACGGCCTCTCCATCGATCAGCCAGTAGGCTTCGATTTTTTTAGCTGCCTCCTGAATTGTTTCAGGAATCCCGCATTCAAGCCCTCGCCGGTTGATTCCCTGAATGCCTTCCTCCGACTTTTGCACAAGCAGCCTGCGGCCATCGTGCTTTTGCTGGAGGTAGTGATCAGGACTATCCAGCAGAGCTTCCAACGACGCCTCATCCACGGGGTTGAGGAGTTGTGGAGCAATGCCAGTGGGATTGGAGTTTTCAGGACTCGAATAGGGAGTCCCATCCGAACCTTGTGTGTAGCCCTTGGCGAGTTTTTCACGGATCAGCTTCGAGTGAACTTTTTGAGCCTCTTCAAAGCTGACAGGTGATTGTGTCTTGGTGCCGGTGGTCATTGTCGATCCCCTGCGCCCGTAGGCGAAGTTCACAACAAATCCCGACTCCTTGGGTTCGATGGAGGCTTGGTAAACTTTGTCCGAGCGTCCATCGCGGTAATAGAGCGTGATGCTCTCCATGATGTTTCCTTTCTCAAACGACGAAGGGCCGGAACCCAGAGGCTCCAGCCCTTTTCGTCGCTATCCTTTTTTTAGATTCCCCTGATCCGTTTTGCCGCCACAACGATTAACCGGACAACAGGGAGCACGACCCGGAGGAGTTCCACACCTGTGGGACCAACGGTTTCAAGGACTCGTGCGATCCTTCTGAAATGTCTGATGGCTTGTGGCGCCTGCTTCACTGGGCACCTCCATTCCAAACTCCGCACTCCGCGAAGAACTCGCAGGCCGCACATTGGAGCCCTGGCGACGGAACAAAGTCCTCCCGCTGGATTCCGTCCGTGTAGGATTCAACGAGACGCAGGAAGCGAACCTCTTGATCGTCCGTGACAGGCCCTCGTTCACTGACCACGAGCTTGGGAGTTTTTGTTTTCACCAAGTGGTGCAACTCAAATCCCGAGGCTTCCCGTCCTGTGGCTTCCCTGTGCAGGAGGCCGTAGGCGGTGAGTTGGGTTTCGTTGCGGTGGATCGCTTGTTCGTGCTGCGGAGTGGTGGCTGTGGTTTTGAAATCCACAATCCGACCACCGGGCCTCACCAAATCAATCACACCAACGAGCCTTGGAAGACCGGGAAGATCGGCTTCCAATCTGGCTTCGACAGCCTCGGGCTTCTCGTTGGGAGCAATCGGCGTTTCGCGCAGATACATTTCAACGAGTCCCCATGCCTTTTCCTGCCGCTCGTGTTCCTCAAGCGGGGATTCCCATTCCACGGGTTCTGCGGCTTGGGCTGATGCCCAATCCAGAACGAACGAGGTTTTGAGGGTTTCTCCATCGAGAGCCTGACCGCGCCAACGGGCATTGCTCCATCTCTGGAGTGCCCCATGGACGGCTCGGCCGAGGAATTGAGCGGCTGAGGTTGGCTTGGCCAGCTCCAAGACATACCGGAAGTAGAACTTCAGGCGGCAGGAGTGGAAGCAGTTCAACCGGCTTGCCGAGATGGTTTCGAGCAACACCTCCAAACGGCTTTTTTCTGTGGCTGGACACGCTGCTGTCATCGCGCTCCTCCGTTGCTGTAGTGGCGTTGACGGGGTGCCACTCCGTTGCGCCGGGGTGCATGGCTTCGGCCGGCATGTTCCTCCAAGATGCGATCAATGAGACCGCTTGCTTGGAGTTTGTTCAGGTCTTTCACAGCGACTCCGAACATTTCCTGGCTCAAGTCCTCCATGTCCTGCTTTCCGAGTCCGTGCTGCCCAACAAGGTTCAGGATCAAATCCCGTTGCTTGTCGCTGCAGTGCCATCCCGAGCCATTGCTGTGGCCGTTTGAGCCGTTGCTGTGGCCGATCGAGGCATTGCCGTTCATCCCGTTTGGTGAGGGAATGCTTGGCCGTGTCTTGGCTGACGCTTGCTCGCTGATTCCGTAACCCTGATCCGGGACAAAGCCCGTATTCTGGATTTCCTCGTCCACACTCTTTTGAAGCGTGTCGTAAAGACGGGAGCTTTCTCCCGCCACATCGTCGATGTTGCTGATCTCGGTCTCGACGCAGACTGAGAACTGGTGGCTCGAATAGCCA
>Ga0315904_10009536_pt1 | contig 12671 bp, 8 predicted proteins | sample LakEriMetagenome_6_FD_203529 | JGI IMG/M metagenome (GOLD analysis project Ga0315904, IMG submission 203529) | Freshwater fungal communities from buoy surface, Lake Erie, Ohio, United States - Buoy 12 MA120 | ecosystem: Environmental > Aquatic > Freshwater > Lake | place: USA: Lake Erie, Ohio...
AATTCGGCAAAGGAGTGTGCGGTACGTCATGGAAAGAAAAGCGCGTCATCATCGTTGAAGATGTCGATCAGTTTCCCGGTCACATCGCCTGCAGTTCATTGTCGCGTTCCGAAATAGTGGTGCCGCTGCTGCGGGATGGCGAAGTAGTGGCCGTGCTGGATGTCGACAGCGACCAGCTATCCGATTTCAATCAAACCGATGAGCGTTTCCTGACGGAGATGGTCAGGATGCTGGAACAATCATGATGAGAATTCAGCTGCTGCTTTTAATTTTTGCCGTAACGCTCGCGGGCGGATGCGCCAACAAGGTAGCGCCTACCGGTGGCATGAAAGATGTGGTGCCTCCCAAATTGCTGAAGGCATCACCGGAAGATAACACCGTCAACTTTTCATCCAAAACCATCACACTCACGTTCGATGAATACGTGCAGTTGAAAGATGCCGCGAAACAAATTGTGGTCTCGCCTCCGGTGAGTCCGGCGCCCAGAATTTCCACTTCTAAGAAAAATGTAATCATTGAATTCGACAGCCTGCCGCCACCCAACACCACTTACAACATCAACTTCGGCAACGCGGTCGCGGATAACAACGAAGGCAATCCACTCCCCGGATTTCGTTACACATTTTCCACCGGCGCATTCATTGATTCGCTGACCGTGAAAGGCAACATCATCGACGCGCTCACCCTGAAGCCTGCCGACGGCGCACTCGCCATCCTCTACAAAGCTGATGTGGCCGACAGTTTACTGCTGAAGTCGTTGCCCAATTATTTCTCCCGCGCTTCCGCTGATGGCAGTTTCATCATCACCAATGTAGCGCCCGGTGCATACCGTTTGTTCGCTCTTGCGGAAAAAACCTCCAACTACTTTCTCGATCAGCCCGATGAAAAAGCAGGTTTCCTTTCGGAGATGGTGATGACGCCCGATACTGCCATGCACGAGTTGCGGGTGTTTACGCCGCTGCCGGCAAAGCAAACGATGAAAGGATGCAACGTCGGCGAGCACGGAAAAATCACTATGAGCTTTGGTCGCCCTGCTTCGGATATTTCATGGGAGTTCATCGGAACTGCGGGTGAGGTCACTGCCGCTCTGTATTCCGACAAGCGCGACTCCCTCACACTGCACTTGCGCCCGGGCGTTAGTGACACGCTGCGGCTGAAAGTTTTCGAGAACAACCTCTTCATCGACACCTTGCTTTGCCGTACTACACCATCCGCGCAAGCGAAACTACGGCCGAAGTTCGCCGGCCATGCACTAAATCCGATTACAAATAGTATGCTGCAACCCGAAAAAAATCCGGTGGTAAGGTGGAGTTCCCCGATCGCCGGGTTTGATTCCACGAAAGTGAAAATCACCACCCGCGATTCGGTTGCCGTTGCCGCGACGTACCGGTTTACCGACTCGTTGCAAACACATCTGGAAATCATCGCCGCCTGGAAAGAACCCGGACACCATATCACTTTTGAACCGGGTGCGGTAAAAGATATGTACGGTCTGGAGAACGATACGGTGAAGTGGATGTTCACCATTCCTGCCGAGCGCACCAAGGGAAGCATCTCATTTAAAGTCACCAGCAAAACAAGCGGACAACAGATCCTTCAACTGGTGAATGAAAAAGATGAGGTGATTCGTGAAAGATTTTTCGAAGGCTTCACCGAAGGCATTTTCGAACGCCTCGAGCCCGGCACGTACCGCATGCGTCATATCAGCGACTCCAACAACAACCGCCAATGGGACACCGGTGATCACTCTAAAAAGCAACAGCCTGAGCACGTTGTTTATCTCAAGGACTCCATCATGGTGCGAGCCAATTGGGAGATAGAAACCACCTGGTAGTACGAAATACGGATGGAGGGCAACAGGAATACACCTGCCTGCTGCAGGCAGGGATTCACTGTCGCGGCGGAATCGGATGGTGATTACAGATGCTGCCTGAGGACAGCATACAGATTTCATCTGTAATCAATATCCGAATGGCCGACCCATTACAAATCCCTGACTTCCTGCCCTTAGCAGTCAGTATGCTGACAGGTTGCCTCCATCTGTAATCACCATCCGAATTGGCGATCTTGTACGATCTGTATTCCTGTTGCCTGACTTCAGTAATCACGTATATAATGAAATCACTTAAAGTAACCTGCGCCATCATACTTCACCACCAAAAAATCCTCGTCACCCAACGCGGGCCGGGGATGAAGCTGGCGGGTAAGTGGGAGTTTCCGGGAGGGAAAGTGGAAGAGGGGGAGAGTGAAGAGGCGTGTCTGTTGCGCGAAATTTTCGAAGAGCTGTATATACAGATCAGCATCAGACGAAGACTCAAATCTTACATCCACGACTACGGGGATTTTCAGATAGAGCTCATCCCGTTCCTGGCCGATTATGTATCAGGCGAACTAACGCTTCGGGAGCATGCGAAATTTTTATGGCTGCTGCCGGAGGAACTGAAAAACCTCGACTGGGCAGCGGCGGATATTCCGGTGGTGGAGGACGTGTTAGGGTTTTATAGAACGCAGATTTAGCAGATTAGCCAGATCAGCGCGGATCAGCTAAATCCGCCCAATCCGCGTTCAATTATCCAAAATCCTAAACAGTCGCAATCACCTTCAATTCAATCGCAATAGGAGTCGGCAGGCAATTGATTTCAACTGTCGTGCGGCAGGGGTTGGCATCCTTAAAATACTCGGCATACAGACGGTTGTAAGTGGCGAAATCATCTTTCATGTTCGTCAGAAAAACCGTCACGTCCACCATTTGGTTCCACGACGACCCGGCTTCCTCCAGGATGGCGCGCACATTCTTAAAAACCGAATGACACTGCGCTTCGATGTCGTAGGAGACGATCTTTCCGTTCGCATCCAGCTCCACCCCGGGTATTTTTTTGGTACCTCTTTCGCGCGGTCCCACGCCGGAGAGAAAAAGCAGATTGCCCACGCGGCGGGCATGCGGATAGGCGCCCACAGGCTCAGGCGCACGGGAGGAGTTGATGGTGTTTGGATCGGACATGGATTGGTAATTTAGGCAAAGATAAAAAAGATTCTGCCGGTGAAAGGGATCGGTCTATCTGGTGCGGGGAAATGAACAGAAATATGTTGTAGTTAATGGCTGTGAAAGATTGACGGAACGCAGAACAGGCAACTCACATTTGTGACAGACAGGCTAGTGTCGGGGATTGATTCGCCTTGTCATGGACCATTTGGCTAAGATGACATTTTCGCTGCAACCGGATAAGGTTTTGAATGTCACCGAAGATTCAAGCAACATGCTATTGCAGGTTCTGGCCACTGTTTTGATTCAGAGTATTCATTTTGGTTACGATAAATGTTCCTGTGATAAAACCAAGAACCGGTCCCCCAATGGATAATAACAATAACGCAAATATCAATATTAAGACCTTAGGTATATTTTCAGCAAACTTAAGATTTAGCATGGAAGAGCTCATGGTAATGAGTGTAGCCATTAACCATCCTGCAATTGAATAAAAGATCCAGGTGACGGATTTATTCATCGATGGTTTCAATACAAAATAGTATTGAAGCCACCCACAGATCAACGCACCAAGTATAACTGCAATCGGAACGGTACTTTCAACGGTGAGCGGAATGTCAAAGGCTGAGGTTATAAAATCTCTTAAAATAAAAGCAATTGAAAAGCCAATGAAGGAACACCAAAACAATCTTTGTGATGTTGTTAAATATTCTCGAAGCGCCATCCATTGCATGAAACCAACACCGGCACCCATTCCAATTCCAACTGCAGCCTGTCCTCCCGACTCATCGCTCGTTTTTATTAGCAATTCGCCTGCAAGGGCAAATCCAATCACCAGAATTATCCCAAGGAACCAGCCATAGGTAGTAAATAATACCCATTTTTTAAAAGTGAGTTGTTTGGAACAGGTTGTCATTTGTGCTGGTTAAAGGTCATTATAAAAATAACATTTGTTTGTCCAGGTATAATGTATAACAACAGTCACCTTCCCACAGGTGTGAGTGCGAATCGGCATACTGAAAAACAAGCACAAACTGTGACGGAAGCACAAAATTCGATTACACAAATAATCGAAACTTTTGGGCAGGTGTTGTTGTGTCTGGTATTTATTTTTTATGTATGTTTATATCGTCAATCCAGAATGTGCCGGGCGACAATAGATTTAACTGAACCCGTAACCACATTGTTTCAGGAACATTTACTTCAAATTCATGTTTTTCCCAGCCACTTGATTTTCTATCACTTTCCAAAAGTGTTTTCATTGCGGAGCCTTTTGCTTTAACTCCACCGGCAGTGATTCTGTATTTTGCTCCGTTATTTTTTACCCAAAAAGTTAAAAGATAGGTGCCTTGTCCTTCAAGTTCAAAAAATTCTCTTGTAAAGCCCGGGGAACGCCATTCTCCGGAATCTGAGCATTTGATTACATCATATCTTATAGATTGCCTGCCTTCCTTGAATTCAATCGTATCCAATACGATTTTAAAGTCTGCGTCCGGTACTGTTTTAGGAGTATAGAATAACCAATTCACGGGAAGCCCCCTTTTTGAAACCTCAAAACCGCCATTGATTCCTGCTGATTTTTCGACCGTTCTTTCGCTCATGATGCATGAGGTCATAAATAATACAGGGCTTATTGCATAAAAGACAAGTTTACAAATGCCGCTTTTCATTTTTATACTATAAATAAGGTTAATGGAGTTGTGTATGACAGCTCGGGAATTTTTTCAATAGCTGGTTGGATGGTTTTTCATTTCTACTTAATTCATCAATCAGGTGTCTCGTCCTCAACCGGCAGCCACCAGACTCCGGGGAAGACATTGACAGAATGACTCCAAATCACATCCTCACCACCCTCTTCACCATCACAATCCCATCCACTGAAAGTTTCATAAAATAAACCCCCTTCGGAAGTTCTGCCATGGCTATTTTCATTTGATAATTACCCGCCTGATATGATGCTTTTTGTGAATGAATCATCTGCCCCACCGCGTTAAACATTTCCATCTCCACCGCAGCATCCTTTCGTAAAGTGAAGGAAACATTCACATCACCGGATGCAGGATTGGGATACACATTCCATTCTGCCACCGCCACCGCCGCTGCCATACCTGTTGGCAATACCACTTTAGTAATGGCCGTGTTCGTGGCGATTGGTTCGTTGAAATCAAAATAGATGTAGGCGTTGTTCCCGATGATGTCACCCACAGCCAGAGTGGTCTTCGGCTTAATACGGTAACGCACAAATCCGTGGCTCATGGGTTCGTTCACGTTGCTGTCGGGCAGCAGGATGTTGCTGAACAGAAATTCCATATTTCTTTCATGATACACAAATCGCATGTCCACAGGGTGAGAGGACGCCACGAACTCCAGGGTGTTCAATTGGAGCTTGTTGGTGTCGAGCGGATTCAGCACTTTTACTGTGAAGGCCGTATCGTTGCCGGTATTCTGAAAACGGATGATGTACTCCAGATGAGGCGGATTGGAAATCTCATAATTATAAAGGGTATCACGATTCACCAGAATGTCGTTGGGGTCAAAGGAACCGGTAACGAAAACTTCCCAATAGTGTGTGTTACAATTAGGGTTCGCATCCCCGGCCACGGGGTAAATGACCGCACCTGAGTTAATGACCGTTCCGATAGCTACACCAACGTTTACGCTTACCGTTACCACAATATTACCGGTTTGAAAAGGAGTCAGCGTACCGATATTCCAGATGATGCTGTCGGGGAAAATGTTGGATGGAGTTACACTTGAGGAAACGAATGAGATGTTATTGTCGGGATAAAACACCACGCTGGCATTGTTGATGACAGTAGTGCCGACATTTTCGTAACTGATTGCATAACTTGCGTTGAAGCCCGGACGGAAGGGTGTGGAGGGAGTAACTGACAAACATAGATCATTAAATGCGGAAGATGCCTGAAGCGAAAAATCATTCAAACTGTCTGTTTGATTGCTTCCGGAAAACGAGACAGCATGCAGAAGGGGAACGGTGTTGTAATAATTCAGATTGTCCGCAGATACCATATAATTACCCTGATCACGAACTGAAATTACATAATTCCCATCCGTACCTGTAAATCCGAGTCTTGGTGCAACCAATTCTGTGATTTTCAGGTGAGGCACAGCAGGTTCACTTAAATCCTGAAATCCATCACTGTTAATATCGATGAAGGCTTTTCCGGAAATATGATTCATGTGGCCATTGACTTTCATGAGCCAGTAATCTGCTTGACCAAGAGTTGGTCCTATCGTATTTTCTGATTTGTCCCCCGAAATATCCGATTTTGAATGACCACCAATAAGGTAGTCTCTGGAATCAGTTTCAATAATCGACCTGAATTGATCATCCCGATAACCTCCGATGGTGTTTTGCCATTGAATATTACCGGAAGAATCCACTTTTACAATCCAGAAGTCGTACCACACATTAGCACCGGTCAACACTTCGGTTTTATTTCCGGAAAGTCCGGAATTGGTAAGTCCACCGGCAATAAAACCGCCGTCATTTGTCAGACAGGCATCATATAGAAAGTCGGCTAGATTACCCCCAATAGTTTTTTGCCACAGAATTGATCCAGAAGAGTCTGTCTTAACGATCCAATAATCATTTCCACCTTTGCTGTCTTCTGTTTTATCGCCGGAGATATTTGAGAATGAGGATCCGCACAAAAGAAACCCATGATCTGGCATGGTTAATACCTTGGATAAAACATCATAGCCGTTTCCGCCGATGGTCTTATCCCATTCAATGGATCCGGTGCAAGAGACTTTTACCATCCAGTAATCGGAACCACCCTTATTATTCGCGGTTTTATCGCCGGAAATATTTGATTCAGACCGCCCTCCCAGCAGGTAACCGCCGTCAAAGGTTTGAGTCACCGAAAATAAATAGTCAGTACTGTTTCCTCCGATAGTATTTTGCCATTGAATAGTGCCATTAAAACTCAGCTTTATTATCCAGTAATCCCATTGTCCGTTGGAATCTTCTGTTTTATTTCCGGAAATTCCCGATTCAGAGGATCCTGCAATAATATAACCCCCGTCAGGTGTTTGCTGAACTGATTGTAAAAGTTCAGCTGCACTTCCTCCGATGGTTTTTTGCCATTGAATGATACCGGCTGAGTCAAGTTTAACCACCCAGTAATCATAATCACCATAGGAGACTTCTGTTTTGTCACCGGAAATCCCCGACAAAGAATATCCGCCTAGTATGTAGCCATTATCAGCAGTTTGTGCAATCGAAATCAAATAATCCTGGTCAATTCCTCCAATGGTTTTTTGCCATTGAATTGACCCTGATGTATCTGTCTTAACGATCCAGTAGTCCATTAACCCAACACGGTTTTCGGTTTTATCCCCTGAAATGTTGGATCCGGATGAACCACCTAAAATAAATCCCCCATCAGCGGTTTGTACAACACTTTCCAGCTCATCCACATCATCACCGCCAATAGTATTCTGCCATATTATTTCCTGTGCCATGCCCTGATCAGCAACGCTCACCAACAAAAAAAGCATGATGAAAAGGTGTTTCATGATATGGCCGATTTTTCCCCTTTCGGAGATGACTGTTTAACGAAGATAAAGGTTTTTTCGATTGATCGACATGTTTGTTATCATTCAGCCCCCTGCAATCGCCAACCGGGTCGCGGCGGGATATGCCACCCCTACGGGGTTTGAAAACACTCTCTTTAATACCAAATCAACCGACAAGCCACCCCTACGGGGTTGTTGGAGATTATGGATAATGGAATCTGAAACAGGAGTTGCCCTGAAGTGAGCCATTTTCAAACTACCATGGTATGACAGATTCTGACAGGCTCTGCTTCAGGCAGGCGCGTTCTATCACCCGAACAATAGGACCAGAAACAGGAACAGAAACAGAAACAGAAACAGAGCGAAACAGAATGAGAGGGAGAATGAGAAGGAGAATGAGAATGAGGAGAAGGCTAAATGAGAAGGGCGAATGAAATATCCGCGCAAATCCCTTCCCTCAGTTTGCAGGATTCTTCCTACGCATCCGTAATCACCGTCCGATTCCGCTGCGATAGTGGATCCCTGCCTGCTGCAGGCAGGTTGCCCTCCATCCGTAATCACCGTCCGATTCCGCCGCGCCCACGAATCCCTGCCTGCAGCAGGCAGGTGTATTCCCGTTGCCCTCCATCCGTATTCACCGTCCGATTCCGCCGCGCCCACGAATCTGTATTCCCGTTGCCTCTTTCAAAAATTTTCACCAAATCTCAAATTTTTACCTATATTTGCACCGTAATTGAAGAGAAAGAGGGGACTACAGTCCCCTTTTTTAGTACCAAATGGAACTGAAGGAAAGAGTCGAAGGTATTGTAAATGAGTGGATTAAGGGTGGAGAGTGCTTCCTCGTGGAGGTCAAAACATCCCCCTCACGCGTGGCAGTGGCCATTGACAAACCTGCCGGTGTGAGCCTGCAGGAATGCGCCTCCCTCAGCCGTACCATCACCGACACCCTGGATCCTGATGGCGTCTGGGAATCGCACGAGCTGGAAGTGTCGTCGCCCGGCATGGACCAGCCGCTGAAGGTGTACCAGCAGTACCTGCGCCGCATCGGCCGCGAAGTGAGAGTGATCACCCGCGAAGGACGCGAACACAAAGGGAAACTGCAGTCGGCAAACGAAACGGGATTTGAGCTGCTTGAAATCACTTCCCGCAAGGAAAATAAAAAGAAGGTGGAGACCGAAACGCTGCACCGCTTCACATACGATCAGATTAAAGAAACCAAACTCATTTTATCATTTAAAATCAAATAGTAATGGATCACTCAGTGCTTATTGAATCCTTCTCGGAGTTTAAGGATTTCAAGAACATCGACCGCCCCACCATGACCAGCATCCTCGAGGATGTGTTCAGGAACATGCTTCGCCGTAAGTACGGTACCGCCGATAACCTCGATATCATTATCAACATCGACAAAGGTGACCTTGAGGTGTACCGTAACCGTACCATTGTTGAAGATGGCATGGTGGAAGATGAAAACCTGCAGATTCCTTATTCGGAAGCCATCAAGATCGAACCCGATTTCGAAGTAGGGGAGGAAATTTCAGAGCGTATCGTCATCGAATCATTCGGTCGCCGTGCCGTACTGGCCGCGCGTCAGAATCTTCAGGCACGCGTGATGGAGCTGGAGAAAGATGCCATCTATAAAAAATATATCGACCGCGTTGGTGACATCATCACCGGCGAAGTGTACCAGGTGTGGAAGAAGGAAGCACTCATCCTCGATGATGAAGGCAATGAACTCCTGCTTCCGAAAAGCGAACAGATTCCGTCCGACTTCTTCCGCAAAGGCGATAACGTACGCGCGGTAGTGCAGCGTGTGGAGATGGTGAACGGCACACCGAAAATCATTCTGTCGCGTACCTCACCCGTGTTCCTCGAAAGACTCTTCGAACAGGAAGTGCCCGAAGTATTCGACGGACTCATCACCATCAAGAACATTGTCCGCGAACCGGGCGAGCGTGCCAAGGTGGCCGTTGAATCGTACGACGATCGTATCGATCCTGTAGGTGCCTGCGTGGGTATGAAAGGATCGCGTATTCACGGCATCGTGCGCGAACTGAAGAATGAGAATATCGACGTCATCAACTATACCAACAACATCACCCTTTACATCACCCGTGCATTGTCGCCCGCAAAAATTTCATCCATCAAGCTTGATGATGAAACCAAGCGCGCTGCTGTGTACATGAAGCCCGATCAGGTGTCGCTTGCCATCGGTAAAGGCGGTCACAATATCCGTCTGGCGGGAAAGCTCACCGGTTACGAAATCGATGTGTACCGCGATTCGGATGATGTGGAAGAAGATGTGGATCTCGATGAATTTGCGGATGAAATCGACAGCTGGATCCTTGATGAACTCAAAGGCATCGGCTGCGACACCGCCAAGAGCGTTATCGAAATCGGAATCGATGATCTCGTGAAACGTACCGACCTCGAAGAAGAAACCATCCGCGAAGTGTTGCGAATCCTCCGCTCCGAGTTTGAGTAATATTTAATCCGCGTTAATCAGTCAAATCCGCTCAATCAGCGTTCCATTCACACGGATCAATAATAAGTAGTCAGTAAATACCCTGTAATGTCAGAAACAACATCCATAAGGCTCAGTAAGGTTCTAAAAGAATTAGGCGTCGGGATCGACCATGCCGTTGAAGTGCTCGACAAGAGCGGCATCAAGGTGGAGAAAAATCCCAATGCCAAAATTTCCATGGACGCCTATGAGATCCTGCAAAAGGAGTTTCAGTCCGACAAGCAGGTGAAGAAAACCGCTGAGGAAATCACGAAGGAAAAATTCCGCAAGGAGAACATCGTGGTGGAAGCGAAGCCCGGCGCCGCGGTCACTCCCGAAAAGGAACCCGAAGGCGACGACAATCTCGCCAACGAACTCATTCAGATCAAGCAGTCGGCTGCTGAAAAGGCGACTAAAAAAGTCACCAAGACAAAGAAGGCCGAACCTGAGCCCGCTCCCGAACCGGAAGTGATCAAGGCCAAGGTTGATAAAACCGGACCGAAGGTGATCGATAAGATCGACCTCTCTGCACTGGAGAAGCCGAAGAAGAAGACGGCGAAGAAAGCCGATGATACTGATGCGGCGGCGGCTGCAGCGGCTGCTGAACAGGAAGCGGTTGCAGAAGAAAAACCGAAAAAGAAAACAACGAAGAAGGCTGCTGAAGCGGAAGCGGAAGTAAAGCCGAAGAAGAAATCAACGAAGAAAACCGAAACGGAAGAGCCGGCAGAAGAAGTGGTGGGCCCCGCCGCTGCCGCCGCCACTAATCCTTTAGCGGAACAGCCCGTTGCCGAAGCTCCTTCCGTTGAGCCTACCGAAGCCGAACCCGAAGCGCCTGTTTCTCCCGTGAAGGACGCTCCTTTCCGTCTCGACCGCGACAAGCCTACCGGACCCACCATCCTCGGCAAGATCGATCTTCCCGTTGATCCACCCAAGAAAAAACCGGTGGCTTCATCATCGACCATCGACGACGACAAGCGCAAGAAAAAGCGCAAGCGCACCGAGAAGAAAGTCAATATTTCAGATAACACATTGCAGCGCCCCGAAACCGGCGCAACCGACTGGAGAAGACCTGCAGGCGGTGGCGGCGGCGGCGGACAGCAGCGCGGTAAAAAATATACTCCTCCCGTTAAGGCCGAGCCTACCGAGAAGGAAATCCAGGATCAGATCAAAGCCACCCTCGCGCGTTTGAGCGGTGCGGGAGGTAAATCGAAAGCCTCCAAGCGTCGCCGTGAAGAGCGTGAAGCTTATCGCGACAAGCAGGAGCAGGAACAGGTACAGGACAGCGAATCAAAAGTGATTAAGGTAACCGAATTCGTTTCGGCCAACGAACTCGCCAAACTGATCGGTGTGCCCGTCACCCAGATCATCGCCACCTGTATGAGTCTCGGCATCATCGTTTCCATCAACCAGCGCCTCGACGCTGAAACACTTTCCGTAGTGGCCGACGAGTTCGGTTACAAGGTGGAGTTCGTTTCGGTGGATGTGCAGGAAGCCATTCAGGAAAAACCCGATGCTCCCGAAGATCTCAGGCCGCGTGCTCCGATCGTAACCGTAATGGGTCACGTTGACCACGGTAAGACCTCACTGCTTGACTATATACGAAAAGCGAATGTGATCGCCGGTGAAGCCGGAGGAATCACCCAGCACATCGGCGCTTATGAAGTGTCGCTCGAAGACGGTCGCAAGATCACCTTCCTCGATACACCGGGTCACGAAGCGTTTACCGCGATGCGTGCCCGTGGTGCCAAGGTGACCGACGTGGCCATCATAGTGGTGGCTGCCGACGACAGCGTGATGCCTCAGACCATTGAAGCCATCAACCACGCGCAGGCGGCGAATGTGCCCATCGTTTTCGCGATCAATAAAATTGATAAGCCCGGGGCCAATCCCGAAAAAATTAAGGAACAGCTTTCGCAGATGAATATTCTGGTGGAAGACTGGGGCGGTAAGTACCAGTGTCAGCATATTTCTGCCAAGCAGGGACTCAACATCAACACACTGCTCGAGAAAGTATTGCTCGAAGCCGAACTGCTCGACCTGAAAGCCAATCCGAATAAGAACGCTGTTGGAACAGTGATTGAATCATCGCTCGACAAAGGCCGCGGTTATGTGACCACCATCCTCGTTCAAAGTGGAACACTGCATGTAGGCGATACCGTTCTGGCCGGATGCTATGCCGGTAAGGTAAAAGCACTGTTCAACGAACGCGGTGTTAAAATGGAAAAAGCAGGACCGGCACAGCCTGTGATCATGCTGGGTATGCCCGGTGCGGTTCAGGCCGGTGATCAGTTCAACGTGATGGATGATGAACGTGAAGCACGCGACATCGCCAACAAGCGTTTGCAGTTGCAGCGTGAGCAGGGCATCCGTACACACAAGCACATCACACTCGATGAAATCGGACGTCGTCTGGCCATCGGAAACTTCAAGGAACTTAATGTCATTGTTAAAGGTGACGTGGACGGTTCTGTGGAAGCCCTCGCCGATTCATTACTCAAACTCTCCACTCAGGAAATACAGGTCAACGTCATACACAAATCGGTGGGAGCCATCTCCGAATCCGATGTGCTTCTGGCATCTGCCTCCAACGCCATCATCATCGGCTTCCAGGTTCGTCCTTCCGTGAACGCGCGCCGTTTGGCC
>Ga0315904_10009543_pt1 | contig 12663 bp, 9 predicted proteins | sample LakEriMetagenome_6_FD_203529 | JGI IMG/M metagenome (GOLD analysis project Ga0315904, IMG submission 203529) | Freshwater fungal communities from buoy surface, Lake Erie, Ohio, United States - Buoy 12 MA120 | ecosystem: Environmental > Aquatic > Freshwater > Lake | place: USA: Lake Erie, Ohio...
CCGCTGCTGCCAATGACCGCCAGAAACTGATGATCTTCCAGACGCCGCAGCATCTGCCCGGATTGCGCCCCGCGGCCAAAGAAGCGGGGGGCGTCGGCTTCCTCAAACGGGCGCAGCCCCGGGTAGGGACCCCGGAAGGAGAGTGCCGTGGCACTGGGTGTTTCCACAGAGAGGCCGTTCATGCCGGCCCTCCGGTGGTCAGCTCGGCCAGGTAGCGGCGCAGCGCGTCGGGATCATCGTGGGGAATGATCCGCACCATGGCGGGGCGTTTCTTCAGGGGAGGTTTGCCATCGGGCGGGCCGACGTAGAGGGCACAAATCGGCGCGTTGCGGGCACGATCGAGGGCAATATCGCGGCACTCGCGCACCCGCTCCTGCACCCAGTCGAGAGATCCCTGGCCGTAGATCACCAGTACGCCGCGTTCATTCTCGTACAGGGAGCTCAGCGGATACTCGGCACTGGCGATTTCCGAGGCGACCGTCACCCCAAACGCACTCCGCAGCTGTTGGTCGAGCGTGGCGGCCAGGTCTTCATCCACATGTTGGGGGGCGAACAGGACGGAGGGCCGGACCGAGCCAGCCGAGGGACCGCGGGCTGCGTTCGTGGACGGGACCAGCGGCTGGATCGGCGGCACCGCCGGGGTGCCCGACTGGGGCGGAGGAATTTCGGAAAGGGAGGGGGGGCTGGTTGGGGCGGGTGGCGGCGAGGGGTTGGTGGCCCCAGGCGTCTTGGTTTCCCGGGCGACGAGCTTGCGCAGCGTCTCTTCGATCAGTTTTTGGAAGTCGGGAAGATAGCCGGCCTGCACGCGTTCTTCGGGGGGCAGATCGGCGGGGTCGGCCGCGCTCGACAGGTACTGGATATAGTTGGGATCTTTCGTGCGGATTGTCTCGAGATCGAGATCACGGGGCCGCCAGCGCAGGCAGGGAATACCCGCCTGCCGGGCGGCCAGAAACTGCTTTCCTTCGAGCCCCCAGGGACGCTGGGGGGTCGCTTTGGATCCCTGTTCGCCCAGGACTTGCACAAACAGTGTCGCCTGTTCGAGAGGATCTTCGGCTGGTGCGCCGTCGGGTGACGAGCGCAGCAGTTCGCGCAGGGCCTGGAAATCGGCCTGGCGGATCTCTTCGAGGCGGCGGGGGGCCAGCGTGTCATTGAGGAACGCGAGCATTTCCGAGATTTCCTGCGACCAGCGCCGCATATCACGCAGCAACTGCAGATCCTTCGGGCCCAATAGATCGATGTTTTGTTTCAGCTCGGTGGAGCGGTCTTGCCAATATCTGGCATGGCTGACCCGTTCCTCCGGCGTGCTGAACCGCGCATCTTCCAGGGCGACCGGAATGACTCGCTGCAGAAATTCCTCTTGTTCCCCCTGCGAGCGCTGGTAGATGGCGTGCAGCTCCGTCATGCAGGCGATCGATCGCAGGTACTTCTCGCTGAGGATCACCAGCACCCGGTCGGATCGTCCCAGCCGTTGTATGTAGTCGGAGATCACCCCGCCGTAACGAATTTCCTGGCTGTCGCGGCGAACCAGAAAGCCCTGCTCTTCCAGTTGGTCGCAGAGTTCGTCCACCGCCTGTTGGCGTTGGATTCCCGCATCGGTCTGGTCATCTCCCCAGGCGAACGAGACGAAAATCTCGGGAGCCGACAGCACCCGCACCGGCCACTGCTTGATCTGCCTGACGGAATCGATCACCGCCTTGAGGTCGGCCTGGCCGCGGGCGTCGGGGGTGGGGGTCGCGAAGTAGACCGACACGCCCGCCCCCGCGGAACGGGCGCGGGAGACTCCCGCCAAAGATCGTTCCCTCTCCTGCGTCGACGGTGTCGCTGCGGATGTCTCGCCAACAACTCGCCGCGTGACACCGCTCTCCGTGCGGGCTGTTGATTCCAAGGGGCGTTCCGCCGGGGAAGACGAAACGGGCGTGTTCACGACAGCAGACGTCCCCAGGACCTGCCGCAGTTGGGAAGCGAGCGCCCGCAGCTCGGCACACTGCTCTCCCTTCGCCTCGGCGAACCGGTCCGCCACTTCAAGCAATCGATCGTGCTTGTCGGCCCAGAGCAGCAGATCGAAGACGAGCTGCTTGGGACTGACAGTCGAACCGGCCGATGGCGTGGCGGGCTCACCACGGAAGAAATACCACTCCATCGCGAGGTCGCCGGGGTCGAACGCCGCGACGACCACATTCAGCAGTTGTTGGGTAAGCCGCAGTTTGTCGGTGGCCATCGTCGAGAGTGGTGAGACAACGTGCGATCGGAACAATCCGGTGGCGGTGCCAGAACGGTCCGGGAGGGGCGCTGGCGGAAACAGAATGGTGACAGTTTATCAGTCGGCGGGGGGGGTGCCGAGAGTTGGCGGCGGGATTTCCGTTGCCGCTGACAGTGCGATCGAAGGCCGAGGGGGGCTGCTCTTCCGGCAAGGTTTGGCCCCCCAGGTTGTGACGTCACACCGTCCCAGAAGTCTGGGCGGGTGTTCGAATTCGATCAATCAGGCTGCTATGCTCAAAGTCAAGGAGGGTCGACCCCATGATTGAAGTCCAATACACCGGGGATGTCCTGTGGCGGAGGATTGAGCAAGCCGTGGAGATTGTGAAAGACCGCCAACGGCGTGTTGTGGCTGCGTTGAATGCGGCCGGCATTCGGTACGCGGTCATTGGCGGTAATGCCGTGCAGCACTGGGTGGCCCAGGTGGATGTCTCGGTTGTTCGGAACACCCGCGACGTTGATCTCATCCTGAATGAGCACGATCTCGCCCGGGCGATTGCGGCGCTCGAAGCGGTTGGATTTCGCTATCGCCGCTCTGGCGGCGTCGTCATGTTTCTGGATGGACCCGAGGCGGGGGCCCGGGATGCGGTTCATGTCGTGTTCGCAGGACGACCGGTTCACGAGGAGTATCCAGAACCGGTCCCGGATCTGGAGGAGTTGGTCGAAATGGCCGAGGCGACGACTTTGCCGTTTGAAAAATTGGTCAAAATGAAATTGACTTCGTTTCGCCGCAAGGACCAAGTCCATCTGTTGGATCTGATTTCGATTGGAATGGTCGACAGCAGTTGGCTGGGCCGGTTCTCACCCATTCTACAGACGCGGCTTCAGGAATTGCTGGACGATCCCGAGGGCTGATCCCTTCGCTTCGCGAGGGTTTCGCCAGACCGTCTGCATTGGTTCTGTGGCGCTTTCATCCTCCCCCCAGCCCCGCGGGCCGGGAAATGCAGCCCCGACCATGTCGTTTGTCGGCCCGGCGGGCCAACCATTGACCCTGTCCCCGCGCAGTTGGTCCACACGCAGGTCGCCCCAGAGGCTGGCCAGAGACGGTTCGGTCGGGGTTCAGGAACCGGTAATGAAAAAGCGTAAGTCATTGTGCCTAATTGGTTTACGGAACACGCTCCGGTCCGCTCCCACATCTCGCCCAGCCACAGCGTAGTCAAACTACCAGAGTAGTTGTGTGCACTGGACGGCAGCCATCCCGGCCCCGTGCGACTGAAGACCTGTCACCCCAAGCCGAGACACCCCATGAGCAAAGACCAATTGGCCAGCCTGCAGTTGGCCATCATGCGCGTGCTGTGGGAGCGGGGAGAAGCCAGCGTGGCCGACGTGCGGCAAGAGCTGGCCGGGGGGGGCCGCGAGCTGGCCTACACCACCGTCGCCACCATGCTGGTCAAGCTCGAGAAGAAGGGGCAGGTGACCCATCGGGCCGAGGGGAAGGCGTTTCTGTATCGCCCCTCCGTTCAGCAAGACTCGGTCAGCCGGTCGATGGTGACCGACCTCGCCCAAAGACTGTTCGCCGGGGATGTCACCCGCATGGTCAGCCATCTGCTCGACGGGTGCGAGGTGAGTGCCGAAGAGTTGGCGCGCCTGAAGATCCTCATCCAACAGCGGGAACAGCAGGCGGCTGACCAGGAGGGGCTGGCATGACGATTGGGCTGCCCCCCGCGTTGTTGCCGGTGTTGTCGTGGGTTGGCACCTACCTGGTCCATTCCACCCTGCTGATCGGCGGTTTGTGGTTGGTGTGGCAGGTGCGGTCGCCGCGTTCGGCTGTGGTGCGGGCCGGGGGCTGGCAACTGGTCTTGCTGGCCGGATTGGTGACCAGCCTGGTGCAGACCTCACTCTGGCCGCAGGCGGGGTGGCGGTTCGCCGTCACCACACTGGACCAGACGGTTGCTGAACACGAGCCGGCGGCAACTGGCTGGAATTCGCCCGTCGCCATCGCCGATCAGTCAGGCCAGTCCCTCGTGGCCGAGAGGGCGGCGGCGGCTCCCCCTGCCACCCCGCTGCATCTCGGCTGGGCGTGGGGTCTGGTGGCGCTGACGGTCGGTTCGCTGGCGTGGGGATTGGCCGGCTGGGCCCGGCACTGGCTGGCGTTTCGCGCTCTGCAGGCCGGCTGCGTGCCGGTGACCGAGGGGCGGGCCTGGACTCTGTTGGAACAACTGCGGCAGCAGGTGCCGGGCTGTCCCGAGGTCGATCTGGTGACGGCGGACGAAGCGTGCGAGCCGGCGGCGTGGGCCCTGCCGCAGCCCACGATTCTGTTGCCGGAACGGGCCGAGCGCGAACTCGATGACGGGGCCCTCGCGGCCCTGTTGGCGCACGAGCTGGCCCATCTGGCCCGGCACGACGCGGGCTGGCTGCAGGTGGCCCGCCTGGCGTGCGCCTGTCTCTCGCTGCAGCCGTTGAATCATCTCGCCCGGCGGGAATGGCAGCGGGCGGCGGAGTGCCTGGGAGACGACTGGGCGGTCCGGCAGACGGGCGATCCTCTGGCTCTGGCCCGCTGTCTGACCACGGTCGCCGGTTGGCGGACACAGCCCGCCGCGCCCCTCGCGGCACTCGCCGCGCTGGGCACACGGTCCGACCTGACGGTCCGTGTCGAGCGCTTGCTGGAGCGATCTGTCACAACTCGCAATACGATCGTTTCTCCCTGGCGGCGGTCTGCGGGTCTGGTGCCGTTGGCTCTGGGGCTGTTGGCTGTCCTGTTCGTTCCCGGGTTGTCCCTCACCTCCGACCGGGCCGAGTCGACTGAGCTTGCGACAGTCTCCCCGTCCGCGACCACCAGCAGCGTCGCAGCAGCGCAACCCGATACCGCAAGTGGGCATCCGGATGCGGTCCAATTCCTCACCACGAGTGAGCGGTTTGGTCCCACTCAATCGCCAGGCCTGGCAACGGCTGCAGCGACTGACGACATGGCAGCCCCTCCCGTGGTCACCCCGGTCACCTGGGCCGTGTTCGAACGCGTGCTGGTGGGAGCGGTGGGACGCGTGTGGGAACGGACCGTGGTGTTGAGGTCGGCCACGGGGGAAGTCCGGTGGATCCAGACCACGACCTCCGCGGTCTGGTCGGTCCCCTCTCCGTCGGCCGCCGCCGACTTTCCGCAGATCGAGCGCTGGGCACTCTGATTGACCGGGCAGGTGCGGTGGCTCGATTCCAGGATTTGGCTCTCCCGGTCTGACAGATCGCCCAAACCAGGGGTACAACGCTTCTCTGCCGCGCCCGGCTCTCCCCGGCGGTCGACGACCGGCAAACTGCTGTTGCCCTCTCCCGCCCGCTGCTGATGAAATAGGAGTTGTGGGTTGAGATTGCCTGCGACAGCCAGGGAACCGGGGTGGGGGTTCTGCGTGGTGGGTCGCTTTCTCATTGCGAAGGAGGATTCGGATGTTGCGTTGGACGGCGTCGCGGTGGTGTTTGGGAGTGTGTCTGGTGGGGGCGGCTGGGCTGTGTGCCGATGATGGGGCTCCCCCGACGGCTGCGGAGAAGCCGGCGGCGGAGGCGGTCGAATTGGTGATTGAGGGGGCGGTGCTGACCCCCTCAGCCGACGGAGCGCAGCTCGAACTGAAGCTGGAACCGGCAAAGAAAGAGGGGGACGCCCCTCAGCCTGCCCCGGCGAACCCCGCCCCCAAGGGCTTGCAGTTCCAGATCCAGGCGTCGGGAGGCCAGCCGCAACAGCAGCAGCAGCAAACCACCGTGACCCGCACGATGTCGGTGATCGCCACGACGGGCATTGAGGATGCCGAGGCGAAGCAGGAGCTGGAGGCTCTGGCCGACCGGTTGACCAAGGGAGCCGAGAAGCTCGAGGCGGAAGGGCAGAAAGAGGCCGCCGTAAAGAAGCGGGCCGCCGCCGACATGCTCCGCCGGCTGACACAACCCGCCCCGGCCAGAGTCGGAATGTTCCAGTTTGGCGCCCCCGGAGGTCAGGCCCAGGGAAGCATCCGCGACGTGGAAGTGAAGGTCCTGAAGTCCCTGGAAGGGGAGACAGGCCTGGAGGCCCGGATCCAGGGGCTGAAAGAGAAACTCGCCGGGGCCGAGCAGGCGGGTGAAAAGATGTCGGCCGACCTGAAGCAAAAACTGAAAACCGAGATCGAGTCGCTGGTCCAGAAGATGGTGGGAGACCAGGGGAAGGTGTTTGCGTTTGTCGAGTCGGACGTCGTCGAGGTGGGAAAGGGTGAGCCGGGCCAGAAGGTGATTCAGAAACCGGGCCAGCCACAAGTGATGATTCTCTCGGCCAAGTCGCCGGAGGCTGGAGGTGACGCGGCCAACCGCATCGCCGCCCTCGAAAAGGCGTCGCGAATGCTGAAAGAGACGGGCAACCACGACGCCGCCAAGCGATTGGCCAAAGAGGCCGAGGCGCTCAAGCAGAAGCTGGCCGGCAAAAAGGACAAAGAGGGGGCCGACATGATCGCCGCCCTCGAGCAGGAAGCACGTCAGATGAAAGAGGCGGGCAACCCCGAAGCGGCCGAGAAGCTCTGGGACAAAGCGCAGGCGCTGAAGGCAAAGCGCGGCGGCAACAAATCGCCGGGCCCCGACGAGAAACTGGTCCGCACCCTGCGCGAGCTGCAGGAGCAGATCACCGATCTGCGGAATGAGGTGCGCGAGCTGAAGGAGCGGGCGGGACGATAAGGTCATCCCCCCGACATCGCTGGTGGACGAGACGCTTCTGAAACAGTCGCCACCCTGGTTCAAGTGAACCGGGGTGGCGTCTGCACTTGTCAGGAATCCAACGGCTGTTGCGCGGCAGGCGCAGTCGCGGACCAGGGTTCTACGAGATATTTTTCCGGGATGTTCCCCGGCGAATACTGGCAATCCGGCCTGTTCATGCGATCCAGGACAGATTGATGCAATGTGGGTAGACTCACTTCACCGCGATCGTTGAGGTCCAACACCGGGCGGGAACGCCACAGATTCGGAGCCTTGAGGCCGTACTCCTTGTGGCGTTCGTTGAATCGTCTCTGGGGAACCAATTCAATCGTGTTCCACAGTGCCCCGGAGAGCGACTCGTGCTTCGTGTCGAAGGGGTCGACGGGGTGGGTTTGCGGTTTGGTGGGATACAGAATCTCTTGAGCTTTGTTGGCGTCGATTCGTAAGCCACACAACTCGGCCTCCACGACCATCCACTGCAGGGCGACCTTCGACAGGCCACTTTCGGCGTCGGGATAGCCGCCCCCCACGTCGGAATGGACCCCCGCGAACCAGACCTGTTTGAGCGGCACTGGACCAAAACCGCTGGTGGAAGCGGGCTTGGCCCGGAAGAGGTTGGCCTGAAACATCGAGCGCCGTTCGTCAATCGATACGGCGTGCCGCACAAATGTCACCGAAGGATTCTGGGCGGTGTAGTAGAGCGACCGCATCTGGCTGACCCATCCAAACGCACTCACGGTGTCCCAGACACCGCAAAAGTGAATCGGCAACCGGCCTTCTTCCTTCGCGTCGGGGACCTGCTGCGCGAAGTAGTTCCGGAACCTCCACGAGGCAGCGAAAAACTGCTGGCTGCTCGCCTTGTCGTCCGGATTGGTCCCCGAGTAATCCTCCCACAAAACATCCTCCAGACCGACCAATTCCCGACGCAACAGGCCAAAGGCATGGAGCGCACCGGCGACCGCCCGCGCCGTGTAGGCTCCCCGCGAGAATCCAAACAGCCAGACCCGATCGCCCGGTTCGTAATGGGTCAGCAGGAAGCGATAGGCCTTGAGAAAGTGATGCCGGATCGAAAGCCCGACCGCCGCGTCCAGTTTCTTGCGGACCTGATTGGCCCGAAGTGTCACCCGGTCCGCCGTGGGGGTCGTGCCGACCCCTGAGTCGTAATAGACAATCTGCTGGCCGTCGCGCACCAGCATCCGATAGAGACGAAGCACATTGGTCTCGTCACCGCTCAACTGATTTTCCGTCCCATCACACAAAACCACCAGATCACGCGCCATGAGAGCCTCGGCTTTCCCTTTGGACAGGCACTGTTTCGCCTGAGGTTACCATACGGCACCGTCCAGTCTCCACCGCGTCTGTATGATCCCTGGTCGAGCCGCGAATCAGCCATCCTTCCCAGGTCATCACTCCGCCACTTTCCCGTGCTTCGCTCATTTTTGAGGTGCACAGTAAACTGGAGTCATGACCACTTCACTCTCCACCCCGCATCTCATCATCGGCTGCGGCTACCTCGGTCAACGGGTCGCCGCGTTGTGGCAGCACGCCGGGCATGCCGTCCACGCCCTCACCCGCAGCACCGCCCGGGCCGATGAGTTCCGCCGCCAGGGCTGGTACCCCGTTCTGGGAGATCTCACGCAGCCGCAGTCGCTCCCCACGTTCACCCAGATCGACACGCTGCTGCTGGCGGTGGGGCTCGACCGCCGGGCCGGGCACTCGCAACGCGAGGTGTATGTCGACGGGCTCGCCCACCTCATCGCCCACTGCCCGGTCCCCCCCCGGCGGGTCATCTCGGTGTCGAGCACCAGTGTCTATGGGCAGGAGGGGGGCGAATGGATCGATGAAGCCTCGGCCACCGAGCCGCAGGCCGAGAATGGTCAGGTCTGCCTTGCCGCCGAACGTCTGCTGCAGGACCGCTGGCCCCACGCGCAGATTGTCCGTTCGGCGGGAATCTACGGGCCGGGCCGGTTGATTGCCCGGGTCGAGCAACTCCGCGCGGGGACGCCCCTCACGGGCCGTCCCGACGCCTGGCTCAACCTCATTCACGTCGATGACCTGGCGACCGCCGTGCTGGCGGTGGCCGAGCGCGCCGCGGTGGGCAGCACCTGGCTCGCCGTCGACAACCAACCCCTCACCCGCCGCGAGTTCTACCAGGCCATCACCCAACGGGTCGGTGCCCCCGAGCCCCGTTTCGCCGAGGGGGACATGCCCGCTGCGGGAGGCCTCAACAAACGCTGTTCGAACCGCCGGCTGCGCGAAGACCTCGGCTGGACCCCGCGCTATCCGACCATCCACGAAGGGCTGACCCACGTGTTGGAACCGACGTCGCCCGACGCCCCGACGGCACCGGCGTCGTCAGCCCCCAGTTCACAGGCTGCGCGACCTCCGGTCATTCCACCCCGGCCGGAGCGAATGTGACCAGCCGTCGAAGGTTCCTGACGGGACAACTGCCGTGGCCTGCGGGGGAGCCCACTCCGTTCCCCGGGTCAGGCTCCGCACCGGCTGCCGAGGTTCCCGGGCTGCCGACCAACACGATCCGCCTGTCGCAGACAGCGATGGCGGCCGATTTCGAGGTGATCTTCAACCCCGGTCCCGCCGCCCGGCTGCAGGCCGCGTCCGACGCCCTGACCGAGGTCGCGCGACTGGAACAACTCCTCTCGATCTATCGCCCCTCGTCCACTCTCTCGCAGTTGAATGCGCACGCCGCCGCCGCCAGTCCCGCCGGCGTTCCGACCGATCCCGAACTGTTCGCTCTGATCCGCGACGCCCTCGCGTTGGCCACGGAAACCGAAGGAGCGTTCGATCCGACCGCCACGCCGCTGGTGGCGCTGTGGCGCACGGCACTCCGCAACAGCCAGCCCCCCACCGAGGCCGAGGTGGCCGCCGCCCGGGCCGCGACCGGGTTCCAGCACGTGCGGCTCGATCCCCACCAGCAGACGGTCGCCTTCACCCACCCGCAGACACAGCTCAACTTCAACGCCTTCGGCAAGGGATACGCCCTCGATCGGGCCGGGCAGATTCTCGACGCCTGGTTGGCCGCTCGGGAGGCGGGAGTGATCCAACCCAACGAAGCCATCCACGCCCCACAACCGGCACAACCGGCGGGAGACGACACCAGCCCGACAGAACCGGCGAGCGGGCCCCCCACACCCCCCGAGCACGCCTGGCTGCTGCATGGCGGGTACAGCAGCCTGCTGGCCCGGGGTTCGCTGGCGGGGGTCGATGGGTGGCCCGTGGGCATTCGACACCCGCAATTTCCGCAGCAGACCCTCGCCACCCTCTGGCTCAAGGACCGCGGGCTTTCGACCAGCGGTTCGGGTGTGCAGTTCTTCCGGCACCGGGGGCGGAAGTATGGCCATCTCATCGATCCCCGCACCGGGTGGCCCGCCGAGGGAATGCTCTCAGCCACCGTTGTGGCCCCCACGGCCGCCCAGGCCGAGGCCTTGTCGACCGCCTTTTTCGTACTCGGGGTCGAAAGAGCCCAGCAGTATTGCCATAATCATCCGGAGATCGGCACCTTGCTGATTCCCACCCCGGAACCGGGGCAACGGGCTGTGTGGGTCGCCTGCGGCCTGACCGAGTCCGACCTCATGTTCCCCGACTTTCCCACTTCCTGACGCGAACCCTGTCGAAGCGCCGTGCCTGCTCGCCCCACCCAGATTTCGCTGTTGGCCTGCCTCTTCCTGGTGCTGTTGCGGGTCTCCATTGGTTGGCAGTTCCTCTACGAGGGGATCTGGAAACTGAAGACCCAGGGAACCTCGAAGCCCTGGACGGCCGAAGGTTACCTCTCCAACGCCAAGGGGCCGTTCCGTGACTATTTCCGCAGCCTGTGCGATGACCCCGACGGGCTGAAGAAGCTCGATTACGACGCCCAGATCGCCCGCCTCGACGACTGGCGGAACCGCTTCGTGCAGTACTACGGGCTGACCGACGACCAGAAATCGCGGCTCAACCTGCTGCTCGATGGGGCCGGAGAATTCCGCGCCCGCCTCGACGCCCTCCCCGAGGGGATCGATCTGGCGAAGTTCAAGCCCCTCGGCAAGTACAAGACCGGCGTCGACAAGCCCACGGTCGCCTACGACGCCAAACGCAAACTGCTGACCTCCAACTTCCGCCTCGTGGGAGAAGAGAAGGAAGCGCTGCTGGCTCTGGCGGGAACCCCGGCCACCGAGCCCGCCGCCGACGGTGCGGCCCCCGCCGCCGGGCCGATCGCCCCCGCGCAACTCGCGGCGTGGAGCAAAGCGGTCGACCGGCTGTACGAAGAAAGCGGCAAGCTCGGGCTGAAAGAACGGCTGCAGGTCTGGCTCAAGGAAGACCCGGCCCGGCTGGGGCAGGAGGTCAACGGCCGCAAGGAACGAATTGGCGAAGTCGAGGTCTACCGCCAGATGCTGGACCGCTACAACGCCGAGTGGGCCACCGCCCGCACCGACTACCAGTTCGAACACCAGGACAAGCGGTGGTCGAAGCTGATGGAGAAGAAGGCGGAAGTCCTGGGTCCCCTCGACGGGGCGGTCAAAGACTTCGAAACCAAGGCCTACGCCCTGCTCGATGTGAAGCAGAACCAGAAGGGACCGCTTCCCCCGCCGATGTCGCAATTGCGGCAGGTCGATTTGACGACCATGTGGCTGCTGACTGCGCTGGGGCTGCTGTTGATTGTCGGGCTCTTCTCGCGGCTCGCCGCCCTGGCGGGGGCCGGCCTGATGGTGCTCTTCTACCTGCCGATGCCCCCCTGGCCGGGTGTGCCCGAGGCCCCCGGGCCCGAGCACTCGCTGTTTGTGAACAAGAACCTCATCGAGGCGCTGGCCCTGCTGGCGATCGCCTCGCTGCCGACGGGCAAATGGCTGGGGCTCGACGCCCTGGTCGCGAAACTCTTCTCGCGGTCCGCCCCCGCAAAACCGTAGTCACTTACGAGGGGCCCTGCGCGGGTGAGCCAGGCTGCTCCCCGCGTCGCCGTGCCGTCGGTTACCTGTCGCATTTCCTGCTTTTTTTGTTGTTGAACCGTTCGAAGGACCTGTCATGCAACTGACCGCGGAACAGCGCGCGATTGGCGTTCAGAACTTCCAGGATGCCGTCGACCAGGCGGGGGTCTCCCGCCGGGCGTTTTTGAAGGCGGCCGGGGCAACCTCGGCCCTCGGGGCGTTTTACTTCGGGTACGAGAAGCTGCATGGCACCCCGTTGAAGGTCGGCTTCATTGGCACCGGTGACGAAGGCTCGGTGCTGCTCACCCAGCATCCCCCCGAGTATTTCGACATCGTGGCGATTGCCGACCTGCGGCCGTCGAACCAGAAGCGGGCGTTCGTCGGCGACAACAACGAGCACCGCGTGGGGCTCAACAAGAAGCTCGGCCACGCCACCGCCAGCAAGATCAAGGTCTACGACAACCACGAGCAGCTCTTGGCCGACCCGCAGATCGAAGCGGTGGTCATCGCCACCCCGCTCAACACGCACAGCAAGATCGCCATCGACGCGATGAAGGCGGGCAAACACGTGCTGTGCGAGAAGCTGATGGCCCACAGCATTGCCGAGTGCAAGGAGATGATCCGCGTCTCGCGCGAGACCAACCGCGTGCTGGCGGTCGGACACCAGCGGCACTACAGCATCCTCTACGCCAACGCGAATGACCTCGTCTCGCAGGGGCTGCTGGGAGACATCAAATTCATTCGCGCGAGCTGGCACCGCAACAACAGCTTCCCCAACTCCGACAGTTGGTCGAAGAAGGTGCCGCAGGAAGACTCGCAGTTGGCCGACGTGCAGAAGTGGGGCTTCGACTCG
>Ga0315904_10009549_pt1 | contig 12657 bp, 14 predicted proteins | sample LakEriMetagenome_6_FD_203529 | JGI IMG/M metagenome (GOLD analysis project Ga0315904, IMG submission 203529) | Freshwater fungal communities from buoy surface, Lake Erie, Ohio, United States - Buoy 12 MA120 | ecosystem: Environmental > Aquatic > Freshwater > Lake | place: USA: Lake Erie, Ohio...
GGAGCCATTTGGATCATTAGAAAATATAATCAGGTAACTGGATCTTTATCAATGCGGCTTTTCCTTGGTAAACAAGACTTTATAATTCTCAAACAGATTCTATTCAAATGAGTCCACTTGGCAAAAAAGAAAAATATGTCCTTTGGTTGCCGGGTTGGTTTCCTTCTAAAAATAATCCATTAAATGGTGATTTTGTCTGGAGGCATGCAGCGGCTACAGGCCAATATATGCCAATCATAATTTTGAATATTGAAAAAAATAATCAACTATCCAAGAAGGAAAAAACGATAAAACAGGTTGAAAATATTACCATTATCCATATTTGCTACCCAGTTCAATTTCGATATGCATGGATAGAACGATTTATATCCTTATTCTTATACATAAAGTATTGTTTTAGTGAATCATTTTATCTAATTCAAAATAGGGGTAAACCTTTATTAATTCATGTTCATATTTTTCAAAAGTCAATTCTTGCTGGATGGCTTCTTTCATTAAGATGGAACATACCATTTATCTTAACCGAGCATAATTCAAAGTTTTTGAAAGAATCCGCATATAGCTTTCATTCTTATGCTAATTTAAAAAAATTAGCTATAAAATTTCTAATCCAGAAGCCATCTATGATTACTACTGTGAGTAAGGTTTTAGCAAATGGTATTGCTGAATTTAATCCAAATGCTGAAATTAAAATTACTCCCAATGTTGTGAATACAGACATTTTTAAAATCAACAACACTCTTCCAGATAGCTCTCCATTTGGTTTATTACATATTTCAACATTAACTGAAAACAAGCAATTGGATTTAATACTTCAGGCTTGGGATTTTGTCAATACGGTATATCCTGGTGAGTTTTCCTTCACTATAATTGGCCCTAAAGATAAAAATCCCAATCATCCACTTATCCATTTTTTGCCGGAGAGGTCTCAGTATGAAGTTGCCTTAGAAATGCAAAGGTGCAAGGCCTTCATTTTATTTTCCGGTTATGAAACTTTTGGCTGTGTCGTGATTGAAGCGCTCGCTTGTGGTAAGCCGGTAATTTTAGCTGACATTCCCATTTCTAGAGAAATTATTCAAGATGGAGTACAAGGATTTCTTGCTACACCTGGAGATCCAGTTGATCTAGCCAAAAAGATTATTGAACTTAGAAATCACTACATCGAATTTGATCAAAATAGTATTTCAAGCTATGTGGAAAAAAAATATAGCTATGCAGTTGTAGGTAAACTATTCGCAGATATCTATGAAGAAATTACTAACTTTTAAGTTTATTCACCAATTCAATGTATTCTTCCATTGCCTTTTCCTTTGGCTTCCCAGCCAATTCATTCCAAGCCTCAAATTTTGCTTTAGCCACGAAATCAAATGGATTGGCAGGAGGGTCGTTTAAATTGTCCCCTTCAGTTGCCTGCTTGTACAATGAATATAACTGAAGTAAAGTATCATTACTAGGTCTTTCTTTTAATTCTTTGCTATTCCCTACGGCTTCCTGAAATAAAGTATTAAGATCCATTCAAATAAGTTATTTAGGTAAAAATAATTCTTTTTATAGAAGTATTTGCTGTAGAGTTTCCACAACAAGATATTATCCTTTTTTCCATGAGCCATTTTGTTGATGCGTAATGAAATTCAGGCATATTGTTTGAACCATTTCTATCCTGAAAAAATATGAGGTATGGCAGAGAAGCAAGAAATGAGTGAGAATCGCCCAAATCCTAGAAAAGGTAAAGGGAGGGGCTTTGCATCTATGGATGCTGCAAAGCAAAGGGAAATTGCCAGTAAGGGTGGAAAAGCGTCAGCTTTAGGAAATACGGCGAATCGAGGATTTGCCTCAATGGATGCTGCAAAACAAAGAGAAATATCACGAAAAGGAGGACAAGCATCGCATCGAAACAGGGGTCAGCAACGGGTAAAAAAGCTGGAAAATCAAACTTCAAAGTCTGAATATACCAGCCTGGAAAAAAAGACCGAGGAATCATGAGATTGATCCGTAGAGGCAAAGTCTTTTTAGTAACTTTGCTCCTCGTTCAACGGATCATCGCATGAAGCAAATTCGAAATTTCTGTATAATAGCCCATATCGACCATGGTAAAAGTACTTTGGCAGATCGTCTTTTACAATCTACCAATACCATTAGTGACCGCGAGATGATGGATCAGGTATTAGATGATATGGATCTAGAGAGAGAAAAGGGGATAACCATTAAAAGTCATGCGATTCAAATCAATTATAAACATTCTGATGGTCAAGAATATATTTTAAACTTGATAGATACCCCTGGGCATGTTGACTTCAGTTACGAAGTTAGTCGTGCACTTGCCGCATGCGAAGGGGCTTTGCTGCTAGTGGATGCCACTCAAGGTATTCAGGCACAAACGATCAGTAATCTCTATCTGGCCATTGAAAATGACCTGGAAATTATACCGGTAATCAACAAAATCGATATGGATGGTGCCATGATCGAGGAAGTAAAAGACCAGATCGTTGAACTGATTGGATGCAAACCGGAGACGATTCTGTTAGCCAGCGGCAGGACGGGTATTGGAATTGAAGGGATCTTGGAGGCAATTGTTGAGCGTATTCCGTCACCAACAGGAGACCCTGATGCCCCTTTACAAGCTTTGATATTTGATTCAGTTTTTAATAGTTTCAGAGGGATTATTGTATATTATCGTATCCTAAATGGTATGATCAAAAAAGGGGATAAGGTTAAATTCGTTTCTACCGATCAAGTGTATGAAGCAGATGAAGTGGGCATTCTAAAACTGAAAATGACCGAGAAAAAGGAGGTCAACTGCGGTGATGTAGGGTATATCATTACGGGCATTAAAAATGCCAAAGAAGTTAAAGTTGGTGATACCATTACGCTTGCATCAAATCCTAATCCTGAAACAATTAAAGGTTTTGAAGAAGTAAAACCAATGGTATTCGCCGGGATTTTCCCTGTTGAAACGGATCAATTTGAAGAGTTACGGGAATGCATGGACAAATTGCAACTAAATGATGCTTCTCTAACATATGAGCTGGAAACTTCCCAAGCTCTAGGCTTTGGATTTCGTTGTGGATTTCTAGGTCTCTTACATATGGAGATCATTCAGGAACGATTGGAAAGAGAATTTAATCAAACCGTTATAACTACGGTTCCTAACGTAAGTTTTGTAGCTTATACTTCAGCTGGTGAAAAAGTGATTGTGAACAATCCAACAGAAATGCCTGATCCTGTTAAGATCGATTATATAGAAGAGCCTTATATCCGAGCGCAGATCATCACTAAGCCTGAATATATTGGTAATATTATGACGCTTTGTCTTGGCAAACGTGGCCTATTGATCAATCAAAGTTATCTCACTACAACACGGGTAGAGCTAATTTTTGAAATGCCCTTAACTGAAATCGTTTTTGATTTCTATGATAAGCTAAAAAGTCAGACTCGAGGATATGCTTCCTTTGATTATCATCCGATTGATATGCGTGAAGCGGATATTGTTAAAATGGATATTTTACTAAACGCAGAAAAAGTGGACGCTTTGAGTGCTCTGATTCACCGAAGCAGAGCACATGATTTTGGAAGAAAACTTTGTGAAAAGTTAAAGGAACTTTTACCTCGTCAGCAGTTTCAGATTGCCATCCAAGCCGCAATTGGAGCGAAAATCGTAGCTAGAGAAAATATTTCTGCTTTACGTAAGGATGTAACTGCAAAATGTTATGGAGGTGATATCAGCAGAAAACGTAAGCTGCTTGAAAAGCAAAAAGAAGGTAAAAAAAGAATGCGTCAGATCGGAACAGTAGAAGTTCCTCAGGAAGCTTTCTTAGCAGTTCTTAAGTTAGATTAATTCTTTTTCTTTCTCTGTTTATTCTGACCTGAAGTAGGAATTATTAATTTATTTTCAATTAATGGAACAGGAACAGGAGCCTGGCCATCTTGTAGGGAAAAATTGAATACTTTTTCAACGTGAACCCACTTACCATTTTTCCAAGTAAATCCTTCATAATCACCATCAGGTATATACGTAAATTTTTTATCAGTATCACCATTTTCAGGGATCAAATGATCATATACAATCATATCTAACTCCTCGTCATATTGTAGTCGAGCATTACCTTCTTTCTTATACTCAATCCAAAAACGAACCTGATCCGGTTTTTTAACAGAATCTTGAGCAAAGCTGAAATAGGGAGCACCACCAAAAACGGGTTTTCCATCTGAATTGAATTGAAGTATATCCAAACGTTTCATTGTGCTGACGATATCATTTTCATCATAGCCGAAAAGCGTATAGAGTTTTTTATCTCCAAATTCTTTTAGGACTATCTTGTAATAAATTGATCCAATCCATTTATCTGTTGAAGCAGGTTCATTCAAAGGATCCTGAATAAAGGCTGAATTTTCTAATAAAGGGAATAAAACTAATTTACCATCAGGCGAACGCATTTGAATTGCTCCATGCCGACGTACTTGATTTTCATCTTTCATCAATTGCCAAGTAAAGACCCTAAAAGCAGAATCTGGAGCATATAACCTAGATATTTGTATGATGGAATCAAAAGGAAAATGGAATGAATGTGGAATCACTAATGCTCTAACTAATATTCGAGTAAAAAAACTGTCTGCTCTGAATCTGCTCTCTGCATCCTCAGCCCAAATGATTTCTTTTGCAAATTCTTTTAACGAGTCTTCCTTCTGCTCTAAAAGAACCTTATCTGATGAAGATTGTCCAACAACCATATTTACTTGGAGCAATAAAATCCAAATCAATAATCGTCTCATTTGGCAAAATAAAGGCAAATTTATGTAGTGAACGATAGTTTTTACAAACCATTAGCAAAACTAAATAAAGATATATGGACTATATCTATGTCCGGATGAGGAATTTCAGGCAATGGTTTGTTTGATTTTATAAAAACAGTTCGCATTCCGCATGTTTTTCCAAAACGCATATCGCTCAAGGTATTTCCGATCATTATTGATTTGCTGAAATTGATTTCAGGAAAATCTTTCTTTGCCTGTATGGCCATACCAGGATTTGGTTTTCTACATGGCGAATCCGCATCTACTGACGAACAATGGTAAATTTTATCAATCTTTCCTCCAATTTGTGCTACTTCGTTTAAAAGATAAGCATGAATATCCTCAAGATCAAGTTCTGACATCAACCCTCTACCAATACCTTTTTGGTTTGTCACGATTAACACTCTTCCAAATGTATGACTTAGATCAGCTATTGCCTCTCGAGCAGATTCAATAAACGTAAATTCATTGATGTTACGAATATAATCTCCTTCTTTTTCTAGATTAATGACTCCATCTCTATCTAAAAAAAGGGTCCAACTTTTATCAATTTCGTTGATCCAGTCGTTTTGCATTGTTCGTTAATTCAAATTTATCATTGTTAAGCAACTAGATCGATGACATTATCCTTCTTTAAAAAATATTTCTTCAACCATTTGACAAATTATATGTCCAAGCATAATATGAGCTTCCTGAATTCTTGGAGTATTGGTAGAAGGAACGTCAAAAAGTATATCCGAACATTCTTTTAGTTTTCCTCCCGATTTTCCAGTGAATCCAATGGTAAGCATATTTTTTTCTTTTGCCTTTGTAAAAGCGCGACAAATATTTGTTGAATTTCCAGAAGTGGAAAACCCAAAAAGTATATCCTGAGATGAGCAAACGCCCTCAACTAAGCGGGCATATACGTCATCATAGCTGTAGTCATTAGCTACTGCTGTTAAATAAGAGCTATTACAATGTAAAGCCTCGGCTGGCAATGCTCTTCTATCCATATAAAAACGTCCACTGAATTCAGCAGCTAAATGTTGGGCATCAGCCGCACTTCCGCCATTTCCACAAAACCATAGTCTTCCGCCACTTTCAAGGGATTTAACAGTTAATTCAATTACTTTTTGTAATGAAGAATGAAATTGCTCATCACTCAGAATAGTTTCTTTTACAAAAATCGACTCTTCTATACATTGTTTAATCTTATCCATACTATTTATATTTCAGAGTATAATAAATATTCATCATTGGTTTTTGATTTATAATTCATTATACAAGTTCAATAATTCTTTTGCGAAATGGCTCCAGGAAAAATTCTTTTTAAATTCCCGTAATGAGGGTTTATAGTAATCCGATCCATTCGCAAATGCTTTTACAATATGTGCTGCGATCGACTCCGCATTCGGCTCTGCTATCAAACCTGTTTTATCATCCAGCACCATATCAGGTAGTCCGCCCACTCGGGTTACGATCATAGGAATATTAAAATGATAGGCTAGGGGGGTTACACCACTTTGTGTGGCATGTCGATAGGGTTGAACAATAAAATCAGCTGTACAGCAGATGGAGCCTACTTCGTTATCGGGAACAAAATGATCATAGAGGATAATATCATTTTGTAAGCCGTAGCGTTTAATTTGTTCCAAATAAGGTTGCTTATCCTGATAGAATTCTCCAGCTACGAGTAATTTTATATTTTCTTTTTTTACTATCGAAGCTGTCATTGCTTCAATCAACAGATCCAGGCCTTTATATTTTCTGATAAATCCAAAAAACAAAAGAATCTTTTGATCAGCCGCTATTCCTAATTTTTTTCTGGCAATTGCTGTTTCAATGGGTGTTCCAAAGTTATCATAAAGGGGATGGTGAATTTGAATATATTTTTTATTGGTTTTAAATTGAGCAAGATCTTTTGTTACCTGATCACTCATGGTTATGAATGCATCTGCAACAGGAAGGAAAAATTTGGTTAATAATCGATCACCAAGTCTTTTTTCATGAGGTAGTATATTATCTGCTATACAGATAATCTTGGTGGTTTTATTTTTTTTAGCGATCCTGCATATAGTAGAAAGACAAGGAGCCATAAATGGAATCCAATATCGTACTACGATAAAATCAGGATTCATTTTTTTTAAAAAATTCCCAACCTGAATCCAATTAAAAGGATTGATTGAATTTACGACGACTCGTATATCCAGATCTGTAGGAGGGTCTTCTGTAGAATATTGGGATTTACCTGGAAATAAGAATGATGGATATTGAAGTGAGAATGTAAAGATGGTTACTTGATGTCCTGCCGCTTGAAACTCCCTGGCCAAGCGTTCATTGAACGTGGCCAATCCGCCACCACGCAAAGGGTACGCAGATCCTAGAATTACAATATGCTTACGATCAGGCATCTAAACCCAGTGTTTCCTCAATCATATAACTATTTCTTTCTGGCGCATTTCGCGTGATAAGTTCACCTAAAAATCCGGCAAGAAAAAATTGAGTACCCAAGATCATAGTAACCAGCGCGATATAAAAAGCTGGTTTATTGGTAAGCGAAAAATCAGGCAATATAAATTTCGCTGTAATCAGATATACAATGGAAAACATACCTATAAAAAAGAATAACGTCCCTAACAATCCAAAAAATTGCATAGGCTTTTTTCCAAACCTACCTATGAACATAATCGTATTCAAATCAAGAAACCCATTGATGAACCTATCCCAACCAAACTTGGTAACGCCATATTTACGTGCACGATGTTCAACTATTTTTTCACCTATTTTTCGGAACCCTGCCCATTTGGCTAAAACAGGTATATATCGATGCATTTCCCCATATACTTCGATTGATTTAATCACTTTACTGCGATAAGCTTTTAATCCACAATTGAAATCGTGAAGATGTATGCCAGACATTTTTCGTGTAACAGCATTGAAAAACTTAGAGGGGAGATTTTTGGTCAGTACATTATCATAACGTTTCTTTTTCCAGCCACTAACCAAATCATATCCTTCATTTTTAATCATCTTATATAGACCAGGAATTTCATCAGGACTATCCTGGAGGTCAGCATCCATAGTGATCACAACGTCCCCTTTGGCAGCGACAAAACCTTCATTTAATGCTGCACTTTTCCCATAATTCCGTTGAAATTTGATTCCTTTAATAAAAGAGTTTTGAGAAGCTAATGTTTGGATAACATTCCATGATGCATCTGTGCTACCATCATCAACTAGAATGATCTCGTATGAAAAATTATGTTGAGCATTAACACGATCTATCCAGCTGCAAAGTTCTGGCAACGATTCTTCTTCATTTTTAAGCGGAATGATAATACTGATATCCATAATCAGGTAGTAAATTCAGGTTTATTTTTCTTTACGATTGCAGCAATGATCAAGGATAATAAAAATAAAAATATACATTGATAAAAGAATCCTCTCATTATTGAACTAAACGAATACATATTCATCGACAATATTATTTTGATCTGCTTATCTATTTCAGATTGAGGAACATTTAAACTCAACAACATCTCTTGTGTCTTTTGGACGGTAAGCTGAATGGTTCTTTCTGCAAAAGCTGTATCAATATAATTATTGAGGATAAAGCTAAATAAACTTAATCCAAAAAAAGAAAGTACAAATACACCAAAAATAATTTTAAGTGCGTCTCCAAATGGCAAATACAATTTTGATCGTTTCACTTTAACGGAAGCGATAACGGCAAATAATATTGGGATAGCATATGAAAAGTAAGCAATCGGTTTTAGATAAGATTCTGCACCCATTAGGTACAATCCAACATAATACAAAATGGATACTAATGTACTTATAAGGCCATATTGTAGCAAAACATCAGAAACAGATTCTTCCTTGCTAATATTATCCATTATTTTTTTTTGACTCTTTTGTAAATAATGATCCTTTATTCACTATACCCAACACGCTACCTTTAAGCTTTTTGCCTACAAAGGCAGAATTCTTTGAAGCCGATGCAATATCAGTTTTATCAAAGATATATTCTAAATTAGGGTTATATAATGTCAATTCAGCTGTAGAACCAACCTTTATAATCTCCTGTGGAAGCCTAAAATGTTTACGTGGCGATTCACAAATAAGTTCAATGATTTTCTTCTCTGGAATATTCAGGGAACCTAAAACGCCAAAGCAACTTTCCAGGCCTATCATGCCATATTTTGCATATTCGAATTCACAGGTTTTACTATCCCAATCTTGCGGTTGGTGATGACAAGCGATCATATCAATAGTACCATCCAGTACAGCATTTTGCAATACATGCCTATCTTCCTTTGTTCTCAAAGGAAGATTCACTTTAAGATTTGTATCATAACCTTTTAAATCCTCATCACAAAAGAAAAGGTGATGAGGGGTTACAGCGCAAGTAATCTTAATACCATCAGCCTTAGCTTTTTTAATCAAGGCAACTGAACGGGCTGAAGTGATGCCGGTTATATGCAGTTTAGAGTCTGTATATTCAGCTAGTTTGATGTCTCTGGCTACCATAAGCTCTTCTGCAAGAACCGGTTTTCCAGGTAATCCTAACTGCGTAGAAATAATTCCCTCGTTTATAAGTCCATTTGGATTAATACTTCGATCATCAGGCAATTGTATGATCACCGAGTCAATAGCTTTAACATACTGTAATGCCTTGATCAATAGACCTGCTGATTGTACTGATTGAAATCCATCTGAAAAAGCAATAGCCTGATATTCGAACATATCATACATTTCCGCGAGGTCTTTTCCTTCTATGTTCTTTGTAATGGCTCCAATAGGTTGAATGGTTACAGGCAGCTTTCGGCTTTTTTCGATTATATATTCAATCTGACTTTTACTATGAAGGGCAGGTGAAGTATTTGGAACTACAAAAACACGTGTAAACCCTCCGGTTGCTGCGGCATTAGCACCTGATTCTAGATTTTCTTTGTGCTCATAACCAGGATCTGCAAAATCCGAAAATGTGTCAACCCAACCTATAGAAACATGAATATCCTTATGGTCAACTACCTGATCTACAGGGGAATTTATAAGATCACTTATTTCTGCGATAACACCATTTTGTATTAAGATGTCTTTCTGCTCACCATGAAAAGGGGAGGATGGATCTTGAATTTTTACCTTTCGAAGTAAGATACTCATGTAAACGGAATTGTGCGAAGATAATAATTCCCAGACGGATTTTGGGTAAAGGAATTAAGTCTTATTTTTGCCACCCTGTTCGGGAAGTGGCGCAGCCCGGTAGCGCACTTGTATGGGGTGCAAGGGGTCGCCAGTTCGAATCTGGTCTTCCCGACGTAACATGACAAGGTGACTTTAAGGTCACCTTGTTTCATTTTATAATACATTAATATCCAATTCTTTATATAATTTAATGGAAATTCTTACTCTTTTAAAATCTATCTAAGCGAATAAAGAAAATGAGATACAGTGTTGATTAATATTTACATTAGTGTTTTAACCCAATTGATTAAAAAAAGAAAATGAACGTACTAAAAAATATAATTCTGGGAACCCTGGTCCATTTTATTGTCTTTTCCTGCTCACCAAGAATCAATATACATAAACTTGTAGCTGATGTTGAATACCAAACTAGCGTGATGCTTGAGGAAATTCCCAAGGCAAAAGCAGCTAAAGCTACGATTTCGAGTGGTGGAACACCAGGTGCTACCGGCGAGCTAATTTCACCTAGAACATTGGAGAATGGGGAGCTGAAACTGGTTTCGTCTCGCGACTGGACAAGTGGATTTTTCCCAGGTCAACTTTGGCTTTTATATGAGTTTACCCAAAATGAATCTTGGAAAAAGCAAGCTCAGGTTTTTACTTCAAATATGGAAAAGGAAAAAACCAATGGCACTACACATGATATGGGCTTTAAAATGTATTGCAGTTTTGGGGAAGGGTATCGCCTAACTGACAATTCAGAATATCGGGATATCCTTATACAATCTGCTAAAACACTGATAACTCGTTTTAACAATAAAACGGGAACGATTCGATCTTGGGATCATAACCGCAATAAATGGGCATATCCAGTTATCATTGATAATATGATGAATCTTGAGCTTTTATTTAAAGCCACGCAATTTACAGGGGATAGCTCTTATTATAAAATTGCCATTAGTCATGCTAATAAAACAATGGAAAATCATTTCAGGCCAGATCATAGTTCATTTCATGTAGTTGATTATGATACAGCAAATGGTCAAGTCATTCAACGACAGACTCATCAAGGCTATAGTCACGCTTCTGCATGGTCAAGAGGACAAGCTTGGGCTTTATATGGTTTTACTATGTGTTTTCGATTTTCGAAGGATAAGAAATATCTGGAAAAAGCTGAAAATATTGCCCAGTTCATCTTATCACATCCCCGTTTGCCAAAATATAAAATCCCTTTTTGGGATTTTGATGCCCCTCTTATTCCCAATGAACCACGTGATGCATCCGCTGGATCAATTATAGCATCTGCTCTTTTTGAATTGAGTCTGTATAGCCAAAATGGCCATCATTATCGATCTACGGCAACCACAATCATAAAAAATTTATCCGATCATTATCGTTCTGCTCTTAATGAAAATAGAGGTTTTCTACTTTTACATAGTACTGGGTCAGCTCCTGTTAAAAGCGAAGTTGATGTGCCTATAACGTATGCAGACTATTACTATCTTGAAGCTTTGAATCGGTATCGAAAACTTTCAGGAGGAAAATTACTCTGGTAGTGAAATATGCCCATCACATGTACAGTATTGTAAGCCTGACCATTTATCCCATTAAATCTTTGAATGGTATATCCGTTCAAGAAATTTCACTTTGTTCAACTGGATTTGAATTAGACAGAAGATGGATGTTGGTCGATAATAAAAATAAGTTTCTTACACAAAGGACTAATGCTCAACTTGCTTTGTTTCGGTTAAGGATGGAGGGTGAACATTTTTCAATAGGGCATCCCAATCATCCTAAAAAACCTTTTAACTTTTCATCCATTCAATATACTAGCCAATCTTTACAAGTGAGCATTTGGGAAGATTTATGTGAAGCATTTGTAGTATCCGAAAATGCCAACAATTGGTTTTCTGAAATACTGGATCAGGAAGTCAAACTGGTTTATATGCCAGAAACTACAAAGCGAAAAGTTGATCCATCGTTTGCTATACAAGAAACGGATTTCACGAGTTTTTCCGATGCCTATCCCATTCTTATGTTAAGTGAATCATCCCTTGAATTCCTGAACAATAAACTGATCACTCCAATTGGGTTTGACAGATTTCGGGCAAATATGGTCATAAATGGAATGACACCCCACGAAGAAGATCATATAAAAGAATTTTTAATTAATGATCAAATCTTTTATGGGGTAAAACCTTGTGCGCGCTGTATTATGACGACTATAGATCAGCAATCCGGGATCCCAGGAAAAGAACCTTTAAAGACATTATCTTCATATAGGGAGTATAGAGGTAAGATTTTGTTTGGTCAGAATGTTATTGGGCCTAAAACAGGAAAACTAAAAATTGGCGATAGGCTTAATGTGACTAAACGATCTTATTCTTGAGTGCCAATGAAACTGCTTCGCCTAGAGAATTTACACTAAGTTTTTGGTATATTTTTCGAATATGCGCATTAACTGTATAATAGCTAATTTCAAGTTTAGCGGCAACCATTTTATAGCTTAAACCGTCTGTTAATAATTTTAAAACCTCTTTTTCTCTTTGCGTTAATGTTATAAAATCTTTAGATGGTTCTTCCTGAATAATATTGAAATATTTTGTTATCCGCAAGGCTATAGATGGTGTAATTACTGCTCCTCCATTAAAAACATCCATTATACTTTGAATAATCTTATCTCCAGGAGTACTTTTT
>Ga0315904_10009550_pt1 | contig 12657 bp, 10 predicted proteins | sample LakEriMetagenome_6_FD_203529 | JGI IMG/M metagenome (GOLD analysis project Ga0315904, IMG submission 203529) | Freshwater fungal communities from buoy surface, Lake Erie, Ohio, United States - Buoy 12 MA120 | ecosystem: Environmental > Aquatic > Freshwater > Lake | place: USA: Lake Erie, Ohio...
CCCCCGCGAAGCAGTCCGGCAAAGTTGGTGAAGTTCAACCCCCCCGAAGGCCGATTGCCACCGTAGTGGCAGCCGTTGCAATTGGCGACCAAAATCGGAGCGATGTCGTTGGCAAAGCTGACCGACTCCTTGCCCGTTGCTTCCATGACCTCGACGGGCTTGGGAGGCTCTGGAGGTTTCGCATCGGGGCCACCGACTAGTACCCTTAGGTTTGCTTTGGGATCCTCCGCATCAAACTTCGCTCCGGCTTTGACCCAGGCCTTGATGGCATTGATTTTTTCCTCGGGTACTTTGTTTCCACTCGGGGGCATCGTCCCGCTTGCCATCGCTTCGATCAAAGGGCTCCCTTCTGGATCCCCGGCAAAAAGAACCACTCCTGCCCGAGAACCCTTCATCAATCCCTCGTAAGTCGGCATCGTAAATCCACCGGTGGTCTTATCGACGTGGCATCTGCCGCAGTGCTCGACCAAAACAGGAGCTACATCCTTGGTGAAACTTATCCCCTCGGACTTGGCCTTAAGTTCCTTTGATGGATCTTTACCTGCAGTGGCTTTAGGACCGTTGTTCATCTCTCGTAGCTTGCCAAAAATATCGCCCCAAGGTGCAAGCGGTGTGAATTCCGCACCCTCGATCGCCAGCACCTCGGCTGCTCGCGATAGCTTCTTGTGCAGACGCTCCCACTCGGCAAGGTCTTTCCTTTGACCGGAAATCACCAAGTCGACAAAGTTGGCATTGCAGATCTCAATGTACTTGGAACTCTCGGCAAAATTCTTTTCCTTGTACAACTCCTCAGCCCTCTTGACGGCCGAGCGGACCGAATCGATGTCGGAGGGATTTTGCAATTCCTGTGCCCCGAGCCTCGCTGCACTGGCGAATTGAATCCCAAGAACCGCAAGGAGCATCCACATGGCGAATTGGAATGTTTTCATCAAAAGGACCTAAACCTTCTCGGGTGGATTCGTAAGAAAGACATGCTTATTGTCGTCGAACCGCCGCTCGGGGAAAAGAGCCCGGTGCCCGAAGATTCGCTTTTTAGACCCACCTGTCCAACGTCTGCGCTAGAACTTTTGTCGCCCCGACAACGCGTCCGATAGGATCTCTTTATTGGTGAACTCCAAGACGCTCCCGCTGGTCACACCCCTTGCCAATCGTGTCAATTGCACCGGATAGGGTGACAACTGGTTCGAGATGAACATCGCCGTTCCATCCCCTTCGACATTCGGATTGGTAGCCAAGACCACCTCCCGGAAATTCCCCGTCCTGACCCGATCGACCAATGCCTCGATCGTTAATTGGTCGGGACCTATCCCATCCAAAGGTGCGATTCGGCCAAGCAACACATGGTACATGCCCTTATAGACTCCCGTCTGCTCCAAGGCGATCAAATCCCTCGGCTGCTCGACAATACACAGAATCCCACCATCGCGCTGGGAACTCTTGCACACCCCGCAGAGAGCCTCTTCGGACAAATTGAAGCAAACCGAGCAGTAACGCACGTTTTCACGGACCTTGCGTATCGAATCGGCTAAAGCGAACGCCTCGGAAACGTGCACCCGCAGAAGGTGATAGGCCAATCGCTCTGCCGTTTTTTTGCCGATGCCCGGCAGTCTCCCCAACTGATGGACCAGTTCCGTGACCGACTGCGATATCTCTGCCATGGAATCCAAAGCCCTCTGCCAGAACGACCAACTCAAACTGCCAAACTGCGCTAGAACCGCCTACCCGTGACCAAAACGCCCAACGGCGACTAAACTCCCTGGACTTCAAGCCCCGAGCTAGCCCTCCGAACGGTTTTCCCTTAAGAATCCATCGCCTTTGGGGTTGATAACATACCAAAGATGGATGAAATTTTCAGGGCCTTATTCCATCGATTTCCAAGCCGCCTAGGTTCCGCTATGACCGTCCTGCTCCAGATTCGCAACGCGCACAAACGCTACGGCGACCAAATCCTCCTCGATGGTGCCGAATGCACCTTAGGGGGGAACACCAAAGTTGGCTTCATCGGTCGAAACGGAGCCGGTAAATCCACCCTCTTGAAGTGCATCCTAGGTGATGACGAACTCGATACCGGCGAGATCATCCGCCACCCGAAACTCAAGATCGGGTATCTAAGACAACACGACCCGTTTCTCCCTGGCGAAACGGCCCTGGAATTCCTGATGCGAGATAGTGCACAGCCAGACTGGAAATGCGGTGAAGTGGCCGGAGAATTCGAAATCAAAGGTCGAATGCTCGAGTCCCCCATGCAAAACCTATCGGGCGGCTGGCAAACCCGTGTCAAGCTCTCGGCTCTGCTGCTCCACGAGCCAAACTTGCTACTGCTCGATGAGCCGACGAACTTCTTGGACCTTCGCACCCAAATCCTTCTCGAACATTTTCTGAGATCCTTCCAAGAAGCCTGCTTGATCGTCTCACACGACCGCGCCTTTCTCAACGCTACGTGCGACTCGACCCTGGATTTGTCGATGGGTGAATTGACCCTCTTTCCTGGTAAAGTCGACGAATACCTCGAGTACCAACAAGGTCTCCGCGAACACGACCAACGCACCAATGCCTCGATCGCGGCGAAACGAAAACAACTCCAGGAATTCATCGACCGAAACCGCGCACGTGCCAGCACCGCCACACGCGCAAAATCAAAAAGCAAAATGCTCGAACGGCTCGAAGTCAAAGAGAACTCTGCCAATCATGCCAATGCCACTATCCGCGCACCCCAAGTTGAACCACGCCAAGGCCCAGCGCTGCGAACCCGAGACCTTGCGATCGGATACCCAGATCGCACCATCTCGACCAACGTAGGGCTGGAAATCGACCACGGCACTCGCGCAGCGATCGTCGGGGACAACGGCCAGGGAAAAACCACTTTACTTCGAACCCTCGTGCACTCGCTCGATCCGGTCGAAGGAGAAGTCAAATGGGGCTACGGATGCGAACTCGGAACCTACGCCCAGCACGTCTATACCAGCCTCCCTGAAAACAAAACGGTCCTGGAATTTCTCGAATACGAAGCGATCCCAGGTACCAAAAACCAAACCATCCTCGATACGGCCGGCTCGATGCTCTTTCGCGGCGCGGCCGTCGAGAAGAAAATCCGAGTCCTCAGCGGTGGAGAACGCGCCCGACTCTGCATGGCCGCCCTGCTCCTTGGCAAAGCCAACGTACTAATCCTCGATGAACCCGGCAACCACCTCGATGTCGAAACGGTCGAAGCCCTCGCCGATGCGCTGATCGATTACAAAGGTACAGTCGTTTTTACCTCCCACGATCGCCATTTCCTTAAACGCGTCGCGACGACCTACATCGAAGTCCGAGACGGAAAGGTTACCCAATACCGAGGCGATTACGACGCTTACATGTACATGGTCCAAAAGGAAATCGATGATGCCGAATCCTCTAGACACCCAGGCAACACGACGAAAAAAAATGCACCCTCGGCAGCTAACCCAAAAAACACTTCTAAAAACATTCCCGGCAAATCGAGCCCAACACTCGATGATCGTTCCCTCCGAAAACAAATCGGTAACCTAGAGAAAAATATCGCTAAACTCGATCAACAAAAAAAATCGATCCATGAACAACTCATGGCATCAAGCGATCCTCAAGCCGCCATGAAACTTCACGAAGAAATGACGAAAGTCTCCGCCGAACTCGAGACCGCCGAAACCCGATGGGCGGATCTCCAAGAACAATTGGAACAATTCGAAGAATAGTGCCATGATCCAACTCGTGTCGCTTACCCCCCTGGAATGCTCGATCGCCCTAGAGAATCTCCAGGATTGCCGCGCATTGGGGCTCCTCCTGGCCCAAGCCATCCGGGACTCTGCACCCTGCACCGTCGGTCTGGTCGGAACCCTCGGCGCAGGCAAAACCCAACTGGTCAAATTCATCGCCCAAGCACTCGGCGCAAATCCCGAGGATGTCATGAGCCCGACCTTCGTTCTGATCCATCCCCTGGGCACCAAACCCGAAATCCATCACATCGATGCCTACCGAATCCGAGATAGCGATGAATTCCTCGAACTGGGAATCGAGGAACTCTTTGAACAACCGGTCCTGACTATCATCGAATGGGCCGACCGCTTCGTCGAATGCATGCCCCGGAACACCCTCTGGATCGAACTGCTTACCCAAGACCCATTGTCCGAGCAACGCACGGCCCGGATCACCAACTTAAATCGATTCCCCCTCTTGAAAAACCACCTAGCCCAATCGCTGGGATCGGAAACCTAAACGTAAAGCTCCCGATGAACCACTCGAACCAATCTCCCAAAGGCATGATCCTCGTGTGCGGTTCAATCAATATGGACCTGGTCGTTCGAACTCCCAGTCTGCCGACCCCAGGAGAGACCCTCATCGCGCACCGACTCGACGAAGTCTCCGGAGGAAAAGGAGCCAATCAAGCCGTCGCAGTCGCAAGACTCGGTGGACGTGTCGGAATGCTCGCCGCCTTAGGTTCCGATGGCTTTGGCGCTACCCTCCGCGCAAATCTCCAACAGGAAGGTGTCGACCTCGAGTGGATCGTCAATAAACCTGGTCCTAGCGGAGTGGCGATCGTCGCCGTCGACGACCAAAGCGAAAACGCAATCATGGTCATCTCAGGTGCCAATGGTGAGTTATCCCCACAAGACATCCAAAATGCCCAGGCTGCGATTCAGAACGCAAGCCTGGTGATGCTCCAACTCGAAATCCCTATCCCCACGGTTCTCCATGCGATCCGACTATGCCGCCAAGCCCATGTTCGAGTCATCCTCAATACCGCTCCGGTGCCCGATGACTTTCCCGATGAACTCTTCGATGTGGACCTGATCTGCTCGAACCAATCCGAAACAGCAGACCTTCTGAAGATCCCTAAACCCCAGAGTATCGATGATGCCTTTCGAGCCGCCCGCATGCTCCTAGAAAAGGGTGCCAAACAGGCCGTCATCACCCTCGGTCCCCTCGGCGCAGTCGCTGCTACCAAACTCCCGAACGCTCAAACACTGATCAAAGCCATCGACGCCCATCGGGTCGATGCGATCGATACGGTCGCCGCCGGAGACGCTTTCCTAGGCGCCCTGGCTTTCCAAATCGAACAAGGCACCGCGCTGATGGAAGCCTGCGTGTTTGCATCGGCCGCCGCCGCTCATGCTGTGACGGTCCGTGGAGCCCAGCCCTCGTTGCCCTATTTCGATCAAGTCCACTCTCGGCTCTAAAGCTCTCTTGGTGTATCCTAAAGTCGTCCATCCTGGAGCGAATCCGAATACGCAACCCGTGAGCCAACCAGCGCCAGCCGTCGGGCATTGAACCAAGACTCGTCCACAATCCTTCATTTTCAATTGGTAACCATGTCCCTGTCGACCCTCGCACGATCCGGCTCGCTCTTGCTCTCGATTTGTATCCCGCTTGCAATGGTCGGCTGTCAACCCAAGGCTTCCAACACCTCCTTGCCTCCTGCATCGCCCGACAAACCCAAAATCGCTTTGGTCATGAAGTCGCTAGCCAACGAGTTCTTTTCAACCATGGCCGAGGGAGCAAAACAGCATCAATCCCAAAACTCTCCGCAGTACGAGCTGATCGTCAACGGCATCAAGGACGAAAGGGATCTTGCCCGCCAAGCTGCCATCATCGACGAAATGATCGCCGCCAAAGTCCAAGCGATCGTCGTCGCTCCGGCCGACTCCAAAGCGCTCGTTCCCGTTTTGCGCAGAGCCAAACTCGCTGGACTGGTCGTGGTCAATATCGATAACAAACTCGACGAGGAAATCCTCAAAGCCGAATCCTTGACCGTCCCCTTTGTAGGTCCGAATAACCGCCTGGGCGCCCAAAGTGTCGGTCAATACCTAGCGAAATCTCTTAAACCAGGAGACCAGGTCGCAGTGCTCGAAGGCATCCGAACCAGCTTCAATGCAACCCAAAGACGCTTGGGATTCGAACAAGCGATGAAAGATGCCGGAATACAAATCGTCGATAGCCAAAGCGCCAACTGGGAAACCAATCAAGCCAATACCATCGCCGCCTCGATGCTCAACGCCCACCCCGATCTCAAAGCCATCCTAGCCGCCAACGATTCGATGGCTCTAGGTGCCATGGCTGCAATCAAAGCCGCCAATAAAACCGATACCGTCCAAGTCGTAGGCTTTGACAATATCTCGGCTGCCCAGGAAGCGATCCGACAAGGCAAAATGCTCGCGACGGCAGACCAACATGGCGACCAACTCGCCGTCTACGGAATCGAACTTGCGCTGAAACTCCTCCAAGACCCGAACTCGATTCCCGAGGACCGCGAAACCCCCGTCGATCTGATCACCGCCGGTAGCCTCCCTCAATAACGGATCTCCCAAGTGCTGAAACTCGATGCCCTGACGAAAGATTTCGCGACGCGCGCGGTCGATCAGGTCAGCTTGGAATTCGCCCCAGGACAAGTCCACGCGCTTCTAGGAGCCAACGGGGCCGGCAAAAGCACCCTTTGCAAAATGATCGCAGGATTGATCCAGCCATCCCAAGGTTCCATGCTTTTGGACGGTAAGAAATATTCGCCAGACTCGAAACGCCAAGCCCAAAGCGCCGGTGTCCAAATCGTCCATCAAGAACTCAATGTTCTTGCAACCCTGACGCTCGCTGAAAACCTTTTCCTCTCGAATCTTCCCAACCGCTGGGGGATCCTCAGCCGCCGAACGATGCACCGCCGAGCCTGCGAAATCCTCTCCGATTTCGGACTCGGGGACCTCGATCCTCATGCCCTTGCCTCAAGCCTCGGAGTCGGCCAACAACAACTGCTCGAAATCGCCGCAAATACCTGGCAACCTACCCAAGTCCTCATCCTCGATGAACCCACCGCGGCGCTGAGTAACAGAGAATCCCAACGGCTTTTTGAGAAAATCCATTTATGGAAACACCAAGGGGTCGCGATCCTCTACATCAGCCACCGTCTCGCTGAGGTCCAAGCCCTTGCGGATCGAATCTCCATTCTCCGCGATGGAAAACTGCAAGGCACCTGGTCACGCGGTGAACTCCAAGAATGCGATATCGTCTCCCAAATGACCAACCCGTCAAAATCGATGGCCCCAATAAGCTCGACCCTCAGGCCAAGTCCAGCTGTGTCCACAAGACAAGCCCTGAGGGTCGAGCAACTCTGGCTCAGCCCCAAAGTTCAAGAAGTATCGTTCTCGCTTCGCGCCGGAGAAATCCTCGGAGTCGCAGGGCTCGTCGGCTCCGGTCGTACCGAACTGCTCCGCGCGATCTTCGGCGCTGATCGCGCCTCTGGCGGTTCCCTGCAAGTTGCCGACAAACCAGCCTGCAAGCCTTTTCGTAACCCCAACGAAGCCGTCCGGTCCGGGCTCGTGATGATCAGTGAGGACCGCAAGGCCGACGGATTGCTTCTGACCGAATCGATCGCAGCGAACATCCAACTCCCGATGCTCGATCGAACTGGATTGGGCCGTTTCGCTTTGACACAAGCCCGCCAAGCCCGTTGCCTAGCCGAAACTTATTGTCGAGATTTGGCGATTCGATGCGATTCGTCCAACCAATCCGTCGGGACGCTCAGCGGCGGGAATCAACAAAAAGTTGTACTTGCCAAATGGCTCGAACGCGATGGTGCCGTATTCCTTATGGACGAACCGACGCGCGGGATCGATGTCGCTGCGCGCGAACTGGTCTATGAAGTGATCCGGAACTTGGCCAAAGCAGGAAAAGGGATTCTCGTCGTCAGCAGCGATCTTGAAGAACTCATCGGACTGTGCGATTCGATCGGGGTGATGTCCAACGGCCGCTGGACGACGAGCTTCTCGGGCCCGAACTACGAACCCCAAGCCATCTTAGAGGCGATGTTTGCCGGCTACTCGCCCCCTTGAATTGTACAACCCCTTGATGAAAGACAATGCCGTGAGCTCCAACCGCCCAATCCAACAGACCCTTGCAACCTACGGTGGCCTGCTTGTCGCGATCCTCGTGCTCTTGGGCTTCTTCGGTGTGTTCGCCAAGAATTTTCTGACCACGACGACCCTTTTGACCATGGCCAATTCCATCCCGGACATCACGGTTCTGGCCGTCGGCATGACGCTCGTGCTCATCGCCGGTGGTATCGATTTGTCGGTCGGTTCGGTCCTAGCCCTCTCGGCGTGCTTCCTGGGGTGGTTGATGGTCGACCTGAAACTTCCCTTGTGGCTTGCGAGTCTAGGCGCCATCGCGCTGGGAGCTTGCTGCGGTGGACTCAATGGCTGGATCAGCTCTGCGTTTCGTATTCCGGCCTTCATCGTGACCCTCGGGATGCTGGAAATCGCTCGCGGAAGCGCGTACTGGATCACCGATTCGAACACCAAATACGTCGGTTCCTCACTCGGATGGTTCTCCGATCCGATTGCTCCTTTGGGTGTCTCAGCCTCTTTTATGATCGCCGCTGCGGTCGTGCTTGCCGGTCAGTGGCTCTTGCACCAAACGGTCTTAGGTCGTCTGGCCGTAGCGATCGGAACGAATGCCGAATCGGTCCGCATGGCTGGAATCCGCACCACGGCTCCGATGGTCACTCTCTATGCGATTTGCGGCGGTCTGTGCGGACTTGCTGGGATGATGCAGTCCGCTCGGCTCTCGACGGTCGATCCGAACTCCGGCGCCGGCATGGAACTCAGCGCGATTGCTGCTTGCGTCATCGGCGGCACGAGCTTGCGAGGGGGACAAGGCTCGGTCGTCAGGACGTTCTTCGGTGTCCTGGTGATCTCGATTTTGCAAACCGGGCTGGCTCAACTAGGTGCAACCGACCCGATCAAAAGGATCGTCACCGGAGGGGTGATCATCCTATCTGTACTGCTTGATTCGCTTCGGAAACAATCCGCGATTCGATGAAGCGACGTATCGCCTCAAAAAGTTCCTGACGCTCTGGCTCCCAATGCATGTCGTGGAAAAGACCTTGCCACTCGATCCAAGTGCAATGCTCCTTGGCCCGATCGGCAAACTCTCGACTGGCCTGACAAGACGTGATTCGATCGTCGGTTCCATGCATGAGCAACAGCGGCGTCTCTAGTTCCGACGCATGGTCGATAGCCCATTGTCCCGCCTCGAGCATCGAGAGTCCAAGCGCCGCCGAGACCCGTTGGTGTACCATCGAATCCTCGACATAAGCCGCAACGCTTCGTGGGTCTCGCGAGAGTTCCTTGGGCTCAATCGCCGTCGAAAGGGTCAAGCCCGGCCACCATCGACCCAAGAGCCTGGCAACACGGAGTTTCCATGCCGGGGGAGGAAAGGTCGTGCGAAGCAGCGGACTGCATGCGATGACCCCTGCGAGCTTGTGCTTCCTTCGCATCGCATAATTGATCACTATACTGCCGCCTAGGCTTTGTCCATAAAGTAGGACTGGAACCCCTGGGTAGACGCGATGGAGGTAGGACTCCAGAGTTCCGATGTCATCGAGATAGGCTTCAAAATGCGGCAGTCCTCCGCCGGTTCGTCCATGTCCGCGTTGATCGATGGCAAGTACGGTGGCTCCATCGGCGACAAAGTAATCGGCTACATGCGCATAACGCTGCCCATGCTCTCCAAGACCATGCACAATCCCAAGGATATATCTCGGTGCGATCGTCTCGGAACACCACCGTCGCATCATGAGCTTGACGGCTTGCTCTTGCTCTCCGAGCGGGTACTGCGGAATGTAAAAATCGTGAATTTCCATCCGCTGGTTTCTCCTTCGATCCTCAGATCGATTCGCTGTGGTTGATCGTATCGATGAGCTGCCGCAGTCGCCCGAGATTTCTACGGTTGAAGTGAAATGTAAGACGCGGTAGATGAGCAAGTTCCGGTTCACCACTCTCCTCGGGAAGCGCGGCGACCTGTTCGATGCGACCCGAAACAACGATATCCGAAAATTCGGTATTGAGCCGATCGAGATGCTCTGGGCTCAAAGGACCCGTCAGCCGCATCGCGAGGGTATCGTTGACATAACGCATGCTATGATAGACACGATAGAATCGAAGTATCTCTTCGATGGCTTCTTCATTCCTGTCGGTGACTTTGTACAGATGGACATCCTCGGGACTGATCCACCCGTCGGCAAGCAACTGCTGGCCAAAAAACTTCTCGACATTTTTCCAATAGGTTCCACCTGGCTCATCGACCAGGACCATCGGAAAGAGGGACTGCTTGCCGGTTTGCAAGAGGGTCAGTACCTCGAAGGTCTCGTCGAGTGTGCCGAATCCACCCGGGTAACAAACCACCGCGCTGCACTCTTTGACGAACATCAACTTGCGGGTGAAGAAGTACTTGAGCGTCACGAGTTTCGGATCGCCATCGATCACGGGATTGGCCGACTGCTCGAAAGGGAGCATGATATTCAGGCCCATCGAGAGTTCTCGGCCAGCACCCTTGTGACCGGCCTCCATGATCCCTCCGCCGGCCCCTGTGATCACCATCCACCCGTGATGAGCCATCTGTTTGGCAAACGATTCTGCTTGCCGGTAGGCTGGATGATCTTCCTTGGTTCGAGCCGAACCGAAGATGGTGACCTTGCGTCGCCGCTGAAACGGCTGGAAGACTTTGAACGCATAGCGCAGTTCGCGGAGCGTTCGAGAGAGAATTTTAAGGTCGCCTCGTGACACATCGCCGCTTGCGAGTTGCTCGACCGTCCGCCTCATCATCTCGAGCAAGTCGTGATTGGAGAGCAAAGAGGCAGGCTCATCGGCCGGAGTCGAACGTTCTTTCTCCCGCTCCCCGAGAGCCTCGGGGAGTATGTTCCATGGCACCTCGGGCGGCTTGTGTTCATCCATGTCAGTTTCGACCCATCTCTGGGACGCGTTGACTAGGTAGGTTTGACTGGGCTCTTGTCGTCAGCACCATCTTCGGGAAGGTCATCGTACTTCGCTTCGGGCAGCGACTGAGAAACCGGAGCGACGAGGAATTCGACAGCGAACTCTTTAGGCTCCTTCTTGAGGATGGAATCGCCTTTAACGGTCGTCAGATCCGAAGCCGCAACGATACGCTCGATGACGAGTCGCTCGATGATTTGGTTTCGCAGTGCGTCCATCTGGCCAGTTCGATCGAGCTTGGCCTTGACCTGTCGAACCGTCGAATCGCTTTGCTCACTGATCAACTTGATCTCAGCTTCGTACTGCTCTTCGGTAGGTTCGATTTTCAGATCCTCCGCGATTTTTTCCAGAACAAAGTGCTCTCGGAGGGCTTCGCGGGTGAGCTCTTCAATATTCCGACGCATCGAGTTGACGACGGTACGAATTTGGTCATCGGAAAAACCATTGCGTCGCATCTCCAATACGCGGCGTTGGAGCTCGCGTTCGGCTTGACGTCGAACCATTCCGGATGGAAGTTCCCAGTCTGCCCCAACGGTCAATTCCTTGGTGATCTGATCGCGTAAAAGCTGATTTTGATGGTATTCGCTCTGACGGGTCAATTCGCTACGAACGAAATCTCGCAACTCATCGGTATCGTCAAAACCCAAAGAAGAAAGTTGGGCACTGTTGAGTGCCTCGACGTTGACCCTACGGATCTCTACGACCTTGAAGGTCGCATCGACTTCCTGGCCTCGCAAGGCCTCGTTGAGCGAGGTTTCCATGACCTTGACTTTGGTCGAAATACGGTCGCCCTCTTTGGAACCGGACATCAGCTCACCGAAGTTTTCGATGATGCAGTCGGCAAGGCTCAATTCGGCACGAAGAATCACCAGCGATTCCTCGAATCCGCTGATACGACGGCCACCCTGAGAGAATTCCGCGTCGAGGACCAGACGATCGCCAAGCTGGGCTTCGCCATCCCAGGGTTCTCCCGGGGTGATCCGATCAAGGGTACGGACCAATTGGGTCTCAACCTCTTGTTCAGTCAAGGTAAACTCGGTCTTGGTCAGTTTGAGTCCTTCCCACTTGGGCGACTGAAACTCCGGACGAACTTCGATCTTGAACTCGAACGTAAAATCTCCCGAGTCCGGAAGCTTCACAGCCCCGTAATCCATATCGGGTTCGGCAATCGCCGAGATATCTCCACCTTCGGTAATCTGTTGGAGACTGTCCATGACCAAGCTGCTTTTGACTTGGTCTGCGACGGTCTTCTTGAACCGCGACTCAAGAAGCTTCCGAGGGATCTTCCCCTGGCGAAATCCTGGCAAATCTGCTCTAGGTGCGATCTCGCTGTAGGCTTCGCGAAAATAGCGATCGATCTCTGCACGAGGCACCGTCACGACGATATGCCGCTGGCAAGCCGCGGTTTGATCGATCTTGACCTTGAAATCCAACTTGCCCTTGGCCTCGGTATCGACTGCTGACATTCGTAACTCGCAAAGCGAAAATAAGGTAGTGAAGACAGAATAAAAAAAGGGCTTCTTTCAGGCAACCAAGAGCGGGTGATGGGATTCGAACCCACGACAACAACGTTGGCAACGTTGTGCTCTACCAACTGAGCTACACCCGCACACACTAAGCCTGATCAAAACCCTTAGGTCTTATTTTTGAGTCAAAACGCTACTCTGGACGAGCATTTGAGCCTGTCGAAGCAACTTTCAACTCCCTTGAAATTAACCGAAACCGGGATTCGGATCAAGCCTACTTTGGCTTTCGAGCATTTTTCTCTCGAAGCGAAACGCTCAGGCCTGCTCCTGATGCCCGTTTTGGAGGCCAGTTTTTGGCGGCATTTTTTGAATCGAGCTTGGCTGGACGCCCAACCTCCATTTTTGCTATGACTCGTGCC
>Ga0315904_10009552_pt1 | contig 12654 bp, 15 predicted proteins | sample LakEriMetagenome_6_FD_203529 | JGI IMG/M metagenome (GOLD analysis project Ga0315904, IMG submission 203529) | Freshwater fungal communities from buoy surface, Lake Erie, Ohio, United States - Buoy 12 MA120 | ecosystem: Environmental > Aquatic > Freshwater > Lake | place: USA: Lake Erie, Ohio...
CGGACTTTCGTTGTCATATGCCCAAGGATATCACCTGAGAGTAATAGACTGGAGGGCTGTGCCTGACTATTCGCAAGCAAAAGACTTGAGAAAGATATAAACGTGCCAAAAAAGAGCAATGAAGCTGAAGCCATGATTGTAGCCAAGGGGCTAACGAAGATCTATGGCGATTTCAAAGCGGTGGATGGAATTGATTTCACCGTCAAGCGTGGGGAGTCCTTTGGACTACTTGGTCCTAATGGAGCCGGTAAATCGACCACGATGAAAATGATTGCATCCACTAGTCAGCGGACCAGCGGTGAACTACTTATTTTAGGTAAAGATCCCAATAATTTCGGCCCTGAAATCCGTGCTCACCTTGGCGTAGTGCCGCAGCAGGATAACCTCGATCGCGAATTAAAGGTTTGGGAAAACCTGATGGTCTACGGCCGTTACTTCGGATTGAGTCGCAAGTGGCTAAAGAGCAAAATAAATGAACTTCTAGAATTTGCCCAATTAGTAGAAAAGCGAAACAACAAGGTTGATGAACTTTCCGGTGGTATGAAAAGACGTCTTACCATTGCCAGGGCACTAGTGAGCGAACCAGAAATTCTGATGCTCGATGAGCCAACCACCGGGTTGGATCCGCAGGCAAGACATATTCTCTGGGACAGATTATTCCGCCTGAAGGAACTGGGTGTAACGCTAGTAATCACTACACACTACATGGACGAAGCTGAGCAGCTCTGCGATCGGCTCATGGTCATGGATAAGGGAAAGATTATGGCTGAAGGTTCTCCTGCGCAGCTAATCAAGAAATACTCTAGTAAAGAAGTATTAGAAGTTCGTTTTGGTTCAGACAATAATGCCAAGGTGGCCGAAAAAATCCAAGGTATCGGTGAGCGCTTAGAAATTCTTCCTGACCGTATCTTGGTATACACCGACAACGGTGAGAAGGCTCTGGAGAAAATCGTCAAGAAAGGTCTGCACCCGGTAACTTCACTGGTTAGAAGATCTTCGCTGGAAGATGTTTTCTTGCGGCTAACCGGAAGAAGCCTGGTCGAATAATGTCCATGCAGGTCGGTAACGAAGCAAAGATGAGTTGGACTGGGGCGAAAACCCTGGTTAACCCTTCGATGTCCCAGCGGCGCGGGGCTCTTTACGTTGCCGAAAATCGCCTAACCAGAATGGCGAAGTGGTGGAAATCAGTTATCGCCTTTGGGCTAGGTAATCCAACCCTCTATTTACTTTCTATCGGCATCGGAATTGGCGCTTTGGTTGATAACTCGGTTGGCTCGGCCGGTATTGACGGAGTTAGTTATCTAACTTTCCTAGCTCCTGCTCTTTTGGTCACAGCTGGGATCCAAGGTGCGCTGGATGAGGTAACTTGGCCAACACTTCAAGGATTCAACTGGGAAGGCACCTTCTTTGCCATGAATTCAACTTCCATCACCGCAAGACAAATCGTCAACGGTGTGATGTTGGCTGCCATGACAAGATGTGTTTTGCAGATTTTCCTGTATGAGCTTTGCCTTCTCGCCTTTGGGGCAATCACCTGGCAATCTATCCCGGCACTTCTTTTAGTTTCGGCATCAGCCGGATTTGGTTTTTCCGCCGTGATGTTGGCCTTTGCTGCAAATATCAAGGATGATGATGGCGTCTTTGCCATCGTTGGTCGGTTCGTGGTAACCCCGATGTTTATGTTCTCTGGAACCTTCTACCCAATCACTTCGCTGCCGATTTACCTGCAGTGGATCGGCTGGATATCTCCGCAGTGGCATGGAACAAATCTTGGTAGATCGCTCTCCTACGGCATGCCGATCGAGACCTGGCTTTCACTTCTGCACTGGGCACTGCTACTTGGCATGGGCGCGACCGGTTTGCTACTTGCTCACCGTATCTTCGAAAAGAGGTTGTCCAAGTGAGTTTGATAAACACCTCAGTAGATAGCGCTATTGCAATTGCCGAGCGCCGCAGAAGCAAAGTCGGCTCTGGAATGTATTCCGGGCGATCCAGAGTGGTTTTAGAGCGCGGCTTCTTTGCCTTGAAATCATCGACCTGGCTGGTTGTGCTATCAGGCTTTGTCGAGCCGGTTTTTTACCTCTTGGCTTTTGGTTACGGTATCGGACAGTTTATTGATGGCACTACCGATGGAGCTGGAAACCCGATCACGTATGCCCAGTTCATCGCACCAGCACTTCTGGCAACAAGTGCGATGAATGGAGCAATCTATGATTCGACCTGGAATGTGTTTTTCAAAATGCACTTTGGAAAGCTCTATAACAGTATGCTTTCAACTTCTTTGGGAACCTTAGATGTTGCCCTCGGGGAAATTGGTTGGGCACTGCTTCGCGGCTTGGCTTACGCCATTGGTTTTATGGCAGTGGTAACACCGATGGGCTTGGTTACCTCGAGCTGGGGAATCTTGGCCATCCCTGCCTCGGTTTTGATAGCTTTTGGTTTTGCTTCAATCGGTATGGGAGTAACCAGCTATCTGACTAATTATCAACAGATGCAATGGATTCAGTTGGTGATGCTGCCAATGTTCTTATTCTCTGGCACCTTCTTCCCACTAACCATTTATCCTGAGCCAGTTCAATGGCTGATTCAAGCCTTACCGCTGTGGCAGGCAATTGAACTTATCCGCGGGCTTACCCTAGGTGTAATGAACCTAGCGATGCTAGGTCACGTGCTTTATTTCGTGGTAATGATAATCGGCGGTCTGTACTTCACAACCCGTCGACTAACTGCTCTGTTCTTGCGTTAGGAAGAAGCTGCGCCACCGAATATGGCTAAGCATATGTTCATCACTGTAAATCCAGCAATGGCCGGTACCACCCAAACCGGGGTGACTTCCTTTTTGCGGAAGGTGTAAGCGATAAAGAAGATAACGGTCAAAACGATACTCTTCAGGGAAATCACAATTACATTCAGTTCGCTTGGATCAACCGCGAGCCCTGCCATGGCTAGACCCGAAATCAGCATCAGGTAAACTCCGTGCAATACTCCGGCGTTTATTTTCATGCCGGTTCGCATTTGTTTCATGGAGGTTAGAAAACCTGCCAACAGGGATGCAATACCTAGAAAATGCAAAACTAGAAAAATATTGATTAAGAATTCTTTGGTTGAATCGTCCACGCTAATCCTCCGCTAATAAGCTCTTAGGGTTAGTCTATGGTTCTTAGCCTTGCCATGTGGATAGCCGCTTCGACTGCCTCGGCACCTTTATCCTCTTTACTTCCAGGTAGGCCGGCACGATCAATTGCTTGCTGAAGGTTATCTACGGTTAGTAAGCCAAAGCCAACCGGGATTCCGTAATCGAGTTGAACGCGGTTTAGTCCCTGTGTTGCAGCATCGCAAACGTATTCAAAGTGTGGTGTTTCACCTTGAATAACAACACCGAGAGCGATGATGGCATCCGCCTCATCCTCAGCTGCCCACTTGGCAGCCAGTGGTAACTCGAAAGCTCCCGGTACTCGAACGATTGTGTAGAGATCATTGCCTGATTCCTTTAGCGCTCTTTCAGCTCCCGCCAAAAGCGCATCGGTAACCTCAGCGTGCCAGCTGGTCACCAGAATGGTTACTGCCAGGCCGGATGAATCAATCTGAATCTTTGGTGCTGCCCCTGCCATTAGTTCTCCATCTGGGCAATCAGCTCAGGCAGACGGTGGCCCATCTTTGATCGCTTAGTTTCTAGATAGCCAAGGTTTTGAATTGCTTCACCGACAATTACCGGCACATATGAGTTCACTGGAATGTCTGCCTCGATTAGGAAGTTTGCTTTGGCTGGGTTATTGGTCATCAGTCTGACCGATTTCACACCTAGTTCCTTGAGGATCGATGCGGCCGCACCATACTCTCTGGCTTCGGATGGAAGCCCAAGCGCTTCGTTCGCTTCGACAGTATCTAGTCCCTGCTCCTGGAGGGCATAGGCCTTTAGTTTGTTTAGTAGTCCAATACCGCGTCCTTCTTGCCCGCGAAGATAAATTACGATGCCGCCTTTAGGGTCAGCTTCGATCATGTCTAGGGCATACTGCAGCTGTGGGCCACACTCACACTTCAATGAACCAAATGCCTCACCGGTGATGCACTCCGAGTGCATACGCACCAATACATCTTCACCAGTTGGGTTGCCCTTGATGATGGCGACGTGATCGGCACCGGTTTTGATATCGTAATAGCCGCGCAGTCTAAAGTTTCCATGAATCGTCGGAACATTAGCCTCTGCTTCAAAACGGATGCGGTTATTTGGAAAACTTACGTTATCGATGTTATTGGTCTTTAGATACTCAACTAGTTGCTCAATAGTGACAACCGGGATGTCTTCTCTTTCACCGACTTCGATTAGTTCTGGTAGTCGCATCATGGAGCCATCAGCACTGAGCATCTCACCGATGATGCCGACTGGCTTTAGACCGGCAAGTTTTAGTAGATCAACTGCTGCCTCGGTGTGACCAGGTCTTCCGTGGACTCCCATCGGGTGAGCGCGAAGTGGCAGGATGTGTCCTGGCCGAATAAATGACTCTGGGCCAGCAGTATCCAAAGCAAGAGTCCTAGCGGTCAACGCACGATCCGATGCAGAAACTCCAGTGCTCTCGCGGTTAGAGGCATCTACGGTGACGGTGTAGTTAGTGCCGTGCGGATCTTGATTCACATTGGTCATCAGCGGAAGCTCTAGTTCGTTGGCTTTCGACTCATCCATTGGCGCGCAGAGAAAACCGGTGGTGTTTTTCACCATCCAAGCAATTAGTTCCGTGGTAGCAAACTGGGCAGCGATAATCGCATCGCCCTCGTTCTCACGGTTCTCATCATCGGCAACAAAAACAGCTTTGCCTTGCCTTAAAGCTTCGAGCGCTTGTTCGATAGTTGCTAGTGCCATTATTTGTCTCTCATTTCGATCAGTCTTTCAATGTGTTTGGCCATGACATCGACCTCGACATTGACCTTGTCACCTTTGGTCTTATAACCCAAGGTGGTAAGTCTAAGTGTTTCTGGGATTAGCGATAGCCCGACAAAGTCATCGCCGACCTCATTCACAGTTAGGGAGATCCCATCTAGGGTGACGGATCCCTTCAAAACCACGTATTTCATTAGTTCCTTGGGTATTTGGACCCTTACCCAATCCCAGTTGTCGCTTTTCTCTCTGGAGAGAAAATACCCAACTCCATCGACATGACCCTGAACATGGTGACCACCAAAACGGGTCTGCATGGTCATCGCCCGTTCAAGGTTGATTGGGTCACCCACCTTTACTTCACTCAAGCTAGTTAGCCTCAAGGTCTCCTTCATCACATCGGCTGTGAATGAGCCATCAGCTATCTCAACTGCGGTTAGGCAGGTGCCCGAGCAACAGATTGAGTCACCGCGCTTTATATCACTGGTAACCAGCGGACCGTAAATGGTCAATCTAACCGCATCGGGTTGTTCCTCAATGCCGGTTACCTTACCGAGCTCTTCAATAATTCCGGTAAACATTAGTTTTCACCTCTTTTGATTGCACGAATAAAGACGTCTTGGCCAAGTCTGCTTACTTCGCTAAAACTCAGTTGTGTGGCCTCTTGCATAGTTGAGACACCGATTTCTTCCACTGCAACATTTGCCCCACCAACTAGTAGGGGAGCCTGGTAAATCAAGATTTCATCGAATAGTCCAGCCTCCAAGAAAGCGCTAATCAGTCTCGCTCCGCCTTCTACCAAGACATGCTTGAACTGTTTTTCGTAAAGTTTGTCGATTACCGCTTTTATATCTCTGGTTGCAAAAACTTCTGTTTCAGCCAAGTCATTGAAAACTCGCAGATTGTTAGGAAGTGTCCGTTCACCGATGATGACTCTCATTGGCTGGTGCTCATAGAGTGAACCATCTTCTTTGCGGGCAGTAAGTTCCGGATCATCAAGTATTGCGGTTGAAGTTCCAACGATTATGGCATCAATTTCACTGCGCATTTTGTGAACATGGTTTCTGGATTCAGTTCCAGAGATCCACTTGCTTGTCTTGTCGCTGGCAGCGCTTCTACCATCTAGTGTCTGAGCCCATTTCAAAGTAATAAAGGGCCGCTTTAGATTCGTTGCAGTGAACCAAGTTTTTTGCTGAGTGGTGATCTCGTCGGCTAACAAGCCGCCTAACACCGCGACGCCAGCCTGCTGCAAAGTCTTTGCTCCGTTTGCCGAAGCATCACCTGGATCAGAAGCGCCAAATATGACTCTGGAGATACCAGCATCAATCAGAGCTTTTGCGCATGGACCAGTTCTACCCTGATGATTACAAGGCTCTAGGGTGACCACTGCTGTTGCTCCAGCTGGAACAACTTCTAGTTGCTGCAATGCATTTACTTCAGCGTGGGCAGAGCCAGCACCATTGTGAAAACCCTCGGCAATGATCTTTAGGTTTTCATCAAGGATCACTGCACCAACTTGAGGATTAGCGCCATATTTAGGTCCGAGTAGGGATAGCTCCATGGCACGGCGCATCGCCGGCTCATAAGCTTTCTTATCCAACATCCCGAACCTTTCGTATAAAGGTCTTCGGGGAATAGGCGAAAAGGCCTATCAGGCTTAAAGCAAAAACGCCTCAAGCCTCTAGTTCTTCTACCATCCGGACTTTAACCGTCGGTTCTGGAATTTCACCAGATCAACCGCCAAACCCAAACACCTAGATGTTTGTTGCCCTCGCAGGCAGCTTGTCGGGTCGCGGACTTTAACCGCCGGTTCAGATTTACACTGACCCCGAAGAACTTCAGGTGTCTATCTTCGCAGAAATGGCGCAATAAAGCGAGATTTACTCAGGCTTTACAAGGCCAACCCGCTCATAGACGGCAGCTAGTGTCTGATTTGCTACCACTTTGGCCTTTTCTGCGCCTCGGGCGAGTAGTCGATCTAGTTCGGCTTGATCACGCATTAGTTCGTTGGCTCTGTCCCTTATTGGTCCAATCGAACTTATGACAACTTCAGCCACCTCAGCTTTGAGGACACCGTATCCGGCCCCATTGAATCTTTCTTCTAGGGAAAGAATTGATTCACCTGTTAGCGATGAATGAATTGAAAGCAGGTTAGATACTCCCGGCTTGTTTTCCCAATCTAAAACAATGCCCATCTTTGATGAAAACATAACGAAGTGTTAACACTAACGATGCTAACCCCAAAAATAAGTCAATTGTGATAGCGTAGGGGCAACTTAGGGGGGACATTAATGTATAAGGCATTCCAAATTTGGACCTTGCTTTTTGTAGTTCTTGTAACTGCAGTTGGGGATAAGGTTTCTGCAGAACCAATAGGAAAGTGTTATGGTTCATTTGACACAGCGACTCATGTGTTGGTGATAGAGAAAAGTTGTCAAGAAGGGCAGGTTTTGGTCAACGCCTCCGTTCCGATTGAAATCCCAAAGGTTGGCAACACTCTACGGGTAAGTTGGCTAGTTAGCTCGAAAAACCTGCTAGCTAATGAAGTCGTAATAGAGAACACCGGCAAACAAGTCAAAATTTCGACTAGGGAATTTTGGTCCAGAGCCACAGGGACATTTAAACAAACTGCAGATCCAGGCACCTACGCTGTGAATGCGACGGACTCGGGCTGTAATTCAAGTTCATATTCGTTAGGAAAATCCATATTTCCTTTAGGGGTGAGCTGGTACTACAACCCAACTGGCCAACCATCCTCTAACTCAAACGCTATTTATAGAATCGGTGGTGCTTTCGCGGCGTGGAAAAACGAGACTAATAGATGCCAGATATCTTCACGAACGAACTTGTTCTCATCAACTTATTTAGGAACCACAAGTTCGCCAGAAGCAATGGGGGGCAACCCACCCCCTTCATCGCTTTCCTTGTGTCCACCTTCGAGACTCATTGACGGGTTAAATGTAGTGGGATGGGGTCTTTTGCCATCCGGGGTGATTGCCGCGACCTGCATAGACTACAACTTGGCTTCCCTCGTGAAAGACTCTGACATTCGTTTTTCGTCGCAGTTCAATTGGTTCTCTGAAGCAAATTCCACTAATTGTGTTGCAGCCTACGACCTAGGAGACATTGCAACACACGAGGTTGGCCATATGATCGGATTGGGTCATTCGGAGGCAGGCACAGACCAAGTCATGAATCCCAATGCCTTCGGATGTAACTTCTGGAACCGGAAACTTGCAAAAGGAGATTTACTTGGATTCCGCGCGTTATGGGGAGGTAACAATTGAAGCTTGAGTCAACCAATAGAAAAAAGACTAAAATCGTTTTAGCCTCAATTATCTGTATTTCGATTACATGTTTTTCAGTTGGATATTTTGCTGGAGTTCGTTTGAGTGTTTGGACTCCTTCCAACTGGGCAGCTTGTTCTGATCAGCTGGATCGGCCAGCGGGGTACACGCCAACACCTAGGACGCAGCAGGAGCAACAAGATTTCGAAAAGTTTTGTCCTGAGGTGTTTTGGGGTGAATGGACTCTAACGTTGCCCAGTAAAGAAAATGGCGTTCAGCAGGTATTTGTTGGACAATTCTGGCGCCCTTACTGGGGCTATGTTTGGCCGGATAACAATCTGGGTAAATTTGCTCCAGTGCAACAGCCAAAAAACTAGATTGCTTGAATAAAGCCAACCCGCTCATAGACGGCAGCTAGAGTCTGATTTGCCACCACTTTGGCCTTTTCTGCGCCTCGGGCGAGTAGTCGATCTAGTTCGGCTTGATCACGCATTAGTTCGTTGGCTCTGTCCCTTATTGGTCCAATCGAACTTATGACAACTTCAGCCACCTCAGCTTTGAGGACACCGTATCCGGCCCCATTGAATCTTTCTTCTAGGGAAAGAATTGATTCACCTGATAGCGATGAATGAATTGAAAGCAGGTTAGACACTCCCGGTTTGTTTTCCCAATCCAGTTTGATTGAGCCTTCGGTATCTGTGACGGCACTTTTTATCTTTTTAGAAATAGTTGTGTCTTCATCCATGATGTTGACTAAGCCTTTAGGGTCAGCTGCTGATTTTGACATTTTGGCAGTTGGGTTCTGCAAATCATAGATCTTTGCAGTCTCTTTCATAATGTGTGCTTCAGGAATGGTGAAGGTTTTACCGAATCTTGAATTAAACCTTTCGGCTAGATCTCTAGTTAGTTCTAGATGCTGTCTTTGATCTTCACCGACGGGCACTGCCTTAGGTTGATACAAAAGGATATCTGCTGCCTGCAAGATTGGGTAGGTAAATAGCCCGACTGATGCTGAATCTGAGCCAGCTTTTTGTGATTTATCTTTGAACTGGGTCATTCTTGATGCTTCACCAAAACCGGTGATGCAGTTCAATACCCAGGCTAGTTCAGCGTGAGCTGGAACATGACTTTGAACGAACAGTGCCGACTTAGCTGGGTCAATTCCTGCGGCAATATACTGCGCCGCTGTTCTTCTGGTATTGGTTCTAAGTTCTGCTGGATCCTGTGGGACTGTTATGGCGTGCAGATCAACAATTACGTAGTAAGCGTTGAAGTTCTCCTGCATGTTTACCCAGTTCACCAGAGCCCCTAGGTAGTTACCCAGGTGCAGGCTGGATGCACTTGGCTGCATGCCGCTTAGCAGATTTGGCTTTGCATTCATGTTAGATAGCGTACTCAACAACTACAGGGGAATGGTCGGTGAAACGGGTGTCATAGCTTTTGGCGCGATGCACCAGATAACTCTGGGCTAGTTTGGCTAGCTTTGGCGTTGCTATCTGATAGTCAATTCGCCAACCGGTATCGGTATCAAAGGCCTGACCTCGAAATGACCACCAGGTGTATGGGCCTGGAACTTCTGGGTGAAATGTTCGACCTAAATCTACCCAGCCCTGCTTGTGCATCCAAGCATCAAAGTAAGCTCGCTCTTCTGGCAGGAAACCAGCGTTTTTTAGATTGCCCTTCCAGTTTTTGATATCCAACTCGGTATGACCGACATTTAGATCCCCAACAACAACGACCAGACCGTCTGCCTTTCGAAGCTCCGCCATCCTTTTGGTCATGGCATCTAAGAATTTGTATTTCTCAACCTGCTTTGGTGTATCAACTTCACCTGAGTGAACGTAGGTGCTGATTACAGTCAAGGTTTTTGTCTTGAACTTGAAATCTACTTCTAGCCAGCGGCCAGCGCTATCAAAAGTCTTAGGGCCAAGTGTAGTTCTCTGGGAAAGCGGTTTCACTTTGCTGATCACTGCAACACCGGCCCTGCCTTTGGCAGTTGCAGCATCATGCAGTATGTGCCAGGAGTTACCATCCAGTTTTTCTACTTGATTGAAAACCTCAATCAAATCTGATGTTTCAGCACGAACTTCTTGGAGGGCGATTATGTCAGGGGAGTGTTCGACTATCCATTCAACTAAGCCTTTTTTGGCTGCAGCGCGAACGCCATTTACGTTAATTGTGGCAACGGTGATTTTTGCTGGCATGGGTCAAGTTTAGACCTATGCATTTATATAAATGGTTGTTCCTATTTTGGTAACCGTGTATTTCTTCAAAGCTTTTCGAGCCGGTCCTCGCTTGACTGCACCGGTTGCCATATCAAACTGAGCCTGGTGCATAGGACAAACCAAATTCTTTCCCTGAACACCATCGATCTGAAAACCCTCGTGAGTACAACTTGGGTTAAAGGCTCGGAATATTCCTGACTTTGGCTGAGTAATCAAAACCATAATGTTTGCCGATTTCACTAGAAACATTACTGCGCTGCCAACTTTGACATCTTTAGTGGAACACACTTTATATCTTTTAGTTGCCGCATCGGCACTTTCCGCAATTCCAGTAAGTCCGATAGATCCTGCGGCTACTGCAATGCCGGCAAAGAAATTGCGCCTAGATAGTGCTAGTTTGCCCTCGGTAACCTCGGTCAGCCTTTGGTTAGGGCAATTGGAATCGGACATAGAACAAGCCTAAATTGAAATTGCGGCTTTGCCCTAGATTTTAGGGCCTTGTCGGAAAACTCTCAGGAGCGTTTGCCGCGAAGAACGGCTTGCTTGACCTCGGCAATGGCCTTGGTGACTTCAATGCCACGTGGGCAAGCTTCGGTGCAGTTGAAGGTGGTGCGGCAACGCCAGACGCCCTCTTTGTCATTGAGAATTTCGAGTCTTACCTCGGCGGCCTCATCGCGTGAGTCAAAAATAAATCGGTGAGCGTTGACGATTGCGGCCGGGCCAAAGTATTGGTTGTCGGTCCAGAATACGGGGCAGCTGGTGGTGCAGGCGGCACACAGGATGCATTTGGTTGTGTCATCAAATCTGGCTCGCTGCTCAGGCGACTGCAAGCGCTCTTTCTCTGGATTATCAGAGGCCATAAGGAAAGGCTTTACATCTTTATACGCTTGGTAAAAAGGGTTCATGTCAACCACTAGGTCTTTTTCAACATTTAGGCCCTTGATTGGTTCAACATAAATTGGCTGGGTTATATCCAAGTCTTTGATCAGTGTCTTACAAGCCAGTCTGTTTCTACCGTTGATGCGCATCGCATCTGAACCGCAGACACCGTGAGCACATGATCTTCTGAAAGTTAGGGTTCCGTCGATTTCCCATTTGATCTTGTGCAAAGCATCCAAAACTCGATCGGTTCCGTAAACCTGTACATCGAAATCTTGCCACTTTGGTTCGGTGTCGGTTTCCGGATTGAAGCGACGAACGAACAGGGTCACATTAAAAGATGGGACCTCTGCGATTTCCTTTGTGCTCTCAACTGCCGTGCTCATTAGTACTTGCGCTCCATCGGGGGGTAGTTGGTGATAGTTACCGGCTTCCAATCAACTCTGATTTGATCTCCAGACTGGTATGCCATCGAGTGAACCATGAATTTGTCGTCGTTTCGCTCTTCAAAATCTTCCCGGAAATGTCCACCGCGCGATTCACGACGCTCTCTTGCGGTATAGGCAAGCACTTCGGCAAGATCCAAAAGGAAGCCAAGTTCAATTGCTTCAAGCAAGTCGGTATTGAATCTGACGCCGCGATCTTGAACGTGAATCTTCTCATAGCGCTGACGCAGCTCTTTGATTTTATCCAAGGCTTCATTTAGTGAATCTTCAGTGCGATACACCTGAGCATTCTTATCCATAGTGTCTTGCAACTCTTTACGGATTACCGCAATTTTTTCTTTACCGTTTGCTTTGCGCATTTTTTCAATTAGCTGCACAGTTTCATTCACTGCATCTTCAGGCACCGCAACAAAATCTGCAGTCTTGGCATACTCAACCGCATAAATGCCGGCCCGCTTACCAAAGACGTTGATATCCAATAGTGAGTTTGTGCCAAGGCGGTTAGCGCCGTGCACGGAAACACAGGCACATTCGCCAGCGGCATACAATCCTGGCACTACCGTATCGTTATCGCGTAAGACTTCGGCTTTGATGTTGGTTGGGATTCCACCCATGGCGTAGTGCGCGGTTGGAAAAACCGGAACTGGTTCGGTATAGGGTTCAACACCGAGGTAGGTTCTGGCAAATTCGGTAATGTCGGGAAGTTTTGCATCAATAACTGCTGGCTCAAGGTGAGTTAGATCCAAGAGGACATAGTCCTTGTTTGGTCCAGCTCCTCGTCCTTCACGAACTTCGTTGGCCATCGCTCGAGCCACCATGTCTCTAGGTGCTAGATCCTTGATGGTTGGCGCGTAGCGTTCCATGAAGCGCTCACCGGAGGCGTTGCGCAGGATTCCACCTTCACCACGAGCTGCTTCAGAGAGCAAAATGCCGAGCCCGGCAAG
>Ga0315904_10009555_pt1 | contig 12651 bp, 21 predicted proteins | sample LakEriMetagenome_6_FD_203529 | JGI IMG/M metagenome (GOLD analysis project Ga0315904, IMG submission 203529) | Freshwater fungal communities from buoy surface, Lake Erie, Ohio, United States - Buoy 12 MA120 | ecosystem: Environmental > Aquatic > Freshwater > Lake | place: USA: Lake Erie, Ohio...
AAGAAGTAACTATGGCTGGTCTACGTGGTCAAGACGAAATTGAAAAGGCATTTGCCGATTTAGAGTATCTTCCTGGTTCAAAGAAAAAGAAACGCAGAGAAGAAGACCCAAAGGTTTCTCGTCGAAAGGCGGGAGAAACAAATGGTTGGGATGAAAATCCAATCATTAAAACATTAGGCGGAAAAGAAACTGAAGTTTTTACAATCAGTGCGTTAGCACATGCGTTGGAAAAGTCTTTAGTCACAATCCGTCTATGGGAAAGAAAAGGCTACATACCACGTGCTCCATACAGGCTTCGTGCAAAGACTCTCAAGGGTCAGAAGACTGGTGGAAACCGTGTGTATACTCGCCCACTAATAGAATCCACGATTGACGAGTTTGCCAAACGTGGACTTCTAGGTACTGCTCGTGTAGAGTGGAACCAACACGATGACTTAACAGAAACTTTAGTAAGAACCTGGAAAGCCATCACATCCACAGAGAGCCAATAGGCCTCATTACCTAAAGGAAACAAATGCCAATCACAAAGCCAGCGGTAGACGCCGCAGACTATCTTGAAGAAGATAGTGCAGAAATCCAACCTAAAGTTGGAACAACCGTGCAACAAGGCTGGGATGCAGCCGAAGCACTACTCAAAGTAGAAACATCTGAATTCCCTACAGATTTTCGCTTTTCAGAAGAACCACAACTTGTAAAGTTTTTACAAGACCGTCCTTTCGCAACTTACGAGCAACACTGGATTGAACGCCCAAAGGGTAAGAAGTCTTTTGTTTGTATCGGTGATGGTTGCCCACTCTGCGAAATTCTTGGAGACAAGGCTCGTGGAAAGTTTGCATTCAACGTACTCGTACTATCTGGTGGAGAACCAACAGTACAAGTCCTTACCGCACCACCTTCTCTAGCACGCCAAATCAAGAAGGCTCACGATGATGAGCGCAAGGGACCTCTTGATAAGGAATTCTGGGAGATTTCTCGCTTGGGAACAGGCCCTACTACGCAGTACACCCTCAACTTCGTACGTGGTCGTGACCTTGCAGAGGAATGGAAGTTGTCGCAAGACAACGTTAATGACGCTGTAGCAAATGCTGTTTCATTTACGGCAGAAGAAGTAGTTCGTGAGACCCCTCGCTCTGAACTTCTAGAAATTGCTCGCACATTAGCGTAGTACTTCCATAGATGGGGGGGCCTGTTAATTTCCGTTTCCAGGCCCCTCTATCATCAACCAAAAGAGGGATTTAAATGAACATTATTACAACCAAAGAACAGTTACAAGAACTTGTTGAGTTTTACTCCAAGGTAGATGGTTTTGCATTTGACGTTGAAACAGTTGGAGAAAATAGAATCCAACCAGTTGTTAACGACGTATTGTGGATTTCATTAGCAACAGATGGTCGCACTGACGTAATACCAATGGGTCACCCTAATGGTGACTTCCTTCATTGGGATAAAGAAATGCTGTTAAGCGGTCAACGTAAGGCTGCAGCAGGTAAAGCATTAGCAGAGACAGACTACTCAAAGAACCAAGCAAAATGGACTCCAGTGTTTAGCGCACCACCAGAGCAGTTATTGCCAGGAGATGTATTTAAAGCCTTAAAGCCTCTGTTCTTTAGTGACCAGTTAAAGGTTGGTCATAATATTAAGTTCGACCTTAAATCAATTGCTAAGTATTATCGTGGCGTAGTTGCAAGCAAACCTTACTTTGACACGATGATGGCAGCGTTTGTTATTGATAACCGCAATCGTGGTTCACTTGGCCTTAAAGATTGCGCTGAGAAGTTCTTAAAGATTAAGGTTGAAAAAGGAATTGGAGCAATGGTTGAGGTTCATTCCTTTACTGATGTTGCTCACTATTCAGGTCTTGATGCAGAAGCAACTTGGAAGTTGTACAAGTTTTTAGCACCAAAGTTAGAAGGAAGTCTTGCAAGAGTATGGCGTCTAGAGATGGATGTTATTGCTGCTCTTTGTGATATGGAACTTACTGGCGCAAACTTAGATATGGTTGAATTGCAGAACCTTAAAGACCGTTTAGAGATTGATATTGACTTAGCCAAAGCCAAAGCATGGAAGTTGGCTGGTCGAGCATTTTCTATGAACTCTGTTAAGGAAAAACAAGAGTTGCTGTTCTCACCTAAGCCAGAGGGTCGTGGTATTAAGCCAAACTTAAAGATTAAGGTAGCCCTTACCGATAAGGGGCAAACTATTGTCAGGTCGGGTGAAGAACTGACTATCTACCATTATTCAGTATCTGCAGAAGCAATGGAGTTTTACCGTTCTAAAGACGAACTTGTAGATGCGATTATTGAATACCAAGACTTAAACAAGTTAATGACAACGTATGTAATGCCATATCTTGGCGGAGAGATTACTCGCACAACTGCAGGCAAGTCACGTGTTGTTGAGAAGAAATCACTTTTAATCAACGGTAGAGCACACACTAACTTTAAGTCACACGGAGCGGAAACAGGACGTTTTTCTAGTACTGACCCTAATTTACAGAATATTCCTAGTAGCGGAGATTACGGCAAGTTGATTCGTAATCTGTTTGTTGCACCTCCAGGATACAAGTTAGTAGTTGCAGACTACTCACAGATTGAACCACGCATCATCGCATCGTTGTCTCAAGACCCTGTTGCCTTAGAGTATTACCGTAAAGGTAAGGATATGTACACCGCTATTGGTGATGTTATGGGTGTAGAGCGTAAAGTTGGAAAGATGTTAGTTCTAGCAATTTCGTACGGTGTTGGTCCTGAAAAGATTGCACGAAGCATTGATTGCTCAGAAAAAGAAGCCCGCAACTTAATTGACCAGTTCTCAGAAGAGTTTCACGACATTATCAAATACAAGGCAAAGGTAATTAGAACCGCAAGAGGCAGGGGAGACATCCCATTTGTTGAGACACTACTTGGTCGCCGCCGTTATTTGCCTGACCTAAAGAGCACAGAAAATGGCCTTAAGTTTCGTGCAGAGCGACAGGCGTTTAACACCATGATTCAAGGTTCTGCTGCAGATTTGATGAAATTAGCACTAGTTCGTGCACATTCTTGTTTTGTTACAGAGCCAGATGTGAATGTCGTGTTGACTGTGCACGATGAACTCGTTACAGTTGCACGTGAAGATTTAGCAGAAGAGTGCGCCGAAGCAATTCGGGATTCAATGGAAGGTGTAAAACTTCCAGAGATTATCGTTCCTTTGATTGCTGAAATAAACATAGTAGATAAATGGGGACAGGCAAAATGAGTAGATTTATCTGTAAGATTTTTGGTCACAAGATGTACAGCATTTCTTGGACACAGTCTGACTTCACAGTTATCTGCACACGTTGTGAAAAACGTTGGGAAAGCAAAGGTGTAATTACAAATGAGTAACTCTGATTGGTGGGCAAAGCAGTTAGGAACTAACACTCCTCAGCCTGCTCAACGAATTAATAACAACCCTATGCCACCATCTCAACAGCCGATGACTCCTTATCAAGCGCCACAGCAACAACCTCCTGCTCCATCAAAGGCTCAAAGTGTTAGTCAAAACCAACCATGCCCTGAGTGTGGTGGTGGAAACTACATGTCTCCTAGTCAAACGGTTGCACTGCGCTGTTACGACTGTGGTTATCCAATAAGTCAATCAGGGTCTAGATACGGAGCATTAACTGGTGCTAAAGTAGAAGGCGCAGCAAAAGGTGCAATAGGAAATACAACAGGTGGTTTTAATCCAATGCCACAGGGGTACAACCCCGATGGGACTAAGCAGTGATAAAACCTTTTGACCAAACTCTTTACCAAGACAATGATGATGCTAAACATCAAGTCATTGAGTGGTTATCTGCTGAAGGTTTTGAAGCAATGGTTAATCCTGACCAATATGGGATTGACATATTGGCTGAAAAAAATGGTCAACAATACGAAATTGAAGTTGAAGTAAAACATAACTGGGTAGGAGAAAGATTTCCTTTTGGAGAAGTTCATTTTCCTGCAAGAAAAAAGAAGTTTGCAAAGAAAAGCGAATTAGTGTGGTTTTTTATGCTTAACCATGACAGGTCTTATGGGCTTATTGTTGATGGTATTGATTTTGTAAACGGTACAACAGTACGTAAGAATACGTCCGAGATGGATGGAGACTTCTTTGTGGAGATTCCAACCTTTAACTGTAAGTTTGTAAAGATGGGATTAAGCAGTGATAAATGATGAAGCACGAAAAGTACTTGCACAACTCAACAAGAAGTTCGGTGATGGCGTGGTTGTTCTTGCGTCTGATATCCGCTCTGACCTTATCCCTCGTATTACTAGTGGTTCTACTACTCTTGATTATGTTTTGGGTGGTGGGTTTCCTGGTAATCAGTGGAACGAACTTGTTGGTGAACCGTCACACGGCAAAACTGCGTTGGCGCTTAAAACAATTGCTGCAAACCAAAGATTAAACCCTGACTACACCACAGTCTGGGTAGCAGCAGAGCAGTGGGTTCCAGAATACGCACAAATGTGCGGTGTAGATATGGAACGAGTTATTGTTATTGAAACATCTATTATGGAAGAGGCATATCAAGCCGTTATTCAGTTTGCAGAATCAAAATCTGTAGACGCAATCGTCATTGATTCTTTGCCAGCACTATCCCCAATGCCAGAAATGGAAAAGGATATGAGCGAAGCAACAGTCGGTCGTGGAGCACTTCTTACTAATAAGTTTTTCCGTGTTGTTGGAACAGCAATGAAACGCAGCCTTGTTGAAGACGAACGCCCAGTATTGGGTCTCATCATTAATCAGTATCGTATGAAAATTGGAGTAATGCATGGAGACCCTAGAACAACCCCAGGTGGAGAAGGTAAGAATTACGCATTTTTCACTCGTTGCGAAGTCCGTAGAGACGAATGGATTGAAATCGGTTCAGGTAATTCTAAAACTAGAGTGGGTCAGCGAATTAAAGTTAGGACCCTCAAAAATAAAACTGCGCCACCACAGCGTGTCGCATACTTTGACTTCTACTTTGCAGAAGGCGGAAACTGTGCGCCAGGAGAGTTTGATTTTGCAAAAGAAATTGCCAGCCTTGCTGTAGTAATGGGCTACATTGAGCGAAAGGGTGGATGGTTCTACTATGGCGAAAGAAAATGGCAGGGTATTGAATCTGTCATAACAAGTCTCCGTGAGGAAATTGACCTCAAGGAAGAGATACAAAAGAAAGTGCTGGAGTCTGATGGGATTCCAGTAGTGGAAGATAGTGAAGACTGAAGGTCAAAAGCAATCCAGAAAGCATGAGGACCGTTTAGCAAAGAAAATAAGCGGGTCACGTACTGCAGCCTCTGGAGCATTTTGGTCCCGAAAAGGAGATGTGCGGTCAAGCGACCTCTTGATTGAGCACAAGTGGACTGGTAAAAAACAGTGCACTGTAAAATCCGAAGTCTTAAAGAAAATTACGAGAGAGGCAATCCTTGACGGACGAATGCCAGTACTTGGCATCCATCTGGATGGAGAAGATTACGTAATCTTATCCGAGCATGATTTCTTAGAAATGAGGGAGAAACTAAAGGATGCCTAATACATGTACAACGATGAAGACCCATGGTGGTCGCACGCCCAATGCAAAGGCGCTGCACCTAAGTCACAGGAAGACGAAGATATCTTCTATCCTCCTCGTGATAAAGAGCAGTACAAAATCATTGCTGCAAAAGCAAAGGTTTATTGTTTTGGAGAAAATAAGAAAAACCATTGTCCAGTTCGAAAAGAATGTTTATGGGATGCGGTTAGCCGTGACGAACCCCATGGCATTTGGGGTGGACTCAGTCACCGTGAAAGGAATGCTTTAATTCGCAAGTGGCAAAAGAGTTACCGTAAGAAGATGACCCTAGAAGAATTCATACTAAGCAAGGACTGATAAATGGAAAACGACCTAAAACGTTTCTTAGATGCTAAGAAGCGAGAGCCACGACTACTTGGTGATATTGAGCGACACCTCATGCGCCGTCCCCTAGGAGAACGTTCTACAACGGTTCTTCACCCATCTGAAATCATTAAGAACGATTTCTGCTACAAGTATTCGTACTACTTGATGACAGGTGGAGTATCCAAGAAAGAGAAGCCAAACCTACGTTTGCAATCTATCTTTGACGAAGGACACGCAATTCACCACAAGTGGCAAAACTGGTTTCACGAAATGGGTAACCTGTATGGTCGTTTTGAATGCAAGCATTGCCACACCTCAGTGACTGGGACTTCTCCTACAGTCTGTGAAAGTTGTGGGGATACCCGCATGGAGTACAAAGAAGTCACATTGGTTGACGATAAACTCCGTATTGCAGGCCATACAGATGGATGGATTAAGGGAATTGGAAACGATTGCCTAATTGAAATCAAGTCTGTTGGTGCAGGAACATTCCGCTATGAAGCGCCAGAACTTCTTTTAGACAACGATGGAGACATCTTTAAGGCGTTTAACAGTATCAAACGCCCTTTTAGAAGTCACTTACTTCAAGGACAGATGTATCTTGAGTTGGGTAAGCGTATGTTTGGCGATGAAGCACCAAACGAAATCGTTTTCTTGTACGAACTTAAGGCTGACCAGTCGTACAAAGAGTTCACAGTTAAAGCAGATTACGAGATTGTAGACCGAATCTTCTTTAAGGCTGAGAAAGTCATTAAAGCAGTTGAAGCAGAAGTTATGCCAGAATGTAACCTTAATCCAGAGGAAGGGTGTAAATCATGCAACTTGATTCCTTAACAGTACACGACCAGTTACTTAAGGCAAAACAACCTAACTATGAAATGGTTAAGTTGCCGCCAGATATTACAGTTCTTTCCAGCGAACAGTTAGCAGAGATGTTTACCGTTCTTACTGGGTGGGCAGATTACATTGCAACCCAATTAGCAAATGCACAGATACAAGAACGCACATTAGAAAAAAAGTTAGATAGAAAAGTTGCGTCACTTCTGGTTGAGAAGATGGGTGCAAAAGAAAAGGGAGATAGAGTTACCCTTGTTAAAGCACAGATTTCGATGGATGAAGAAGTACAAGATATAGAAGATAGGCACCACCAAGCATACGTTCAGCGTAAAGCGTGGGAAGTAATGTTGCAGAATCAAGAACGTGATACCACACTAGTATCACGAGAGATTACTCGTCGTACTTCAGACCAACGCTCATTCCGAAAGGATTACGGAACCCCATGATTATTGGACTATCAGGATATGCACGTTCAGGAAAAGACGAAGTAGCAAAGATTTTAGTAGAAGATTATGGTTACAAAAGGGTTGCATTTGCAGACAAGATTAGAGACTTGCTACTTGAAACTAACCCACAAGTTAAAGATGGGTTTCGTGTTGAGAGCGTAGTTAGTGCGTACGGTTGGGACCAAGCAAAGGTTTTGTTTCCTGAGATTCGTAACCTATTGCAACGATTAGGCGTTGGTGCTCGTAATACGTTTGGCGATGAATTTTGGATTGGTCAAGTTTTTCACTCTATGGATAAAACATCTGATTATGTTATAACAGACGTTAGGTTTGAAAACGAAGCCATGATGCTAAAACTTATGGGTGGACAACTTTGGCGAGTTAAACGCCCAGGGGTAGAGCCAGTAAACAACCACGTTTCAGAACGTGATTTAGATGGTTATCAAGTAGATAAAATTTTAAAGAACGAGGGTACTTTAGAAGAATTACGGACACTTGTCCGTTCTCGCATGGAGTTTACCCTCAGTGGCAACTAAATTATTTGATGGTGGGTTACCTAAAAAGGGTGACGTAACAATTGGTATTGACCAATCTTTGACTGGTTTTGCATTGACGGTAATGTCAGTAGCAGAACCAACGTCTCATTTAACTTGGGTATACAAGTCACCTTATTTTGGCATTGAACGATTAGTAGATATTCGCACATGGCTAATAGACCACTTTAACTACATTGAACAAGAACTAGAGTTAGACATACTTGACGTTGCAATGGAAGGAACTGTTTTACAGTCACAAGCAGCGTTAGTTCTTGGAGAGTTATCTGCGTGTGTTAGATTGGCAATTTACGATTTCTTTGAAGATGCAAGAAAGTATCCACTTAAAGTTCCTCCAATGACGTTAAAGAAGTACGCAGCAGGTAAGGGAAATGCAAAGAAACAAGAGATGTTGTTACAGATATACAAACGTTGGGGTATGGAGTTCAGCGATGACAACGCCGCAGACGCATACGCATTGGCACGACTAGCCTCTAAAACCCATATAAACGAGATAGAAAAGGCTGTTGTAGAACAAATGTCAGACCCCAAATACAGAGACCAACCAGCGATTTAGCCTTATCCTTTAGGTTAGGAGTGGCACACCAAACCGAACTAAAGGACTAACAATTGACTAATACACCAGAAGCAGTTTCTGCTGACGAGCCATTCCTCCGAGTGAGCGCTGGCTCAAACCCGCAAAGCGTTGCATCCGCAATAGCCCATGCAATTTACGACAAAAAAGAAGTAAAACTTCGTGCCGTAGGTGCTGGAGCCGTAAACCAGGCAGTTAAAGCAATCGCAATTGCCCGTGGTTACGTAGCCCCAAGAGGTATGGACCTTTCTTGCATTCCTGGATTTACAACCATCGAATCTCGTGACGGAGAAATATCCGCCATCGTATTCGCCATTACAGCAGGTTAATAAAGACTTATCCTTGGACATAGAGTAAGGAGTCACAATGGCAAAATGGACAGATATAGGTCACGCAATGCGTCGTCGCATGGGCGAGCCTTCAAATCATCACGAAGAAAAAGGTAGAATCATGGCTAGAAATCACATGACACCAGAAGAAGTTATTTCATCTGCAGAGCACGCTAGCAGTGCACGTCGTTACGTTGGTCAGTCAGTAGGTTTTTCATCACCAAGCGCAGCACCTGCAAAGGGCACACTTATGCCTAAGAAGAACACACAAGCATCAGACCCAACAGCAGGCGGAAAAGCAAACCGTACAAATGTTTCTGCAGGAACTGCAGAGCAGTCAGAACGCATGGGTGCTCGTTACCGTACATCTGTAAAGTTTGCTCCAACAATTGACCCAGCAGCAGGACCAACAATGGCTAACGCTAAGATGGTTCGTTCAGTTGCAGGACGTCAAGCGCCTAACTTTGGCGATGGAATGAGCAGCGTTCGATAATGCCAATATCCTCAGCGTTATTTGGGGATAGTCCATACGCAAGTTATGGAAAGCAAAAAAGTATTGACACCCCATTATCTTTAAGCGCCAGTACTACTGGAAGTGTTGCACGACGCACAGCGTGGCGCAGCAGCGATGGTGGTGGGCCAACCCCTTACTCTTCAAAGACTAAGGGTTCAACGCTTAATTGGGATGATGCACAACAGCAAACACTTCCTACATCTGACAAGGGTGCTAGTTTCGGAGGTAAGTAATGCAAGACTTATTGAGCCACGAAGCGTTTGCACACATTGTAAACACTGAAGGTGGAGCAAGCCACAACATTCAAACCTCTAAACCTGCTGAAGGTCCAGGAGTTATGGTGTCTATTCCTGGTGCCGAAAAGATTACAAAAGCCCCATTAACTGCTGAACAGTCAAAAAGTTTTCGTGAAGAAAACGCTCCTGGTACTCAGAGTAATGAGTACCACGGTGCATGGAAATCTGGAAATAAGATTTTTCAAGACATTTCTAGAAAAGAAACATCACTTGACACTGCTCGTAGCGCAGGAGAATCAGGTAAGCAAATTGCTGGGTATGATTTAGGCGGAACAGATAAAGCACGTCCAGAAGGCGGAGAAATATTCTTTGACCGTCGTTTACCTGGCACTGATAGTGACCCAAAGTGGAACTCAACATCAGAGTCAACAAGTGTTGCAGAACGTTTAAGTCCAAAGCCAACAAAGCAAGACCGCAAAGACTTGAAAGAAACAAACCGTGACGCTAGGTACAAAGGTAAGAAGATTACAATTAACGAAGTTTTAGGAACTATCTCTAAGAACCGTCGAAATAGAGGCGTTTAATGCCTGGCGGAGTTAATAACCTTTCACCATCACAGAACTGGCAAGCCCTTGGCGGCGGCGGTATGTATGGTTATAACAACCAAGGTGGTGCAGGAACTCCTGTAGCACGTGACGAACTAGATGCTACACGTATTGGTGTGGGAAGAGTTCCATCTGCGGAATACCCAGATGGTTACCTTGGAACTATCCGCTCACGTCGTGATGACCGTTTGCTGGATAGCATCAAGTCTCGTGTCAACCAAAAATCGTATCAACGTGGAGTACACAAAGGTGAGCGTGTTGAGCCATCCATGTACTTCTGGCCCGAATCAATGGGTCCAATGAGCGGTATTCAACGTCAAATGTCAGGAGTTATTGACTCTACACTTGGTGCAACAGTTTACCGAACATTGCGTAACGCACCACAAGTTCAACTTACTCCTGCTCCTCACCTTGTTAACGACGGTAAAGCAAACACTATGGCTACAAGCCCAGGAGAAATTAACGAACGACGTCAAGCAATGATGTCTTATTTGAAACCAGCGTGGCGATAATGACACAGCCAGTTGATGGAGTTTACGACCACACTAAACCATGGCGTGCACCAGTACAGCCAGACCAGGTAGCAAAACGTTGGCAGTACAACGGCCCATGGTCAACAAATGCAGAGCGCCTAGTTTCTCAAGCCCTTATGGTTATGAACATTCCTGGTAAAGATATCCAAGCAATGGTTCGACCACCACTTCCACAGGTTAGGTTATTCCCAGACCGTTATGGTTATGGCGCAAGAATTGAGCCTACAATTGAAGATATCGTTAGTGTAGACCGTAATTACACCGAACCACGTGTATCCTGGTATTCAGGTGGAGTTGGCGGATACAGCGCTTCTAGTAGAAACGATTTGGGGAATACATAATGCCACAACCAATGTCTTCTCAACAATTTAGCAATCAATCTCAGTCAATAAATATGGGATTAAGTGGAATGTCACCTACTACAAGAATAAACCCTAATATGGGAAAATCTGTTTCGATGCCTAATGGAGGTATCGCTGATTTTACGCAAGCACAACCAGCGGTTAACCAAAGTATGCGTAGTTTTAGGGCAGCACAAAGCGCCCCTAATGTTGGTGGAGTAAACAAAAACTTAGGACAATTAGTTAAGCATCCAATGGGTGGAATAATTGATTTTACACAAGCAAAAATGGCACCTAAAAAAGCAACTATGTCTTCAACTACACCAACACCACCAGGAGTGAGATAAATTATGGATGATGGCGACGGCATGATTTCAATGGAGTTGCAGGCAAAGAAAATTGCCGAAAATGCAACTCGTTATAAGGGTTCACACCCATGTCCAACATGTGGAATTATTATGAACCCAGTTGAATTTCTTAGTAGCAATAAAGGACGCTGCCTTAGTTGTGTCACACAAGAGCGTACTAAGCGTGCAAAGAATCGGATGGTTAACTAATGGCACGTAAGAAGAAGGCTGACAAACCAAAGCCATTAAGTATTGAAGAGTCTCGTAGATTAAAAGGTTCTGCTGCATCAGAAGAAGAACGATTAAAAGCAAAAGAAAAACAAGCAGCAGAAGATGCACAGGTAAAGGGAACTACTGAAACTGTTGTTGCTAAAAAAGTAGAAGGAACAATTCCTACTGGAGAAGACCAAGGTCCATCTGCAGCGCCAAAACCAAAAGTTAAAGGACCACTTGTAAGTACTGGTCGCAAGATGCGTCAAAAAGGTTTACGTCCTGCAAAAAACCGTGAACTTCAAAAAGGTGTTATGGCAGTTACCCTTGCCACTGAAGCGCCTAAACCACGTAAGTCTAAAAAAAGAACTACAACTAGAACTGGCAAGAAAATTGACCCTAAGACAGGTCAAGTTGCAGTACCTAAAAAAGGTCAAGCAGCAAAAGTTGACGGAAAAGTTGTTCGTGTAGACGATACCAATATTACAGAGGCTCAACGTCAGGCCAGAACTACAGTTCTACCTACAGCAGGCCCAGAAACACCAAGGACAACGTACGAGTTGCCAGGTGCTCCAAATACCGTTGCAGAACAAGGTTATTCACAGTCAAGCCCAGAACACCATGAGCGGGTTAAGGCACTTACTGGCAAAGCGTTCTTGCACCTTGGTCGTATGCAGTCCACTCACGGTACAGATGAGTTTCACTCCCATCACGCAGCATTTAACGAGACCCACGCACACGTTTCACAACTTGATGACAGCATAGGTCAAATACTAAAAACAGCCCATACTGCTGTAACAAACCCTAGCCATCCTGATTCTCCTAAGCAGTTTGCGTGGGCAAAACAGGCCGCAGGTGAGAGACTAGGACTTGGTAAAAAGACTATGGATGCTCGTGCTGAGCGTTCACGGGCAGGGCGTGCCAAGCGCATGGAACGAATTCGTGCAGAACGAGCAGCGAAAGAAGGAAAATAATGTTATTTAATGACCGTCGTAAAGTAAAGAAGGCTGCAAGCGCCACTATGAAGACCACTATTGGTCAAATGGCAAAGACAGGTGCACTTCGTGGCACTACTCCGCCTAATAAAAAAGATAGAAGCGGATGGGCAAAGCACGATGCTCAAATGGAACGTGATTCTGTTCACAGAGAAGCGTCAAACTTGCAAGGTATGTATGCTCACCTTGATAGAGGCGGCGCATACAAAGAAGCAGCACGACGCATTGACCGACAAGGAAAGAAGTAATCATGACAGTTAA
>Ga0315904_10009556_pt1 | contig 12650 bp, 6 predicted proteins | sample LakEriMetagenome_6_FD_203529 | JGI IMG/M metagenome (GOLD analysis project Ga0315904, IMG submission 203529) | Freshwater fungal communities from buoy surface, Lake Erie, Ohio, United States - Buoy 12 MA120 | ecosystem: Environmental > Aquatic > Freshwater > Lake | place: USA: Lake Erie, Ohio...
AGTTGATGGTGATGTAGTGTCCGTAGACCTTGGCCACGCCATAGGGGCTGCGGGGATGCAGCAATGTCGTCTCGCGCTGCGGTGTCTCATGCACCTTGCCGTACATCTCGCTCGAGCTGGCCTGGTAGAAGCGAATCTGGGGATCGACCTCGCGGATGGCATCCAGCAGTCGGGTGACACCCAGACCGGTCGCTTCCGCGGTGAAAATCGGCTGTTCCCAGCTCGTGGGAACGAAGCTCTGGGCGGCGAGGTTGTAGACCTCGGTGGGGCGGACCTTGGCCACCAGCCGTGTGAGAGAATGCTGGTCGAGCAGGTCGCCAAAGTGCAGCTGGATCTTGTCCTGCAGGTGCTCGATCCGCTCGAGATTGACCGAGCTTGTCCGCCGCATCATGCCGTGGACCTGGTAACCCTGAGACAACAGCCATTCGGCCAGGTACGAGCCGTCCTGTCCCGTGATCCCGGTAATCAACGCGGTGCGCTTCATTCTCGAATCCTTTCAGACACCCCGCAAACCGGGGCAACACCTGTCGTCTGGCGTCGGGTCCTGCCCAGTCCCTGGACAGTCGCCTCGCGTCCGGGGTGCCCCGGAACGAATCGAATCGACGGGAACCCTGGCGGAGACCCGGGGGTTCTATCGGAATGGGTAAAATGTGTCAACGAGTGATTTTGCAGCGAATACAGCCCCTCCCGGACCGGGACACCGCACGGACGGCAGCCGCGACCCGGGTGCATTCGGTGGCGGTGACTTGCCCCGGAACAGAACGAGAACCGACAATCGGCAACCGTTCACTGGTCCGACTCTCGCCCCGACACAACCTGGCCCCCCCACGCTCGTCCCGCACTGTTCCCGTATCCCCCCGTGAGGTTCCGGATGCCTGCGTCCTTTCGCTTCGCCCTCCTCGTCCTGCTGGTGCTGTCCACGCTGGCTTCTCCCGGCATGGCCATCGAGTTTTCCGGCATGCTGGGACGGGTTCCCGGTGAGACAAACCTGCTCGTGATGATCGATGCCGACCGGCTGTTCGACAGCCCGCTGGCCCGTGCCGAGGGTTGGAAGAAAAAAATGGCCCAGCAGCAGGACCTCCATCCGGTGCTGTTGCCGGCGGGGGCCCAGAAGCTGGTCCGCGCCATCGAGATTGACCTGCATTCGCGGGTGCAATCGAAGGAAATCACGCTCCTCGACTTCCCCAAGGGCCCCAGCCTGCAAAAGATCGCCAACCGCCAGCAGGGGTACCTCGAAAAGGTGGCCAACACCGATGTCGCCTGGCTGCCACAGGGAGCCTATGGCACCCGGCTGGGGAATGACCTGTACGGGTTTTTGTTCCCGGCGAATCGGCAGGAATTATCGGCCTGGCTGCGGGCCCGCAGCGGCAAGATTTCGACCTACCTGCTGCAGGCCTCGACGGCCATGAAGGCCAGCGGTCCTCAAATTGTGCTCGCTCTCGATCTGGAAGATGCGATCCCCGTCTCCACCCTGGCCGACAAGCTCAGGGCCCTGGAGAGCATCAGCAAGTCGCAGGTCGATGTCGAGGCGATCTCCCGCGTGGTGGCCAGCCTGCGGGGAGCCCGCCTCGCAGTGACCATCGGGCAGGAGGCGACCGGGATCCTGACGATCGATTTCGACGAGAAGGTCGATCCCCTGAAGTCGGTGGCCCAGTCGCTGGTGCTCGAAGCCCTCTCGCACCACGGCGTCTCCATCGATGAGATTGAGTCGTGGAAGGTCAAGGTCGAAGGCAAGAGCATCGAGCTGTCGGGAACGCTGGGAGAGAGCGGACTCATGCGGCTGTCGAGCCTCGCCGAATTGCCGAGCCAGTTGATCGAGGATCCCGAAGCCCAGACCGACTCCACCAATCCCCAGTTGTATGCCACCCAGGCCCACTTCAAGGCGGTCCAGAAACTGACCGACGACCTGTTCAAGAAGCAGTGGAAGACCTTCGGGCAATATGCCCAGTGGGCCGAGAGCTACGCCCGCAAGATCGACCGGCTCCCCCTGCTCAACGTTGATGCCGACATGCAGCAATACAGCGAAGGGGTGGCCGACCTCTTGCGACAGGGGGCCGAATCATTCCGGGGGGTGGGAATCCGCTCGTACGGCCGACAATCGCAGATCTGGAACAGCAATTACGTGAACTACGATTACTACGGCAACCGGTACTACGGCACCTATGACGCCAGCGGGCAGGCCCGCCGTGCCGTCGACAGCGAAGAACGGATGCAGGGGGCCCTCGACTCGGCCGGCCTGCGTCGCGAAGTCGAGTCGCGCACCGGAGACATTCGCAAAAAGATGGTCGAGAAGTACAAGGTCGAGTTTTAACATCGGACGTCGGCCGCTTCGGGGAAACTCGACGGGACACGGGCGAAAGGGCCCCAAAAGTTTCGTGGCCGCTGTGTCAGTGCGGCGGACATGCTCCTGCAAATGATGCAGCCCGGGTCAATCGTCCCGGGCTGTCTGGCGGCGAATTGCCGACTTTCAAAGAACGCCCCTGCCCGGCCAGTCTGGGGCTGGCCGGGCAGGGGACTTTCCGTCTCACTCAAACCATTCTCAACATGCTTCGCGGATCAGGGAACCTCGGTCCAGCCGTAGGGCAGGTTGTTGACCGGGTTGTCGACCCCGACACCGTTCGAACTGTTCGGCGAGATGTAGGGAGCGGTGTCGAAGATGAAACCTGCGGTCGCATCGAATCCACCACCAGTGAACAACCGGAAGGTGCTGCGTCCGAGACCCGGATACAGGAAGGCGTTCGAGGGACCGCCCGGGGTTGCCGGCGGCAGCCCAAAGCGGGCCGCCAGGCGTTGAGCGTTGCGGGGGCGGGTGTCGAATCCGAAGGGGCCCGGGTCGGTCGCTCCAGCGGTACGTGACTTGAAGTCGGGCTCGGCGTTCGTGTAGGCGGCCCCCGGGGTGTTGACCGACGTCGAGTCGAAGATGTTCCCCCTCTGCGTCAGGTCCAGGCGGGCGAGCGGATCGCTGCTGTAGGTTTCAACCGTGAAATCGGTGTCCGACCAGGTTCCGGCCGAGGTGGTGGGATCCACCGTTGACACAAACGACTCGTAGTAGATGTCGTTGCCGAAGTTGCCACCAAGGGTGTTGTTGATCACGGTCGCCTGCACACCACCACGGCCGTCTGAGAAAAAGCCGCCGGTGGAGGTGATTCCGAGTCCGCCGTCACTGGTCCCCACCCGGACCACCAGGCCCGTGGTGTTGAAGGCACTGTTGATGCCGTTGCCGGTGACCACGTTGTTCTCAAAGTCGAAGATCGTGCGGGGTCGGGTGGAGACTTCGCCGTCGGCGTTCAGTGTCGCCGTCGCGGGGGCGGTCTGGAGCTGGGTGGTCGACGCGGTGTTGACCAGGTAAACCCCTTCCAGTTCGTTTTCGATGATCGAGTTCCCGGCGGCCGAGATCGACAGGTCAGCCCGGTCGGCGCCACCCACCCGGTTGAGGATGTCAATACCGCGTCCCTGGTTCTGCCGGATGTTGTTGTCGGTGAGGGTGATCTGCAACCCGGGCGTGGCCAGATTGAACCGGGCCTGGTTGTTGAGAATCTCGATGCCGTCACCGGCATTGTCATTGATCGAGTTCAGGCTGATTGCCCAGACATTGAACTGGTTGAGGGAACTCGACGTCACATTGATGTCGATACCGATCCCCCCGTTGTTGGTGATGAGGTTGTCGGTGATCTGACCGGTCCCAGGGCTGTTGATCACAATACCCCCGGTGCCGTTGTTGGAGATGGTGTTTCCATCCCCGGGCACACCGATGGTCAGGTCATCAACGACCGAATCGATCTGGATGCCGTTGAGGCCGTTGTTGACGATCTCGTTCCCCTGCCACTCACCATCGACATAGCGGGTATCACCCGGGGCGTTCACCGACTCGGTGGTATGAATACCATGTCCCGCGTTGTCGGCGATGCGGTTGTTGTAGAGTTCGACGTACAACTGGGCATCGGCCTCGACATTGAGCAGCAACCCGTCGCCACCATTGTTGGTGATCTCATTGTTGGCGATGATGTAGTCGTTGACATCGTTGTTGCCGTTGCGGGCGTTGATTTCAATGCCTCGCAGGGCATTTGAATCGATCAGGTTGTTGGTGATGTTGATCAGGTCGACCGTGGCGGTGTTGCGGCGGTCGAAGAACAACCCGGAACCGCCATTGTTGGCGATCGTGTTGCCATCGATCATCGCCAGGGCAATGGTCGTCGCGTTGTCGGCATAGACTGAGACGCCCGCCGCGGCATTCCCCAGAGCGGCATTCGTATCGCTGCCGATCTGGTTGTCGAACAGGAACATCGATTCGAGAGTGGCGGTCGCGGTGACCGGGATGCCCGAATCACTCAGCCGCACGTCAATCCCCTGGCCGTTGTAGATCGGGCTGGCCGGATCATCGGCGGTGTTGATGATGGTCGCCTGCTCGACGTAGAGGTTGCCGGTGGCGGTGTCGAGCAACTGCATGGCGATACCGGCCCCGAGATTGCCGTCGATCGTCACTCCGTCCGTCAGGCCGGAGCCACCGATGGCCAGATCGAGATCACCGTTGGTCGCCGAGGCCCCGATGCCGATGCCCCCATTGTTGAGGATGTCGGCATTCTGGACCACCAGGGTGGTCTGCAGGTTCTCGGTGTCGAACAGGATGCCGCCCGTCCCATTGCCGCTGATCACGTTCTCATCGGTGATCTGCACATTGAGGGTGGCCGGAGGAATCGCACCGGGGGTTCCCAGCCCCTCGCCGGCAATCCCGGCCAGGGTGTTGTCGGTGATCGTGTTCCCCTGGAGCACGGCCTGCAGCAGGGCGGCGTCGTCAGCCCGCAGGGTCACGCCGTTGCCCGAACTGCCCGTGATCGTGTTCGCACTGACCGTGATGGCATCGAGTGCCACCTGGTTGGCCTGGTCGCGAGCCTGCAGGTAGATCCCGCTGTAGACCCCGGCCGAACCGACATCGGTGATCGTATTCTGCGAGATGTTGATGCCACCCGAGCCAATGTTTGAGTTGCCCGACATGTCGAGCATCACTCCATGGGCACCGGTGCGGGAAATCGTGTTGTTGGTGATCGTGGCACTGTTCAGTACCGCGTTGCCCGAGGTAATCATGCTGATCCCGTTGCCCCCTCCGAGCCCGGAGGTGGCGACGAAGGTCGACGCGTCAGGATCGCCGGCCACGGCAACCAGGGATCCCGAGAGGACCTGGCCGTCGGCATAGGTCGCCTGCACCGTGGAACCAATAAGATCGCTGCCGAAGACAGCTCCGTCGAACGCGGGCGACGGATCGATATCGATACTCCACGAGAAGGTCTCTGCGGGCTGGAAATCGTCGAAGGTCAGGTTGAGGTTCTGCGAGTTGTCGGCCACCACCCATCCGGGCGGATTCGTCGACCCATTGACAGTCTGCAGTCCGGTGTCGACGTCGGTCGGGGGAACAACCGCGAACGGGGTCGCCGCGAAGCCAACCGTGTCGTACACCAGGGTGCCCGCCAGGTTCAGGTCGAATTCGACCATGTCTGGTCCACCGACCGGAGAACTGTTGGTGATCGAGAACGGATCCAGGAAGGTGTTCCCCGAGATGAAGAACGTCAGGCCCACCGAACCACCTTCGATGCGGTTGTTGCTGGCCAGCAAGGTCCCCACCGAATTGTTTTGGAGGTCGAACCGGATCCCATCCCGGGCATTCCCCAGGAGGTCGGTCCGTTGAACCGTCAGGTTGCCCGTCGCCGCGTCGACCAGCTCCATGTGGACGCCGTCTTCACGGTTCGACGAGATCGCACTGCGTCCCAGCAGCGTGCTGCCGATCGTGGCGTTGATGATGCCGCTGCCGGTACCGATCGCCTTCACACCATCGACGGCGTTGGTCTTGGCGGAGATGTTCGTGAAGGTCCCGGTCACGGTCGAGAACCCATTGGCCCCCAACAGCACACCATGCAGGTCGTTGTTGCTGTAGGTGTCACCGACACTGGTCATGGTGATCAGCGACGTGTCATAACCCTGGACGTCGAGACCCGAACCGCCGTTGCCGGTCGAGGTCACATTGCGGTTCGTCAGGTTCAGGACCGAGGCCCCGGTGCTGGCGATCTTGATGCCGTCGCCGGCCGATCCCGAGACATTGACGTCAACAATCCGTCCCGATCCGCTGGCATTGTCGATCTGGATTCCCGCCAGGCCCGAGTCGGTGATGTTCAGGTTGTTGAGATGGAAATCCTCGACGTTGTTGCCGTAGATCGCCCGACCACCCGCTCCCGGGATGTTGAAGCCCGAGACCTCGTTGTGGTTCGCCAGGATGACGGCATCACCGGTGAGATTCGTGATTGAGGGGAACCCGCCCGGAGTGTAACCGGGCAGCAGGAAGGTTCCCTGTGTCGAGGTGAAGGTGTGCTGCATGCCATCACCCAGCAGCCGCTGATAGTCATTCAGCGTGATGCCGCCGGTCATGTTCTGCGTGGTTCCATTGCCACGATCGACCATGATGATGTCAACATTGGCGCCCGTGGTGGCGGGGAGGGAATTCAGCGGGTTCTCCCAGCTGCCATCGCCGCCGGCAGCCGCCGTGTTGTTCACGTGGACCACCTCGATGGGCGTTCCCACCGCACCACCCGAACCACCAGTCCCGCCTGCCCGCAGGGCCTTCACGAAGTCGGCGACCTCGTGTGTCAGCACCATGTTGCGGTAGTTGCGTTCCATCTGCTGGTAGAGACGGTTGGTCTGCGGAATCCGCTGGAACCAGCGGGCATCTTCGCCGGTACCGAAGTACCAGGTCAGAGCCATCGTCAGGTTGCTGTCGAAGAAGGTGTCGTTGCTGTAGCCGACGTTGACCAGGAAGTTCTGGGTCACCAGGGCTTCCACGCGGGCCTTCACACCATAGCCCGCCCCGAGGTAGTCATCGCCCTGCAGGTAGTAACCGCCCGCATACGCCCGGAAACCGGCATCCGAGAATCCGGGGATGACCGCTCCGCCGACTTCGAAGTCACCGCCGCCAAACTGGGTCTGGTACAGGGTGTTCCGCCCCAGCCCGATGTTGTTCCCCACGAAGAACACGCTGCCCGTCAGGTTCTGGCGGAGAACGTTGGTTCCCTGGTTGAAGGGGATGTAGGCATTCGCCCGGAAGTCCCAGACATTCCCCAGCGACTCGAAGCTGAGCCCCCACTGGTCGTAGTCGAAGTCGCCGGTCGAGTCATGATCCCACCAGCCGCCAAACCCCAGGATCCGCTCGGTCTCGGGGTTCAGGAACCGGAGGCCCGCCCCGACACTCCCGGCGAAGTGGGCACTGTCGTAGGTCACCATCCCGCGGGGGTTCACGAAGAACAGTGACTGGTCTTCTTCCAGCATGAAGGGCTGGAAGATACCGAAGGTCTGGTAGCCACTGCTGTAGCCGACCCCGTCACCGATGTCGGACCGCAACTGGTAATTGCGGTTTCCGAATCGGTCGAAGCCGTAGGATCCGTCGCCCACCGCAGCCCGCCCGGGAGCATCCTGGGCAACGGCTGAGCCAGCCAGCAATCCGGCGGCCATGAAGGCGAGGCAAGGCGCGGAGCGCGCCTTTTTCATGAGTTGCTCCAGCCGGTAGCGAAGGGGAGAAATCATGGCAACTGGGGGTGGGAAAGCGGGGGCAGGAAGGGATCGCCCAGCCAGAATGGCCGCGGCGGTTTTTGACACTTGTCCCTCTTTTTCGTCTGGTGACGGTGCTGACGGTGAGTCAATCTGTAACGATTTTTCGGTTTTTGCCCCCAGTATCGGTTGTGCCGGAATTGCTGCCAACCCCACCAAACACCACCAATAGTGCCCCCACAAGACGCCAACCACAATCCATGGGAAAAAAGGCACATCCGCAGAGCGATCGCACGCTCTCCAGCCGGGATTCAACGGTCGCGGGTGAGAAGAGTCCCGGGCAGGGCGAGGGTCCATGCGGGGGAATCTGGGCAATCTGTCGTCCCGGGACGACGGCCTGGCGCGATCCTGGTTCTGGGTCCGATCGATCCGCCAACTGGGAAGGGAGAGCGACGGTGCCGGCCCGGGGATCAGGACCCCGGGATCGGCAGCGGGCGCAGTTTGACGTTTCTCCCCCTCACCGGTATCATCTCCGTTTCCACTCTGAGCGGTTCCGACCATTTGGCCGGGGATTGGTCCCCGGTCACGCAGCCGCAGTGGCCCTGATTTCACCCTGCGACAGTGTTATGGGTTCGATTGAACGCACCCGCGAGATTCGTCGGCGACGCAGCCGGCGGGCCAAGCTGAAGAAACTCCGCGCGAAGTTCGCCAAGGCGACCAACGAAGCCGACAAGGCCGCTCTGCTGGCCAAGGCCCAGCGGGTCAGCCCCCTGTTGACGACGCTTGAAACCGAGTCGTAACAACTCGTATTTACCCTTCGGGAACGACTTGTTAGATTCCGCCGCTCACGCGTGGAATCCCCACCTTTGAAGTCTGTTCCCCCCTCTTCCGTTCTCCCTGACGTCCTTCCGTCGGTTCTCATTCGAGCCAACCTGCGGGATGCCGGCATTGTGCGGTCACAGGAAGTGTCTGCGCCCTGCCGGTGGATGTCATGGTCGATCCCGTCCGCGTTTGAAGGGAGTCTCTCGTGCGGAACGCTGCTCATTTCGTCCGTTGCGTCCTGTCCGCCTCGGTGGTGCTGGGCTGCCTTCTCTCCGGGCTCGCCTGGGGGGCCAAGATCGAATCTGATCCTGGCAGGGTCTACCACCTTCGGAAAAAGCATGGGCCCTGGATGATCAAGGTCGCCAGTTTCTCGGGCGAAACGGACGAACAGAGGCAAAATTCGATCGACGCCGCCAACCAACTGGTGGCCCTGCTGCGGGGGAAGAACATCCCCGCCTATATCTATCAGCAGGATGAGCAGATCGAAGACATCGAGGTGCTCGACAAGAAGCAGCGCCGACAGGTGCGGCATTACACCGCCCAGCATGGCGAAATTGCCGTTCTCGCCGGCAACTATCCCAGCATCGAAGACAAGACGGGTCAGGCGACCCTCAAGTACATCAAGAAGATGAGCCCCAAGGTGGAGGTCACCCACCACGGCAAGAAGGAAGCCGTCCCGCTCAACTTCAAGAAAGCCTTCATGGCCCCGAATCCGCTGATTCCCAGCGACGAACTCAAGCAGCGGACCAAAGACCCTCTGCTGGTCACCCTCAACAGCGGCCGCCGCAATTCGCTGCTCGAGAACAAGGGGAAGTACACCCTCGTCGTCTGCTCGTTCTACGGCCTCTCGTCGGTCGAACCCTCGAAGTTCGACGAGTTCGACAAGACTCTCGCGGACCGCAAAAACCTCTCTCTCGACACCGCTGGCGAGAGTGCCGACGAACTGGCGACCGTCCTCCGCAACCAGTACAAGCTGGAAGCCTACGTCTACCACGAACGTTTTCGCTCGGTCGTGACTTGCGGGTCGTTTGCGACCCCCAACGACCCGGCTCTCCTGAAACTGGCCAACGATCTCCGCTGCAAAGAGAAGGAAGACCCCCGGACCAAGCAGAAGGTGCTGGTCGGTGAGGCGTTCTACCTCCTGGGCAAGGATGGCAAGACCCCGGTCAAGTCGTGGACGGCCGACCCTGTCCCGGAAGTGATGGAAGTGCCCCACTGGTAATCGGGCTGATCCTCACCAGCCCGGTTCGTGGTTGACAAATGCCGGTACGCCGACGAGCATCCCGGCATGTCAGCCTCCCTCGAACTCGTTCTGAGCAGCCGCAACCGAAAGAAATCCCGGGAAATCGCCGAGCTGCTGGCGCCCTGGAAAATCGCCGTCGAATCGATTGCCGACTTCCCCGAAGTCGGCGAAATCGATGAGGACGGCGATACGTTTTTGGCGAATGCCACCAAGAAGGCGGCCCTTCCCGCCCGTCAACTCGGCCGGTGGGTCATCGGCGAAGACAGCGGACTGATGGTCGATGCCCTGGGCGGGGCCCCGGGAGTCTGGTCGGCCCGCTTCAGTGGTCCCGGCGCAACCGATGAGTCGAACAACGCCCGGTTGCTGGAGGAGCTGCGCGCGGTCCCCCCCGAGAAACGAACTGCCGCCTACGCCTGCACCGTGGTGCTGTCGGATCCCGCGGGGACGATCCGCGCCTCCGCCGTCGGCTATTGCCGGGGATTGATCATCGGAGAAGCCCGGGGGACGAATGGCTTCGGCTATGACCCGTATTTCCTGGTCCGGGAGTACGGCCGGACCTTCGGCGAACTCTCCACCCTCGTCAAGCACCAGATCAGCCATCGCGCCCGGGCCTTCACCCAGTTCATCCCGCAACTGGTCACCCTGCGCGACCAGCAGGGCTGACCTGGGTGCGGCGGGAATCCGCTGACGATGCCATAACCCCCTGATTTTGTCGCACTTCACGAAGACGCAGTTTTCTATTTGGCCACGCCGCCGGCCACTTTGGGTCCCCCGAATTGGTCCTCTCACCGGCCCGCTTTCGCGGGACTGACTGTACGAGTTCCGGGAAGTCCAGGACAGCATCCGCCCGCACTGCTCCCGGCGAAAGGCTTGGCGGCAGCTCGCTCATGGAAGTGTCACTCACGACACCTTTGAGAGTCCGGCCCCATTCCGCGCCGCCCCGACGAAATTCCATGTCCCGCGGAGCCAGTACAATTGCGACTGCCCGTTGGATCCATCTGTGCCATCGTCACGCGGGGCTCTTTGGGGGCTGCGAAATGCCTCATGCGCGAAGTTCCTAAGAGGGCCACGAGCAGCGGACAGAGTCGGATCTTGCTGTCTCATGTTCGCACCAGGCTGACCTCCGAAGACAAAGCACCGGAGTCAGGCCTGTGGCACGGCTTTGCGCTGAACTCACTGCTGTGAATCAGGCTTGTTTCGGCTTTTCCCCGATCTCTTCACAGCGTGAGAGGGACACAATCACACTGTTCCCGCAGCAATCCGACACCGGCGTTGCGAGAGCAACACAGTTCGGATGACAAGTGACAATGCAGCCCAGCGGGCGGCAGGCATGTTCCAGTGCAGGCCGACGCCATGAGCCACATTCCGAGGGGGTTGGATGCATCGTCTTTTTCGTTACCGGATGTCCCTCGCCGGACCTCCTGCGAAACCCCGAACTCTGACTTCAGGCGTCTCTCCCTGGTAGAGCGGGGAGGATCGTCCTGCTGGGATGACACGCCACGCTCCCGAGTCGGTCGTTGTTGGTGAGTACAAAGGCCTCCAACATCAGATGAGGATCACTGTTCTCGTGTTGAACACATCCCGGATCAAGCTGGGCTTCGACCTTACGTCCGGAGTCGGTCGTGAACGCTTGGAGCATTGGATTCATCGGCACGGCTATGTGCTGATCAAGTTTCAGATTCGGCAATCACTCCTGAACCCATTCGCACGTGATGATCGTCGCCGAGATGCGTTTCCTCATTCCGGCCTGCCGAGTGAATGGCCCATCGCTGTCGGAGAACCCGCATGAGAAACCTGACGATCATTGCGGTGCTACTTGCGGTCGTTATTGGAGTCATCGGCTTGACACAAGGCTGGTGTGACCTCACCACGACCCACAACGCTGGCAGCAGCAAAGTCGACGTGCATCTGAAGGTCGATACCGACACGGCCAAATCGGATGCCAAAGAGGTGTCCCACATCCAGTAGCCACAGATCCGCGTGACAGAAACATACCCCTTGCTTTGTCGCCTTTCCATGCTGTCCACCGTTCTGATTGTGTTGTTGGTTTTGGCTTTGAGCGTTTCCGAACTGGAACCACAGTCGTGTTTGGGGTTACGGTCCCGGCAGCGGGATCGGACTCTTTCCTCTGGCACTGATCATTCCGCCGCTGACGCATCGGATCCAGGAGTTGCGTTTCGTCAGTCCCCCGAATCTGACCCCTGACAAACGGTGACACATGTCCTCGGGATCAAAGGGGTATGCCCCGGAAGAAGTCACTCGGGACGGATTGATTGCCCTCCTCAATGAAGACCTGGCGCGGGAGTATCAGGCTGTGATTTCCCACGTGGTCTATTCGTTGACCTTAAAGGGTGCACAGTGCATGAATGTGGCTGCAGAATCGGAACGGCATCCACCCGGGGAATTGTCGAATGCATTGCTGATCGCGGGTCAGATTGATGACATGAGTGGACAACCAGAGGGGACTCCCAAGCCAGTCCAGCTGTCATCGGACCCGCGGGATATGCTGCAGTTTGATCTCAACGCCGAGGTCGAGACGATCGGGCACCACCGGACGCGCGTTCGCCGATGCGAAGCCCTGGGAGAGTTTGCACTCGCGGAGCATATTCGCGGCACTCTCGTCCAAGGAGCAGGGCCACGAAATCGCCTTGGCCAACTCACTGGGCGTGGAAACGCCCGATGCGTCTCTCTCGATGAATTGGCCTGCTGCACGGAGAGACGTCCCAAACTGCTGATTTGACCAGTTCTCTCCGGAGTGATCGCATGCGAATCCTGATTGCCGATGCCGACTGGACTTTTCTGGAGTCATTCCAGTCCTCCATGTGGGACCGTGGGCACGATGCGGAGTTGGCCACCACAGGACTGGAGTGCAGTGCGATTTTATATCGGTTCATTCCTGATGTACTGATCATCGAACGTGACCTTGTGTGGGGAGGTTGCGATGGCATCCTGGCCAGGATGCAGGACAGCGCCGACCTGTCTCAAGTACCCGTCGTCATTCTGGTATCCGATCTGCGTGACACCGACCCAGACCTTGCGAGCCCTCCTGTCGTGGCTT
>Ga0315904_10009561_pt1 | contig 12641 bp, 19 predicted proteins | sample LakEriMetagenome_6_FD_203529 | JGI IMG/M metagenome (GOLD analysis project Ga0315904, IMG submission 203529) | Freshwater fungal communities from buoy surface, Lake Erie, Ohio, United States - Buoy 12 MA120 | ecosystem: Environmental > Aquatic > Freshwater > Lake | place: USA: Lake Erie, Ohio...
GTGTTCTAACGTTATTAAAAAACCTACCCCCCTTCGCTGAATTGCATGGTGTGCATAACGATTGCAAATTCCAGTCCTCGTCCCCACCATTCATGGTGCGTGGCACTATGTGATCAACCGAATTGGCTTCTCCACCACAATACTGGCACGTGTAACCGTCACGCTGAAGAATGCGTTGACGTATCTTGCGCCACTTGGTTGTTGAACCATTGTCTTTGAGTGCGCTCATTAGTAGTAGTTCCTTACCTGATGAAACGCCCATGCCTTGCATGGTGTTTGATAACGATTAGTTATGTATTTGATTGAAGCGTCTATCTGTCTGAATGGGTCAAGTGTTCCATAGTGCTTCGATCTCATTTGCCCAAGCCCCCAGTGTGACCCGTTACGGGCTAAGTATGACCACTGTGATTCCTTAGTGATTATGCGGTTGAAGCATTGGAATTCCTTGTAATCAAGAATCCTTGAATGTGCATAAAGTTTCAAATGATCTATTGAATAGTTAGCTGCTTTGGCTTCGTTTATCAGCCCTGTCGAAGTAACCGCCAAAATGGCAATACTCGCCCCAAAACGCTTTCTGCGCTTCAGCGAACAAACCGCGGTGGCGGTTCGCTTCTCGCGAAGAAATCGTAACACCGTTGTCAATGATTGAATAACTTCACGCATGGCGTTGGGCGTGTCCCACAAGGTTTTTGCACCTGTGGACAACGCCTGTGGATAACTATTCATTGATGACCCCAGCCATTACCTTTAAATGAAATGCCGAAAGTTGAGTAAATACGGCTCATGCTTTGCCCGCAGCATTGTGCGTCGCGTTCTTCGTGGATTGATTTATCCACCTCAACACGGATTTTGCACACCTTGCATTCAAACTCATAGATTGGCATTTGAAGTCCCTATCTGTGCAACCCCCATGACTTCGCACTTGGTGCATTGAATCACTTCCACACCGTCGGGCAGGTTGTTTGTTATTTTGTGAATTACCTGGTCGGTTATCTTCTTGCATTTGCGACATTCAAATTTGATTTTGTCCATAGTTACTCCTACGTAAATTTTCGATCGGCTGAAGGTTGATTTGTGTGACCCACCAATTGGGTTGCTTGGTGTGGCGATACCGTGGACGCTTAGCCATTGCAATGGGAATCCAACCAGCAATGAAGAAATGTGGGCTTTCGCCAGTGACCAGGATTGCCACGTCGTCAGTTCGATCGTATTCGTGAATTATCAGCTGACCCGCAACGTACTTTGTCCAGCGCACTTCAAAATGGCTGCCAACGTCCGCCCGGCGTTTGCCTTTGTCCTCAAATGGTTGAAATTCTAAATTGAGGTATTTGGCAACAACCCATTCAGCACCAATTGAATGTGCGTCCTGGGCTATCTGATCATGAAATGATTTTTCAGGCGTGTAACTGCCTTCTTTCCATTCGTGATAATCCTTGTTGTTTTTTGCCAATGCAATTGCGGCTTCATGGCAAATGAATTCTTCTTGCCGTGTAAGTGCCATTTTCACTATCGGCAACCTTTGCAAAACCAAATCACCTTTTCGCCACCGTATTGCTTTTGATAACCAAATGGGTCAAGACGCATTAGAATTGAACATTTGTCGCATTGCTCAATTTTGTATTCTTCAACCACTTCACCGTTCAATAGCAGTTTTGCGGTCATGCTTTGTGGATAGATAATTTCTGAATAGTCAGCCACGATCACACCTGTGGCTTCCACTTGCCGTCACTGGCAAGAACGTACCAATTTGGCGCACACTGAGTTGCTTTTGTGCGTTCAGTGCAGAAATACCCACCCCAATTCTTTGGCGCGCCTTCGTGGGCTTGCTTCCAAATGCGGTGACCGTGTGCGCATTGCGGTGCTTCTTCGACCAGTTGCCCACCCAGTTGTTTTGCAATTTCGTCCATTGATGAACCCAATGACGGAATACCTGATTGTTCGGCTTCAGCTGCGGTTTTGTATGACGGAATTTCACCGTGCTTTGTCGTCCAATAGTCAATGTCAGTGTTTGCAACCTTCGCAGGTGTCTTCTCAACCTGTTCCATGATTTCGCGTGTGCTGCGTTCAGCCCCACCCATGACCAATTGCTGCACCCTCATAATTGCTGAAGTGACTGTGTCCTCGACGAACCAACGCTTCATGTTTTGTTGGTATGCGCCCTGATAGCCAAATGCAAAATCAACGCCGTCAGGCAATTCAACAACGTCGGCTGAAACCGTGCATTCAGTCCCATGAGGTGTGCCTTTGTAGGCTTTGGCTTCCACTAGGACATAACCCTTTTCAGCACTGAATTCAACAATGCGGGTTTCAATTCTGCCGTTAGGAAATGTTTTCAGCCAGCGTTCAAGTCTTTCGCGTGACGCTTCGTAATTGTCCAAAAACCCCATTATTTCACCGCCTTGTTTGCAATGTGACGAACCATTGCCTTGCGACGGGCTAAGCCCTCGCGCTTGCCTTCTTTGAACCCTTTGGCGTAACCGACTGCACCGCCAATAATCATGAGGACAATAATCCCCACCAAACGACCCAATGTTGCTGGGTCTAAAAGATCAAGTACCATTTTGAATTCTCCCGATTCTAGGCGGTAGGACTACCACCTGAACTCAGGGTGACGCATGAATGGCGCGCGGTCAAGAACCTTGCGTGTTTGTCGGCGTGTCGATCGGCTTTGGCTTCGACTTTAACCCATTGCCAGCAAGCACACCGCCTAATGAACCAGTCAAGAAAATCGCCAGGGTTTTCAATAAGTCAATAAATGCAGCGTCATTGGGTGCTTGCGCCCCGATTGGTTGCGTCACGAAAATCAGCGCATAAGTGATACCAATTGTGACGATCAAAAACACCATTGCCAATGTCGTGCCAATTATCAAAATTAGCTGCGCATGGATTTCCTCAGGGGTTTTGCGACGTGCTGGTTTGTCCCGATTCAATTCCAAGTATGTCGTCAGTGCATGTTCCAGTCGGGACGCATTGCGGCGGCTGGCATTCTGGTTTCGACCAGTTGTCGTATTCTTGGCATTCATAGCGAATCCACCCTTGATACCCGCAAGCGGACTGGGTTAGTGCAAGTGCCCAAACCAACCCAGCCGCTGCGAATCGTCGGCTCACTTCCCCGTAGAACCGAAGGCTTTGTCGTTTGGATTAAGCCAGCGCAAAATCACTGGTGCGACGGCTGCAACCCCACCCATTGCCAGGGTCTTTGGGTCGGTTACGCCTGCAAGATATAACGCTAACGCTGCTGCCATAAATGAGCGCGCCCATGACGCTGCTATGGCTTTGGCTTGTTCCATTTTTTCTCCTTTGTTGGTTTTGCTGCCGACTTTGGAATTTCAACCTTTGGAAATTCTCCCTTATACGGGACGAATTTTGGAATACCAAAACCGACGATCTCTTTACCTTCGCCGTATGACCGAACCTTCACCATTACCATGCCGCCATTGCGCTGGTCGCCTGTCCCGCTGGTGTTTCCCTCGATCGTCAAACATGTCTTTGTGTCAATAAGTCCCACGACAATTCCAATGTGGCTGATTCGATCAACGCCGTCGTGTGGAAAGTCCATGAAAGCCAAGTAGCCCAGTTGCGGCATACCTGACCAACGTTGCATTTCTTTGAATCTGTGTGCGCCTTGCGCGGTTGAAACAACTGAATGAATCTTGACCCCTGCTTGATCTGCACACCAGTTGACAAATGAACCACACCACGGCAAACCGTCTGCCTTTGTAAATTTACCGTATTTGGTCAGGTTGTCACCTTCTTCGATCGTGCCCACCTCAGCGGCTGCGACCTCGATCAAACGTGCGTTTGTGCCTTGCGGGTAGGTCATGCCAACAACGCTGCCGCTTCTTCGGCGGTCAACCCTAGTTTTGCCAAGACTGCCTGACGTGACGCTTCTTTGTCCGCCTTTGCCTGGTCTTCAGCTGCTTTCGCCTGCTCGAATGCCAATGCGTCCGCTTCGCGTTGTGCGATTTCTTCAGCGGTCAATTCGATTTCCTCAACCTGTCCAGTTGAGCAGTCGACGACCAGTTTGATGTCTGCCATTTTTTCTCCTTATGCGTTGGAAATGCCGTAAAGCGTAGCGGTGGAATATTGACGAATGTTGCCTGCTGAAAATGTAAAACCCAATGCCGTGATCGCTGCCGTATTTGACCACAATGAAGCAGTGAGATCGGCGTAGGCAGTGGTTGCATTTTGTTCGGAAACGCCGTCAGTTGAAAATGATTTGTTGTTTGAACCCGCATAATTTGGTAAATAAACTTCAATGTTGCTGAAAATTGTTGCGCTTGAAAACGCATAAGCAATTCGCCCGCTTGTCCCATTATAAGACGCAGCCCCTGCACCGTCACCTTCAAGCAATTTGTAAGTAAAATTTGCCGTCGAACTATTGATTGACATAAGCATAGCGTTTGAACTACCCGCACTCACTGACAATTTGACGCATAAATCCGTATAAGTGCTAGGAATTGAAGTAAAATCAATTGAGGAAGCACCGCCAGCACCCACAGTCACTGAAGCAATTTTGATGTATGTCGCCATTATGCAGCCTTTATTCCGTAAAGCGTAAAAGTTGAACCGCTTGAAATGTTGAACCCTGTTGGAAAAATGTAAATTGAATTTATGGCTGAAGTGCTGCGCCAAGAATTAGCGCGAGAAACCACAAATGTGTTTGTGTTATCTCTCGAAATAATTGTTTTGTTTGTCGTCGTATTTGAATAATTCATCATTTGAACGATTGCATTGCTTTGGGCTGAACCGTAAAACGCTGCCCGAACCGCCGTTGCGTTGCTTGTGCGGTTTGATGTGGCAGATGAACCGTCACCAAATAAATTCGTATTTGAATAATTTGACCCTGAATCTGAATTGAACTGCAAATTCAAAAACTGATCGGCATTTGTGCATTGATAATTGGCAACCAAAATTAAATCGGTGTAAGCCCCGGAAATGCTAGAAAAGGTCACTGAACTAGCTGCGCTGCCCAGTGTTGTCGTTGCAATTTTCTCGTATGTTTTTGGCATTTCAACCCTTTATCCCGTACAACGCAATTTGCGAATACTGTGAAAAATTAGCGGAAACGGGTTTCACCACAATTGAAGTGACTGCCGCTGGTGTGGCTGACCATGAACCAGAAGCCAAATCCATGTTACCGCTGCCATTGTCATCATAACCGCCTAAGAATCTGACTGTTTTGTTTTTATTTGTAGACGTGTAATCCAGCACGTCGACCACACCACCCGCAATTGATGAAGTCGAACCCGTGTAATACAACGCAACGGCAGAATACGCGCCGCCAAATGGAATGCCAGCAATTGCGCTTGAACCGTTACCGTATAAAATGTGATTCCAATAATTGTTGCCTGTGTCACCATTAAAACGCATGATCACGTCGTCACCAGCAGACAATTTTGAAATGAATCTAATTTGCAAATGCTGATAAGTCGAAGGAATGCTTGAAAATGTGATCGACGAAGCACCGCCAGCCCCAACCGTAGTTGTGGCAATTGATTCGTAATCACCAACCGCAGCGAAATACGACGAAGCAATTACGCCTGGAATAATCACGCCAAGTCGCCCACAATAGTGAAGGTATTTGAAGCGGTGCAGATAATTGTGCAAGCCGAATAACGTGCGCGCAAAACTGGTGCTGAAGCCGTTGCCCCTGTTGAAGTGATTGTCACGCCTGCGCCCTGTGCAAACGAAGTTAAGCCAACGCCAATTGACTGCACGTTGATTATGTTGCCAGCGGTGAAAACTGAAGGTGGGACTGTGACGGTGACGGCTGAAGCGTTTGAAGTAGTAACCCATTTGTTCGCTGCATCAGCTGCAACCAGGGTGTAAGTCGTGCCAGTCTGCGCATTGAAAGCAAGGGTGGAATCGTCTTGTTCTATCCATGTGAAGTCCATGTCGGTGTTTGAAGCCTTAGACAACACTTGACCAGTTGTGCCGCCTTTAAGGTCAACCAGTGTCGTGTCTACGGCTTGACCAAATGTTTCAAAATCGGCTGGCAAGTCTGTGACCAAGTCACTCGACGTTGGCATTTGCCAGTTGAAATTTGTAGTCGGGTTTGCCATGTCTTCTCCTTCTTAGGTGATAATTGTTGCACGTGCCCAGTCAAGTGTGGGCGACACGCCCGACCAGGTAAATGTGTTGGAAATGTCTGCCCACGGCAATGCCTGCAATGAATAGGCAGTTGGCGTTGCGGTCAATGTCACTGAAAGTCTGTTGTACGCGGCTTGAAATGACCAGCCCTCGACGAAGCCTTGGAAGATTGACCCCATGTTCAACGGTAGATCGTTGACCGCAATTGGCATTCCCATGAAAACGTTGATCAGGTTGTCACGGTCTGCGTCGTCTAATTCAGGGTTTGTCAGGTCAAATGTAATTTCGGAAAAAATTGGTTGAGGTGTCTTACGCAATGCCAAATAGAAATCTGCCTGATCTTCGGCGTCAGCTGCATTGTGCAACGTTGTCGTGATGATTTGGGAAAGTTGCCCGTATTCATTGATTGAATCGGTGTCGCTGGCTGAACGCTCACTGCTGCTGGTTGCGTCGTATTTGATTGTTATGTTGTTGCGGACGTCGCCTGCACGGGTCTGGATTCGAAGCCCTGCTGCACGTGCCTGATTAGCCGTAAGGTCGACGTAACCGTTGGCGGTTAGGTATTGGGTGCGGTGCGTACTGTCGGCGTAGCCAATGCGCCCCTGGGCGTCTTCAAATAGGTATCCCAGCCCCGACGTTGCCAATGCCGAAACCAGCGAATAAACGTCGGTTCGGTTTGACGCTCGAACTGCCAATTCATAATTGCCAGGGGTATCAATTGTTCCCAGCCCTGAATTCTCAGCGTTTGCCCACGTAACGGTTGGGTCGTAAGTTGCCCAGGTAAGTGAGCCAGGCACGTCAGCCCAGGTGTTAAATAACACTTCAGCCAAAATGTCATAGATTTGGTTGCCGTCATAATCTTTGGAAAGCACGCCATTGGTCAACGCCTTTGGCAAACGTGCCAGTGCGCCCAATGCGGTGATCGAATAAGTCTGCGTGAACGTGGTTGAACCGACGTCACGGACTTCAAGCCCAATGTCAACGACGCTGCCACCGAAAATCGGCACGAAGGTTGATGACGTGTCTTGCACCTGAATCGAAATCGTCGAATTGATCTGAACTGGGATTGCGGTTTGATTGACGTCGATCAGTTGAATGTTGACGTAGCCCGCTTGCGCCTGCTCGTAAATGTTTGTTCGACCGCTGCGAATGGTCAGGTTAGCCAAAACGGCGTCAGTGTATTCAACGCCGTCAATTGTCACTTTCCAAATTGGTGACCATTGCGTCATGCTATTTGAAGACTTCCTGCGCCGCCCGTGCCACGGTAGAACGAATCATTCAAGGTTTCAACGATCGTGCGGGCAGTACCTTCGCGGTCAAATGCACCAGTTACGGTCAGGTTGATTGTTGTGCCGCTGGTTGCCGCTTCGGCTTCACGGAATCGACCCGCAGCGAAAGAACCTGTCACAACGTTGCCTGACGCCACCGCAGCGGCAGCAGCTGAAGTCGTCGCAGCAGTAACGCCACCGCCACCACCACCGCCACCAGCGGTTGAACCGCCCGTTACGGTTGGCGCGGTAATTTTTGGAACTGTGGTCGTTCCAGTCGAACCACCGCCGACCTTTGGAATTGTGATTGTTGGTGCGCTGGTGGTTGGTATCAATGGAATGTTCGGCAGGACTGGAATTCTGTTGTATGCAGAAATTAGGGCATTGACCGCAGAAATTGCACCGTTGACAACGGTGACGACTGCCTGCGCCACGTTGCCAATTAGATTGATCACGCCACTGACCGCAGTGCCAACCACCTTAATTGCACCGCCCAAAACCGTGCCAACCACCGGCGCAACGTAGGTTTGGATTATTTCTGCAAATGCTGAAAATGCTTCACTGTTGTTTTGAATTGCAGTCTTGATCTTATTAAACGCAGACAACAACCCTTCAATGATTGGTGTGAAAACCGTGACAATTGTATTGCCAACCGAAGTGATGACACCGCCCAAGCCTTTACCGTCTAGGCTGAATGCTCCTGAAAATGCGTTGATAACTGGCAACGCGTTTTTATTAATAAAGTTGATGACCTTTTCAAGAATAGGCAACAACGCAAAACCAATTGTTTCTTTCGCTTCGTCGAAGGCAACCTGCATTCGTGCGATTCGTCCCGCGTAGGTATCAGCATTACGCGCAGCAGCACCACCGAATAGATCGGTCAATTTGCCTTGCACGTCGGTGAATGACATTGTTTTCAATTCAGCAGCTGAAAGTCCAATGCCCAATTTGCCCAGTGACGCAGTGTTTCCGTCGTACGCCTTACCCAACGCGTTCGCGACTGTTTCAAGCGGTTTGCCTGTTGCAGTTGCAACGTCAAGGGCGGTGGTCAATAAATCTTGCGCCTGGGTTATGTCCCCAGTTGATCGAACCAAACGACCCAACGCTGGGCGCAGTTGATCGTCAGCAACGCCCGTTGCCAATGACATTTGAAGGATTGATTTTTCAGTTGCAGCAATTTGAGCAGTCGTTGCACCTGTCGCGTTTTCAAGAGCAAGGGCTAATTGGGTTTGTGCCTTCTCGTCCTCGATTGCTGCCTTGACGCCTTCGACGCCGATTTTGATTGCGTATGCACCAGCAGCAGCAGCGGCAGCGGCAAATGCTGCGCCGATTGCCAAGCCAGCCTTGCCGATTTTGTCGCCAAATGTGTCAACGTCGTTTGACGCCGCTTTCAGCGATTTGTTTAAGTTGTCAACGTCGCCAAGAATGGAAAGTTTAAGGGTACGACTGCCAGCCATTAGTCAAACCTCTTTACTATTGTTGAAAATGCTTCTTCCCACTTTTTTACAATGTCAGGCTGGACGCTTCGAAGTGTTGGGTAAATGTACCAACCGCGCGACCCGCGACCTTCACGACCTGACCACACTGGAAATTGCTTGTATCGGTTCGAACCGAATTCATAACCGCCCCACAATTGTTGGGTCGTGCCGCCACCGCTTAATTTCTGCCCAGCGTAACCAAATGAAATTTCACCAATTTTTGATGATTTTGAAACCTTCGAACCTGCCGCAACAATGTTGTCGACCCGATTGCGCGTGCCAGTGTTTGCGCGGTCAATGATCTTTGAACGAACCCACGTTGCCAATTCGCTGGTGACTTCTTTGGCTTGCTGGGTTGCTTCGTCGTCCATTGCTTTGAATGATCGGACAATGGCGCGCAATTCGGCTTTGTCATAACTGATTGCTTCAGTTGCCATTTGCCCGCCTTTCCAAAATCTCCAGTATCGTCAAAATGTCTTCGGCACTTTCAAATTCGCTGGGCGGTAGCCCCGTTGCCAGGGCTACTTCCCAAACGATTCGACTTAGGCTTCCGACTGGGTGGCTTTTGGGTTCGCTTCACCAACGATCACTTCGGAAATTGTTTCCGTCCATGCTTCGATTGGCTTGACTGGCTTCCCAGCTGCTTCGCGCTTCATTGCGTGATAAGCCAAGAAAATCAGGTCTGAAATTCCGATTTTCTCCTGCGCTTGCGCAATGGTGAAACCCGATTGCTTCTCCCACTTCACCCACTCAGGCGGTGCCGCCGTGTAGGTGATTTGGTCGCCGTTGTTGTATTCAATTGTTATTGGTAACTTCATTTTTTCTCCCGATTGTTAGATTTTAACTGAATGTTTCAGTAGGTGTGCCCACCACAATGAATGATAAGTCAACGGTCTGCGCGTCAGGTGCTGACCCGCCGACTGCTGGAAATACTGGCATGACGTTGAACGCAAACACTGCACCTGAAACCGCAGTCAATGAAACTGCCAATGTTGTGTTTGGTGCTGATTCACAAGCCGTCCATAGTGCTTCGCACAATGAACCTGACGCGCCCCAGTCAGCAAGCATTGAAACGTCAAATGTCCACTGATCGTCAATGTGCTTGTAAGCTTTGCCGTCAAGTGTTTGATACGTTTCCACCGTTGGTGAATTCGCAAGTGTCGCACTGGTCGCCTGTGCGTCGTAGTTAACGGTCGCGATCGTCAGTGTTAAATCGCGACCCGTGATGATCGTTGTTGGCACGTTATCTCCTTTTATGTCGTTTGTGTGTAGTAGGTCGAAACGTTTATGTCAGCAACCAACATGGGTGATTGACCCACTTCAAGCACGGTTGGCTTTTCAATAACGCCCACGACGTATCCCGCTGGCATTGCAGCGAGAATTCCTATGATTAGTTTTTCCAGGTTGTCCAATGAACCTGCGTTGCTATTTGAAGCAACAATTGCAGAAATGGCAAAATTGATTTTGACCTTTGTTGAAGCCTTGCCAATTAAAACAACTTCCATGTAGGGCGAATCAGGTACGACCACAATGGCGGGTGGAATTGGTGATTCGGGAACGCTGGCGTACACGTTAGCCGACAACGCGCTGAAGGCATTCGCTAAGGCTGCGCGGGTATCTGAAATGGCATTGGCTGGCACTTATTGAACGACCGTTTCAACGTCCAGGTAAGGCATTAAGAGGGTACTGACGCGATTCGTTAAACTTCTCCCCATACGATAAGGGGTCGAAGCAAAATCGATACCTTCGATCTGTCCACCTGCGGCAACGCGTGATTGAAACACTTCGACGCTGACTGCCAAAATTGCTGATTCGATTGGCGCGCTTGACGCATAGATTTCAGCTGCTGAATAGCCTGAAAGGGTTGCAGTGCCTGTTGGAATGATCTCGCGCAATGTGACATTTGATGAAGTCAATGCAGCGGTGAAATAGTATGTTGCAACGTCAACGACTGTATGCGTTGCGCTGAATGGTGCTGGCAAACCTGCCACGATTACGGACTGACCAGCCACAAAATGATGTGGGCGTTGTGTGTAGAAAAACGCCACGTTTGATTCTAATTTGTAAGCGTTGACCGCTGAAGAATTTGAAACTAGCATTGGCAAAATGACCGCTTCGGCGGTGTTGATGATTTCGTCAAGATAACTGTCACTGTATAAGGACACGCTCACGCCTAGCACTGTTCGCAATTGACTGGCGGTGACAATACTAGGCATGAGCGTTCCTTTCGATCGGCTGCGGCGAGATCGGGAGAACCCGCCGCATGACTAAATTGGCTGATTAAGCCTTATTGAACTTGAACGCGCCTGCACCGATCTTCGTTGCAATTGCGCCGTATCCGTACACCATGACTGATACCTGACCTGAAGCGATTACGTCTGCGCGTAGTCGGTAGGTTGGTGATTCATACCATGTGTATGCCGCTGGGTTCACGATCAGCATTGAACCGTCAGTGTCTGTTCCAGCAGCAGTGTTTGCGGTGACGTATAGGTCAAGTCCTGCAACGTTTCCGCGGATTGAATCAGGGCGAACAACACCGCCAGCGTTTGAAGGCTGGGAAGCGTTGTAAATTGGACGACCTGAATCATTCAGTGTCATAAGGTTTGCCCACTGTGATGTGTTCGCAATGATGTTGCGTGCGAATCCTTGTGTGCCTGCATAAACTGAAGCAGCACCGCGGGAAACGAAACCAAGCAATTCAGCTGCGGTTGGGTATGTTGAAATTGTTGTTCCGTCAGCAGTTGCGCCTGAAATCAATGCTGCGTTCACCGCAGTATCTGTCGCCTTAGCGTAAGCCGCTGCCATGTTTGTCAACAATTCGTTGAAGAATAATGGTGAAGTGCGGTCAAGCAATTCAACGCTGAATGTCTGTTGTCCAGCGTACTTTGCAACGTTCACTGTTACGAATGCAGCAGCCTGGTCAGTTTCTGACGGTGTGCCTGCTTCGGAAGTTGCTGCGACTGTTGGCATTGTTGTGATCTTTGGAATCTCGAAAGACATTCCAGCGTCAGGCAAAACACCGCGAGAAATCGCGTCAATGTTTGAACGTGTTGTGTTTGCAAGTCCGTTGATGACCTCAGTCAATTGACGTGTTGGAACTAAACCTGCGTTGTCTGTTGTGTCATCTGCTGCTGCAACGTACTGACGAGCGTTCTCGTCACCCATTGAAGCGCGGACTGTGTTTTCTAGGTACTTAGCAGCGGTGAACTCTAAGCGTGGCTTTGAAGTCCAACCACCTACGGCTGGCTTCGCTGTTGCGGTTACTGACTGGGCGGCTTCTACCGTTTCGGCGGTTGAAGCGTCTTTGACGGTGTCTTCCACTTCGTCTTCTCCTTCTGTTGGTTGTGCTTCAGGTTCGATCGTCGAATCTGAAATCTCTGCTTCGCCTTCGGTGGCGGCTACTTCAGCGACGCGCGCTGATCGAATTGCGGGTTCGCTGGTTAATGCAACGCCAGTCATTTCACCCTTCAAAATGCGGACTGTTCCGTCCTTTAGTGTTTCGTATTCGTCAAAATAAACTTCCACACTAAATCCATCGCGCAAACCTTCAGCTGCTTCAACCAATGCGTCATTGCCCGCAGTTGTTTCAGCAATTTTGAATGTTGCGTCAATGCCCTGCTCGTTTGATTCGATTGAAAGTGTTTTGCCGATTCGACGTGTACGGTCATGTTCAAGGTTCAATAAAACTGGTGTTGCTTCGATTGAATTCTTAGCAAATTGCACCTTGCCAATTGAAGCGTTGCCAGTTTCCTCAAATGTCACAATGCGACCGGTGATTGTGCGACTGTTTGAATCTGCCGCC